>Ga0247825_10001784_pt1 | contig 14228 bp, 8 predicted proteins | sample 13C_Vanillin_Day_FD_194413 | JGI IMG/M metagenome (GOLD analysis project Ga0247825, IMG submission 194413) | Soil microbial communities from agricultural site in Penn Yan, New York, United States - 13C_Vanillin_Day48 | ecosystem: Environmental > Terrestrial > Soil > Agricultural land | place...
CCCCTGCCCGCTGCCCGGCTGATGGCGCACGCCGCCGCCTGGCTCATGCTGCTGGGCCTGTTGACGGGTGGCTATGTCTCCTCGGCCATGACGGGAAAGATTCCCGCCGATCCGCACATGGCGCTGGCCGCCCACCTCAACGCGCTGATGGGCACTTTCTTCCTGCTCGGCGTGGCGTGGACGCTGCCCATGCTGCGCTACGGCCCGGTGGGCCAGCAGCGGTTGGCGTGGCTCGTCATCGTCTCCAACTTCGCCAACTGGGCCGTCACCGGGGTGAAGGCGTGGCTGCACGTCAAGGGCGTGGACTTCATCGGCGAGGCCGCCAATGACGCCATCTTCGTCACGCTCACCACCACGGTGGTGCTGCCCTCGCTCGCGGCCGCTGGGGCGTGGGTGTACGGCTTCCGCCGTGCGAGCTGACTCCCAGGCCTGAGCTACCCCGGAGGCGGGCTGTCCCAGCGGTCTCCCCAGCGCTGATGGGCGAGTTCCCGGGTGCGGGCGTTCTCGGGCACCTGGCTGAAGAAGCGCTCACGGGCGGCTTCCTCCGGAATGTCTTCGGCCCGCCGACGCAAACAATGCACAGCATTGCGCAATGCGTGCTCGCCCGCAGCCGTGTCGGCCTGGGCAAGGCAGGCCTCTGCCAGCGCCAGCCACATTCCGACTGAGAGAGCTCCAGCGCCGCCCATCTTCTCCAGGGCCCGCACGCCCTGCTCTGCCTCGGTTCGAGCCTCCGCTACGCGCTGCTGCGCCAGCAGCACCGCGCTCAGGGTGGTGCGCGCCATGATCTGAAAGGCCGCAAACATGGACAACAGCTCGCACGCCGTGCGCGCATGAGCCTCCGCTTCGGAGAGCTGCCCCTGGATCTGCGCCACCCTCGCCAATGCCACGCGGGCCACTCCTGGGCTCAACACGTTGTCTTTCTCTGTCTCCAACGTGTGCAGCGACATCTGGCGCGCCTCCTCGCGATGGGTGGGATCAGCGCTGCCCGCCAGCACCAGCGCCATGTGAATCTGCGTATAGCCGATGGGGTACTTCAGCCCCGCGCGCAGGGCATGCATCAGGGCTTCGCGGAGTATCTCCACCGCCCGCGGCACATCCCCCAGCGCCGCCAGCGTCACTCCCCACACGGTCTGCGTCGCCGTCACATTGCTCTCTGAGTTCACCTCCATGAACGCCTGCGTGCCCTGCTCTGCCCATCGCTGGCTACGCCACGGACGGGCCTGGTGGATGTGATCGAACCACCCTCGCGCGCCGTACAACCAACCCCGGGAGATCGGGTCCAGCGAGGCCACGACGGAGCACACCTGCTCCATCCGCTCGAGCGTGGCGGCAGCCTCGTCTGGCTGGCCATGAAAGACGTGCATGTAGTTCAGAAAGGTAGCAGCCTGGGTATAGTTGGGGAGGGCGTCGGGGTCTGGAGTGGTGGAGAGGAAGAGCTGGCGCAGGAACATCATGTCCGCTGACTGCCCGCCCAGCACGCCCGCCACGATCAACGCGCCCATCACCCGTCCCCACGCCACGCTCCCTGGCCGCAGCTCGGGGCGTACCCGCTTGCCCACCGCATACGCATGCTCGAACTCCTCCGCCCAGAAGCTGATCACCACCTCCACGAAGCGTAGCGCGGTGAGGATCTCCCCCTTGGGTTCGCACGCGAGCGCGGCGGTCAAGCACCGCTGCGCCCCCTGCGGGTCCTGTCGCTCGACAAGCCGTTCAGCGGCACGGGTGAAGAACCATGCAGCCTTCTGCTCGTCCTGCCCCAGCTGGTAGTGCTCGGCCAACACCAGCGGATCCTGCTCTCCGGCCTGCTCCAGCCAGGCGCCGGCGCGGCGATGGCTCGAGAGCTTGAGCGTGTCGGGCACCAAGCTGTAGGCCGCATCCCGCACCAGCGCATGGCGGAAGCGATACTCCGTCTTCTCGGGAGAGCGACTGTGGGCCTGACGCTCCACCACCTCCATCTCCGTCAGCTGCTGCAGGTGCTGCTCCAGCTCCTCGGTGGACAGCTGCCCCTCGACCAGCGCCTGTACCCCGCCCTGTGAGAAGGTCCGTCCGAAGATGGCTCCGGCCAGCAACACCCGCCGCGGCCCGGCCTCCAGCCGTTGCAGGCGCGACTGGAGCATGGCCAGCACCGTACCTGGCGTCTTCTCCCCGTGCCCCTCCGCCACGCCGCGGATCAGCTCTTCCAGGAACAGCGCGTTGCCCGCCGCCTGCTCCACCAGCCGCGCCACCATCGTGGGAGAGACCTCGGGGCCCAGCACCTCCTGCACCAGCCGGCTGCTGGCCTTCTGGCCCAGGCCCCTCAGCGTCACTTCCTGCAGCCACCGGGGCCACAGCCGGGGAAATCGCTCCTTCACCTCGGGCCGGGCCAGCGCAAGCACCATGAGCGGGCAGTCGGTCAGCGCACCCAGGAGCTCGTCCACCAGCCGCACCGCGGGAGGGTCGGCCCAGTGCAGATCCTCCAGCAACACCAGCACCGGCCCATGGGCCAGCTCCGCATGCAGGAAGGACCTCATCGCCCGCAACACCTGCTGGCGCATCAGCGGCGGATCCTCGCGAGCCGCGCGCAGCTTCGGACTGTCCTCCACGGCGAAGGGCACGCCGCACAGCTCGCCCAGGAACTCCGACGTGTCCTTCATCTGCTCGGGGAGCAGGTAGCGGCAGACGCGGCGAGACAGCTTTCCTCGCCGGGTCTCCAGCGGCTCGCCGTCCACGATGCCGCAGAGCCGCCGCAACGCGTTGCCCAACAGGCTATAGGCGGAGCCTGCCAGCATGGGATCCGCACGCCCGAACAGCGCCAGCGGTGGCGGACCTCTCCGCTCCAGGCGCCGGAGGAACTCGTGGCGCAGACGGGACTTGCCGGTGCCTGTGGGGGCCGTCACCAGCACGGCGCGCGCAGCCGAGTCCTCCACGCACGAGACCAGGGCCGCCTCCAGCATCGCCAGCTCCTGCTCGCGTCCGACGCAGGGCGTGGGCCGGCCAAGCAGTGGGCGGCTGGTGTCCGCGTCCAGGTGCTCTCGGAGCAGCAAGAAGGTGCCGGGCGTGGCCTTCTCGAGCTCGAAGTGGGGCTCCAGCAGCCCCGCCGTCGTCTCGTCCACCGCCACATAGCTCAGGGTGGGGACGCGCTGGCTCTCGAGCTGATGGAGGAGCTCTCCGGCCCTGTTCATCACCTCGCCTACAGGCAGCGGCTTGCCGCGCAGGCTCAGCCCGGTGGTGAGCACCACCATGCCCTCCGGCCAGCGCTCCTTGACGAACAGGGCGCAATGGCCGGCCAGGGTGGCCTGATCCGCGGCCGTGCCCTGCTCCAGCCGGAATGTGGCCAGTAGCGAGTTGTCCGCCAGCAGCGCGACCTTCGCCCCCCGGACCTGCAGTTGCTGGAACAGAGGCTCCAACCTCTCGCGCAAGCGGACCACACCCTGTGGCTCCAGCGTTCGCGTGAGCGCCTCTTTCGAAGGGAGCTCTGGGGTGGCTAGCAGGACACTCACCAAGTGTAGCTCTGCGTCGTGCTCCCCCCCCGGATGGGGCGTTGCCTTGGAGGGTGGAGGTGGTGGCCCCTGGGAGGAGCCCAGCTCTCCCAGTGCCTGGCGCAAGTGCTGACCGTCCGCGATCCGCTGCACGGGATTCTTGGCCAGCATCCGCTCCACCAGCCGCTCGAGCGTGACAGGCAGCGCTGGGCGGAGCGCCCGCAACCGCACGGGCTCGGCGTAGAGGGTCTTGGCCAGCATCGCCGCCAGGTGCGGAGCTTGGAAGGGTGCCTGTCCCGTCAGGCACTCGTAGAGGACACAGCCCAGCGAGAAGATGTCCGCGCTGGGGGTGATGTCCGTCTGGCTGGAGGCCTGTTCGGGGGCCATGTACCCGGCGGTTCCCAGCACCATGCGGCTACCGGTGAGCGGCTGCGAGGAGACCTCCAGCCGGGCCAGTCCAAAGTCCAGCAGCTTCAGCTCCTCTACCTTCCCGCCGCACAGGAAGAGGTTGGAGGGTTTGATGTCCCTGTGGATGATGCCCTGCTCGTGCGCGAAGGCGAGCACTTCGGCCGACCTGCGCAACAGCAGCAGCACCTCGGAGAACGCGAGCGCCTGACGAGCCAGCCGCTGATGCAGATCCTCTCCCTCCAGCCACTCCATGGCCAGGAAGGGCTGCCCATCCTCCGTCACGCCGTGGGCCACGTACGAGACAATGCCAGGGTGGCTCAGCCGCGAGAGCACCTGAGCCTCGCGAGTGAAGCGGCGGGCCGCTTCGGAGTCCGCCGTGGTGTGCATCAACTTGAGCGCCACGTTGCGCCCGCTCTCGGCGTCACGGGCCTCATAGACCTGCCCCATGCCCCCGCGTCCTGCCATGCGCTGTATGGAGAAACGCCCCGCAACGAGCGTGCCTGGAGGAAGCGTCATTGCCTGCCAAGCCTAACATCGGGCCTGGACAAGCGCTGCCTCCCGCACCACCCGCCTCGTGGAAAAGCCCGAAGGCGCGCCGTCCCCCCCGCGGCGCGCCTCCGGGCTCTCCGACTCCGCAGCTGGACGGCCGCTAGAGGCTGGAGCCGTCCTCGGCGAGGCTGCAGTCCCGATCATCCCGATCGAGCACGCCGTCCTCATCCTGATCCACGCCGATGCGCCGCTCGGTCCCCTTGGGCACCACGGTCCAGGTCAGCTCGTTGCCGGGACTGGCCAGCGTTCGCAGCATCGCCGCGCTCACCCGCTGCGAGGCCCGGTCAGACTGGAAGTCGCCACCTCCCACGTAGGTATAGCCACGCGCCGCGCCGCCCTGCCGGCCCTTCACCACCAGACCCACCTTGCCGCTGTCCGCCAAGGCGAGGAAGGCATCCACGCGAGCGCTCTGCTCCGAGCTCATCCAAGCAGAGCTCAGGGTGATCTGCCGGCCCACCGCCGCGTGCGAGTCCTTGCTGTCCGGCCCTGGCGGCTCGAGCATGTTGCTGGCGTCCCCGTGCGGCAGATCCGATCCGGAGAAGGCCAGCAGGAACGCCACCATGTCGGCGACCTCCTGATCATTCATCAGCAAGAAGACAGGGTTGCTGAGGAAGCGCGCGAGCGAGTCCACGGCACCGTGGTGGCTGAACCCGAACCCCGCGGTGCTCGCCTGCTGGGTCAGCTCCATGCCCTCCTTCTCATAGAGGTTGCGCAGCTGAGCGACCTTGAACACCACGTTGGTGCTGCCATCCGTGGTCACGAGCGCCGTGTGGTGCTCGCCGTTGGGTCCCACGGGGAAGGGCACGTACTGGGACTGGGTGTCATCCCACAGCTTGTCCGCCCCCAGGCCTGTGGGCAGCGTGTGACAGGTGGAGCAGGCCACCAGACCCAGGTCCAGCAGGCGCGGAGGCCGGAAGATGGCCAGACCGTTGACGGCGTTCCCGTTAGGCAGTGGCTGTCCGGCGGGCGAGAAGCGGCCCGTGGAGAAGCGGCCCGGCAGCGGCAGGTTCGTGGGCAGCGAGTTGTCGAGGTTGCGGAACGGGTTGGGCGGGAACGTCAGCGTGGCGAGGAAGTCCTCGAACTGCTGCATCTCCGCCGCGGTGAGCATCACGGGCGCTCCCTGAAGGCGCACGAAGGCGGGGTTGAAGTCCTCCAGCCCGTTGCGGTCTCCGCGCCAGTGCAGCGCCTCCTTGCCGATGATGTCCTGGAGCGTCTGCGTCGTCATGGGGCCCTTCATCGGGTGAACGGGTCCGAAGCCCGGCACCAGGATGGGGATGCCCATGCCCGCGTTCTGTCCCTCCAGGGAGAACATCTCGCCCGCCGGGTCGCCCAGATCCCACGCCAGCTTGTCCATGCGCCCATCCACGTGGCACGAGCCGCACGCGACATGGCCCAGGCCCGAGTTCTTCCGCGTGTCATACAGGTGCTTGCGGCCTACCTTGATGACGCTCGGCGTCGGATCGAAGAAGGGCACCCGGGCCTTCTCCCGGTGCTCCCGGAGGCCCACCACGGAGAGGCTGGCGTCGAAGCGGTTGAGGACGTAGAGCTGGCCGCGCCGATCATCCATCACCAGACCCGTGGGGCCCTCGCCGACGTCGACCTGCGTCACACGCTGGCCCGTGGCGCTCACCACCACCACGTTGTTGGAGCCCATGCCCGCCACGTAGCCGCGCGTGCCCTGCGCATTCCACGCGATGCCGCGCGGATCGCCGATGGACTTCCTGCGCTCGGCCACGGGGATCGTCGGCGTGGTGTACGTCAGGTGCGGGTTGAGATCCCACAGAGCGAGGCGCTGGGCCTGGCCCGGATCCACCCACGCCAGCTCCACTCGAAGGAAGCGGCCGTTGACCACGGGCTCGAAGCGCACCTCGTTGGTGGCGTCCGTGCCCACCACGGTGACGGCGCCGCTCGGGTGCACCGCCAGGGCCATGTTCAGGTTCATCAAGCCCGTGGCATAGGTGACTGACAGGGTGGCCGTGTCGATGATGGCCAGATCCCGGTCCGGCAGATCCCAACCCACGAGCCGGCCAGAGGCCGCGGCATTCGCGCCGCTGACGAGCTCCGTCCAGTCATGGGCGTTGTCATCCATCCACCGGCCGCTCGCGTTCTTCTTCACGACGAGCGGACCGGGCGGAGGCGGCGGCAGGGCCGGGTTGATGGCCGGAGAGAACGAGGAGCCCGCGTTGGGAGGCGGGTTGATGCCGCCATAGGGGCCGCTCGGATCGCTCACGACGTTGGGCGGGAAGAGCCCAGGCAGGGTGCCACCACCGCCGAGGACGGTGCTCCTGTTGCCCGACTCGAAGATCGCCACGTACACCTTGCGGCTGTCGGGGCTCACAGCCAGGGCGCGCGGATCCTCCCCCGCCAAGGGCACTCGCTGAGGCGGCCTCATCGGGTGGTTCGGATCCACCACCAGCACGGTATTGGCCTGAGAGCAGGTGATGAAGGCCCGGCGCGGAGCCCCTGCGAACACGACATCCGCGGGCTCGTCGTCCGTGGGCACGGTGGCCACCACATTGAGCGTGTTGAGATCCACGATGCTCACGCTGTCGGAGATGTGATTGACGACCCAGGCCTCCGAGTTGGAGCGAGCCCTCACGGACACCGGCTCCAGGCCCACGGGAATCGAGGCCTTCAGCCTCGGCTCTCGATCATGGCTCGCCAGCTCGAACACCATCAGCCGGTTGTCCGCGGTGTTCACCGCCAGCAGCTTCCGCCCGTCGGGTGTCATGTCCAGCGGGTGGACATGCGGGTTCTCCCAATTCACAAACGAGCCCGTGGCGAGCGCGGCTCCGGGCCAGGCCAGGACGGCCAGCAGCCCCCAGAGCACCATCCTGCCAAAGGCAGCCTTCAACGACGCTTCCACTTGTTTCTTCATGTGCCTCCCCCTTATGGGCGAGCGCTTGTGCACAGCACGCGCCAGGGAGGGCTCTCCTGGAATTACGGGCGGTTGCTGACCTCAGCGGCCAGGAGGGAGAGCACTGTTGAGCAGGGGTTGCTCGGCCCTGCGCGAATTGAGCAAGACTTGCTCAACTCCGGTGGCGCGGGCGCGGTATCCCATACTCACCCAGGCGGGTGACGAGCGTGCGGCGGGAGATGCCCAGCAGCTTCGCGGCCCGGGTCTGATTGCCCGCGCATTGCTCCAACGCCGCCAGGATGCGCTGCCGCTCCAGCGCCGCGATGTCCTCGCCAGTGTCCCACCCGGCTGAGCGGGGGGAAGGGGCTGCGCACTGGATTGCGTAGTCTCCAGGTCTGAAGCCGGGGGCTTTGAGGGAGCAGCATCGAACACCAGGTGCTCGGGGTGGATGGCGCCTCCCTGGCAGAGCACCAGCGCGCGCCCCATGACGTTGCGCAGCTCCCGGATGTTGCCGGGCCAGGAGTGCTTCTCCAGGAGCTCTTGCGCCGCCGGCGTGAGCGTTGGGGCCGGGCGCCCTTGCTCACCCGCGAGGCGATCAATGAAGACCCGGCTCAGCGTGGCGATCTCTCCCACGCGCTCACGCAGCGGCGGGATGGTCAACGTGAAGCCGTTGATGCGGAAGTAGAGATCCTGCCGGAACGTGCCGCGCGCCACACGCGCATCGAGATCTTGGTGGGTGGCCGCGATGAACCGCACATCCACGCTCTGCTGCTCGAGCCCTCCGACGCGCAGCAGCTTGCGATCCTCCAGCACGCGCAGCAGCTTCACCTGCACGGACAAGGGCATCTCCCCCACTTCGTCCAGGAAGAGCGTCCCGCCGTGCGCCCGCTCGATGTGGCCAGGCTTGGCCTTGACGGCCCCGGTGAAGGCACCACGCTCGTGGCCGAACAGCTCACTCTCCAGCAGCGACTCCGCGAAGGCCGCGCAGTTGACGCGCACGAACGGGCCCTGGACCCGGGGTGAGCGCTGGTGGATCGCCTCCGCGAGCAACTCCTTGCCCACGCCTGTCTCCCCACGTATCAGGACACTGATATGGCTCTGGGCGACCCGGCTCGCGAGCTCATACAGCCGCTGCATGGAGGGATCCTGCACGACGGGCTGGGGCGCGGATGGCTGGCTGGGCTTCGGTGCGGCCTCGGGTTGGATGACGATGATCACCGAGCCGAGCTGCACGGGCGTGAAGGGCTCCACGGCCGTGGGAGTTCCCGCGGTGAGGCGGATCTCCTCGATCTTCCCTGTTCCTCCGCCTTGATCCCGGGAGACACGGAGCCTGGTGCCATTCGCACTCCCGTGGTCCTCGATGCTGAAGGGAGGGCCGACATGAAGCGTGGCATGACGGCGCGACACCGAGGGCTCGTCGATGCGGATGTCACATCCCTCGCCCCGCCCCAAGGTGATGCTCCCCTTGCACGGGAGCTCGTAGTTGCGAACCTCCCCTGACATGAAGGCAACGAGTGAGAAGCGATCTCCTCCAGAGGTGGCTCGCTCCGGCGGAAGGCTGCGCTCTTTCATGGGCGGACACCTCTCCGTGAGCAGCAATGAGACCCCACTTCTCCGCTCTCAGGCAATAGTGCTTGACGCAGCGGGAGGCGAGCGTTCGGATGCGCGCCCATGACCCAGCTGCTCACCCGCGCTGAAGCTTCGAACTACAAGGAAACCTCGCGGCACTCCGACGTGCTCGCCTTTGTTGATGCGCTCTGCCAGCAGACGAAGCTCGCCAAGCGAGTGGACTTCGGAAAGAGCGGCGAGGGACAACCCCTGGTGGCGCTCGTCGTGAGCGATCGCGGATGTTTCACTCCCGAGCTCGCGCGCAAGCAGAAGAAGACCGTGGTGATGGTGGAGGCCAACATCCACGCCGGTGAGGTGGAGGGTAAGGAGGCGGTGCTCGCGCTGGCGCGTGATCTGACGCTCACCTCGCTTGGGAAGAAGCTGCTCGACAAGCTGTGCCTCGTGCTCGTCCCGAACTTCAACCCGGACGGCAATGACCACATCAGCCCGAACAACCGCAAGCTCGATCTGAAGAACCTCGAGGGCCAGGTGAACCCCGAGGGCGGCGTGGGCATGCGCTACACGGGCGAGGGCTGGAACCTCAACCGCGACAGCATGAAGCAGGAGGCGCCCGAGACGCGGGCGCTCGCGGCCCTGTACCAGTCCTGGTGGCCGCACCTCTTCATCGACTGCCACACCACGGACGGCAGTATTCATGCCTTCGATCTCACCTTCGACACGTCCCACTCGAACGAGCCGCTCTTCTCGGAGCTGCGCGCCTTCAACCGGACCATGCTGGAGCGCGTGGCGAAGGCCGTGAAGTCACGTCATGGCTTCGACAGCTTCTGGTACGGCAACTACAAGGTCGAGGGAGATCCCCGCTCGGGCTGGCACACCTATCCCGCGCTGCCACGCTTTGGCAGCCACTATCGCGGGTTGCTCGGCCGGATGGACGTGCTGCTCGAGACCTACAGCTACATCGACTTTCCGCGCCGCTGCGCGGTGATGCGGGCCTGGCTGCTCGAGCTGTTCCGCGACGCCGCGAAGTACGCTGCCGCCTACCGGGCCGCCACCGAGGCCGAGTCCGAGCGCATCATCGCGCGCGGCGAGTCACCGGATATGCAGGCACTGGTGGGCATTAACTACGGCGTGGCCACTCGCGACGACAAGGGCGCGCTCGTCTTCGAGTATCCCGCCTCCGCGAAGCCCGGCGACGTCGCTCACATCCTGGCCTTCGACGAGGCAAGCATCACGGAGCGCCGTTATCCGGGGAAGCGAAAGAAGAGCTATCGCATGCCGCACCACCGGACATTCATTCCGACGCAGGCCGTGAGCACGCCGGTGGCGTACCTCGTGCCGGTCGAGTTGGCCCCGCGCCTCGAGGGACACGGCATCCGCTTCGAGCACCTGCCCGAGCCACGACGCTTCACGGTCGACAGCTACCGCGTGGCACGGCGCGAGGAGACGTTCAGCCCGGATGTGGCCACGAATGTGCCTCCGCTGGGCGAGGCCGAGGTGCCGCTCAGCCAGAAGCCCAAGCCCGTGCGTTTCGAGACGGTGCTCACGGTAGCTCCCGAGCGCTCCAAGCGTGAGTTCCCTGCGGGCACGCTGTACGTCCCCATGGCGCAGCGCGCGGGAACGCTGGCGGTGTACCTGCTCGAGCCGCACTCCGATGACGGCTTCTGCCGGTGGCAGTTCCTCGACGGAATGATCACGGTGGGGGAGTTCTACCCGGTTCACCGGGTGGTGGAAGCAGTCAGTGCGCCCAAGAAGGGTGAGTAAGAGCCACTGGCAGGAGACACAGGTCGCGGGTCCCTCGCTGCGGGGCGGGTCCCCCCGTTATGACGGGTCCGCCCGCCCCGGCGTCCCGCTCTCCCTTGATACCAATGGCTTTTCAGTTGTCCTTGGACTCGGCCAGCTCAGGATCGGAGGCAGGTGTCTCCACCTTGCCGTGGAGCGGGAGGATCCACTTCGCGGCTCTCCACGACCACTGCTGGGCAGCAAGGTCCACGTCCGGATCCACCATCGGCTGGCGGGGCCGCCCATTCAGGGTCACCCGGACGTCCGCATAGACCTGGATCCCTGGCCGCCCCTCCTGCTCGTACTGGCGCGCGATCGCGTGGGCCAGTTGCAGGACAAAATCAGGTCGAGTCGTCATCTTGGTGTACTGGCGCTTGGTGAGCATGGGTTTCAGGTCCACTTTCCAGCGCTCTCCCGTCCTCGGATCGCGGGCTTCGAAGCGGGCCTTGCCCGACTTGATGCGCAGCTTCATGTGCCAAGAGAAGTTGTGTCCCTGCTCGTGCCAGTTGACCTCGCCTGGGTAGAGCCAGTGGCGCAAGGGCACCACGCATTGGATGGTCATCCAGAGCCCGAAGAAGACCAGTCCAGCCCGCTGCTCCCAGGGACGCCCGTCCACTGCCTTGGCATCCGCTGGCGTGCGCCAGGGCCACACCGCCTCGAGCCACCGCCGCACGGTCTGCGGCTCGAAGTAGATGGGCAAGGCCGCGATCATGAGCCACGGGAAGATGCCAATGCTGAAGAGGTTCGCGTTGGTGAGGTGGAACATCAGCGCGGCGGCGACGGCGAAGGGACGAGAGCGCCGCCAGAGCAGCGCGGGCACCACCAGCAGATCGAAGGCCGTCCCACTGAGCGCGAACAGCCGGGACGCCAGCTCGCTCTTGGCCAGGGGTTCAGTGAGTTCCCAGTCGCTCAGGAACATGGAGCCCGGCTTTCCGCTGAGCCAGTCCGCGTCGAGCTTGGCGATACCCCCGAAGAAGTAGACCAGGCCTACCTGGGCACGAATGAGCCAGAGCATCCAGGCCGGTACGGTCTCGCGTGGGGGGGCCCGCCCAAGCCGTGCATCGAGCGCGAACGCACTCCCGCCAGGCAGCCAACTGAGCAGGAAGGCCAGCAGGCACACCAGGTACATGTGGTTGAGGTAGTGGGTCGCGTCGCACAGAAAGACGAAGGTGATCCCGAGCCAGAACACGGGCGCCGCGACCCGGTAGAGCAACCCCAGCGCGATCAAGGCCCCGAGCACTCCGAGCGCCACGAAGTGGACGTACATCCAGTCGCCGGGCCAGGGCCTGACCCAGTCGAAGCCGGGGTGGCTGAAGAAGAAGTCCGGCCTGATGTAGTAGCTGCTGATCCACCCCTTGGAGAAGTAGCGGTAGACCTCGACCATCATCGTGACGCCGAAGACGATCCGGAAGTAGGCCAGCGGCGCTATGTCTACGGGGGCGAGCAGCCGATCTCTCAGCGGTCGCATGACCCCATCAAACCACGGAAGCGATTACTTCGCGACCGCCAGGGGTGGGGACAGCAGGGTGCCGCCGTACTGGCTCGCCTCCAGCGTGCCGCACGCCGCGCCGATGTCCTTCCCACCCGAGTAGCGCCGCGCGATCGGCGCCTTCAGCACCTGCAGGTGATCCCGGAACGCCTTCAGCTCCTCCGGCGTCGGCGGCAGGTACTTCCCTGTCGGATCCGTCACGTCGATCAGATCCACCTTGATGGGGATCCCCTCGAACGCCGCCTTCAGCGCCAGCGCGTCCTCGAGCTCCAGGTTGAACCCCGAGATCGCCACGTACGCGATCATCGCCCGCTCGCGCCGCACCTGCGTGTACTCGCGGATCGCCTCCACCAGCTCCGGCAGCGGGTGCGCCTTCTCGATGGGCAGCACCTTCGCCCGCTTCTCCGGGATCGCGCTCGTCACCGAGAACGCCAGCCGATACGGGTGCCCCTCTCGCGTGTAGCGCCGGATCGCCGGCACCATCCCCGCCGTGGAGAACGTGATCGACGTCCCCGAGATGGAGAACCCCGCCGGGTTCGACAGGATCTGCGCAGCGCGGATCGTCTCCGTGTAGTTGATCAGCGGCTCCCCCATCCCCATGAACACCACGCCCCGCACCGGCCGGTCCGCCTCCTCGCGCACCTGTAGCACCTGATCCAGGATCTCCCACGTCCTCAGGTTCCGCTGGAACCCCAGCTTCCCCGTCATGCAGAAGTCGCACGCCAGCGCGCACCCCACCTGGCTCGACACGCAGACGATGTACTTCTCGTCGAAGATCGGAATCCGCACCGCCTCCACCCGCCCTCCCAGGGGCGAGGCGAAGAGGTACTTCACGAAGCCGTCCTCCGCCTTCCTCCGCTCCACCACCTCCAGGCGCGGCAGCTCCGCGTGCTCCCGCAGATGCTCCGCCAGCCGCTTGGGCACCTGCGGCGCATGGCACACGTCCTCCACCGTCCGCGCCCCATGCGCGAACACCGCGGCGAACACCTTGCGGATCGCGGTGGGGGTGGGCGCCAACGGGGCCAGCGCCTGCTCCAGCTCCGGGAGCGACAGTTGCTTCAGGTTCACGGGGCGGACTTGATCTTCGACCGGAGGAACTCGGTCAGCTTCGAGGACATCTCCTGCGGCATCTTCTTCGCCAGAGCCTTCTTGCACAGGCCCGGCGTCGCCCGGTACGTGCGCAGGAAGTCCACGCAGGGTGCGCACCCCTGCAGGTGCTCTTTCAGATGTTGCGCATCCTCCGGCGACAGCTCGCCATCGAGGAAGTCCTGCAGGAGGTTGATTGAGTCTTTGCAGTTATACATCCGAACCTCGACCGCGGCCTTCCTTCACTGCGTCCCTACTGCTGAAGATGCTCAGGGCTCCCGAGCGTTTCACTCCTTCGCGGTGCCCTGGTTATAGAACTGATCGATGGCCTCCCTCAGGGCGAGCCTCGCCCGATGCAACCGGCTCTTGATGGCCGGCACAGAGTCCCCTGTCAGCTCGGAGATCTGTTCGTAACTGAGGCCCTCTACATCTTTCAAGAGAAAGACCTCCCGATACCCCTCGGGCAGCCGATCCGTCGCCTGTTGGATGGCCTGCCCCAGCTCCGCGTCCAGGGCCTTGCCCTCGGCATCCCGGCTCCAGTCCCGCTCCGGGTACTCCGCCAGCGAGCCTCCCTCGGTGAAGTCCGGCCCCTTGATGTCCTCCTCGGCGGCCTGGACCACCCGGCGGTGCCGCAGCCGCATCAGCGCGTGGTTTGCCGCAATGCGGTGCACCCACGAGCCAAAGGCCGCATCCCCTCGAAAATCCTTGAGATGTTGGTAGGCCGACAGGAAGGTGTCCTGGGTGATCTCCGCCGCATCCGCCTCGGAGCGCGTCATCCGCAGCGCCAGGCCAAACACCTTGTCCCGGTGGGCCTCGACCAGGGCCTCGAACGCACCCATGTCCCCCGTCTGCGCACGCGACAGGAGCTGGCGGTCCTCTTCCTGCCGGTCTTCGGGGGCTGTGGCGACCTCGTCGGACATTTCCGGACCAAACCTTCCAGCCAAGGCATTCCACGTCAAGGCCGGCGAGCCCCCCGGCCCCCCACCTTGCTCACGTGCCGACTGTCCTTCACCCACAGCCGGAACGGCTCCGC
>Ga0247825_10001786_pt1 | contig 14222 bp, 24 predicted proteins | sample 13C_Vanillin_Day_FD_194413 | JGI IMG/M metagenome (GOLD analysis project Ga0247825, IMG submission 194413) | Soil microbial communities from agricultural site in Penn Yan, New York, United States - 13C_Vanillin_Day48 | ecosystem: Environmental > Terrestrial > Soil > Agricultural land | place...
GCGCTCGCGGGCGGGGCCGTCGAATGAGGGGCGGCGGGGGCTGCTCTGTGTCATGCCCTCACTGTACCACGGGTGGTACAGGTGACACCACCCTGTCAACGCGAAGGGGCCCCGGTCTCCCGGGGCCCCTGGTGGTGCGCTCGATCAGTCGGCGTACGCGAACGGGGTGAGGCACACCCCGCAGATGATCGGCGCCTGGGCAAGATCCTTGCGGGCGATGTGCACCTCACGGTCCGGGCACCCGCAGCGGGCGCCGGGGCGCTTGGCCCGCGAGGGGGCCGGGCGGACACCGAGGCCACCGCCCGCGGGCACCGGCGCGTCGGCCGGGACCGGCGCCAGCGCGGGCACGTCGCTCACCCGGACATGGGTGAGGTTCGCGGTCAGCGAGGCGATCACGTCGATGTAGGTGATCAGCGTCTCGTCGGGCATCCCGGTGATCGTGTAGCCGATGCTCTGGCCGCGCGGGCGCGGGTCCTTGGTCGTCTCGATGCCGACCTCGGTGGCGATCTTGTGGAACGTGCCGTTGGCGTAGCGGCCCTGGCGCGAGCTGGTCTGGAGCCCGCGCACGTGGCCCAGCGCGTGGGCGGCCTCGCCCAACAGGGTGGCCATGATCTCGTGTGGCTGGCGGGCCAGCGTCTCGCCGCAGACCATGATCTCGGCGTAGGTCTTGGCGGCGTCGGCGCCCACGGCCAGCGCGTTGACGGTGGCGGCCTCGCGGTGGGTCCACCGGTTGGCGTGGAAGTGGCCCAGCTTGACCCCGCCGGGGACCTTGTCGGCCCCGGCCATGGTCACCACGACCGGGGGCAGTTCCGGGTGCTGTGCGCGGATGGCGGTCCAGGCGGCCTCCAGGGTGGCGATCATCGGGGACGAGATCACGGTGTCGGAGTGGCGGGGGGTGGCGGTGGGCTCGGTCATGGTGTCCTCCTCGGTGCGGTGTACCACCCATGGTATGCCATCCGGTGACAGCGTGGTGTCAACGGAGGCTCGTCCGATCGGGTGGGATCTGTACCACTCGTGGTGCACCCCGGGGGATACTCGGTGGCGGACCGGAAGGCTGCACCCGTTGACGACGTGGCGGCGCCGGTCGCGGTAGCCGCGAGGCCCGTGACCCGGGGCTCCCGGCCGGACTCGTCACCGGCCGGGCCCGGGTGAGGGCTCGCGTAAGGTCTCCACCCGCAATCGTTCGGACCGATCGCAGGGGAGAACCATGACCAACGGTGGCAGCCCGGCCCAGGAAGTCGAGAAGATCATCGACGTGGCTTTCGAGATGACCCGGAATTGGCTCGGCATGATCGAGTCGTTCACCAAGATGATCGTCATGCAGCCGCTCGGCTACTCGGCCGCACAGGAGGCGACGAGCCTGCTGGCGCGTTCGGGCGGCCAGCACCAGGCGGCCGAGTAGCGGCCTAGCCGGTCACCCCGGGCTCGTCGCGCATGATCTCGCGGACCCGGTACTCGACGAGCGCGTGCCGCTCGTCGTCGGCGTTGCGCCGCTCGGCGCTGCGCCGGGCGTTGATCGCGGCCTGCCGGTCCGGGTACGGGCCGTAGACGTTGATCACTGCGTACCCGTTGGGCGGCTGGTAGCGGGTGAGCACCACCCACTGCCCGGTGCCGAGCGTGACGGGCCGGTGCGCGGTCTCGCTCATGCTCCGGCCCTCCCGGTGGCGGCCAGCGAGCGGCGCGACAGCGGGTCACGCCGCGACTGCGGGGGGACCGTCCGGGACAGGTAGCGGCGCACCTCGGGCCGGGCGGCCCAGCGCTGCGCGGTGCGCTCGTCCACCCCGGTCTCGTCGGCCACCTGGCGCGGGCTGGCCCCGTCGCACAGCCGGGCGATGCCCTGCGCCCGGGCCCGGGCCCCGCGGCGCGAGCGGCCGACGAGGGGCTCCGGGTCCGGGCGGGGCCGGGGAGCAGGGTCGGCGTGCTCCTGGGCACGGCGGCGCCTGAGGTCGCGCCGCTCGTCCTCGGTCGTGCCGCCCCATACTCCGGCGTCCTCGTGCGCGAGGGCCCAGGCCAGGCACTCGCTGGCCACCGGGCACCGGCGGCAGACGGTCTTAGCCTCGGCGATCTGCAAGAGGGCGGGGCCGGACGTCCCGACCGGGAAGAAGATCTCCGGGTCGAGGTTGCGGCAGGCGGCCCGGTGCCGCCAGTCCTGAGTCATGGGCATGAGTGTACCACCCGTGGTAGACGTTACGGGGCTATTCCGGCAGGTGGGAACGGGGGGCCAGGTGGGACCGGCACACGTAGGCGCGCGGGTAGGGACCCTGGCCCTTGCCCTGCCGGGAAATGATCACGAGGTCGTAAACCTCGATGCCGAACGTCGGTTCCCCGGGGTCTGGGGGGAAGTCGTCGAGTCCGTGCGGCTCCTGGTAGGCCACCTGAATAGAGACGGGGGCCGGGTCGTCGAACGCGACGACTCGGCCCCCGCTGTGGCCACCGATCAGCCGGTAGTGCGGCATCCCGGCATAGTGCCAGCTCCTACTTGACCACGTCCTCGATCAGCGCCCGTAGATCGGCCTTGACCGGCCCGGTGGCCTTGCTGTCGACCACCCCGCTGATCAGCTTCTCGCGCATGGCGGCCAGCGCGTCCCCGGCCAGCACCCCGGCCGCGGTGTCGTAGCGGAGCAACTCGGGCGGCACCGGTCGCCACCGGAAACAGATCTCGCCATGGTCCGGAATGATGATCACCGGGCTGCCCTCGTCGGCGCGCAGGAAGGTGACCTGCGCTACGTCGTCTCGATACAGCTTCACTGTCGATCTTCTCCTGTCTCCCCGTCCGTCCGAGTGGCGCGGGGGGTCTGTGCCCGGCGGTCGGGCCGGGAGTAGCGCACGGCCATGCCCTCGCGGGTGGCGTAGCGCGGCGGGTGGTCGCGGTACCACTCGACGGCGGCCGTCATGGCTGCCGCGTGGTCGGCGTCCTGCCCGTCGAGGTAGCCGCGCCAGATGGCGTTGCGGATGTCCTGCGGCAGGGCGTACCAGTCGCCCCGGCAGGCGAACATGTCGTCGGCCACCGTGCGCGAGCACTCCGGGCGCGGGCACTGGTGGGTCATCGGCGGGCCTCCGGTGGGTCGATGATGATCGCGGCGGGCCGGGTCTGTAGCCCGTACTCGTCGGGTGGCGGGGTGCCGGTCACGGTGAACCGGATCACCCGGCGGGCCCCGCTCGGGCCCTCGATGTGGATCTCGCCCCCGGTGATCCGGTGGCCCTCGCCCGCGTCGATCTCGGCCTCGTCGTCCGGGTCGAAACTCTTGACCGAGTCGTAGATCCGCAGGTTGATCGATCCGATGTGGACGGTCATGCCGTGCCCCCGTCCGGCCAGTAGCGCCGGGTCGCGACCCCGGCCCAGACAGCGGCCACGTGCCCGCACATGGTCAGGCGGCCATCCAGCTCGATCAGTCCGCGCCGGTAGAGCCCGGCCCGGATCAGGCGCCATTGCCCACCCGGGTAGAGCATCCGGACCTGGTCGGACCCGCGGAACTCGGCGTCGTAGAGCGTGATGAACATCGGCTTGGACAGTCCCAGCGCGCGCACCCACGGCTCGTCCCAGGGCGGCACGCGCACGGGCGCGGTCACGGTCGGTGCCATTCGTGCACCCCGTCCTCGACGTCGGGATCCGGGTCGCAGTCGGCCTCGGACTCGCACTCGCGATCAGTGGCGATGATCGTGTCGCCCCCGATGTCGACGAACACGGCGTCCGTGCCGAACACGTCGGCCAGCATGACCACCGTCCCGACCTCGCCCCCGACGATCACCCGGTCGCCCACGGCGTGGTGCCTCACGTGGACACCCCCGTCCCGGCCGCCAGCTCGTCATAGCGGGCCTGGGCCAGCGCGTTGAGGTCGTCGGTCCACAGACCGTCGCCCCCCTGCTCGACGGCGCAATGGGCGTCGTACAGCTCATCCAGGGTGTCCGTCGTGAGCGCCTGCTCGATCAGGTCGCGCAGGTCGGACAGGTCCATGGTCCGATCGAACGGGCCGGGCTCGACGGCGTCACCCTCGGCGGCCCGGCGGGCGGCCTCGTCGTCCTCGGCAGCGAACCGCTGCGCGGGTTCGAGCGGGCACTCCGGGCAGTCGACCGTGCCCGGGTGCGGGCCGTGCTCAGCGCACGCGGCGTGCCCGATCCAGTCCGGGGAGTGGGCCCGGTTGCGGCAGGCGTGCGCGTCGTCCATGCACGTCTCGGTGGGCAGGCAGTCACACCAGGCCACCGGGTCATCGGCCTGCGGGTGCTCGGCCGGGAGCAGGCACTCGTGGCACCAGAGCGTGATCTCTCCGTAGCCGACCTGTTCGATCGTCACCGGGTAGGTCACCCGCTGGCGGGCCTCGCCCTGCTCGCGGCCCTGCAACTCGGCGTCTCGCCGCTGCGCGGCCGGGGTGTGCTCCCCCTCGTCCCAGAGCCCGTCCCCGGTGCCCAACTCGGTCGCCTCGACCGGTGCGTGTGCCTCCCAGAGCACGACCAGGGTGTCCGCGTCGTCGGCGTTCTCCAGCAGGAGGCGTAGCTCGCACCGGCGGCAGCAGTCCTTCCCGTGCGGGACCGGGATGCCGCACCCGGGGCACTGGTGGCGGTCGTAGTTGCACCGGTCGCAGGCGGCCGGGTCGGCGGGCGGGGTGAGCCGGTCGTAGGCGGCTTGGCAGTCCGCGGTGAGCTGGTCGTCCCAGGTGGGGCTCTTGCCCCAGGCGTCGTAGATCGCGTCCACCTGGTCGGTCCGGTCCGCGCGCATGACCCGCTCGCGCAGGATGGCGTGCAGCCGGGGGTTGTGGTGCGTCTCGTCCCCGGTTGACACGTCGGTGTCAACGGGCTGTGCAGAATCTGCACGGGGAAGCTCGACCCCGGGCACGACCAGCGCGGCGGCCGGGAGCGCGAGGAAGCGATCGGCCCGGCTCACCCTGTCCCGGTCCCAGACGGCGCGCGCGGCGGCGGCGTCCTCGCGGGCCTGATCGAGGTCGACGCGCTCCCAGTGCGCGTCCCCGGGGGACAGCGCGGGCACGTGCAAGATGAGCGACCAACGCTGGCAGGGACGCTCCGGCACGCCGATCGACTGCCAGGAGATCCGGCCGTTTTCGCCCGGCTGGTCGGTCACCTTGATCACGTTCTTGACGCTGCGCACCTTGGGATCGGCGAGATGGGTCCGCCCCGGCCGGTAGGGGGTGCCCTCGGCGTAGACGAGTTGCTGACCGGTGAACTCCATATCCCAGTACGGCGCGGAAGTGATCTTGCCGGTCTTGAGGTCGACCACGAGGATCGTCCCGGCCGGGATGGTCACCCCGTCCGGCCAGGTGAGGTCGACGAGCAGGCGCACCACCAGGTCGAACGATCCGGCCGCGCGCAGCCCGTCGTGCACGACGAAGGTCCGGCCGAGGTCGTCGTCCCCCTCGGTCACGATGATCTCGAAGATCCGCGGGTCGAGCAGGGCGGTGATCGCGTCGAGGCACCCGAGGGTGATCGGGGAGAGCCACGACAGATCTTCCCCGGCGGCCCGGCGGGCGTGTAGCGCGTGCATCCCGGACCCGGTCATCGCCCCGGCGTCGGCCCCCGCGACGACCCGGGCCTTCTCCGCGACGTCCTCCAGTACGACGATGTCGGGCCCCGCGGTCAGGGTGCGCACCCCCTGGGCACGCACGACGAGGTGGTTCGCCCGGGACATCCCATAAACGATGTTGCGCCAGTCCCAGCGTTCGAGTGTGCGGGAGCGCTTGACCTTGCCCAGCTTGGACGCGCGCAGGTAGGACGCGGCGCCGGAGCCGTCGAGCAGCACGATGATCGGGCGCTCCCACTGGTCGCGGGGCACCTCGGGCGGCGGGTCGTCCTCGCGCCGCTCGGCCTGGCGCAGGGCCTCGGCCTTGGCCGGGGGTAGCGGGGCGGGCTTGGCGAATGTCCCGCCCGGGGCGTCGTCCTCGGGCGGAGCCGAGGCCATATCGGTGGTCATGTGGGGAAGCTCCTCGATCATCGTGGGCAGTGGGTGTTGGTGCAGTGGCCGGTGTAGGTGTTGATCCGGTGACGGCAGCTACCGCACCAGACGGCCCCCAGGGCCCGGAAGTCGGGCGGGAAGGCGTAGGGGGCCGCGCCGCGTGGCCGACGCGGGCGCTTGATCGGCTCACCCTTGATCATCTTGCACGTGCATCCGGCGTCGCGGCGGCAGATCGGACAGGCGCGCTTGCTCCCGCGGACCCGCTCGCGCGGCGGCGCGGTGACCACCCCGTAGCGGGGAGCGGGCTTGCTGCCGACGTTGCCCATCCACCAGGCCAGCGAGCCGGGTCCCCCGGTGCTCGACGAGCGGGACCGCCCGCGCGAGCCGGTGGGCTTGCGTGGGCGGTCCGAGGAGATCCAGTAGTCCAGCCAACCGCGGGCCTTGCGCCGGGCGCGGGCCATGGTCAGTTCTCCCGTTCGCGCTCGGCCCGCTCGGTGGCCTGGCGGTCCGCCGCGACCTCGGTGTAGGCGCCGGTGGCGATGGCCCAGTCGAGGATCGCGGCCTCGCGCTCGGCGGGGCTCAGGTCGGCGGGCAGGCGTAGCTCTTGCATGGTCGTCCTCCCAGGTGGACGGGTCGGGCAGGGGTTACAGTGTACCACCCGTGGTAGGGGCGGGAACGGGCAGTGCGTGATGTGCGGCGAACGGGCAGGCGCCCTTGACCAGCCGCGTTCCGCAGTAGGCGAACGTGCCATCGTCGGGCAGCGCGACCGACTCGGCGCACCGGCCGAGCCGGGAGAGCAGGGGTTCGGGATCGGGCAGGCCGACCAGTTCCCGGATGAGCGGCACCGCATCCTCATCACCCGGCCCGGGGTCGCCCATCATCGCGTCCACCACGAGATCGGCCAGGTAGAGCGCGCGGGCCAGCTTGGGCGCAATCCGGCTGATCGCCTGGCGCTGCCACCCCTCGGCGGCCATCCACTCGCCGAGGGCCTCGGAAGTGGCCCGGGCGAACTGCTCCCGGTTCTCGGGTGTGTCCTGTCCGGGGTCGGTTGATAGGTGGGTGTCATCGCCCTGGCGCAGTGGGATGTCCATGATCAGTGTCTCCGGTGGGGAAGGGTGCGGATCTTGCGGATGATCGAGCGGCCGAGGTTGGCCAGCTCGATGAAGATCGGGAGGAGGGCCTCCCAGGTCATGGCGATCAGCGGCATGATCGCCTCGATGCAGCGCTGGCCCCGGCGCGAGCGCGCCAGGGCCAGCACGAGCAGGATGGTGATCACGAGGGCAGCGGGATCGCCTCGGCCACCTGCTCGGCCGCGTCGCGGATCGCCCCGGGCAGGGAGAGCAGGGCGTGCGCCAGCACCACGCTCGTCAGGTCGCCCGGGGCCAGGTTGGACACGTCGATCAGGGTGAGCAACCGCTCGGCCTCGCGCCGGTGCTCGTCAGCGGTCATCACGATGCCCGCTCCCGCCGGTAATCGCGCACGCCGATCGACAGCCGGACGAACGGCACCGGGTAGATCCGCACCACGCGCAGCCCTCGATCCTTGTAGATGCCGATCACCCCATAGCGCCGGGAGCAGTCGAGCGCGGGGATCCAGTTCCGGGCGGTCACGATGCCCGCTCCTCGACATCGGGCACGGCGGGCAGGTCGGAGACGGGGGCCAGCATCGCCCGCACCTCGTGCGCGGACAGGTCGGCGGCGGCGACATTGAGCCACGTCGCCAGACAGGCGGCGGCCACACCGGGCGCACCGAGCCGGGCCCAGACGTCGATCCCGGTGCCGGTCTCCACGACGGCGAATCGGGACTGACCGGTGCTGGCCCGGACGTGCGTGGTGAACTCGCTCATGACAGGGGTGTCCTCCCAGGTAGACGTAATGATCGGGTGAGGTCGGGCGAAGAGGTAGGACGGGGACGCACCCGGGCGAGCACGGGGGAGGTGACTCGCCCGGGTGCGTCAGGAGGGGCTAGCGGTTGCCGAACGGTCGGCGGGCGCCGCTGCCCTGAGCCTGGCCCGCGGGAGCGGCCGGTCCGGCGGCCGTGGCCGCCGCAGGCTCGCGCGCAGCGGTGGCCGGTGCGCCGGTGTCGTCGGCGCCGTTGGACGCGGCACGGGCTCGCTGAGCGGCCGTCGGCCCGTCCCATCCGCCGAACCGGGCGAACTCGCGCTCGATCAGGGCCAGTTCCTCGTCGCTGGGCTCATTGCCGTACACGGCGTCACGGCTCTGCCCCTTGCCCTTGGGCCGCTCGGCCCGGATGCCGAGTTGCTGGCCGGGCCGGGTGGACGGGGTCGGTTCGTTGCTGTCGGCCCCGCGCAGCGCGTTGGTGATCGCGTAGCGGTAGGTCTTGCCGCGGTAGAGCTGCCCGGCGTTCGGCCCGTCGATGATCATGCAGTCGGCCAGTACCGGCCACACGTTGGTCGGGCGACCGGTGGCCCGGTCGATGAAGTCGCCATCTTCGCGAGGCAGGAAGTCGAGGATCCGGAAGGCCAGCAGGCGCGGCCCGTTCTGCGTCTCGGCCTTGAGGTCGACATAGTCGACGACCCGGGTTGGCTTGTCGAAGCCCATGATCAGATTCCGTTTCTGTGCTGCGCGGTGTGCTGCGTTGCTTACCGTGCATGGTGCACGGTGCCCGGCACGCTACACGCACCCCCCGACAATTGGGCACGGGGCTCACTCGATGCACGTGTGTCATGCTGTGCGCCATGACCTCTACCACGGATGGACAGGCGCGCGTGGTGCTGCCGCCGGTCCCGACACTGATCAGCATGGCGGCCGCCGCGCAGCGGCTCGGGTGCTCGCGCTCGACGATCACGCGGTACGTCCGGCGCGGGCATCTCGCGGCCCGGCGCGACCCGCTGTCCGGCCGGGTGGGTATCGAGCTACCCGGGGTCGAGGCGCTGGCCGCGCAGCGCGTACGGATCTCGGCATGATCACCGACGGCCGGATCGACTACGACGCCCTGCTGGCGGGCTACCGACTCGCCGAGCCCGGCAGCGAGCCGCCCGGGTGCGTGCTCGCACCCGAGGACGAGGGCGACCTCCCGCAGGGGGCCGCGCTCGGGGAGATCGAGCTCGACGCGGCCCCGCAGGGCTGCCGGTCGATCGCAGCCAAGATCGACGCGAACTGGATCTGGCGCATCACCGACGGCGAAGGGGTGGCCCTGCGGCAGGGCAAGGGCGCGCCGCGGGGCTCGGGCACCCGGCCCAAGCTGGCGATCCTGGAACCGTGCCGGTCGGTGGCGCTGCGCGCGGCCGGGGTCGACGAGGAGTTCGGTGACGTCACGCACCACGTGGTGATCGTGTGGGTGCAGCTCGCGCGCACGGGCAAGTGGTCCGCGGACAGTGCGTGGGCCTGGACGACCGAGCCCGTGGTGGGGGTTGGTTCGGGGCGGCCGTTCGGCCGGGCCTGGGCGCTGCCGCCGCGCCGCTGGCGCACGATCACCGACGTGGCCGCGGTGCTCGCGGTGCCCCCGTCGGCGCAGGTGATGGCCGCGTTGCACGCGCCGCGCATCGCGGCGGCCCGGGAGTACGCCGATACCCCGCCCGCGCGGCCCGGGGAGCGTCCGCGATGACATCGGAGCGTCAACGCCCGTTCGGCCCCCGGAACGGGCAGGGCAAGATCGAAAACCTCGAGGTTGACACGCCCGTGTCAACGGATCCGATCTCTGATGCGTTCTACCGCGCGGGCCGGGCCGCGGGCCATGCGGAGGGTCATACGGAGGGGTACGCGCAGGGGTTCCGGGACGGCGCGACGGCGCAGCCGGACCGTGAGCTACTCACGTTCGTCGAGGTGCCCTGGTCGAGCGTGCGCACCGAGGACACGGTCAAGGGCGACGACGGCGCGCACTACCACGTGGTGCGGTCGGGCGCGGTGCCATCGTCCGGCGCGCAGGCGTCGGGCGTGTCGGATGATGCCTCAAGCGCTGCCGGGTGGATCGTGACCCTGGTGTGCGGGACCTACCGGGACGTGCACACCGTTGATCATGACCAGCGGGTGCGGGTGCTGGTGCCGGTGAACCTGGCCGATGCGCTCGTGGTCGCGCACGCGGGCCTGCCGGGCTCGCGCCTGATCGCCACCCGGGCCGACCCGGACGGGGGGTTCGATGGTGATCTCCCCTGGCGGACCGAGGTCGGTGGTGGCCCGTGACCGAGATCGGCGGGCACGCGGTTGGCCCTCCGCTACCCGCCGACCTGGCGCCCTAGCCGCTTCCCCACGGCCCACTAGCTAGCCCCATCCGTCCCGGTGCCACCCGGGACATCACGAGAGCTGATCGAGATGATGGCACAACCCCTGTCGACCCCGCTCGATGCTGCTGGAATGTTCGTGGTCCGCGGGTGGGTGGTCTTCCCCTGCGATCACCCGCTGGCCGGAGCGCACTGCACCGGCGCGGCGCGCGCCTGCCGGGAGGGACGGTGCAAGGCCGAGGCCGATCCGTCCCAGCGCGGGAAACATCCGCGGGTGGCCTGGGGGCAGATCACCGAGCCACCGGATAAAGATCAACGGGCGGCCTGGTGGGGCGGCACCCTGCCGACCAACATCGCGATCGCCTGCGGGCCGTCCGGCCTGCTGGTGGTCGACGAGGACGAGCCCAATGCGTTCCGGGCGTTCTGCGCGCACGAGGGCCACGAGCTACCGCAGACGTTCACCGTCGAGACCGCGCGCGGGCAGCATCACTACTTCACCGTGCCGGTTGACCCGGCCACCGGGGAGCGGGTACCGATCGGCAACTCCCCGGGCGCGCTGGCGGCCTGGCACTGCGACGTGCGCGGCGGCGCGTCGGCGTCCGGGACCAGCGGCGGGTACGTGATCACGGCCGGGTCGGAACATGCCAGCGGGAAGATCTACACCGCGCCGGAGCCGTACGCGGAGGCGATCGAGGCGCCCGGATGGCTGATCGAGGCGATCATGTCTCCCGGGCCATCCACACCGACGGAGGGGTTGGCCGGTGCGGATGGGGATCCAGGGGGGAGTACGCGGCTACGGGCCTCCGATGGTGCTCGCTGGGACGACGCCACACGTTACGGGACCCGGGAAGATCTATTCGCGCAGTTCGAGCGGCACTGCGACGAGGTGAGCCACACCGGCGGGGAGTTCCGGTTCGAGCTGTTCCGGGCCGCGCGCGACGGCTGGCGGCTGGTGCACCTGGGCCTGCTGGCCGAGGACGAGATGCAGCGGGCCCTTGAGGCGTGCGTCTGGCGGGTCTGGGAGGCCGAGCCGAACGACGACGACATGAAGATCTATTGGGAGGAGGCGCTCCCGGCGGCCCGGCGGTCCCCGTGGGAGCTGACCGGGACCGAGTTGCGCTCCCGTGCGGTGGCCACGGTGCCGCCGGACCGGGCGTTCCTGCGCTCGTCCGAGGCTGCCGCGCTGGCCGCCGACCACGCTGTCGATCATCCCGACGCACCGGGTGTGACCAGCGAAGACGGCAGCTCTACCCGTACCACGGACGCACCGGGTGTGACCAGCGAAGACGGCAGCTCTACCCGTACCACGGACGGTAATCGTCCGGTAGCACCTGCTCGGGATACCGAGCAGGACGACGTACCCCCGGCCCCGCCGGGCGTGCGCCGGGCGGACTGGGCCACCGCGTACCGGCGGCGGGTGGCCGATGTGGCGGTCCGGGACTACCTGGCGTCCCAGGACGAGGAACCGCTCCCGTACTACACACCGAAGCAACGAAAGGACCGGCCCCGGCCGGACTACCTCATTCCGAAAATGGTCTACCGGCGCGGCATTACGATCCTGTTCGGCCCCTCGGGCTGCGGTAAATCAACGTTCGCGCTCGATCTCGCACTGGCCCTGGCGTCCGGGAAACCGTGGCGGGGGATGCGGATCACGTCCGCGAACGGTGAGCAGGGAATGGTGCATTACGTGATGGCCGAGGGGGAGGACGCAACGAACCTGCGCACGGATGCGTGGCTGTACCACTATGGCGTGAGCGACGACGATATCGAGGGCCATTACGCCAGCATTCCGGCCATCGTCATGCTCACCGAAGCGGGCATTAAAAGGTATCTGCCTTACGTGCAACGCGATCGGCCCGATCTCATCATTCTGGATACCAAGAATCTCATGTACGAGGGCCAGGAATCCGCGGGCGATGACCTGGGAGAAATGCTGCGCATCCTCCGTAAATTGCAGGCGGCGGCGGGCGGGTGCGCCATCATCCTCATCGATCACCCGGGGCTCAAGGCTCTTGATCGAGTGCGCGGGGGCAACGCCGAGGAGGCGGGGGCGGACACCGTGCTCGTGGTGACCGAGGATCATGGCCTGCGCACGGTCGAGGTGAAAAAAGATCGGTCCGCGGCGCCGGGTGTGCGGTGGCACTACCGGCTGCACCAGATCGACGAGGTGGCCCGCGGGCCATTCGTCGACGCGCCCGTCGTGTGCGTCGATTCCGCACCCGACGCGGGCCCATTCCACCCGCGTACGCCGTGGCCGGATCTGGTGCTCTCCGATGATCTGGAGAAGCTCATCCACGAGAAGGGCGGCAGTGCCAAGGGGGCGGCCCGCGACGTCGTACGACTGCTCGGATGGCTCGCGGGCGACGAGGAGGGGCAGACCACGGCCAGCATCGCCACCTTGATCAGCAAGGAAGCACCGGACGGCCGCAAGCATCCGGGGTCGACGGTCAAGGCGGCCCGGACGGCGCTCGTGCGGGCCGGGGTGATCGAGTCGATCGGGACTGCGGCAAGTCCCAAGTACGTGATCACCGAGGCGTGGCGGTCACACGTGATGGAACGGAGTTGATCAGATGTGGATCAGAATATCCGCAGATGTGGATCAGATGTGGATCAGATGTGGATGTTGACGACGCACATCGGTTGACCTGCGCAGATATGCCAGTTGTGGATCAGTATGTGCGATCAATATCTGATCAATATCTACCTAGTGGATCTCCAAGATGTGGATCAGAATATCACCCGGACGCACATCGGTTGACCTGCACAAACGGCCAGATGTTGATCAGAATATCTACTAGAAATATCAGCCCTGGCAACCGCGCTCGCGGGGGGTGTACGGGGGCCCTACGGAGTAGAGGAGTAGGGCCCGTACCCCGCTGCGGGCCGGACGGCCAGACAAAATGATCACCACCAACACACGAGCAAGGGACCTGGGACATGGATCACGACGACCGAGCGAAGTATGCGAGTCACGCGCCCAACTGGTGCGGGCCCTACCCGCTGGCCAGCGATCGCTACGGGCCAGCCTGGCGCAGCGTGTGGCGGACGCTGGTCGAGCACTCGCCCCGGTGGCACGACGAGGGGCGACTGGTCGCGCTCGTGGCCGAGCGGTACGCGATCACCCCGGCGGAGCTATCGTGGTTGATCCGGGACGCGGGCCGGGCGGACGTGATCGCCTACGAGATGCCCTGGTACGACGCGGGGGACAACCCACCGGACGGCCGGGTGCGGATCCGGGTACTGGCCGAGCACGCGGGCCGTGGTTGGGCTGCCGCCCTGCTCATGAGACGGGTGTGACCTGGGCAGACCGGTCACTCGCCGAGATCACCGCTACCGTGGGCGGGCGGTCCGGTCGGGTACTCCGCGGACGTCCCAGGACGCGGCACGGGCTCGACCGGATCCGCCCAGCGGCGCGGCGCCCGCCGTGGATCAAGGGCTCAGATGCCCGCTGCCGCGTGCGACCCCCGTCTCCGCCCTGGCCTACCAGGGTCATGATCAACAGAGCCCAGCGGCGCGGCTGGCCTACCGGACGGCGATACGGGGGCGGCGTGACTCACCCGCTCGCGGCGCTCCGGTCCATGATCGCGGGGCTCCCGCGCGCGTGCCTGCGTTCGCGCGCCTGCGTTCCGCGCGCACGTGACGGGGGCTCCGCTGATCGACCCATGGGTCTCCGGCGCTGCACCCATGGGGGCGTCCGCGCGCACCTGCATAGGGGTACGCAGGAATGGCCACGGGGGTACGCAGGAATAGCAGGGGGTGCTCCGTAACAATGGCTAGTAGCAGTACTAGGGGGTATGGGTATGGGCATAGGAGGCTACGCCAATGGTGGGCACCAAGGGTAGCTACAGGATTAGTGAGGTGCTGGAGGTGTGGTGTGGTGATACGTAGTGGTGAAGCTTGGCACTTAGGTCATGATGATGTGAACAGACAAGTATATAAAGGACCAGAACACGTTGATTGCAATTGTGCTACTAAGTCGAGGAATGTGAACAGTGATCCAAGGCCAAAGGTGGAGAGGTTCTGGGAGTGACATGTGTGTGTCAACATGACGAGCTGAGGTCAACATTGTGGATCTCACACGCATGTGTTTATGCAGGTCAGCCGCGACCCCTCGCTTTTTCTGTGGCAAATGATCACCGT
>Ga0247825_10001787_pt1 | contig 14222 bp, 16 predicted proteins | sample 13C_Vanillin_Day_FD_194413 | JGI IMG/M metagenome (GOLD analysis project Ga0247825, IMG submission 194413) | Soil microbial communities from agricultural site in Penn Yan, New York, United States - 13C_Vanillin_Day48 | ecosystem: Environmental > Terrestrial > Soil > Agricultural land | place...
GGCCTGACCACCGACGCCGACGGCCGCGTCAAGGCCGAGATCCGCGCCATCGCGGCGGGCATCGTCGACGGCAAGTTCGTGACGCTGGTGCCGATGATCGACGGCAGCACCGAAGCCTCCTCGGCCACCGACATGGGCAAGGGCCTGTACGGCTGGATCTGCGGCCACGCCGCGGGCACCACGCTGGACAAGAAGTACCTGCCCGGCTCCTGCCGCGGCACGCTGTAATCGCAGCTCGCTTCGAGAAAAGGTACCCTTCGGGGTACCTTTTTTTTTGACCCGGTTCTCCGCACTGCTGTGGCCCTGCGCGCTCATCGCGCTCGGGCTGGCGCTGTACCTGCCGTTCCTCGGCAACCCCCTCGTCTTCGACGACACGTTCTTCTTCTCCGGGCGCAATTTCGCCCGCTACGCGACCACGCCCCTGGGGTTGGAGCTGCGCCTGCCCGGGTACTTCTCCCTCGCGCTCGTGCACGTGCTCTGGGGCGGCATCGAAGCGCACCGGCTGGTCAGCCTGGCGCTGCACCTTTGCGTCGCCCTCGCGCTCTATAAGCTGGTCTTCGACCTGCTGCGCCATGCCGCGCCCGCGGCACCGGCGCGGCTCGCCGCCTTCGCCGCCGCCGCCGCGTTCGCTGTGCATCCGGTCGCGGTCTACGGCGCGGCCTACCTGATCCAGCGCACCGGGCTGCTGGCGACCCTGTTCTCTCTGCTGTCGGTCATCTTCTTCTTCCGCGGCCTGCGCGAGCGCAGGCACGCCGACGCGGTGACGGCCGCGGTGATGTTCTCGCTCGCGGTGCTGTCGAAGGAAACGGCGGTGCTGGTTCCCGCCGCGGCCCTGCTGCTCGTCTTCACCGCGGAGCGGCGCTTCGCGCTGCGGCACGCGGCGATCTACGCGGCAGCCTGCATTCCCGCGGCGCTCCTCGCCGTGCTGCTGGTGAAGGGCAAGATCGGCGCCACGTACGAGCCGGACTTCGCCGTGGTGGCGCAGCAGGTCGGCACGCAGGCCGGCGGTGCATGGCTGCAGAGCGTCGCGACGCAGCTCGAGCTCTTCTTCCGCTATCTCGCGCTCTGGCTGTGGCCCGATACCGGCGCGATGTCGATCGACGTGCGCGTGGATCTCGCTGGCGGGCTCTTTCCCGGATTGCTCGCTTTCGTCGCCTACGGGGCCTTCTGCGCCTACCTCCTCACGCGGGGCGGGCGCGCCGCCATGGCCGGCTTCGGGCTGCTCTACGTCTGGCTGCTCTACCTGGTCGAGCTCACCACCGTGCGCTTCGCCGATCCCTTCGTTCTCTACCGAAGCTACCTGTGGGCGCCGGGCCTTGCGATCGCGCTGGCCGCGGTGCTGACGCGCCCCTTGCTGCGGGCCGCGCTGCTCGCCGCGCTGCCGTTGCTCGCGCTCCAGGCGCACGACCGGCTGCAGAGCTTCTCCAGCGGTCTCGCGCTCTGGCAGGACGCGGCCGACAAGCTGCCGTCGCGGCACGCGCCCGGCGGCTCGAGGACGCTCTACCAGCTCGGCAGGGAATACTTCTACCGCGGCGAGACCGGCAAGGCGGTGGCGGTGGTCGATCGCTGCATCGCGCAGTACCCCAAGACCTACGACTGCTACTTCGCGCGCGCCGCCATCCACGTGGAGCTCGAGCAGTACGAGACGGCGCTGCCGTTCATCGCGCGCGCGGCCGAGCTGCGCCCCGAGTCGGGCTCGGCGTTGCACCTGCTCGGCTTCGCGCTGGAAAGCCTCGGTCGCGAGGACGAAGCGAAGATGCACTACCGGGCGGCGCTGAAGCTCGGCTTTCATGGCGCCGCCCAGCGCCTGAAACGCCTCGAGGACCCCGGCAGCGGGCTGCTGCCGCCTACTCGAAGCGCAAAGCCTCCACCGGGTTGAGGCGCGCCGCCTTGCGCGCCGGGTAGAAGCCGAAGAAGACGCCGATCACGAAAGCGAAAGCCACCGCGAGGCCGATCGCCTCGGGGGAAAGCAGCACGCGCCAGCCGAGGAAGCTGCCGATGGCGAGCGAAGCGCCGGTGCCCAGGGCGACGCCGATCAGGCCGCCGATCAGGGAGAGCGTCACCGCCTCGACCAGGAACTGCCCGAGGATGTCGCGCGTGCGCGCGCCCACGGCCATGCGCAGGCCGATCTCGCGGGTGCGCTCGGTGACCGAGACCAGCATGATGTTCATGATGCCGATGCCGCCGACCAGCAGCGACACCGAGGCGACCGCGGCCAGCAGCAGCGCGAGCACGCGGCTCGAGGCCTCCTGCGCCGACATCACTTCCTGGAGGTTGCGCAGCGAGAAGTCGTCGTCGCTGCCGGGCTGCAGGCGATGGCGCTGGCGCAGCAGCGCGCGCACCTGCTCCTCGACCAGCTTGGTGTCGTAGCCCTCGGCCGCCTTTACCCAGATCGTGCCGACCGCGCGCTGCTTCGCCTGCGTCGCGGAGCCGAGCACCCGGCCGCGCGCGGTGGAGATCGGCATGATGATGAGGTCGTCCTGGTCCGTGCCCATCAGGCTCTGGCCCTTGGTCTCGAGCACGCCGATCACCGTGAACGGCACGCGCTTGATGCGGACCACCTGGCCCACCGGGTCGGTGGCGCCGAACAGCTCGCGCGCCACGGTGCTGCCGATCAGGCAGACCTTGCCCGCGCCGGCGGTCTCCGAGGGCTCGAACGAACGCCCGGCGGCGAGCGCCCACTCGCGCACCAGCAGGTACTCCGGCGTCGTGCCGTAGATTTGCGTCGACCAGTTGGTGTTGCCCAAGACCACCTGCGCGCCGCCGCGCAGCGCCGGGGCAGCGAGCGCCTCCGGTATCTCGCGGTTGATGGCGATGGCATCGTCCTCGGAGAGCGTCTGCCCGGAGCCGAGCGCAAGGCGCACCCCGCCCTGGGTGCGCGCGCCGGACATGACTAGCAGAAGGTTGGAGCCGAGCGCGCGGATCTGCTCCTCCACCCGCTTCTGGGCGCCGGCGCCGACGGCGATCATCACGATCACCGCGCCCACGCCGATGACGATGCCGAGCATGGTGAGCGCGCTGCGCAGCTTGTTGATCGCGAGCGCGCGCAGGGCGATGCGGAACAGGCCGGTCAGGTTCACGCCGCCACCGGCTCCCGGGCGAGCACCGCCGCGGCGTCGAGCGGGGCGTTGGCCTCGTCGCTGACGATGCGGCCGTCGAGGAAGCGCAGGATGCGCCGCGCGAAGCGCGCCACGTCGTTCTCGTGGGTGACGACGATCACGGTCATGCCCTGGCGGTTGAGCGCCTGGAACAGCGCCATGATCTCCAGACTGGTGCGCGAGTCGAGGGCGCCGGTCGGCTCGTCGGCGAGGATCAGCAGCGGATCGGTCACCAGCGCCCGGGCGATGGCGACGCGCTGCTGCTGGCCCCCGGAGAGCTGCGCCGGGTGGTGGTGCGCGCGCTCCGCCAGGCCGACGCGCTCGAGCATCCGCAGGGCCCTTTCAAGCCTTGCCTTTTTCTGCACCCCGGAATAGACGAGCGGCAGCTCGACGTTCTCCACCGCGGGCGTGCGCGCGAGCAGGTTGAAGTGCTGGAAGACGAAGCCGATCTGGCGGTTGCGCACCTGCGCGAGGCGGTCGGGCTCGAGCTGCGAGACCCGCTCGCCGGCGAGCCGGACCTCGCCGCTGGTGGGCTGGTCGAGGCAGCCGAGCATGTTCATGAAGGTCGACTTTCCGGATCCGGAAGGCCCCATGACGGCGATGAACTCCCCCTTGGCGATGTCGGCGCTTACGCCGGCGAGGGCGCGCACCTCGGTCTCGCCCATGGTGTAGACCTTCACCAGGTCGCGCACTTCGATCAGCATCAGAAGGGGCGGAACCGCGGCAGCCCGCTCTGCTGCGCTTCCCCCGCGCCGGCGGCGAGGCCGACGATCACTTCGGCGCCCTCGGCGAGGGCGCCGCCGACGAGCTCCGTGCTCATGCCGTCGCTCAGGCCCAGGCGCACCTCGACCGGGCTGGGCTGCCCGTCGCGCAGCACCCACAGCCGCCCGGTGGCCGCCGCGGTGCGCCCGGTCCGCGCCTCGGCGAGCAGCTTCTCCCAGGCCGGGCGCTGCTCGGCGGTGACGATCTCCGAAATGCGCGCGCTGGCCTCGGCGCGGATGCGCTCCGTCTCCTTGCGCCGCTCGGTCTCGGAGCCGAGCTCGCGCAACGTGGCGAAGCGCCGCCGCGACTCGGCGAAGATGTCCTCGAGCTGCGCCTTCTGCGTGTCGCTCGGCTTGAGCTCCTTCAGCAGCCGCTCGCGGAACTGCGCCGCCTGGCCGGCGCCCTGTCCCTTGGCGGGCGGCGCGCCTTCCTGCGGCGCGGGCTCGGCGGCCGCGCCCGGCGGGCGCCACCGCAGCGCGGCGTTGGGCACCTTCAGCGCGCCGGCGCGGCTGTCGACCTGGACGCGCACGTTCGCGGTCATGCCCGGCAGCAGCGCCAGGTCCGGGTTGGCGGCCGAGATCACCACGGTGTAGCTGACGACGTTTTGCACGTTCTGGGGCGACTTGCGGATCTGCCGGATCTCGCCGGAGAAGCTGCGGCGCGGAAAGGCATCGACGGCGAAGCTCACCGCCATGCCGGTGCGCAGGCGGCCGACGTCGGCCTCGTCGATTGCCGCCTCGACCTGCATGTCGCGCAGGTCCTGGGCGATGGTGAACAGCACCGGCGCCTGCAGGCTCGCCGCGACGGTCTGGCCCGCGTCGACGTTGCGCAGGATCACCGTGCCGTCGACCGGGGCGCGGATGATGGTGCGCTCCAGGTCGACCTGCGACTGCTTCAGCAGCGACTCGCGCTGCTTGACGGTGGCGAGCGCGCTGCGCACCTGCGCCTCGCTCACCTGCTGCTGGGCCTGCACCGCCTTGAGCTGCTCGCGCGTGCTGTCGAACACGGTGCGCGCCTTGTCGAGCTCGGCGGGCGAGATGTAGTTCTTGTCGACGAGCGACTTCTTGCGCTCGAGGTCGCGTTGCGCGTCGGCGAGCGTCACCCTGACGCGGCCGAGCTCGGCCTGCTGCGCGGCGAGGCCGGCGCGGGCGACCGCGACCGCGCTCTGCGCGGCATCGAGGTCGGCGCGCGCCTGGTTCACGCGCAGCTCGAAAGTCGCCGGGTCGATGCGCGCGATCACCTGGCCGCTCTTCACCGGGGTGTTGAAGTCGGCGTAGATCTCCTTCACCTGCCCGGAGATCTGCGAGCCTACCTGGACCGTGGTGACGGCGTTCAGGGTGCCGCTCGCGGCGACCACCGCCGAGATGGCCCCGCGCTCGACCTTGGCGAGGCGGTAGCGCACCTCGCCATTGCCGCCGCGCGCCTGCAGCCAGTACCACGCGGCGGCAGCGGCAGCCACGAGCACGAGCAGGACCACGACCTTGCCCAGCGAAAACTTCATGGGGAGAGACTTTACTGCGAAATGCCAGGATTACCTTGGACCCCGGCGAGGCGCGGAAGATTCACTGCCAGCGGCCCGACAGACTTGCGCGCGCGCAGGTAGCGCGCGACGAGCTCCCAGATCGGCTCGCCGCTCGCGCCTTCGGCCACCGGCGCCCATCCTGCCACCTTGTAGCGCCGCGCCGGCTGGAGCGGCTTGCCCCGCAGCCTCATGTCGGAGATGCGGGCGCCGATCCGCGCGCCCGGATCGCAGGCGTACGTCATCCCGCCCACGCGCACCATGTCCCCTCCCTGCTGCAGGTAGGGATCGGGATTGAACAGGTTGTCGGCCACGTCCTCGAGGATGCCCTTGATCTGCTCGCCGGTGAGCTCGCTCAGCGTCGAATAGGGGTAGGTGATCGCGGTCTGGTCCATGAGATGCTCGAAGGTGATCGCGTCGCCCGGCAGCAGGGTCGTGCCCCAGCGAAAGCCCGGCGAGAAGGCGAGCTCCGCATCTTTCTCCTGCAGCAGCGCCTCGAGCATCAGCTGGTCCCAGGTGCCGTTGAAGTTGCCGCGCCGGTAGAGCAGGGTGTCGGTGATGGCGAGCCGCTCTTGCAGCTTTACCCGGAACGGGGCGCGCGCCTTCTCGATGTACTGCGCCATCTCCGGGTCCTGCGCCAGCAGGTTCGAGAAGACGGGCAGCAGGCGATAGCGGTAATCGCTCACGCCGCTGCCATCGACCTGCAGGTCGAGCACGGCGAGGAACTTGCCGTTGGAGCCGGCGTTGGTGACCAGCGTACTGCCGACCTGCACCGGGTGCGGCACGCCGTCGTGCGTATGGCCGCCCAGGATGGCGTCGATTCCCCGCATGCGCGAGGCGAGCTTGAGGTCGACGTCCATGCCGTTGTGCGAGAGCAGCACCACGGCCCGCGCGCCTTTCGTGCGCACCTCGTCGACGAGCTGCTGCAGGCGCGGCTCCTGGATGCCGAAGGTCCAGTCCGGGACCATATGGCGCGGGTTGGCGATCGGCGTGTAAGGGAAGGCCTGCCCGATCACCGCGAGCGCGACGCCGCCCACCGTACGCAGGCTGTAAGGCTTGAAGACCGGATCTTCGAAATCGGCCGTCTTGACGTTTTGGGCAATGAATTCAAAACCTAATTCCTTGTCGACTGCCTGCCGGACCCGCTCGGCGCCGTAGGTGAACTCCCAGTGCGCGGTCATGAGGTCGACGCCGAGGCGCTTCTGCGCGCCGATCATGTCCGCGCCTTGCGTCCACAGCGAGGTCGCCGAGCCCTGCCAGCTGTCTCCGCCGTCGAGGAGCAGCGCATGCGGCCGCGCGGCGCGCAGGCGCTTTACCAGCGTGGCGAGGTGCGCGTAGCCGCCGACCTTGCCGTAGCGCCGCGCCAGCCGCTCGAAGTCGAGGTGCGTGAAGGCGTGCGCCCGCGCAGAATTTTTCTCGATGGAAAAGAACTCGAGGAAGGGCTCGCCGACGACGTGCGGCGGCCGACCTGAAGCGCCCCCCACGCCGATATTGACGCTGGGCTCGCGGAAATGGACCGGCAGGAGCTGCGCGTGCACGTCGGTGACGTGCAGCAGGCTGACGTTGCCGAAGGGCGGGACTTCGTAGAGCTCGTCGGCGGCCTGCGCCGGCGAGAGCCCCGGCCGCAGCGAGGCGCCGGCCGCAGCGGCGCTCGCGAGGAGGCGGAGGAAGTCCCGGCGCTGCAATCCCGCGCTACTGGTTCACCGGCGACGCCGGGTCGAGGAGCAGCCCGACGAGGTCCTTGATCTGCTGCTCGTTGAGCGTCTTGGAGTGGCCGAGGCGCGGCATCTGCGAGCAGGCGTTGTACGCCTTCGAGTTGTAGATCTTGCCGTAGACGTAGCGCTGGATCTCGGGGCGGTTGCCGCGCGTCTTGCCGTAGCCGGCGAGGCTCGGGCCGATCGTGCCGAAAGCGGTCACCTTGGGCGAGATCTGGTGGCAGTTGTAGCAGCTGCCGCCATCCTGCACGCCGGGCTTGTCGCTCCACATGGCGCCGCGGCCGCTCTGCGCGATCTTCTCGCCGTTCTTCCAGTCCCCGATCAGGCTGCCGCCCGGGAAGGGGATGGCCTTGAGCTGCGCCTCCTCGAGCGGGCGCGCCAGGTCGGCGGGCGGGTTGTCGGCGTGCAAGTTGCACAGCCGCTGCACCTCGTCGAGCTCGATGCGGTTCATGGTCGCCTGGCCTCGCGGCCTGAAGTCGCTCTTCAGCAGCGCGGTAATCTGCTCCAGATCGCCCGGCGAAACCTTCGGCCGATCGCCCACGCTCGTCGGTGCCGTGGTGCAGGCCGCGAGCGACACGCAGACCGGAAGGAGCAGGGCTCGTCTCATCGTTCTCATCTTCGTCTCCCCCTTCAGCGCTTGATCGCCGGGCCGCGGTAAGGCACGCCTTCCGCGTTCACGGTCATGAACGTGATCAGAGCCACGGTAGTGTCGGAACCGAACTGCGGCTCCGGCATGCGCATCTGCCGGTAGCAATCGTTCATCCGCCATTGCAGCGTCACGACGGAGCTCGTGGAGACACGGTAGGCTGGCCAGGTGGCCATCAGCGGCCGTGCGTATTGCGCCTTGAAGAGCACCGGCAGCTCCGACATGCGGATGCGCTTGCCTTCTTCGCCGTGGCAGGAGGCGCAGGAAAAGTCCCAGGGGCCGGCGCGGTGGAAGTAGAGCTTCTGGCCCAGCTGGTACGTCGCCTTCTCCTTCGGGTGGCTGGTGCCGGGGCGCATGGGCATCCCGTGCGACTTGCCGGCGACGTACATCGACAGCAGCTCCATTTCCGACGGACTGTCGGCATTGCCAAAGACGCGCTTGGTGGCGTCCTCGCGGCTACGTCCCTGCAGCGTCATCATGCAGTGCAGCAGCCGCGTCTCGAGGTCCATGACGCGATCGGCGTCCTTGAAGTAGCGCGGCAGGCCGGCATAGGCGCCCTTGAGCTCTCCCGGGCCCTGCCCCAGATCGCATTGCTCGAGCGAAACGCCCTTCGGTCCCTGCTTCTTCTTCCAGAGCTCCTCGCCGCCGAGCTCGAACAGCTCGATGGGAGCGTTCTCGGCTGCCATCCTCTGGTAGTCAGCGTACGGCGACTGCTGGGCCCACGCCGGAACAATCGCCAGAGCGAGCGCCGCACTGCCAATGATTGCGCGCATCATCCTCCTCCTTCGTTGCGGGCGGCGGTCAGGCGACCGCGGTTTCGGTCTTGTTGGTGTCGCCCTTGTTGTCCAGCCAGCTGACTTCGATCTTGTCGCCTTTTGCCCCGCCGCTGAGGCGGAAGCTGAATACCGGATTGCGCGCGACCGCCTGGCTGATCTGGCCTTCGACCACGGTCTTGCCGTTCACCTTCACCGTGAGGTTCTGGATGAAGTGCGGCTGGCCCTTGGTCTGCTGCTCGGTCGCCATGGGGTGCGTCATCAGCACGCGCACGTCGGTGTAGCCACCGGCCAGCGTCGCGCGCATTTTCATCGGTCCTGCCATGTGCCTGTCCTCCCTTATCCGCCGCAACCGCCGATCGTGACCTTGATCTCCTTCGTCGCGACATAGTGCTTGCCGCCTGCGGTGGCAACCACGCGCACGTCGGAGGTCTCTCCCATCTTCGCATTCAGCTTCACGAACGGCAGCGCGCCTTCCATGAAGTCGAACCTCGCCACCAGCGGATAGGGGTTCTTGTCCACCAGCACCGCGATCGAGGTCGTGCCCGGGATCCTGCTCGTCACCTCGATCGGCACCACCGCGCCGTTCTCGGCGATCTGCGGCGCCTCGATGACGATGCCGCTGTTCGCCTCGGCACCGGGCGTGCCCAGGCGATTGAGCGCGTCGGCGGCGCTCTTCGAGGCGAATGCCTCCTTGTTCCAGGTCGCTGCCAGCGCGGCGATGGGCTTCAGCAGCCCCGCGACGAGCACGGCGCCCAGCGCCCCCGCTGCTTTCAGTAGTCCCCTGCGTTGAACGATCATCCTTTTCCCTCCGGTTCGTGCGGGAATACTAATATGCCCGCGCCGCGAATCGCCGCATCTAACATCAAATCTTCTTATCGGCTTATTCGCCGCCGGTCAAGGCCTGACGTAGGCATGGCCCTCGCGCGATTGTAGCCGCGCGATCTCGGCAACGCCCGAGGGCACGAATTTCACCTCGGGAAGAAACTGCTCGCGTCGCAGGCCGCGCTCGCGCAGCGTGATCTCGCAGACCAGGAACCGGACGCCTTGCAGCTCGAGGTCCTCGACTGCGCTCCGGAACTCGTTGCCTTTCGCGGTCTTCGCGCCCTTCATCACAAAATCGACGCCCGCGGCATGGGCCACCGCGACGATTTTCGCTTCGGGGTCCGCCTCGAGGTGATTGCGGATGTACTGCAGGCCGCGCGATGCCTGCTCCAGTCCCTCGCTGAAGTGATACGCGGCGCGCACCGGCTGGCCCTGGGCCTGCGCTGCGCCGCACAGCGCCAGTCCAAGCAGGGCGATCGCCCATCGCAGCAGTGGCCTGCGCATCGGGGACCCTAGGGCCGGATCACCGTCCACCCTTCGCGCTGGCGCTCGATGATCCGTTGCACGCCGGCGCGAACGTATACGAGGTCGGGCGCCATGTCCCCTTTGGAAAGCTTGAACCGGGTCATGGAGTTCTCGCAGGCGATGACTTTGGCGCCTTGCCCCAACGCGCCCGGGATGCGGCTTGCCGCCTTCGAATCGAAAGTGAGCGCGTTAATGGCATCGCCGAACGCGACGAGCTCGATATCGACGTTCTGCTTGCCATAGGTGTTGGTCAGGTTGTTGACCACGTTGAAGGCCGTCTGCCAGGTCTTCACGTTGTCGTCGCTGATCTGCAGCACCACCTGCTGCTTCTGCTTTGCCTGCATCGGCGCGCAGCCTGCTGCCAGAACCGCTGCCGCACCGATCGCTGCCAGGAATCTCCTGCGCTCCATGTTCTCCCCTCTGTTCGTGATATCAGGGCGGCTTATCGGCCGATCAGCAGCACTGGCATTGCCCCGGGCGCCGGCCCATGCAGAATACGGCCTCTCTCGAGGGGAATGCAATGGCCGGGCTCGTGCGCCCGCATGGAGGAGGACCGCTCAGGCCGCTCGCGCTGTCAAGCGAGGCGCTGGCCGCGGAGCGCGCGCGCGCGGCCTCGCTGCCCCCGGTCCGCGTCAGCTCGCGCGAGAAGGGCGACCTCGTCATGCTCGGCATCGGCGGCTTCACGCCGCTCGACGGGTTCATGACGCGCGCCGACTGGCAGGGGGTGTGCGACGGCTACCGCACCGCCGCGGGCGTGTTCTGGCCGATCCCGATCACGCTGTCGACCGACGCCGACGTCGCGGTGGGCAGCGAGATCGCGCTCGCCGACCCGGACGGCGGCGAGCTGCTCGCCACCATGCGCGTCACGGAGAGGTACGCGATCGACAAGGCGCACGAGTGCGCGTCGGTCTTCAAGACCACCGACCCCGCGCATCCTGGCGTGAAGATGGTGATGCAGCAGCCGGCCGCGAACCTCGCCGGGCCGGTCAAGGTGCTTTCCGACGGCGGCTTCCGCGGGAAGTACGGCGAGCTGTTCATGACGCCGGCCGAAACGCGCGCCGCCTTCGAGCGGCTGGGCTGGTCGCGCGTCGCCGCCTTCCAGACCCGCAACCCCATGCACCGCTCGCACGAATACCTCGCCAAGGTGGCCATCGAGACGTGCGACGGGGTGCTCGTGCATTCGCTGCTCGGGGCCCTGAAGGCCGGCGACATCCCGGCGGAGGTGCGCACGCGCGCCATCGGCGTGCTGATCGAGAAGTACTTTCGCGCCGGCACCGTCGTGCAGGCCGGCTATCCGCTGGACATGCGCTACGCCGGGCCGCGCGAGGCGCTGCTGCACGCGCTGTTCCGCCAGAACTATGGCTGCTCGCACCTGGTGGTGGGCCGCGACCACGCGGGCGTCGGCAGCTACTACGGCCCATTCGACGCGCACCGCATCTTCGACGCAATCCCGCGCGACGCGCTCGAGACCCGGCCGCTCAAGATGGACGTGACCTTCTGGTGCTACCGCTGCGGCGGCATGGCCTCCGGGCGCACCTGCCCGCACGGCGACGCTGACCGGCTGCAGGTGTCGGGAACGCAGCTGCGCAAGTGGCTGTCCGAGGGCAGCCCGGTGCCGGCGGAATTCAGCCGGCCGGAAGTTCTGGAGATCCTGCGCGCGCATTACGCAGGGCTCTAGGAACTCGCGCCCCGTTCCGGCTTCAAACCCGGGTGATCTTCCGGCAGCTCTTCGAGCCCGTCTCCAGCACCTACACCTATCTCCTCGGCTGCGAGCAGACCGGGCAGGCGTTGCTCGTCGATCCGGTGATGCCCGCGTGGGAGCGCGATCTCGCCGCCCTCAACGCGCTGTCGCTCAAGCTGGCGTACACCGTGGAGACCCACGTCCACGCCGATCACATCACCGCGGCGCTGCGGCTCAAGCGGGAGACGGGCAGCCGCATCGCCTACCCGGCGCCCTCGCGGGCGCCCTGCGCGGACTTGGCGATCGAGGAGGGAAGCGAATTGCGCCTGGGCGGCATCGCGCTGACGCCGCTCTTTACCCCCGGACATACGGACGACCATTTCTCGTACCTCGTCGACGGGCGGGTCCTGACGGGCGATGCGCTGCTCATCGATGGTTGCGGCCGCACGGATTTCCAGAACGGCGACGCGGCCACGCTGTACCGCAGCGTGCGGGAGCGGCTGTTCGCGCTCCCCGACGACACGCTGGTTTATCCGGCGCACGACTACCAGGGACGGCGCGTCTCGAGCGTCGCGCAGGAGCGCAGCCGCGGGTTGCGGCTGGGCGGCGATCGCAGCCTCGCCGAATTCGTCGCGATCATGGGGGAGCTCAAGCTCCCCTATCCGAAGTTCATCGACTACGCCGTGCCCGGGAACCGGGAATGCGGCGTCTGCCCGTCCGATATCGCCGACGACCTCAGGGAATACTGCGAGACGATGGCGGCCAGCCCGCAGGGCTAGCCCTCAGGGGGCGGCCTGCATGGCGGCGAGCCGCTCCTTCGCGAACTGCACGAACCCGTTCACCAGCCGGGAGTGGAATCGCTCCTTCGGATACACCACGGAGAGGTGCCGGATAAGCGGCGGGGAAAGCGGGATCTGCACCAGCCGCCCGAGCTTGACCTCCAGGGCGGCGATGGCGCGCGACATGATCGTGAATCCCAGCCCGGTCGCCACCAGGCCTTTCAGCGCCTCGGGGCTGCCGAGCTCCATCACCACCTGCAGCGAATCGGGCTGGACGCCGGACTTCTGCAGGTAGTTGTCGATGACCTCGCGCGTCCCCGACCCCGGCTCTCGGCTCACGTAGGCGTGCTCCATGAGGGCCTTGGGAACGACGCTCTTCAGCTTCGCCAGGGGATGGGAGGGCGCGCAGACCACCCGCAGCTCGTCGTCGCAGCACACGTCGGTCACCAGCGAGGGCAGGTGGGAGTCGCCCTCGATGAAGCCCAGATCGAGCGAGCGCTCGGCGATGCGTCCCTGCACCGCCTCGGAATTGGCGACGAAGAGGCGCGGCACGACGGCCGGGTAGCGCGCCTTGAACTCGCCCAGCACCTGCGGCAGCAGGAATTCCGCGATGGTGGTGCTCGCGCCGATGAGCAGCGGCCCGGCCACCTGGCCGCTCATCTCCTTCAGGCGCGTGTCGAGCTCCGACGAGAGCCCGAGGATGCGCTCGGCGTAGTCGAGGGCGAGCTGCCCGGCCGGCGTCAGGGCGATGCGCCCGTGGGCGCGGTCGAACAGGCGCGTGTTGAAGTGCTCTTCGAGCTGGCGGATCTGGAAGGTCACCGCCGGCTGGGTCATGAACAGCGCCTCCGCCGCCTTGGTGAAGGAGAGGTGCTTCGCGACCGCGTGGAAAACCTGGAGGCGCCGATCCGCCATCCAGGAATGTTACTTCGGAACCCCCTACGGCTGTTTCGGCGTCTTGTACTCGGCTTCCTTCTGGAACGGCTCCCAGAGCGTTTCGTAGCCGACGAACCCCTTTTCGTTCGCCGCCTTCTGGCGCGTGATCACGAAACGCGCCTTCCCGTCGGGAACTTTGGCGGGGGGTGCCGGTTTTTTTTCCTCGCTCATGAACTCACCTCCATCTCACACAGCTCGCATGCGCGAGGGGTCGATATCGGGGTGCGCAATGATCGCGCCGCCCGCTCTTGTCTCTTCGTCAGTCGCATCGCGCACGGTCAGGACCTCGAGCGTAAAGACGACCTCCCTGCCGCAAAGCGGGTTGTTGCCATCGACCGTCAGTGTCTCGTCGGTCACCCGCGTCACGAGGAAGCTGCGGGTCTGGCCCCTGTCGTTTTCCATGAGGATGGAGGTGCCGACTTGCCGATAGTCCTCGGGTACGTTCTCGATGCGATCGGTAAAAACCAGCGACTCGTCCCTGGGCCCGAAGATCCGATTGCCGTCGATCGGCACCTCGATGACGTCGCCAGCGGACTTGCCCTCCAGCGCGCTGTGGACGGAAGGGGCCAGAATCTCGTTGTGTCCGTGAACATAGCCCAGCGGGAATTCGACGCGAGTGAGGACATGCCCCGACTTCCGGTCGGTCACCTTATAGGTGAGCTCGACAAACTTACCGTTGCAGACGGTTTCAGAAGATGGATGCACCGAAGATCCTGACCTTTCCGTTCTCGTAGCCTAGGACGAGTCGGCCAAGCCACTCGCCTTGTTTCTTGGTGCTCCGCTGCCGGTAAAGAACCGTCACGTGCTCGCCCCGGCGGATGATGCCGAGCGAGTCGATTTCCTCGGACAGACTTCTCGCCAGCTCGCTATTCGCGAACTGGTGGCCCGCAACGACCTGATCCATGGCGAGCGCCAGGGAACTGGAGAAGTTCTTCGCGAAGTCCCCGTATTTGCCTTCGTTCGAAT
>Ga0247825_10001788_pt1 | contig 14216 bp, 17 predicted proteins | sample 13C_Vanillin_Day_FD_194413 | JGI IMG/M metagenome (GOLD analysis project Ga0247825, IMG submission 194413) | Soil microbial communities from agricultural site in Penn Yan, New York, United States - 13C_Vanillin_Day48 | ecosystem: Environmental > Terrestrial > Soil > Agricultural land | place...
GCATGGCTCAGCGCCAGCCGCCGCCGCCGTTCACATAGACGGTGTCCGCGGTCATGAACTCGCAGGCGTCCGAGCACATGAACAGCACCAGTTCGCCGATCTCCTCGGGCTCGCCGAAGCGCTTCATCGGCACGTCGTCGAGGAAGCGCTGCACCAGCTCGGGGGAGCTTGCCGCCGCGTCCTGGAACGGCGTCTTCACCGGGCCCGGCGAGATCGACAGCGCGCGGATGCCCTGCGCCGCGAACTCGCGCGCCACGCCCATCGTCATGGTCACCACCGCGCCCTTGGCGGCCGCGTAGTGCACCGAGCTGCCGGGCCCGCCGCGCCGGTGCGCCATGCTGCCGACATTGACGATCACGCCGAACTTGTTCTGCAGCATGTGCGGGATCACCGCCTGCATGCCGTAGAACGTGCCCCTGAGGTTGAGCTCGAAGGTCCTGGTCAGGAGCTCGTCGTCGATCTCGAGGAACTTGGCGCGCCGGATCGCAGCGCCCGCCGAGTTGAACAGGAAATGCACCTGGCCGAAGGCATCGATCGCGCGCTGCACCATGCCGATGGTCTGCGCGCGCTGCGTCACGTCCACCTTGATGCCGAGCGCCTGGCTGCCCTTGGCGTTGACCGCCGACGCGGTCTCCTTCACGCCCGCCTCGTTGATGTCGGCGCAGACCACGTTGGCGCCCTCGCGGGCAAAGATCAGCGCGGTGGAGCGGCCGATGCCGCTCGCCGCCCCGGTGATCACGATGGTCTTTCCCGAAAAATAGTCCGGCGTCTTCGGCATGGCGCGTTTCCCCGGTGCGTTCACTTTTGGATACGCGCCATGTTGGCCCGCCGCGCGGAACCCCGCAACGCGGGGCGGGGTGCGGCTATTGTTGCGGCGGCTTCGGCTGGTCGCCGGGTTTCGCGCCGGTGGTGGCGCTGTCGGCGCGTTCCGCCTTGCCCGGGTTGGACTGCTGCTGGTCGGGCTCGTTGCGCTGGCCCTGTCCGGTGGTGCTGGGTTCGGGCTTGGCCGGCTGGCTCTGGCTGCCGGTGCTGCCGGCGGCCGCTTCGGCGGGAGCACTTGCCGTCTGCTGCGGCGTCTCGGGCCGGTTCAGGCCGTACAGCACCGTTACCACCACGGCCGTCATCCCGAGCGAGGCCAAGATCGTGCCCCAGATCCCCGATCGCCGCTCCAGAATTGGATCGGGCTGCAGCACCACCGGCAGAGACGGGTGCGGGTTCGGGATCTGCTCGCTCATGATCGTTCTCCTGTTTGGGAGAGACAATCGGCGGCGAGACGCAAGGTTCCGGCGCGGGATTCGGCGAAGGCCGTGGCTTACGCCTCGGACGCGGACATTTCCTTGGCCGATTCCATGATCGGCGCCTGAGCCGCTTCTTCGGCATGGCGCCCGGCGGCGTAGCCTTCTTCGGTGAGAATGTAGCGATAGCGGTCGCGATGATGCACCGTCATCCACTTGTTCGCGATCGCGTTGTTGAGCCCGCGCTGGAAGTCGCCGTCGCGCACGTCGAAGAAATGCGTGCGCCGCAGCGTTCCGCCTGCCTGAACGCGGTAGCGAACAAAAATGCCGAGAACTTGTCGGCCGGCTTCTTGATCGGACAGGGCTGGCGGCATGGGGTGACCCGGATGCGAGAGGAGCGGGGCCATTACTGCTAGACCATCTTCGCGCCGCTGCAATATCGCGTGTCATAGCCCGCGCAGTTATCCCCTTAATTCGCTAGACTGCGCCGCAGAGCACGCAGTCTCACGCAATTTTTTGGATGAGTAAAAAAATTGTTCCACGCTTTTGCCGACAACTGCCGTGCGACAAGGAGACGAGGGAGAGAGACCGATGATTGTGCGTAACTCGATGGCCGCCCTTGCCGTTGTGCTCGCGCTGGTGTCGCGCGCCGGCGCGCAGGACGCGCTCGTCACCTACAAGTCGCTCAGTCCGGAGGTTGCGCTCGATCTCGCGCGCGCAGCTCTCGCCGAATGCCGCAAGCGCGGCTATCAGGCAGCGATCGCGGTGGTGGATCGCTTCGGCGTCACGCAGGTGATGCTGCGCGACCGCTTCGCCGGCGCACACACGCCGCAGACGGCGGCGGGCAAAGCCTGGACCGCGGTGAGCTTTCGCACCAGCACGACAGAACTCGTCGCTTTGACCCAGCCGGGAATGCCGCAGGCGGGACTGCGCGGCCTGCCGGGTGCGGTCATCCTCGGCGGCGGTATCGCAATAGAGGCCGGAGGCTCGCTGGTCGGCGCGGTCGGCGTGTCCGGCGCGCCCGGCGGCGATGCCGACGACGCCTGCGCCAAAGCCGGCATCGAAGCGGTTCGCGACAAGCTCGATTTCTAGCATGTTGCTGACAAACGCCTGACCGTCATTCCGGGGCGCGCCGAAGGCGCGAACCCGGAATCCAGAACAGGGTTTCCTGTTTTTCTGGATTCCGGGTCCGCCGCTTCGCGGCGTCCCGGAATGACCGCGGAGGGGGTGTGGTTTTGCCCGGTTCCGGTGGGCGGCGATCCGGCCTAGTCTGTCGTTTCAGGCGCAGCTCAATGCGCCGCAAAACAAAGCAGTCGGTTCCGGCGATCGACGCTGGGAGGATGCAATGAAGCGAGTGGGTTGGCTTCGCGCCGGCTTGTTGTCGGCGGTCATGGTGTCGTCGCTTGCGGTGCCGCCTGCCGCGGCGCAATTCCCGAGCAAGCCGATCACCTTGATCATTGGATTTGCGCCGGGCGGCCCGAGCGACGTGATGGCGCGCATTCTCACCAGGAAGATGGAGGAGATCCTCAAGCAGCCGGTGGTGGTGGAAAACCGCGCCGGCGCCGGCGGCGGCATCGCCGCGACCGCGGTCTCCAAGGCTGCGCCCGACGGCTACACCATCCTGCTCGCCACCGGCTCCTCGCTTGCCATCAATGTGAGCCTCTACAAGAACCTCGGCTACGACCCGGAGAAGGACTTCGAGCCGATCTGCCTGATCGGGACGCAGACCAATCTGCTCTACACCCATCCGGGCTCGGTGCCGGCCAAGACGCTGAAGGAATTCGTCGACCACGTGAAGGCCAATCCGGGCAAGCTCACCTTCGGCTCTGGCGGCATCGGCACGCCCGCGCATCTGGCGGGCGAGCTTCTGAAGGTGGAAGCCGGCATCGAGATGACGCATGCGCCGTTCCGCGGCACCGGCCAGGCGCTGCAAAGCGTGATCGGCGGCCACGTGCCGGTTGCGTTCAACCCGCCGTCGCCCTTGCTGCCGCACCTGCAGAGCGGCTCGCTGCGCGGCATCGCCGTCACCACGCTGCAGCGGACGCCCGCGCTGCCGGATGTGCCGACCATCGCCGAGAGCGGCTATCCGGGCTTCGACGCCGCGACCTGGCACGCGCTGGTGGCGCCGCCCGGCCTGCCGAAGGACGTCACCGCGACGCTGTCGCGCGCCATCCGCGAGACGCTGAACGATCCGCAGACCAGGAAGGCGCTGACCGATCTCGGCGTCGATCTCGTCAACAGCACGCCCGAGCACCTGCGCGACTACATCAAGTCGGAAATTCCGAAATGGGCGAAGGTGGTGAAAGCCTCCGGCGCGAAAGTCGAATAACCGGGAAAATGCTTATGGCCGCGAGAAAGCCCGTCGAATACCAGGATGCCTCGCCCGCGGTGCGGGCGGTGTTCGACGACATCAAGAAAAGCCGCAACGTGCCGGACGTGAACAACTTCTGGAAATATCTTGCGCACGATCCGGTGACGCTCAAGCGCACCTGGGAGAGCGTCAAGGAGGTGATGGCGCCGGGCGCGCTCGATCCGCTCACCAAGGAGATGATCTATCTCGCCGTCAGCGTGTCGAACGGCTGCGGCTATTGCATCGCGAGCCACACGGCCGCAGCCCGCAAGGCCGGCATGACCGAGGCGATGCTCGGCGAGGTCATGGCGGTGACCGGCATGGCGAACGAGACCAACCGTCTCGCCAACGGTTATCGGGTGCCGATCGATCCGGCGTTCGACAACTGAGAAGCGCCGCCGAGTGCGCGAAGCGCTACGAGGAGCCGGCGCGCCCACTAAAACTGAAAAGCAAACACCCCGGCCTTTCGGCCGGGGTGTTCGAATACCGTCCTGCCGGTTTGACTACCGCGGCGGGTTGGCCGGCTGCGAGTTGCCCGAGCCGGTGGTCGAAGGCGTCGAAGGCGAAGGCCGCGGCGTCTGCGCGGTCGAAGCCGGAGGCGAAGCGCTCGAGCCGGTCGTCGCCGAGCCGGTCGCCGCGGGCGGCGGCGGCAGCGTTGCCGTGCTGGTGCCGTCGCTCGGGCTGCGCGTGAACACGAAAACAAGCACAAGGGCGAGGACGACGGCGCCGGCGACCCAGCCCCACATGGCGTTGGAGGATTCAAGCTCGCCCAGGCGCCGGGCGCGCGCTTCGTCTTCCCGAAGCGGCGGCGGGTCGAGACGCGGATCGCGATAACCGGGTTCAGACATGGTCGGTCTCCTTGGCAGTGGGTGCTGGGAAACCAACCGGACCGGCAGCGACCGGTTCCCAAATAAAAACTGCCTGTTGCACCCGCCAGGCGCAGGGAAGGGTTGCGCAGGGAACCGGACGCCGGTTCCGAATTCGGCTAAACACGGCGGCCGATGCCGGGAACTCCGAACAACACAGCCCGCAATCTCGCCGATGCCGCCGCGATCGCTGCGCCCGCGGTTTTTGTTTTCCTGTGGGCCTCGGGTTTCATCGGCGCGAAATTGGGCCTGCCTTATGCAGAACCGCTGACCTTTCTGACCGTGCGGATGAGTGCGGTCGTGCTGGTGCTCGGCGCGATCATCCTTGCGACGCGGCCGGTGTGGCCGTCGCGGATCGCTATCGCACACAGCGCGGTCACGGGCCTGCTGGTGCACGGCTGCTATCTCGGCGGCGTGTTCGTGGCGATGGACCACAAGCTGCCAGCGGGCTTCGCGGCGCTGGTGGTGAGCCTGCAGCCGATCCTGACCTCGACGCTCGCCAATCTGCTGCTCGGCGAGAAGGTCGCGCCGCGCCAATGGCTCGGTCTCGGGCTCGGCGTGGTCGGCGTCTATCTCGTGGTGCAGGGCCGCACCGAGGGCGACGCGCCGCTGATCGCATGGGCGTCGGCGACCTTCGCACTCATCGGCATGACGATCGGCACGCTCTACCAGAAGCGCTTCGGCGGCGCGATCGAATGGCGCACCGGCTTCCTCGCGCAATATGCGAGTGCGGCGGCACTGTTCGCGGTGGGGGCGTTTGCGACCGAAACCATGGCGGTGCGCTGGAGCGGCGAGTTCGTGATCGCGGTCGCCTGGCTGGTGTTCGGGCTTTCGCTCGGCGCGATCTGGCTGCTGTATTTCCTGATCCGCCGTCAGGCGGCGGCGCGCGTGCTGAGCCTGTTCTATCTGACGCCGCCGGTGACCGCGCTGATGGCCTGGCTGATGTTCGACGAGCGGCTTGGGCCGGTCGGGCTTGTCGGCATGGCGGTCTGTGTCGCGGGCGTGGCGCTGGTGAACTGGCGGGCCGGGCAGGCTTGATGCCACACGATGCAGCGGGGATGATGGTGCCTGCCGGCCATGCGGCTGAAGATGATCGCGCAAGTCTTCGGCGCCCAGGCCAATGCAGGCCACGTCCACGTCCACCAGGGTGTCTGTGTCGCGGCGGCCATGGCGTGCCTCGGAAGCTCCAGCGGCTGACAGCGACATGGGCTCAGGGAACCGGGCCCGACGGTCCAACCGGGATTGCACGATCTAGTAAATCACGACGCTGCGGATGCTCTCGCCCGAATGCATCAGGTCGAACGCCTTATTGATGTCCATCAGCGGCAGCGTGTGGGTGATCATCGGATCGATCTCGATCTTGCCGTCCATGTACCAGTCGACGATCTTCGGCACGTCGGTGCGGCCCCTGGCGCCGCCGAACGCCGTGCCCTTCCACACCCGTCCGGTGACCAGCTGGAACGGCCGCGTCCTGATCTCGGCGCCGGCCGGCGCGACGCCGATGATGACGCTCTCGCCCCAGCCGCGGTGGCAGCACTCCAGCGCCGCCCGCATCAGATCCACATTGCCGACGCATTCGAAGGTGTAATCGCAGCCGCCGATCTGGTCGGCCGGCGTCTTGGTGAGATTGACGATATAGGGGACCATGTCGCCGCCGATCTCCTTCGGATTGACGAAGTGCGTCATGCCGAAGCGCTCGCCCCAGGCCTTCTTTTCGTTGTTGGTGTCGACGCCGATGATCATGTCGGCGCCGGCAAGCCGCAGGCCCTGGATCACGTTGAGCCCGATGCCGCCGAGCCCGAACACCGCGGCCTTGGCGCCGGGCGTCACCTTCGCGGTGTTCAGCACCGCGCCGATGCCGGTGGTGACGCCGCAGCCGATGTAGCAGACCTTGTCGAACGGGGCGTCCTCGCGGATCCTGGCGACCGCGATCTCCGGCAGCACCGTGAAGTTCGCGAACGTCGAGCAGCCCATGTAGTGGTGGATCTTCTTGCCCTCGACCGAAAATCGCGAGGATCCGTCCGGCATCACGCCGGCGCCTTGCGTGCCGCGGATGGCGGTGCAGAGGTTGGTCTTGCGCGACAGGCAGGACGGGCAGGAGCGGCATTCCGGGGTGTAGAGCGGAATGACATGGTCGCCCTTTCGCACCGACGTCACGCCCGGTCCGGTATCCACCACGACGCCCGCGCCCTCGTGCCCGAGGATCGCCGGAAACAGCCCCTCCGGGTCCGCGCCCGAAAGGGTGAACTCGTCGGTGTGGCAGATACCTGTGGCCTTGATCTCGACCAGAACTTCACCGGCCCTGGGGCCGTCGAGCTGCACATGGGTGACCGCCAGCGGCTTCCCGGCTTCGAAGGCAACAGCGGCGCGCACGTCCATCCTCAAATCTCCATCCGGTGTCGGCGTCGGCCGGAACTTCGGGCATGCCTGCCATTCCGGCAAGTCGCAAACCATTAACGGAAATCGTTCCTTAACTGCTTTTGGTCATTGTTGCCCAGAAATGTCGCAAATGTCGTGCGCTTCCAAAAGCCCGTCGTCGTCCCGGACGCACTGGATTGATTATCTGGCGCTGACGGCGCTGTCCGTCGCCGTCCTGTGCCTGACCGCGCGCGCAACGCTTGCGCCGCGCGACCCGCAGGGCGGTGCCGCGGTGGTGTTCGCGCCGTGGACTGCGCCCGAGGCGGCCATGGCCCGCGCGACGGGAGCCGGAGCGCGCTTCGTGCGCTTCGGCGGCTACGGCTTTATCGCCGTCGTGAAGGCCGAAGATTCCAGCTACACGGCCCGTGCGATGGCTTCCGGCGCGTGGCTGGTCGTCGATCCGCAACTCCTGGCCGCCTGCCTGTCCTCGATCGGAGTGAGGGCGGGCCGGTCGTGACCAATTTCCAGTCGTTTCAGGCGATCGTCGCCAGGTCGCTGATGGCGTTGGCGCTGGTGCATGTCGTCATTCTGGGCGCGATCGCCGGGCTGCTGGGGCGTGACATCCTCTTGACCCTGCTGACCGCGGCGGCGCTCGGTGCGGCGCCTTTGGCGGCATGGCATCTGCGGCGGCCGATGAAGATCGTCGGCTTTGCACTGGCCGTGGCGCTTGCCGGACAGACATCGATCCTCGTCTTCCTGTTCAACGGGCATCCGTGGCAGGTCGAGATGCACTTCTACTATTTCGCGGTTCTGGCGATGCTGTCGGGATTTTGCGAATGGCCGGTCCTGGTGGCTGCGGCCGGCCTGATTGCCCTCCATCATCTGAGTTTGGATTTTCTGCTTCCGGACGCGGTCTATCCGGGCGGCAGCAACTTCCTCCGGGTCATGGTTCATGCCGTGGTGGTCGTGATCGAAACCGCGATGCTGATCTGCATCGGCTATGCCATTCGCGCCGCGTTCGGCCAGGCTGACGCCGCGCGCCATGAGGCGGAGGCGACCGCCCACGAGGTCCAGCTCGCCGGCGTGGCGCAGGAGAGGGAGCTGGTTGCGACCACGCTGCGCGCCGACCGGATGAGCGAACTGCTGGAACGCTTCCAGCGCGAGATGAGTGACTCGACCGGCATCCTGCACACCGCGGCGGTCGAGGTTTCCAGCGACGCGGAAAGCCTCGGCCGCGCCGCGACCCACGCCAATGCCCAATCGGTGATGGCGGTGTCGGCATCCGACGACACATCGCAGAAGATTCGCCTCGCGGCCCACGCCGGCGAGGAGCTGGCGCAGAGCATTTCCGAGGTCGGTTCCAATGCGGCGCAGTCGTCGCATCTCGCCAACGCCGCGGTGAACGAGGCGGTGCGGACCAACGCCGCGATCGACGAGCTTGCCGCGGCGGTGCAGGAGATCGACAAGGTGACCGATCTCATCGCGGCGATCGCCAACCAGACCAATCTGCTGGCGCTCAACGCCACCATCGAGGCCGCGCGTGCCGGCGACTCCGGCCGCGGCTTCGCGATCGTCGCCCAGGAGGTCAAGGCGCTGGCCGGGCAGACCGCCACCGCGACGCAGGACATCGGCCGCCGCATCGAGGCGATGCGCTCGGCGACCGGCCGTTCGGTCGAAGCCATCGCCGCGATTTCCGGCACCATCCGCGAACTCGACCTGTTCTCCGCCCGGATTGCCGCATCCGTCGAGGAGCAGGCGGTGGCGGCGCGCGAGATCGCCGGCAACGCCAACGCGGCATCGGCCAGCGTCACGGAAGTGACCGGTGCGATCGGCGAAATCGAGACGGTGGCCGATCAGGCCGCGCGCTCGGCCGGCAAGCTCAGCGCGGCGTCCGCAAACGTCACCGACCAGACCAGACGAATTCGCGACCAGGTGAAGGCACTGGCCCACGACATCAAGGCGATCCAGGCCTAGGGCATGATCCCGAAAAAGCCTGCCCCGGACTTGATCCGGGGTGTGAAGCGGTTTTCGGAAAAGATCATGCCCAAACCAAAGCGCTAGCTTTCCAGCGGAGCCCCCCATGACCCCCGAGCAGGCGCAGATCATCAAGCTGACTTTCGCGCAGGTGATGCGAAACAAGGACAAGGTCGGCGTGACGTTCTACGACCGTCTTTTCACCATCGCCCCCGAGGTCAGGCCGCTGTTCAAGGGCGATGTCGCCGAGCAGAGCCGCAAGCTGATGGATACCCTGGCGCTTGCGGTGGGAATGCTGCGGGAGATGCCGACGCTGATGATGACGCTGCAGGGGCTCGCCAGGCGTCATGTCGGCTACGGCGTCAGGGACGAGCACTACGACAAGGTCGGCGAGGCGCTGCTGTGGACCCTCGAGAAGGGCCTCGGCGACGCCTTCACGCCGCAGGTCCGCGACGCCTGGGCGGCGCTCTACGCGACGGTGGCGAAGGTCATGCGCGATGCCGCGAAGGGCGGGACTGCGGCGGTGGCCTGAGGCGAAGCCGGGTCCGGCACAGGTGGCCCTGAGGTCAGTTTGACCGGCGCGGCCTCAGCGTTGTCGACGGCGACGGATGACATCAGGCACGCGGCCAATATTGCGGCGGCGGTCATGCCGATGGACATCTTGCTGAGACGGCCGGACGTCCTGGCAAGCGCTTTCATTGTCGATTTCCGCGCTGCCGTTGCTTCGACGTGGGGGCGATCGTGACCCGCCACTGCGGCGGCGCATCGGTAGAAGCCATTCGCCATTGTCGATTTCCGTGTTGTTGCTTCGACGACCGGGCGACGGTGACCCGCCACTGCGGAGGCGCATCGGTAAAGACCCTTTGTCATTGTCAATCTCCGGGCAATGATTTCGTCATTTGAAATTCTTTCGTCCAGTGTCTGGCGGAAGCAATGTTCCGCGACTTCCAAATGCACGGGCCAGGGCGATCAAAATGGCCATGAAACCGCAGCCGGAGATAAAGCAGCTCCGCGCTACACAAGTATTTCAGCTGTTGGAAATCGTGTTACAGCCGTAACAATCCGGACAAGCGCAGGCAGCGCGCCAGCGCCGCGGCAAGCTCGGCGCTGGCAAGCGGCCGCTGCAGCACCTCGGAAATTCCGGAATCGGCCAGCGCGTCGACGCTGCCGTCGCTGGTCGAGGTCGTGGCGAGCAGGACAGGCTGCTGCGGCGCGATCTCGTGCAGCGCGCGAGCCAGATCGAGCACGCTCTGCGACTGCGACGCCTGGCTGACCAGGATGATATCGAACCGGTCGGGCGCCGCGCGGCATGCCGCGATCGCATCGGCCGCCTTCTCGAACCCCACCGGCTCGTATCCCAGCGCCGCCAGCATCTCCTCGTCATGCAGCAGCCGATCGCGTTCGCTCTCGACAATCAGCACGGTCTCGCCGCGCCCGAGCGGCAGCGTCGCGGGGCCGGCTGCTGCGGTGGCGTCGATGGCTGCAGCGGGGAACCAGGCTTCGAAGCGGCTGCCAAGTCCCGGCTTGCTCTGAACGTTCATCGCGCCCTCATGGTCGCGAACGATCTCGTGCACGGTCGCGAGGCCCAGTCCGGTCCCCGCCAGGCGGGTCGTGAAGAACGGCTCGAACAATCGTCGCGCCACACGTTCGTCGAAGCCGTGCCCGCCGTCGATGACGGCCAGGCATACGTAGCGCCCCGGGGCGAGCTGGCCGTGGCTCATCGGCAGCAAAGCGGTCAGGTCTTGCTGTTCGGCGACGACGCGAACATGTCCGCCGCCTTGCATCGCCTGCGCCGCGTTGGTGCACAGATTGACGATGACCTGCTGGAGCTGCGCCGGCTCGCCCGACACGGCGACGTCCGCCGGGACGTCCTCGACGACAAGTGTGATATCGGAGGGCAGCGAGGCCCGCAGCAGCGAGGCCGCTTCCCCGAACAGCGTGCGCACCTGAACCGGCCGGGTGCGCGCATCGCGCTGCCGCCCGAAGGTGAGAATGCTGTCGATCAGATCGCGACCGCGCTCTGCGGCCCGTCGTATCTCGTCGACGTGCTGTGCCGGCCTGGTTCCGCGCGTGAGCTGCGGTTCGACCATCTCCGCATATCCGAGAATGGCGCCGATGATGTTGTTGAAGTTGTGCGCAATGCCGCTCGCCAGCGATCCGATCATCTGCATGCGGCGCGACCGTTCCAGACGCGTTGTCAGTCGCGTCCTGTCGCGCTCGAGAAATTCGCGTTCGATGGCATTGGCCACGGCATCGCCGGCGAGCCGCACCACGGGCAAGGGAAAAAACTCGTCCGATGCCGGCCCGAAGGTGTCGAACCCCATGATGCCTCGCACCCGGCCCGGCCGGATCAGCGGCACGCAGGCCCACGCGCCGACACCGGCGGCTGCGAGCCGGTCCTTGACGGCGCCGGGCGGCATCGCGGCGACATCGGGCACGGCGACGATATCGGGACTTGCCATGCCGAGCCGCTCGGACAGCGCGAGGGCCGCATCGGGCCAGCCCGGCGGATACGCCGTTCCGTCCGCGGACCATGCGTGAACCCGCGTGGGGGTCTCGTCCAGCACCACATAGGCGCGTTCCACGCCGATCGCCCGGCCGAGCTCGCCCAGCACCTGGTTCAGCCTTGCCCCGGTTTCCGCAGGGCGGCAATTGATCAGCCGTGTCGAATTCTCCGCGAGCACGCGCTCGAATGCGGCGCGCCGTCGGAGAGCAAGGGCACGGGCGCGCAGCCGCAGGCCGAGATACACCAGCGTCACAAGCAGCAGCAGCGACACGAAATACAGCATCAGCCGGAAGCGTTGCGCCGTTGCGGCGATGGCAGACTGGTGAAGGGAGAACAGGGCACGGATCTCTTCGCGGGGCTTCCTGCTCGGCACGGCGATCAGGGCCTTCAGCGTTTCGTCGACCGCGGGCAGGAGGCCCTGCAGCAGGCGGGCATGCGCGAGGAGGGCGCGGGCGTTGTCCGTATCGGGCCCGGCGTCGGGCGCAAGCGCTGCAAAGCGTTCGATCCGCTCCTGGAGCGCCTTTTCGGTGTCCGGGGATATGTCGCGCGTCAGATAGAGGATCGCTGCCGCCAGCGCGCCGGCCGCGGGTGCGAGTTGCGCATCGCGCGCGTCGAACGCCGGGCTTGTGCTCAGCAGGCCGACATAGGCCAGCGAATTCTGCAGGAGCGCGTTGTTCGTCTTGAACCGCTCCGTCAATTCCTCCTGCTGGGCAACCGCTGCGGCCAGCCGCTCGGTCGGCCCCGTGTCGAGGCGTTCTGCCTGCGCGTAGGAGCGCAGCCGGGTGACCGCGTCCTCGATGACCTGTGAGGCCCTGGCGAGGCTGTCATAGTCCCGGAGCAGGCCGGCGCGCGCCTGCAGGACGTCGCGGTGGAGGGATGCTTCGGCGAGCGCGAAATCGTCGAACGCCCGGAGCGTCGCCGCATAGTTTGACCCGTTGGTGTCGAATCCCCGCACCAGAAGCCAGGTGAGCAGCACCAGCAGCAGCAACACCCCGAAGGCATGCGGCAACAGCCTCATGGCATTGCCCTGGATGCGCCGGGTTGGGATGCGCCAGATCCGGATGCGCCAGATCCGGATGCACCGGGTGTGGCGCTGGCGGGCCGGATCGCCTGACCCTGGTAGGTGCCGGTCAGCGTGTTGAGAAAGGCTGTGATCGTGGCGATCTGCTGATCGGTCAGCACGCGGTCGAGCTGGGCGATGCCCATCGTCCTGACCGCATCCGGCAGGGTGGGCGCGCTGCCGTCGTGGAAATAGGGTGGCGTCGCCGCCACGTTGCGCAGGCTGGGGACGCGCACCATTGCCGGCTCGGGGGAGCCGATCGGATAGAAGACGCCGTGCCGCTGCAGCAAGTTGCCGCCGACATTGACGCCTTGATGGCAGGAGACGCAACCAAACGCCTTGAACAGTTGATAGCCGGCGAACTCCTCCGGCGTGATCGCGCTGGTTTCGCCGGCAAGCCAGCGATCGAACCGGCTGTCCGGCGTGACGAGCGAGCGCTCGTAGGTGGCGATCGCGTCCAGCAGCGCGGCGGCGTCGGGCTCCCTGCCGTACGCGTCGCGAAATTGCCTCACCATCTCCGGATCGGTGCGCAGCTTGCGAGCGGCTTCGTCCGCACTCGAGGCCATGATCGCCGGATTGCGAAGCACCTGCTCGATCTGCCGTTCGAGCGAGCGGCCGATCCCTGCCCAGTTCAGGCGAAAGTTCAGCGCGGCATTGAAGATCGTCAGCGTGTTGAGCGCGAGCGGCCGCCCGTCGGGCGTCAGGTCCTTGGCGTTGCCGGTGGCGCCGTTGGTTCGGATATCGTGGCACGACCGGCAGCTGCGTGTATTATCGTGCGACAGGCGCCGGTCCTCGAACAGCTGTTCCCCGAGCGCCAGACGCCGGGGGTCCTGTGCAGGCGCGGCAGGGATCGGCGTGATCGGTTCGTAGGCGGCAGCGCGCTGAGGGGTTGGCGATTGTGCGGCCGCCGGCAGGGCGGCTCCGAGGCAGACGGGCGCCAGCAGGAGGCAAACCCTGAGGGGGCAGGTGATCCGGAGGAGGTAAGCGATCCTGCAGCCGGCCACGGGCGTGAGCGCCGCCGGCGGCAGCGATGCGGGATCTGGGCGGCATGGGCGAGACATCGGCAAATGACTGGGACTTTCGCGGGACCGGCGGTCGCCAAGCGTGCGTGCTCGTCGTCGAAGACGACCCTGCCTTGCAGCGCATGATCCTAAACTATTTCACCGAGAACAACATCCGGACGCTGGCGGCGTCCGACCGGCGCGAGATGACCGGTCAGCTCGACAACACCGAGGTGAATCTCGTGATTCTCGATCTTCGGCTCGGTCAGGAGGATGGCCTGGATCTGCTGCGCGAGGTTCGCTCGAAGTCCGACGTGCCCGTCATCATCATCACCGGTCACCGCCGGGACGAGATCGACCGGATTGTCGGGCTTGAGCTCGGCGCCGACGATTATCTGACCAAGCCGTTCAATCTGCGCGAGCTGCTCGCGCGTGTGCGCGCCGTGTTGCGACGGTTCGAGGTTGGGCATGCCGGGCCTGCGCGCGATCCCGAACGCGGCCGCTTTCGGTTTTCCGGCTGGCAGCTCGATCGCAAGTCCCGGCAGCTCACCGACCCGGCCGGCGTTCCCGTGGCGTTGACCAAGGGCGAGTACGCGCTGCTGGTTGCCTTTCTCGATGCGCCGCAGCGCCCGCTCAGCCGCGAGCACCTGATGCAGGCCACGCGCGCCCGCGAGGATGTGTTCGATCGCAGCATCGACGTCCAGATCCTTCGTCTCCGGCGCAAGCTCGAACGCGACGCCAGTGCGCCGCAATTCATCCGGACCGAGCGCGGCATGGGGTACGTGTTCGCTGTTCCGGTCGAGCGGGTTTGACTGCGATCTTCTCAATCTGCCCGCGCCAACGGTGGTGCGCTCCCTCCCCCTAAA
>Ga0247825_10001789_pt1 | contig 14216 bp, 9 predicted proteins | sample 13C_Vanillin_Day_FD_194413 | JGI IMG/M metagenome (GOLD analysis project Ga0247825, IMG submission 194413) | Soil microbial communities from agricultural site in Penn Yan, New York, United States - 13C_Vanillin_Day48 | ecosystem: Environmental > Terrestrial > Soil > Agricultural land | place...
CCGAGGGCCGCCCCATGCTCGCGCTCGTCGCCAGCGCGGACGGCACCCTCACCCCCGCCGCCAACGCCAAGAAGGGCCGCCCCGTCCTCTTCTTCCAGGGCGGCATCCACGCCGGCGAGATCGACGGCAAGGACGCCGGCTTCTGGCTCCTGAGGGATCTGCTCGCGGGCAAGGCGCTCCCTGGAGTCCTCGGGCAGGTGACGGCCGTGTTCGTCCCCGTCCTCAACATCGACGGCCACGAGCGCTTCGGCCCCAACAACCGCCCCAACCAGACCGGTCCCGAGGAGATGGGCTGGCGAGTCACCGCCCAGAACCTCAACCTCAACCGCGACTACGTGAAGATGGATGCGCCGGAGATGGCGGCCCTGCTCACCTTCCTCCACGCGTGGAAGCCCCTCTTCTACGTCGATCTCCACGTCACGGACGGCGCGAAGTTCGAGCACGATGTCTCCCTCACCGTCGAGCCGCTGCACGGCGGCCCCGAACCCCTGCGCGCGCTGGGCACGAAGCTGCGCGATGAGCTCATTGCAGGGCTCCAGGCCAAGGGACACCTCCCCGTCACCTTCTACCCCTCCTTCGTCAAGGACGATGAGCCCTCCTCCGGCTTCTCCGATGGGATGGCGCCCCCGCGCTTCAGCCAATCGTACTGGGCGATGCATGGCCGCTTCGCCATGCTGGTGGAGACCCACTCCTGGAAACCCTATGCGCAGCGCGTGAAGGCCACCCGCAACACGCTGGAGGGCTCGCTGCGCTTCCTGGCCACCCATGGCGCCATGATGCAGGCCGCGGTGAAGGCGGCGGACGCGGCGGCCGAGGCCGGACAGGTGCGCGAGGCGGAGCTCGTCTGGGACCGCACGGACAAGAGCCGCACCATCGAGTTCCGCGGCTACGCCTATACCCACGAGCCCTCGCCCATCTCCGGCCAGAAGGTGGTGCGGTACGACGAGACGAAGCCCCAGGTGTGGAAGGTCCCTCTCTTCGACGAAGTCGTCCCCAAGCTCACCGTCCCGCTGCCCAAGGGCGGCTACCTGGTGCCCGCCGCCCACGCGGGGTGGGTGGAGCCGAAGCTGCGCGCCCACGGCCTGCGCTTCCAGCGCTTGGAGAAAGAAGTCCCCGCACTGGAGGTGGAAGCATTCCGCGCCACCGAGGTGAAGTTCCAGCCCCAGTCCTACGAGGGCCGCCAGCCCGCCACCGTGAAGGGCGAGTGGAAGAAGGAGAAACAAGCCCTGCCCGCGGGCTCCCTGTACGTGCCGGTGAACCAGCCCGGAGTCCTGCTCGTCGCCCACCTGCTGGAGCCGCTGGGCCCGGACTCGCTCGTCTCCTGGGGCTTCTTCAACACTGCCTTCGAGCGAAAGGAGTACATGGAGGAGTACGTACTGGAGCCCTGGGCCCGGGAGCTTCTGGCCCGGGATCCCGCCGTGAAGGCCTCCTGGGAGCAGCTCCTGAAGGATCCGGCCTTTGCCGCCGATTCACGCACCCGTATGCAGTTCTTCTACGAGCGCCACCCTGCATATGACGCGCGCTTCAACCTCTACCCCGTCTTCCGCCTGGACGCGCCCCCCACCGGTCCGCGCCCCCTTCGGTGACGATGTGCTCCCTTCCGGGAGCAGGTGCTACAGCCCCAGGAGGGGGGGCCTCCCGCCCAGTCCCTGACAGGTGGGATCAACTTTCCGCGCCGAGATGTGGAGGACGGGTTCGACTCGGGTATGTTCCCGGGTCGTGGCTACCTTCAGTCTCGCAGCGTTGTGGAACGGATCCGCCATTCCGGGCCATGTGGCCGGAATCGTGGAGGCCATCGAGGAGCTGTTGCCTTCAACGCAGCCGGTCGAGATCATCATCGCGCTCCGTGAGAACGAGGCCAACCTCGAGCTGAAGCTGGAGATGTCCGACTTCCCACGAATGGAGATGGACCGGTTCGCCTGGGAGATCAAGGCGAGCAAGGGCACCCTCGTGGAGCTGTGGAAGATGCCCAAGGCCGAGCGGGATGCGTTCCGGGCCGCCGCCTTCGCGGGCAACGTCATCACCGCCGAGAACTACTGGACCGCGGCCAGCACCCTGAAGGAGCACCTGGAGGCCATCACCGCACGTGGGTTGAAGCCGTTCGTGCCTCCCCAGCCTCAGCCGGCCGCGGCCGCCCGGCCCGCTCCGGCTCCGGCTGCTGCTCCAGCGCCCGAAGAGGAACCCATCGCGACCGGGGAGCTGGTGGACGAGCCCCTGGAAGAGGCCGGCGATGAGCCGCTCATGGGCGAGCCGGTCGAGGGAGTGGAAGAGGGCGAGCCCATCGAGCCCATCGAGTCGGTGGAGGAGGACGAGGAGCTGGTGGCGGCGCAGCCCGCGCCAGCACCCACTCCCGAGGCCAAGCCCGCGGGCGGCCCTGAGAACCGCCGCTACAAGCGCTTCCCCGTCAACCTGGAGATGGAGTTCCGCACGGAGCTGGACTTCGTGCGCGAGCACGCGACGAACATCTCCAACGGTGGCCTCTTCGTGCGCACCGCCCACCGGCCGCCCATGGACAGCATCGTCAAGGTGGACGTGAGGCTGCCCAACGGCGATCGCCTCCAGGGAGAGGCCCTGGTGGTGCACGTGGTGGATGACCCGTACAAGGGGGGCGTGGGGCTCGCGTTCCTCAGCGACGACCCCAGCTTCGCGGAGACGCTGGACCGGTACCTCGCGAGCCTGGCCGGATAGGCCTCAGGCCACCTTCCGTCCCTTGCCCGAGACGGGCGGCTCCGGCAGCGCCGCGATGCTCCCCTCGGCCTGCACGACGAGGCGGCTGCGCCCGCCACCCTGCTTCACCACCCGCACCTGCACGCCGATGCGCTCGGCCAACCCCGACACGTGGGAGATGACGCCCACCTGGCGGCCCGTGGCCTGGAGCGCGTCGAGCGTGGCGAGCGCCACCTCCAGCGTCTCCGGATCGAGCGTCCCGAAGCCCTCATCGATGAAGAGCGTCTCCACCTGCGTCGTCTCCGAGGAGAGCGAGGCCAGCGCCAGCGCCAGCGCCAGCGAGACGAGGAACGACTCGCCGCCCGACAGGCTCGCCAGGCCCCGCATCTCGTCGCCCATGTCCTGATCCACCACCTGGAGATCCAGGTCGTAGCCGGGGACGCGCATGAGCCGGTAGCGACGGGCCAGATCCTGCAGGTGGGCGTTGGCATGCAGCAGCAGCGCGTCCAGCGTGAGGCTCTGGGCAAAGACCTTGAACCTCTTGCCGTCCGCCGAGCCGATGAGATCGTGAAGCGTCTTCCACACCTCGGCCGCGCGGCGGCGCTCCTCTAGCGCGTGGGTCTCCGCGCCGTAGCGCCTCCGGGCCTCGGCGTCCTGATCGAGCCGGGCCTTCGAGAGGGCCGCGGCAGCGCGGTGTGCCTCCACCTCCACGCGAGCGCGCTCACGGGTGGCGGACACCTCCGGCTCTGGGAGTGCGGGCGCTCCCGAGGCTTCGTGCTGCGTGCGCCGGTCCTGGCGCTCTTCGAGCACCGTCCGAGCCCGCGCGTGGGCCTCACGCAGCACCGCCAGAGCACGGGCCTCCGCCTCGCACCAGGCAACGTCATGGGCGAGCAGCTGGCGGACCTCTCCCAGCGTTACACCCTGGCCCTGCAGTAGCGCCTCGAGCGCTGCCTGAGCCTGCTCCCGTGCCTCGACAGCCGCAGTCCTCGCCTTCGCCGCTTCCTCGGCTCGCGCGGTGGCCACCGCCGCGGCCCGGCCCGCGGTGTCCGCGGCGGCGCGCGCCTTCTCGTAGCTCGTGGTGGCTGTCTCGACAGCGGCTCGCAGCGCCATCCGGACCTGCTCGGTGGGGCGGCCATCGAACAGCTTCGCGCGCGCGGACAGCGTCGTCCGGAGCGCCTCATCCGCTCGCTTCCAGGCCCGGGCATGCTCCTCGGCGGCCTCGCGCTGGGCCTCCTTCCGAGCCTCGGCGGCCGCCCGGCTCTCGCGGGCCTCTGCCTCGCGGGCCTGCGCACTCCTCAGCGCCTCATCACGAGCGCTCCAGTCGGACACCTGCGCCGCGCAATGCTTCCGGAATGCCGCCGGCTCCGCCGCGAGCCGTGCCTCCCACTCGGTCCACCCGGTGAAGGCTGGCGCCAGATCCACGAGCACCTGCCGCCGAGCCACACCCGCCTGTTCCGCCTCGCGCTCGGCCTCTCGCAGGGACCGCTCGGCCTCCGCCAGCAGATCCTCCGCGCGCCGCTGTTCCTCGGTTGCCACCTCCAACCGCTCGCGGCAGGCCTCCAGCGCCGCCCGGGCCTCCCGTGCCGCGCGAGCCCGTGCCTCCGCGGCCTCCTCCTCGGCATTCGCCGCGGCGAGCCGCGCCTGGGCCTCCTTCAGCGCTTCAGCGAGCCATGCTTGCGCTCCCGCGTCCTCCGCCTGCTCGGGAGGCAGCGGCTGCTCCAGCAGCGCGCGTGCCTTCACCCACGCCTCGCGATGCCCCGACCGCCGGGCCGCCGCGGCGCTTCGTCGATTCTCCGCCTGAACCTGCCGTGGCCGAGCCACCTGCTCTCGCGCAATCGCTGCCGCTTCCTTCTGAGCCGCCGCGGTCCGCTCCACCTCCAACGCCTCGACGCGCGCGGAGGCCTCGACGATGAGCCCTTCCAGGGCAGCCTCCGCGCGGCTGTAGGGGTGCTCTGTCGCGCCACACAGCGGACAGGGCTCTCCCTCACGCAGCGCCGCCCGGTGCGAGGCCAGTCCCTGCGCTGCCTGGGCTCGATCCCTCGCCCGCTGCGCCTCCTTCAACCTCACTTCCAGCTCCAGGCGCCGGGCTGCCGCTTCACGCGCCTCGGTCGCCGCGGACGCCGCCTCGCGCCCGGCCGCCTCGGCCTCCGTGCTGGACTCCTGCTCCACCGCCGCTTCGTCGGCAGCGCCCTTCTGAGCCGTCCCCAGCGCCCGCAGCGCCTCCTGCCGCGCGAGCAGGGACTTTCGAAGCTCGCGCCGGGCTGCACCCGCATCCACTCCCACCGCGGCCTCGGCGTGGGTGACCTTGGCCTGCGCCATCTCCGTGGCCTCGGCAGCGGACTGACGCTCCTGACGGCGCAGCTCCGCGGCCTCGCGCAGCCGCACCACCTCCTTGCCAAGCCCGGCCGCCGCCGATTTGGCCTGCTGCTCACCCAGGGCCGAGCGCTCGTAGCGGACCAGCTCCGCCTCCCAGCGTGGCCACTCGCGTGCGAGCGCCTCCAGGTGCGCCTGCCCGGCCAGCCACGCGCGTGCCGCCTCCGCCGCCGAGCGCGCCGCGGCCTCCTGCCCAGCGATGCCCGCGAGCACGGCCTGCGCCTGTGCCTCCGCCGCGCGAGAGGACTCCGCCCGCTGAGCAGCCTCGTGAGCCTCGCGCCGCTCCACGGCGATCTGCGCGTCCAGCCGCGCCGCCTCAGCCAGCGCGGAGCCCGCAGCCTCCTCCGCCGAAAGCGCGGCCGTGCGAGCCACGTCCGCCTGCAGCTTCTCCGCCTCCGTCGCGCCCGTGGCCGCGAGCGCCTTCTCCGCCTCCGCCGCCCGCATCACCTGGGCCGCCGAGGCCTCCGTCAGCGCTCGCTCCCTGCTCTCCACAGTGGTCACGGGTCCGCGGAAGCTCTCCGCCGCACGCACGCGAGCGAGCATCGCCTCCCGAGGCGCCGCCGCCTCTACCGCCTCCGCCGTCCGCGCCAGCTCCGCCACCGCCTGACGCTCCGCCTCCAGGAGCCGGGCACGAGCCGCATACCAATCCACCGCCGCCGAGGACTCCTTCAGCACGCCCTCGGCCCTGGTGCGCGCCTCCTCCGCCGCCGCGAGCGCCTGCTCCACGCCTGCGCGCTCCTCGTCCGACATGCGCGAGATGGCGGCCAGCCCCAACTCCATGCGCTCCAGCTCGATCTGCTCCTTCTTGTGGCGCTCATGCGCGGCGATGGAGAGCTCGCTGTAGATCTCCGTCCCCGTCATGCGCTCCAGCAGCTCCGCGCGCTCGCTGGCATCCGCGCGAAGGAAGGCGGCGAACTCACCCTGGGCCAGCAGCGCCGAGCGGCGGAACTGATCAAAGGACAGCCCCAACCGCTGCTCGATGGCCTCGAGCACCTCGGACTTCGTCCGGCCGAAGGTCTGCCCCGAGGCAACATCCGTGAGGCTCAGCTCCTGAGGCCGGAACCGCCCCTCGGCCTTGTTGCGCGCCCGCCACACGGACCACCGGGAGCGGTATCGCCGCCCGTCCTTGCCGAGAAAATCCACCTCGGCATGGCCCTCGGCGGCACCGCGGCGCAGCATCCCACGCACATCGTGAGACAGCAGCCGATCCTCCTCCTCCTCGCCGGGGCGCCCCACCGGCACGCCCCCGCGCCCTCCGAGCCGCGGCGTGCGATCGAAGAGAGCAAGACACATGGCATCCAGCAGGGTGCTCTTGCCCGAGCCCGTCGCGCCAGTGATGGCGAACAGGCCCAGCTTGTCGAGCGGCGGCTGGTCCAGCTCCAACGCGAAGTCCCCGGAGAGGCTGGTGAGGTTGCGGCCGCGGATGGCGAGGATCCTCACGATGCGTCCTCCTGCACCTCGGCGAGCAGCGTGTGGAAGGACTCCAGCAAGGCGGGGGCCATGGGCTCCTGGTAGTCGCGGGCGTAGCGGGCCTTGAAGACGTCCTCGGGGGTGCGATCTCGCAAGGAGAGCCCAGGCTGTGACTCCGCCAGCACCAGGCCCGTGCCCGTGTACGAGGGCGTCAGCTTCACCAGACGCGCCGCCTTGCCCTCCAGCGCCGCCTCCACCTTGCGCCTTAGAGCAGGCTCGGGGCGAGGCAGGGATACGCACACCTCCAGGTAGGGCCGCGCCTGCTCAGGCATATCTGGCTCCAGCTCGGGCAGCGCGGCCAGCCTCTCCAGCACCTCCTCCAGGGGAACAGCGTCGCGCTCGGGCACGCGGAGCATGTCCGCGGTGCGAGGAACGGACAGCGGGCGCACCGAGCCCAGCGCCTCACCGGCCAGCTCCACGAGGAGCACCTGATGGCGGTAGTGCGCCTCGCTCAACGAGAGCGGGATGGGCGAGCCGCTGTAGCGCACTCCGTCGCGGCCGCCGACACGCTGGGCCTTGTGCAGGTGCCCGAGGGCCGCATACGCCACATCCTCGGGGAACAGGTCCACGGGGAGCGCGTGCTGGTTGCCGCCAAGGATCTTCCGCTCGCTGAGCAGGGACACCTCGGTGCCGACCATGTAGCAGTGGCCCATGGCGACCAGGGCCTGACCGGGCTGCCTGCGCCGGCGCGCCGCCTCCAGCGTGACGCCATACACCTCGCGCACGCCCTCGACGAGCCGATCCCCCTCGGTCTGCACGAAGGGCAGGTCCGCGGGGCGCAGGTACGGCAGGGCGGCGACCCAGGCCTTCACGCGGCCGCGCGAGTCATGCAGCGGCACCAGCAGCCGCTCGAAGTCGAGCGCCCCCTGGGAGCGAGGCAATCCGCCCACCACCCGGACACCGAGGGCTGCGAAGAGCGGGTCCGGGGCATCGAGGCGGGCGGCCGAGTCGTGGTTGCCACCAATGACGACGACATCGAGCTTGGGCAGTTGGCGGCGGGCGCGGGCGATGAAGTGGTACCAGGCCGCCTGGGCTTCGGCGCTGGGATTGGAGGTGTCGAAGATGTCACCCGAGATGAGGAGCGCATCGACGCTCTGGGCCTCGAGGGTGTCGAGGAGCCAGCTCAGGAAGGCGGCATGCTCGGCCTCCCGAGAGACGTCATAGAGCGTATGCCCCAGGTGCCAATCCGACGTGTGCAGCAGACGCATCCGGTACCACCCCTCCTCGGCCGCGCGTGCAGCCTCCAACACTCCAGCTCCCGGTCCAAGCGCCGGGAGAGGGCTCGCTTACACGATCGGTCTGACATGCGGAGATCCGCCAATGATTCCGAGAGCTTCCGCAAGTCGCCCTCCCTCGCAGGTGGAGCGCGGCGATCCCACATGCGGGGATGGGCGGCCAGGCAGGCATGTGGGGTGAATCCTCAGGGTGGACATGGAATGTTCGCGGGTATGAGGCTCGCTCCCTGCTCGCTACTCCTCTGGTTGGCTCTCGTACCGGTGGCCCAGGCTACCTCCGTCAACGCTGTTCCCGACGCGCGTCCGCAGTCGGCGGTGGTGGACCTGACGGAGACGCTCAGCGAGCAGGACAAGCGGACGATCCAGGCGGACGCCGAGCGGGGGCGCTCGGGCGGCGAGCTGTACGTGGCCGTGATCGACACCACCGACGGCGAGCAACCCCGGGCCTACGCCACACGCCTCTTCAACCGGCTGGGCCTGGACGACAAGACGCGCAACCGGGGCGTGCTGCTGATGGCGGCGCTCAGCGACAGGAAGGCCGAGATCATCGTGGGGGACGGTTACGCGGACTCGGTGACGGCGGTGACGGATCGCATCATGAGCAACGTGGTGGTGGCGAACTTCCGACGGGGGAACCCCCGGGGCGCGATGGTGGAGGGCGCTCGCGCGCTGGTGGACCAGGTGGTGCTGGCCCCGCCGCCGGGGTTGTTGCAGCAGGTGGAGAACGTGGCGGATGACAACCCACTGCCCTTCTGGGGAGGCCTTGGAGGCACGGGCCTGCTGGCCTTCGTGGGAGCGCGGCGCTTCCTGCGCAATCGCCCGCGGAAGTGCGGCAACTGCCACGAGCAGATGGTGCGGCTCGGGGAGCACGCGGACGACAAGTTCCTGACGAGCGGGGAGCGGAAGGAGGAGTCGCTGGGCAGCGTGGACTACGACATCTGGATGTGTCACGGCTGCAAGAACACGCTCAAGCTGCGCTATGGCGCGCTCTTCACCTCGTACTCGAAGTGCCGGCAGTGCAGAGCGAAGACGTTGCACACGAGCACGACGACGATCACGCACGCCACCGAGTACAGCACGGGTCTGGCTCGTGTGGAGGAGGACTGCCGCCACTGCAGCCATCGCAACAGCTACACGCGCACCATTCCCCGGGTGACGCGCTCCAGCAGCTCCTCATCGGGCAGCAGCAGCTCGCGCGGAGGCGGCAGCTCCTCCGGGCGAGGCTCGAGCGGCAGTTGGTAGAGAGTCCTGAACGACGGACCTAGGCACGCCTCCGCCGCAGCACCAGCACCAGCACCAGCGCCAGCCACGCCACCCATCCGCCCGGGCCCGCGCCGCACCCGCAGCCCTTGCCCGGTTCTCCCGGAGGCCCCGAGCCTCCATCCACTGGCGGCTCCGTGCCTCCATCCACCGGCGGCTGCGTGCCCCCATCCGTGCCCCCATCCGTCGGCACGACCAGAGCGCACGGGACATTGCCCACGCACACTTTGACCTCCGCTGTCGCGCTCTGCCCCCGCGTGTCATAGACGACCATGCGGACCATGTGCCCACCAGCCCTCAACGAGCTCGTGTCCCACCGGTTGTGCTCGCCGCCATAGTGGTAGTGCCCGGAGCCCTGTACGTCCGCGAATCCCAACGTCCCATCCACGTAGAACTCCGCGCGCATGCAGCCCACATCGTCCATGCAGTCCCCGAAGAACTCCGTCATCGTCCCTGACACGCGCTCCTCCGCAGTGGGCCGCGTGAGCACCGCGCTCGGCGGCTCGTCCGCGTTCACGGTGATCCGGAAGCTCTGCGTCGCGTCCGGGAGCACCCCGTTGGCCGCGGTCACGACGATGTCCGCCGTGCCCACCGCCGTGGGAGTCCAGGTGATGACTCCCGTGTCCGCGTCGATGCGAGGGCCGGCCACGTTGCTCGTCAGCGAGAACGCCGGCGCGGGCGCGCCATCCGCCGTCACCGCGTAGCGGTAGGACGCCCCCACCACCGCGGTCGTGACCGGCGTGGACGTGATGAGCGGTGGCGCCGACTCGTTCTCCCGCACCGTGACGGACACGGTACGCGCGTCCCCTCCCGCCGCGGCCACGGTGATCGTCGCCGTGTCCATCGCGTTGTCCGCGTCCTCGGCGGCCGCCACCGTCACGGTCTGCGGGGTGTTCCAATTGTCTGGAGTGAAGGTGAGCGTCTGGCCGCCGGTAACGGTGACATCCGTATCCCCCGAGGTCCGCGCCACGGTGACGGCGACATCACTCGTGGGCGCCTGCGAGAGCGCGACCGTGAAGGTGCTGTTCCCGCCCTCGTCCAGCGCCAGGGCCGTGGTGGACAGCACGAGCCGCGCCCCGTTGCTGTCGATGGAGGTGACTCGCACCGTCTCCGAGTTCAGCCCCTCCGCGGTCACGGTGAACGAGGCGGTGTCCGGATCCGAGTCCGCATCCTCCGCGGCGGCCACGGTGACGACCTGGGGCACGTTCCAGTTGGCATCGGTGAAGGTGAGCTGCGCGCCGCTCGCGATCGACAGATCCGCGTCTCCCGAGGCCCGCTGCACGCTGACCGTCACCGGAGAGACCGTCGCCTCCGCCAATCGCACGGTGAAGACGGCCCTTCCACCCTCGACGATGGGCAGGTTCAACGCGGAGACGATGAGCTTCTGTCCCGATGCCGAGGGCTTGATGCGGATGACGTTGTTCGAGGTGACGCCCACCACGTACAGCGCGCCATCCGGGCCCACGTCCATGTCCACGGCCGAAGAGAAGCCCGAACCCCACGCGTCCACCGTGGCCACCGTGCCATCCGTGGCCAGAGTCGCACGCACCAGCCTGCCGGAGTTGTAGTCCCCGAAGAGGAAGTTGCCGCGGTACTCGTCCGGAAAGAGCGTCGAGTCATAGAAGATGCCCCCCGTGATGGAGCCTCCCAGGTTCTGCGTCGTCGCCGTGCCTGCACCGCTCGTCGCATCCGCGCCGGCCTGCGCCGCCGTCCACGTCCTGGCCGTGGGGGTGCTGGCCACGTAGACATCCCCGTTGAAGCTCGTGTCCCCTACGCCAGCCACGGTGATCTTCTCGCCCTTGCGGAAGCGATGGTCCGACGTGGTGGTGAAGGTGACGGTGCCTCCGCTGCGCACCGCTCCGTTCGGGGCCGCGGCGAGGGTCCGCGCGATGGTGCCGTTGGTGCGGTAGACGATGACCGGGGTGATGTAGCCCGCGGGCTGGGTGTTCTCGTAGTCGTTGTAACCGGCGTGGTCTCCCCGGCTGGGGACGAAGATCTGCTCGTAGCTCGTCCCCACCGTGTTCACCCACAGCTTCCCGGTGCCCGGCTGGAAGGTGAAGGTGAACGGGTTCCGGAAGCCGCGCGCCCAGATGTAATCGTTGTTCGTGCCGCCGGGCCCATCGAAGAACGGGTTGTCATTGGCGGGAGTGCCGTCCAGATTGGCGCGGCCCACCTTGGCGGCCAGAGAGGTGAGATCCCCATCCACGCCCGTACCGTTGCCCAGGTCGCCAATGGCCCAGTACAGCTTCCCATCCGGGCCGAAACCCACCGCTCCGCCGTCATGGTTCTGGCCCGCGGTGGGCAGGTTGTCGACGATCACCGTACGCGCCGTGCCCACACCGTTGGCATCCGTATAGCGGACGATCTGCTGCTTGGCGCCACCGGGTGATGTCAGGAACAGGTAGACGTACCGGTTGACGACGAAGTTCGGATCAAACGCGATGCCGATGAGGCCGCACTCGCTGGCGGTGTGGACGGTCTCCGATACAAACTGCGTCGTCACCAGTGTGTTGTTCTGGGTGACAAGCTCCCCGTTCTGCATCGTCGCGATGCGCACCCTGCCGCTCTTGTTGAGAATGAAGAGCCGCCCCGAGCCATCGGGCGCCCACGCCAGCCCGGTGGCCTGGCTGAGAGTAGTAGAGGTGTAGATCGTCTCCTGGAAGCCAGCGGGGACAGTGGCCAGCGCGACCGAGGAGACCCAGAGTGAAAGCAGGACAAGGCATGCACGGAGTGGGCGCATGCACCCACAGTATCAGGAGAGCGGCTTGCGCATCCTCAGTACCGTGTGCTCCCGCCCGTACGCCCGATGCCGCGCCGTGCCAATAACGGTGTAGCCATGGCTCTGCCAGAAGCGTATCGCCCCCGAGTTCTGCTCCGAGACGATGAGCCGCAGCCCGGTGGCGCCCTGGCCGCGCACCCACACCTCGAAGGCCTGGACGAAGCGCGTGCCCAGCCCGGCGCTGCGGTATGCCGGATCCAGCACCAGAAAACCGATGAACCACTCGCCTGCCTCGGGGAAGCCGCGGATGGACTCGAGCGCGCCTACCAGTGACTGCCCACCCTGGGGGTACAGGCCAAAGAGGAACTTGTCCTCGGCCGCTCTCCCCTCGGGCAGCTCCGCCAGCAGCTGCGCCGCGCTGTCCGGCTCGGGAGGGTGGCCGTACAGCAGCTCCAGGAAGACGTGGCAGCGCTCGTGCAGATCCTGCAGGGCCGGCACATCCGCCTCCCCCAGCTTTGTCACCCGGTAGCCCTCGAGCGCGAACATCCGGCCCCCTCACACAGTGATGTGGCCTTCCAAGTAGAGCACGGTCTGGCCGGCGATGTGCACCCACTCGCCATGATCCTCGCACCGCGCCTCTCCGCCGCGCGGGAAGAGCCTCAGGCGCACTGCGAGCTCCCCTCATCACCGCTCGCCGTGGGCGCGGGCGGCAGGCCGAGCGCCTCGAAATAGAGGGCGCGGACGCGCGCGGCCAGGGCCGCTTCATCGCTCCCAAGCGACTCCGCGGGCAGCGGCGGCAGCACGCGCACGCGTACCGAGGCGCGGGGGCCCATCCACGGGCCGTCCCCCTCGAGGATGTCCGTGGTGCCCTCCAGCACCACTGGCACCAGGGGCACCTTCTCCTCGATGGCGAGCCGGAACGCTCCGCGCTTGAAGGGCAGCCGCTGGCCGGGCGGGGCGTACGTGCCCTCGGGGAAGATGAGCACCGCCACCCCACGGCGGAGCCACAACCGGCAGTCCTCCAGCATCCGATCCATGGCATGGACCTGCCCGCGCACCACGGGCACGTAGCGGATCAGCGACATCATCCAGCCCACCATGGGCAGCTTGAAGAGCGAGGCCTTCGACACGAACTTGAAGGGGTGGAGCAGGCCCATGGCGGCGACGATGTCCGCCGCGGACTGGTGGTTGGAGACGAGGACGGCCGGACCTGGGGGCAACCGCTCGCGGCCCTCGACGCTCACGCGCCAGCCGGGCCAGCTGCGCAGGTAGAGGAGGTGGCACCAGCGGCACACGAAGGCGTGCAGCAGGGCCCGGTTCGGATCGAACGGCGCGGAGACGAGCCACAGCAACGTGCCCAGCACCGTGCACACCGGCGCGGTGAGCAGGAAGAAGAGCGCGTACGCGGCTGTCATCAAGTACCGCGACATGTCACCGCGAGGGCTGGGAGAGCTGGGCTGCGAGGTTCATCGCGTAGTTCACCTCGAGGCCTCCATCGACGACGATCGTCTGCCCGTTGATATAGCCGGAGGCCTCGGAGCACAGCCACTCGATGGGCTGGGCGATCTCGTCCGCGGTGGCGATCTTGCCTACGGGGACGGACTGACTCACGCGGGCCGCCAGGTCATCCCAGCCCTCGCCCATGTAGAAGCGGCTGGAGTCGGTGTCGATGTAGCCCGGGTTCACGGCATTGACGCGGATGCCCGTGCCGGTCAGCTCGGCGGCGAAGTACTTCACGAGGATCTCCATGGAGCCCTTCATGGCGCCGAGGAAACCATGGAAGGGGATCGGCATGCGCGAGTCCATGCCGGACACGGCGACGATGCGGCCCTTGCGGCCCTCCATGAGGGGCACGGCGCGCTGCACGCCGAGCACGAAGCTCTTCACGGTGACGTTGAACGTCTTGTCCATCTGGTGGAGCTTCATCTGCATCAGCGGCACGAAGGCGGTGGAGGCCGCGTTGGCGACGAAGACATCCAGCCTGCCGAACTCCTGCTGGATGGTGTCGAACACGCCGTTGAGGCTGGCGGGCTCGAGCTGGTCCGCCACCACGGTGCGGCAGCGCCGCCCGAGCGCCATGACTTCCTTGGCCAGGGAGGCCGCGGCCTCCTCGTCACGCCGGTAGGTGGAGACAATGTCATAGCCCGCCTTGGCGAGCCTCAGGGAGACGTACCGGCCCACGCCGCGCGAGCCGCCGGTGATGAGAGCCACGGGAGAGGTCATGGGCAGGGCATACCACCTTCCCAGTCCCGCGAGCGGAGTCCCTGGCTGGGGGGATTCGCTCTCTCGGCTGGCGGGGCGGCACCCGGGGATGCCGTTGCTCGCCGCCTGCCGGGCTTACTCATCTTGATACGCAATACTCTCAAATTGAGAGCCACCCCGAGCCTGCGCTATGGAGAATCAAGGTTTTGGCTGACGGCACAGGGGTTGCCTCAAGGGTGAGCACAAGGCCCCTGGCTCGGCCAAGGCCTCAAGCACGGCGTCATGGGCTT
>Ga0247825_10001790_pt1 | contig 14212 bp, 13 predicted proteins | sample 13C_Vanillin_Day_FD_194413 | JGI IMG/M metagenome (GOLD analysis project Ga0247825, IMG submission 194413) | Soil microbial communities from agricultural site in Penn Yan, New York, United States - 13C_Vanillin_Day48 | ecosystem: Environmental > Terrestrial > Soil > Agricultural land | place...
CGGCCGCCGCTTTCAAGCTCGATGCGGGCCAGGTCCGCCGCCAGCGTGTCCGGCAAGCCGGCCGCGCCGGCCGATCCCCGTTGCAGCAAGCTCCAGCCCGCCAGCGCACCCGCGCCGGTCACAAAATGCCGCCGTGTCGTCATATCCCCTCCGTCGGCCGCAAGATCTTGACCAAGACCTTGAAGAACAAGGTCGCGGCCGCCGCATTGGCGGGAATGACCTTGGCGAAGTCGGGGACGCTCCGCGGAGAGATCGTGACGCTACTTCGGCTGCTCGGCGGCGGCCGCCTTCAGCACCGGCTCCCAGCGCGTCATCTCGCCTTTGACGTAGTCCTGAAACGCCGCGGGACTCCGTTCCGCCTTGCCCGGGATCGAGCCGCCCAGCGCGTTGATGCGAAGCCGCACGGTCGGGTCGTCCAGCGCCTTGTCGAGCGCGTCGGCGAGCCGGGCCACCACCGGTGCCGGCGTACCCTTCGGAGCGAAGATGCCGGCCCAGATGCTCATCGCATAATTGACGCCCATCTCCTTGGCGGTCGGCACATCCGGCAGCGAGGCGAGGCGTTCGGCGGCCGACACCGCATAGGCCCTGATCGCGCCGGACTTCACCTGCTCGGTCACGCTCACCGACTGCTCGCAGAAATAATCGACATGGCCGCCGATCAGGTCGTTCATCGCCGGTCCCGTGCCGCGATAGGCGACCGCCGTGGGTTTCGCGCCGGCCTCGGTGTTGAACAGAAGGCACGCCATGTGCGACGACGAGCCGATGCCGCCATGCGCCTGCTTGAAGCCGTTGCCCTTCTCCTTCACGTCGGCGACGAACTCGCGGAGGTCCTTCGACGGGAAGTTCTTGCGCGCGACGATCACGGCGGGCGAGTGCGCGGTCGGCCCGATCGGCACGAATTCGCGCGGGTCGTAGCGGATGCCGGGTGTCAAAACCGGGGCGGCCACATGCGATCCCATGCTGCCGGCGAGCAGTGTGTAGCCGTCGGGCGCCGCGGCCGCGACCCGGCCGCTGCCGATCACGCCGCCCGCGCCGCCGACATTCTCGATGACCAGCGTCTGGCCGAGCGCCTTGCCCATCTGCTCGGTGACAATGCGCGCCACCACGTCGCTCGGCCCGCCGGCCGGGAACGGCACGATCACGTTGACCGGGCGGTTCGGATAGTCCTGCGCCTGCAGGGTGGCCGGAGCCAGCGCGGATGCGATCAGGATCCCGGCGGTCCATGCCGCCGCAATTTTCATTCCGGACTTCATGGTCGTCTCCCTTGCCGCAGATGCGGGCGGTCTTGCGCCGCCTTTGATGGAATCAGTCGTTCTTCAGGATCTCCGCCACTTCAACCTTGCGCCCTTCGCGCGCCGAGAGAATTCCTGCGCGCACCACCGCAAGCGACTCGGTCGCATACTCGCCGCCGACCTCGGGCGCGGGCCCGCCGCGCACAGCTGCGGCGAATTCCTCTAGCTCCTCGACGAACGTGTCGTTTTTCGGCGCCGTGACCGGCTGTGGCTTGTCCTCGCCGCGCTTGAGCATCCGCAAGCCACCGTGCATGTCGTAATAGGCGGTGGCGTCCTTGCCGTAGAGGTTCATCAGATAGTATTCGGACGCCGACGCATAGCTGGCGTTCAGCGTCGACAGCGCGCCGTTCTCGTGCTCGAGGATCAGGCTCGCGACGTCGGGATTGTCGCCCGGCAGCACGAGCTGGGCGAACTGCCCGCGCACCGCCTTGACCGGCCCCATGAGGTAGGTCAGCACGTCGGTGTAGTGGATGCCGATCTGCAGCATCACGCCGCCCGGCATCCCGGCCGCCTGGTAGCGCCACGAGTTGAGATCGATCTTGCCGAGCCGGTCGCGGCTGATGTTCGCCTCGGCGTTGACCATCTTGCCGAACCGGCCGGCCTCGATTTCCTTTTTCACCCAGCGGAAATGGCTTTCGCGCCGGCGCTGATAGCCCATCGCCAGCACCACGCCGGCCTTGCGGCAGACTTCGGTGATGGCGCGGCCCTCGGTGACGTTGTTGGCGATCGGCTTGTCGAGAAACACGTGCTTGCCGGCTGCCGCCGCGGCTTTGGTGGTCGGCAGGTGCACGTCGTTCGGCGTGGTGTTGATGATGGCTTCGACTGATTTGTCGGCCAGCACGTCGTCGTAATTTGCAACCGGTTTGCAGCCGTATTTCTTCGCGAATGCCGCGCGCTTGTCCTCCGAGCGCGTGTGGCAGGCGACGATCTCGATCTTGCCGGTGCGCTTGATGGCGTCGGCGAGCACATCCGACCACCAGCCCATTCCGACGCAGGCGACGCGCAAAGGCTCGGTCATTTCTTTTTCCAATTCTCCGACTTCTCCCGGCCTCATCCTGAGGAGCATCGCGTAGCGATGCGTCTCGAAGAATGGGGCCGCCCTCGTCCTTCGAGACGCGGCCTTCGGCCGCTCCTCAGGATGAGGGCGGAGCGAGGGTAGCGCTCGATTTCAGCGAAATCATCACTTCCAACTCGCGCCGATCGACTCGACAGCGGCCTGCGCGATTTTCAGGTCGGTTTCCCAGTCGCCGCCGCTGACGCCCACGCCGCCGATGCACTCCCCGTCCACCAGCACCGGCACGCCGCCTTCCATCGCGGTCCAGCGGTCGGGACCCGCGGCGAGCGCGAGCCCGAGCGCATGCGTCACGTCGAGATCCTGCCCGACCGCGCCCTTGGCCGTGGTCGCGCGCTTGTTCGACGACGCGCACACCGCCTTGGTGGTGCAGGAGTGCAGGGTGTGGAATTTGCCGCCGTCCATCCGCTCCAGCACGATCACGTGCCCGCCTGCATCGGTGATGCAGCACGAGACCGCGATTTTGGCCTCGCGGGCCTTGTCGATGGCTGTCGCCATCATTTTTCTCGCGCCGTCGTGGGTCAGGCGCTTGGCGTCGGCGATGTACATGAAAACCTCAGGCTTTTGGCTCGCCGGGAGTGTGCGTCAGCGCGCCGGTGCCTTCAAGGGCGCGCGGCAGGCGTCAAAGGTCGCGGTCGAGGCTCGCCGCCAGCTGCCGGGCTTCCGCCACCAGCGCCGCGGTGTTCGGCATCATCGGCTCGCGCGAGGGCACCACCAGGCCGATGGTCTGCACCGCCTCCGGCTCCTTGATCGGGATGGCGCGGATGGTTTCGGTGAGGCCTAGCGTCTCTGCGAGCTTGCGCGGCATCACGCTCGCCCAGCGCCCGGTGCGCACGTGCGAGAACAGCAGGATCATCGAATCCGACTCCAGCGTCGGCCGCGCCTCCGAGCCCGCGCCTTGCAGCAGCCGGTCGATGATGCGGCGGTTCTGCATGTCCGGCGTCAGCAGGCAGAGCGGCACCTGCGCCACCTCCGCCCACGTCACCTCGTCGCGGTTGCCGAGCGGCGCATCCGCCGAGGTCAGCAGCATGTAGCGCTCGTGATAGAGCGGAATCGCGGTGACGCGGCCGAGCGGCTCGTTGCCGACATAGGTGATCCCGGCATCGACCTCGAGATTTTCGATCAGGTCGAGGATCTCGATCGAGGTGCGCGAGTAGATGGTGAAGCGCACATTGGGGTGCCGTTCGCGGTAGGGCGTGGTCAAGGCGGCGACCATCCCGAGCGTGGTCGGGATCGCGGCGATGCGGAGCTGGCCGGACAGGCCGTGGCGCAGCGCGTTGATTTCCTCGCGCATCGCGCGCGTGTCGCCGACAATGCGCCGCGCCCAGTCGAGCACCCGCTCGCCCTCGGGTGTGAAGCCCTGGAAGCGCGAGCCGCGGTTCACCAGCAGCACGCCCATCTGCTCTTCGAGTTGCTTCACGCCCGCCGATAGCGTCGGCTGGGTCACGCCGCAGGCCTCCGCCGCCCGGCCGAAATGCCGTTCGCGGGCGAGCGCCAGAATGAAGTCGAGCTTGTCGATCATCGAAATATCTAGGCTTTTCAGCTTGTTATAATGTATTCCAGGAGCGGCCCACGCGCAAGCCGGACAGCCCAATCATATCCCAATTGATAGCTTTTTTCTATCGAGCCATGTCCGGGACGGGATTGTTCGCAAGCTTAGATCGGTTCAAGTCTGCGAGCCGGAGAAGAACAATGAATATCCAGAATCCGCCGAAGATCGGCGGCAACGGCGCCGGGCCGCAAGGCGGCCGCAAGAAAGCGCGCCGCACTCCCAAGGGCCGGCAGATCGACCCGATCGCCGAGGCGGAAATTCAGACGCTGCTGGGAAGCCGCTCGCGCCAGCGCGACCTGCTGATCGAGCATCTGCATCTGATCCAGGACAAATACGGCCACATCTCCGCGGCGCATCTCGCGGCGCTTGCCGCCGAGATGAAGCTTGCGCAGACCGAGGTGTACGAGGTCGCGACCTTCTACGCGCATTTCGACGTGGTGAAGGAAGGGCAGACGCCGCCGCCGCCGGTCACCGTGCGGGTGTGCGACTCTCTTTCATGCGCGATGGCCGGCGCCGACCGCCTGCTCAACGATCTGCCGAAGCTGCTCGGATCCGGCGTCCGCGTTCTCCGCGCGCCGTGCATGGGCGCGTGCGACCGCGCGCCGGTCTGCGCCGTCGGCCATGTCCAGGTGATGAAGGCGACCGGCGAGGCGGTGAAGAAGATCGCGACGCCCGACACGCACGCCCATGGGCTCAAGCCCGGCACCGACTTCGACGCGTATCGCGCCAATGGCGGCTACAAGCTGTTCGAGGACGCGCTCGCGGGCGAACGCACGCGCGACGAGCTCATCAAGGTCGTCAGCGACGCCGGCCTTCGCGGGCTTGGCGGCGCGGGCTTCCCGACCGGGCGCAAGTGGACATTCGTGCGTGCCGAGAAGGGCCCGCGGCTGATGGCGGTGAACGGCGACGAGGGCGAGCCTGGCACGTTCAAGGACCGTTATTATCTGGGGCTCGATCCGCACCGCGCGCTGGAAGGCATGCTGATCGCCGCCTGGGTGGTCGAGGCGGCCGAGGTCTATTTCTATCTCCGCGACGAATATCCGGAAATCCGGCTGATGCTGGAGCAGGAGATCGACAAGCTCCGTCGCGCGGGCCTCGACAAGTATACCAAGATCCATCTCCGCCGCGGCGCCGGCGCCTACATCTGCGGCGAAGAGTCGGCGATGATCGAGTCGATCGAGGGCAAGCGCGGCCTGCCGCGGCATCGCCCGCCTTACGTCGCGCAGGTCGGCCTGTTCGGCCGGCCGACGTTGGAGCAGAACGTCGAGACGCTCTATTGGATCCGCGACATCGTCGAGAAGGGCGCGGAGTGGGCGACCTCGCAGGGCCGCCATGAGCGCAAGGGCTTCCGCAGCTTCTCGGTTTCCGGCCGGGTGAAAAAACCGGGTGTCGTGCTGGCTCCGGCCGGCGTCACCGCGCGCGAGCTGATCGACGAATACTGCGGCGGCATGGCCGACGGCGAAATCTTCAAAGCGTACCTGCCGGGCGGCGCGTCCGGCGGCATCCTGCCGGCGTCGCTCGCCGACGAGCCGATGGACTTCGGCACGCTGGAAAAGCACGGATGCTTCGTCGGTTCCCACGCGGTTGTGATCCTGTCCGAGAAGGACGATATGAAGGCGGTGGCGCTCAACCTCATGCGGTTCTTCGAGGATGAGTCCTGCGGCCAGTGCACGCCCTGCCGGGTCGGCACCGAAAAGGCCGCCAAGCTGATGGAGCAGGGGCCGTGGGATGCAGGCCTGCTCACCGAGCTCTCGACGCTGATGCGCGACGCTTCGATCTGCGGCTTGGGCCAGGCCGCGCCGAATCCGCTGCTTTGCGTTTTGAAATTCTTCCCTGATGAACTCACCAAGCCGATGGGACGTTGGTGAGGAAGAGGCTGACATGAGCGATCAGAACGCACAGAAGCCCGACACCTTCTTCATCGACGACCGCGAGGTCGAGATCCGCGAAGGCGAGACGATCTTCCGCGCCGCGCGCCGCCTCGACATCAAGCTGCCGCACCTCTGCTACACGCCGAAGCCGGGCTACCGGCCCGACGGCAATTGCCGCGTCTGCATGGTCGAGGTCGAAGGCGAGCGCGTGCTCGCCGCAAGCTGCATCCGCACGCCCGCGCCGGGCATGAAGGTGAAGACCCAGACCGACCGCGCCAAGACCGCGCGCCAGATGGTCGCGGAACTGCTCCTCACCGACCAGCCGGCCATCGAGGTGGCGCACGATCCGGATTCCGAACTCTGGAAGATCGTCAACCGGCAGAAGCTCGAAGCCGGCCGCTTCCCCAGGCGCGACGCCATCAAGGTGCCGGAGCCCGACCGCAGCCACGTGGCGATGGCGGTGAACCTCGACGCCTGCATCCAGTGCAATCTCTGCGTCCGCGCCTGCCGCGAAGTGCAGGTCAACGACGTGATCGGCATGGCCGGCCGCGGCCATCTGGAAAAGATCGTGTTCGACCAGGACGACCCGATGGGCGCGTCCACCTGCGTCGCCTGCGGCGAGTGCGTCCAGGCCTGCCCGACCGGCGCGCTGATGCCCTCGACCATGGTCGACGAGAACAACGTCTATCTTGGCAAGCCCGACCGCACCGTCGACTCGGTCTGCCCGTATTGCGGCGTCGGCTGCCAGCTCACCTACCAGATCAAGGACGACAAGATCGTCGCCGTCGAAGGCAAGAACGGCCCGGCCAACGCGAACCGGCTCTGCGTGAAGGGCCGTTTCGGATTCGATTACGTCGCCAATCCGCAACGGCTCCTCAAGCCGATGATCCGCAAGGACGGCGTGCCGAAGGTGCCCCACGAGTTCATCGACCCGTCGAACCCTTGGACGCATTTCCGCGAGGCGACGTGGGAGGAGGCGCTCGACCGCGCCGCGGGGGGCCTCAAGAAGATCCGCGACCGTGACGGTCCCGACGCGCTAGCCGGCTTCGGCTCGGCCAAGGGCTCGAACGAAGAGGCGTATCTGTTCCAGAAGCTGGTCCGCACCGGCTTCGGCACCAACAACGTCGATCACTGCACGCGGCTCTGTCACGCGTCGTCGGTGTCGGCGCTGCTCGAGGGTGTCGGCTCGGCCGCCGTCACGGCCACCTTCAACGAGTGCAAGAACTCCGAACTGATCATCGTGATCGGCGCCAACCCGACCGAGAACCATCCGGTCGCCGCGACCTTCTTCAAGCAGGCGGCGAAGCGCGGCGCCAAGCTCGTGGTGATGGATCCGCGCGGCCAGGCGCTGAAGCGCCACGCCTGGAAGATGATGCAGTTCAAGAACGGCACGGACGTGGCGATGCTCAACGCCATGCTGAACGTGATCGTCGAGGAAAAGCTCTACGACCAGCAGTACATCCAGACCTACGTCGAAGGCTTCGAGGCCTGGAAGGAGAACATCAAGGACTTCACGCCGGAAGAGATGGCGCCGATCTGCGGCATCGAGGCCGACACGCTGCGCGAGGTCGCGCGCGCCTATGCCCGCGCCGAAAGCTCGATCATCTTCTGGGGCATGGGCGTGTCGCAGCACACCCACGGCACCGACAATGCGCGCTGCCTCATCGCGCTCGCGCTGATCACCGGCCAGATCGGCCGGCCGGGCACCGGGCTGCATCCGCTGCGCGGCCAGAACAACGTGCAGGGCGCGTCCGACGCGGGCCTGATTCCGATGTTCTTCCCCGACTACAAGTCGGTCGAGAACCCGGAGATCCGCGCCCAGTACGAGAAGGCGTGGGGCGTAAAGCTTCCGCCGAAGCGCGGCAAGACCGTGGTCGAGATCATGGACGCGGTCCACGCCGACGAGATCAAGGGCATGTACATCGAGGGCGAGAACCCGGCGATGTCGGACCCGGACCTGAACCACGCCCGTCAGGCGCTGGCGCATCTCGAGCATCTCGTGGTGCAGGACCTGTTCCTCACCGAGACCGCGGTCTATGCCGACGTGGTGCTTCCTGCTTCAGGTTGGCCGGAGAAGGACGGCACGGTGACCAACACCAACCGCCAGGTGCAGATGGGCCGTCAGGCCATTCCGCTGCCGGGCGACACGCGCCAGGACCTGTGGATCATCACCGAAATCGCCAACCGGCTCGGCTGCGGCTGGACCTACAAGCACGTCGGCGAGGTGTTCAACGAGATGGCGTCGATGATGCCGGCGCTCGACAACATCACCTGGGAGCGCGTCGACCGCGAATACGCCGTCACCTATCCGGTCGACGGGCCGGATGTGCCGGGCCGCGACGTCGTGTTCGAGGACGGCTTCCCGCGCCCCGGCGGCTTCGGCAAGCTGGTCGCGACCAAGCTCCAGCCGCCGGACGAGGTGCCGGACGCCGAGTATCCGTTCATCCTGTCCACCGGCCGCCAGCTCGAGCATTGGCACACCGGGTCGATGACGCGCCGCGCCACGGTGCTGGACATCCTCGAGCCCTCCGCCGTCGCGCAGCTCTCGCGCGGCACCATCCAGAAGCTTGGCATCGAGCCGGGCGACATGGTGCGCGTGACGACGCGGCGCGGCACGGTCGAGCTTGCGGCGCGCCAGGACGACGCGGTGCCGGACGGCGTGGTGTTCATTCCGTTCGCCTACGTGGAGGCCGCGGCGAACCTCCTGACCAACCCGAAGCTCGATCCGTTCGGCAAGATTCCCGAGTTCAAGTTCTGCGCGGCGAAGGTCGAGGCGGCCGGCCCGCCTTCGATGATGGCGGCGGAATGAAGCTCAGCTCATTTGGTTCAGATCGGAGATCGCTCTGTTGATCCCGCCCAACCGGACTGACGCAAGCTAGAAATACACCAGCGACGTCTTGCCGGAAATTCCCGGGTAATACAAACGAAGTCGCACGATGTACTTCCGTCCTTCGAAAAGCTTGTATGTGATGCTCGCATTTCGCTGTTCGCCACTGTCATCGTCAGCAGCGAGATATCGTGCCGCGCCGTTGATATCCTCGAACAGGATGAGCAGCGTATCCGAAGCACCTCTTGTCTCGATCCTGTATCTCCGGGATGACGTTGGATTGATCGAGACGTCAGCTTGCTGACCTGCGGCGAGGTCGAACACCGCCGGCTGAAACGGTTGAAGTGTTGTGAGCGATGCTTGCAACGGCGGATACCACTTGCGGGCCCACTGCTTGTCGGCTGCCGAGAGCGTTCCCGGAGGTGTCAGGCCGTTGATGTCGTATTGCTGCGGTTCGTCGATCAGGCCCGGCTCGAACTCGTATTCCATGATCGAGGCCGGGTCCCATGACGAGCCCTGGACTTGCTGCGGGGTAAGCTTCTCCAGGATATTATGGAACGTGGTGTCGCGGTCCCATTCGTTGGGCGGCCTGGCGAGCGCGTCGTAGACGGCTTGCTCATGCCACTTTATTCCTGCGAATGGATTCTGGTGCTCGTGTTCCATGCCGAACACATGTCCGAGTTCGTGCAGCGCGGTACCGCGGCCGTATGGTGTCGTGAGGTCCCATCCGTAAACGGTCGTTGGCTCGTCCAACGGGACGCGCAACACATCGCGGCCAACTGCCGAGGCGGAACTGCCGTCCGCCGTAGAGTAGCCGATCCGGACCTCAGCCTCGCTGAGCTGGCTGACCTCCCTGAACTCAAGGCCGATGCCAACCGCCTTCCATTCGGTAAATGCGTTGCGAACCGCGTCAGCCTGTTTCTTGGGAGTGGAAAAATGACCACTCGTGAAAAAACAGTAGTGCAGAACCGTTCCGTTCACCCATTTCGAAGTTGTGGAGAGAATAGCCGCGGCCCTGCGCATGTCTGTCATGACAGAGGGCGGAAGCGGGCGAACCGGTCTTGGGAGATTGCTACAAAGAGGCTTGATCGATCGCGTTGCAGCTCGCTTGGCCGGCCGTCTGGTGCGCGCGCGTGCCATATTGAATCCTCCTGAAATGCGATTGACAGATTTTCAAATTCACAAGTTATCGCCGGAGTGATGCACGCAAAAAGTAGCTGGCGCTGCCGGTGCTATCAAGCTTGTTAGATGAGGCAGGAGTGTTGTCGTATCCGCACTCTCCGCGATCCGTCGGCAATAGCCGACGTCAGCCTTCGACGTTGTCACATCCGCTGCCACTGCGGGGATTGATACGACGTTCTGCAGCGCTCCGGCTAATTCCTGCGCTTAAGGCTCACGACCTATGAAAGGTATCTGATCACCGCACCCAGCGCGCGTCGGGATGTTCCTCGGGCACGTGCACCATGGTCAGGTCGATGCTTGCATCGCCGTTGACGCTGATCCGCACAGGCGCCGCAATGTGTGCGGTGCGCCAGAGCTGAAGCTGGTAGTCGCCCTTGCAAAGGCGCAGCTGCGCGCAGCCGGTCTTGTCGGTGCGGGCGTGGAACGGGCCGAGCCGGATTTCGACGCCGGCGAGCGCTTCCGCCGTGTCGCGCTCCGTGACCCTCACGCTCAAGGTGTGATCGGGCTTCGCCGCGGCGGTGACGCTGAAGCGCGACGCCACGGCTTCATTTTGATCTCCGGCAAAACGGACGGCGTATTCGGCCATCTCCTGCTTCGCCGGAGCGGGCACATCGAGCGCGGTCCAGTACAGCGCCTCGGTGTCGGCCCACGGCGCGCTGCCGAGCGCGCCCGATGCCACCACCGCGCCCTTGGCGTCGCTGACCTCGACCCGTCCGCCTGCCAGCGCACGGCCGGATGACGATTTTGCTCCGACCTTGATCGAGAATGTTTCACCCGCGACCGCCGGCATCGGCACGTCCCACACCGCAAGGCTGATCGTCTCCTGGTTGCTCACGGGGCGACCTCCTCACGAATTCCGTTGCGCGGCGTGCCGCCCGGCGATCCGGCCGAACACCAGGCAGCGCCCGAGCCCATGCTGGGCGAAGCCGCCCTGGGATTCACCCGCGCAGTACAGCCCCGGGATCGCCTCGCCGCGGATATCGATCACCTGCGCATGCGTGTCGGTGCGCAGTCCGGTCAGCGAGTCGTGCAGGATCGGCGTCGCCCACGCCGCATGGAACGGCGGCTTGGCGATCGGGTGCAGCGGCGTCGGCTTGGCGAAGTCGGTGTCGGTGCCGGAGGCGACGAACGAATTGTAGCGGTTCACCGTCTCCTGCAGCGCCGCGCCGGACATCGGCTGCTTCTGGTAAGGGTTGCTGATCTTGCCGGCCAGCTCGTGGATCGTATCGGCGCTGAAGAAATAGCCGTCGGGATCGACATGCGGCGGCTTGGGCTTCCATTTCTGCCGCGCCACCGCGTCCGCGTCGAAGATCGCCCACACCGGACCGCCGCCGTTGAGCTTGGCGTTGTCGCCGTGGTTGCCGAGCGCCGCGTTGATGAAGTCGTAGGAGCTGTCGAGCTCGTTCCAGAACCGCTGGCCGAACTGGTTCACGAGGATCGCCTCCTGCCAGTCCGTCACCGTCAGCCCAGTCGCCTTGCAGAGATGAAAGATGGGACTGTCGGTCTCGAAGTAGAGGCTGAGATAGCCCCACCGCGTTCCGACATGGCGCGTCTTGGTGATGGCGGGTCCGACCTCGGCGGTCTGCGTGCCGGTCGCCCACAGCGACGCGCCGATCTCCATGGCGGCGATCTCGCCGTCGGCGCCCTGGAACGAGTAGGGCAGGCCGGCCTGCTGGTACTCCTCGGTGAGGCGGGGATCGAACATCCTGCGGAAATTGACGTTGCCGGTGTGTCCGCCGGTCGCGATGACGATGCCCCGCCTGGCCTCGATGGCGACGTCCTTGCCGTCCGCCTGCGCGACGATGCCTGTCACGCGGCCCTTGCGCCCGTCGCGCACGATCTCCCGCATCTCGTGCTTGAGCAAAATCTGCACGCCCTTCTGGCGCGCGCTTTCGGCGAGGCGGCGCACCAGCCCCGAGCCGTTGCGGTTTCTTCGCGGCGCGATCACCTCGCCCGGGATGTGCCATTCGTGGGTGACGAACACCCGCGCCACGGTCGAGGCATCCGGCGTGACGATCGGCTTCTCGATGAAGGTGACGCCGTTGTCGAGCAGGAACTGGAAGGTCGGCACGCACTCGTCGGCGAACGCGCGCACCAGGTCGCGGTCGTTGTACCGGCCGTCGCCGCGCCTGTGGGTTGTCCAGTCGGCAAAGATCTGCTCGGGGCTGTCCTTGATGCCGAACTTCTTCTGCAGGGCGTTGCCGCCGCCGAGATGCACCCGGCCGCCGCTCAGCATCGCATGCCCGCCGATGTCGTAGTTCTCCTCGACAAGAATCACCGCCGCGCCATGGTCGCGCGCCGAAACGGCGGCTGCGAGGCCCGCGGCGCCTGCGCCGATGACCACGACGTCGGTCGAAAGATTCCATTTCATCCGGGGTAGTGCCTTGGGCGGGACCTGCAATCGGGCCGCATCATGACGAGGCGGGCATTGCGGTCAAGACGACCCCTCCAAAAGACGCCGGGCGCGCCTGCCAGATGGCCGGCGCGCCCGGCGACGGAACGGTCGGATCAACGCCTTGGATCAGCAGTCACGGTCCGCGCGGTGCTCTGTGGCCGCGGGAAGGCACGGGGGTCCCGTATCGGCCGGCAACGGAACGTCGGTGGACTTGATTTTCCAGAGGTCCGGCTCCGGCAGTGTCTGCCGGGGCATGGTCATGACGGCCGCGGAATCGGCCGGACCGGCGAGAGCGTCGCTGCGTTGGGCATCCCTCACAAGCAATAAAAACATCGTCGCAATAAAGGCGGCCGTGGCGAGACCCGCGGCCAGAATTTTCTCGGCGTTGGTGATCATCGGTAATCTCCTCTGATCAGCCCCCTTGGGACTAACGCTAGGCCCTTGATCCGCGGCCCTATGTGACGCAGATCACACAGGGAGGGCCTATGTGCGTAAACGCACGGGCGCCCCCGGCGGTGTGCCACGGTGGAAAGTCAGGCGCGCTGCGGCGGTATCTCGCCCAAATTGGTCCGCCGTGTAATATCCGCGCATGGACGAGGTCACGGACGGTGCCGATCCGCACAGGGCGATCGCGCGGCTCGAAGAGCGCATCGAGGGGCTTTCGCTGAAGCTCGAAGGCTGCCGCAAGTTCGCGCTCGCGGCCCAGTGCGCCATGGCGCTCGGCGCCGCGATCCTCGCCGGGCTGCTGTTCCGGGTGATCCCGTTCGATCCGCTGGCCATGACCTCCTCGATCGTGGCGCTGCTGGGCGGCATCGTGATGTCGGGCTCGAACAAGAGCACCGCCAGCGAGACGGCCGCCGCGCTGGCGCAGGCCGAGGCCGAGCGCGATGAACTGATCGGCTCGATCGACCTTCAGCTGGTCCGCGAGCGGCCGCTGCTGCATTGACGCAGGGGTGCGCTTACGGCGCCGGTCCCTTGACGATGCAGTCCGGGCAAAGATCGAAGACGTGCGTGATGACAGCCGCGGCGCCGATCGAGCCGAGAAACAACGCGGCCCAGATCCAGATCCATGTGCGGATGCGGCTGACGTCGGGCGGAAACTTCGCCCGCACCCAGCTCCAGTCGTTGACAACTGGGACCTTCAGGCCATGCCGCGCGAGCGCACGCCCGAACAGGGTATGTGTGATGATTCCGGCGATCCCCGAGAACAGCGCGAATGCGATCAGCGCGTTGACGACGGTCTTCATGGTCGGGCCAGCCGATTTCCGGTCCTGCGCTAGCCGGGTTTCGCGTCCTTGAAGTACGGCTCGACCTTGCCGGTGAGCTTGATGGTCAGCGGATTGCCGAAGCGGTCCTTGGCCTTGCCCGCCTCGACGCGGATCCAGCCCTCGCTGACGCAGTACTCCTCGACGTTGGTCTTTTCCTTGCCGTTGAAGAGGATTCCGACGTCGCGCTGGAGAACCTCCGCGTTGTAGTGCGGGCTCGCGGGATTGACGGAGAGGCGGTCGGGCAGGGTGTCGGGCGATGGTTCGATCATGGCGGTTCCGGCGCAGGGTTGCGGTCCGCGCCCCTATAGCACCCGCGTCTAGGCGGTCCAAACCGCGTCCGGGTTTTCCTCCGGCACCGGCTGCGTGGCGACGGCAACCGAAGCGTCGGCCTCGACCGCAACCGGCGTCGCCGTCATCGCGTAGCCGGTCTTCCACACCACCAGCTCGTAGCGGCCCTTGGCGAGGCGGACCCTTGCCGTGCCCGACGCGTCGGTCGGGGCGCGATAGGGGCCGAGCCGTACCACTGCGTCCGCCAGCGGAGCGCCGCCGGCCGCCACCGTCACCGTGAGGGTGTGCTCGGCGGGCGCCACCACGTTGACGCTGAAGGCCGAGGATGCCGGTTCGTGCGGCTCCTGGATATCCTCGCCGCCGAAATGCGCGGTAAGCGCCAGCGGCCCCGGCGCGGCCGGCGCCTGCAACGCGACCTCGGCCCAGTACAGCGCCTCGCTGCCCGGCCACGGGACGTCGCCGAGC
>Ga0247825_10001792_pt1 | contig 14202 bp, 13 predicted proteins | sample 13C_Vanillin_Day_FD_194413 | JGI IMG/M metagenome (GOLD analysis project Ga0247825, IMG submission 194413) | Soil microbial communities from agricultural site in Penn Yan, New York, United States - 13C_Vanillin_Day48 | ecosystem: Environmental > Terrestrial > Soil > Agricultural land | place...
GAACGGTTGCGGTCACTGAGCGAGGAACTCGGCCGAGCGCATGCGCCGCTCGAGTTCGGCCTGCGGATCACCACCTTCGTCCGGGACACGACCGAGCAGGCCTGGGCCGAGGCAGAGGAGAAGGTAGCGGAGATGGCGAAGAATCAGGGTGCGTCGCCACAGAATCCGCATCGCCAGACCGCCGTGGGACAGCAGCGACTCCTCGACCTGGCTACCCGTGGCGACGTGCTCGACGACAACCTGTACACCGCACCCGGGAAGTTCGGTGGCGGCGGCGCCGGCACCACGTGGCTCGTCGGCTCCCCGGAGGACGTCGCGAAGTCGCTGCGCAAGTACCAGGACCTCGGCATCACCCACTTCGTACTCTCGGACACCCCGTATCTGCCGGAAATCGAGCGTCAGGGCAACCAGCTGCTGCCGTTGCTGCGGGAATGAGCGGGGGAGCGCTACCTGCGCTTCCCCGCAACAGGTTTGCGCACACGGTGACAGTCACCCGCCCGCGCTGTCGGGCACGAGCGGGTGACTGGTTGTCAGAGTCTGAGTCCGGTTCCGTGCACGCCGTGTTCCTCGATGAGCGCGAGTTCTTCGTCGGTGAGCGGCGGGAAGTTCAGGGCCGCGATGTTGTGGTCGAGTTGCTCGGTGGAACTCGCTCCGATCAGCGCCGAGGTGACCTCCTGCCGCCGCAGCACCCACTGCAGCGCGAGCTGTGCAAGTGACTGGCCGCGGGCCTCGGCAATCTTGTTGAGCTCGGCGGTGCGTTGCCGGTAGGTCTCGTCGATCACATCCGGCGTCAGGAACGTGCTGTTCTGTGCTCGTGCGTGTTCGGGAATCGTCTCCAGGTACTTGTCCGTCAGTAGACCCTGCGCCAGGGGTGAATACACGATCAGCCCGAATCCGTCTTGCCGGGCGGTGTCCAGCAAGCCGTTCTGTTCGGGACGGCGGTCGTAGATCGAGTAACGCGCCTGGTGGATGAGCAGCGGAACGCCGGCCGCGCGTAGCAGTTCGGCGGCTTCGTGTGTGCGATCGGGTAGGTAGTTGGAGATTCCGACGTAGAGCGCCTTGCCCTGCTCCACTGCGCTGACCAGAGCCCCGACGGATTCCTCCAGTGGCGTGCTGAGGTCGGGGCTGTGATGGTAGAAGATGTCGACGTAGTCGGTGCCGAGGTCGCGCAGACTGTGGTCGAGCGAGGTCAGGATCGACTTGCGCGAGCCGCCTTTGAGATACGGGCTCGGACCGATCGGGTTGCCTGCCTTGGTCGACAGGATGAGTTCGTCCCGGTAAGGCGCGAGGTCCTTGGCGAGCACGGCGCCGAAGTTCTTCTGGGCTGCGCGATGCGGGGGGCCGTAGCGGTCGGCGTTGTCGAAGTGGGTAATGCCTAGGTCGAACGCGTGGAGGATGATCTCCCGCTGAGTCGCGAAAGCGTAGTCGCTACCGAACTTCTGCCACAGGCCGAACGAGAAGGCAGGCAGATCGAGTCCGGAGTTTCCGGTGCGGTGGTACGGGACCTTCTCGTAGCGGTCTCCGGCCGCGGCGTAGGTGAGATCGAAGGGGCTGTCGGTCATCGGTGTCGTCTCTTCCGGTCTGTTCGGTTGTTGTCGTGGGTCGGTCACAGACTGGCGCGCGGTGTCGGCCCGGTGCAGGAGAGACGGCGCAACATCGAGTCTGCTCCATACAAACACTGTCACCGGACGACGATGGAAAGTGAATCGTTGAGATCGTGCAGATTCTCTGAAAAGACTGTCGAGCCCGCACCACATTCGCGACGAGACACAGCAGAAGCGGGGGCAGAGTGCGGATCGTTCGACCCGATCTCGAATCTCTCCGATCGATTATGGGGACAAAGGCCCGACGTCCCGCCCATCGTCGAGAACTTCGAATCACTATCTTGGGGCTGTGGGCGATGACACCTGGGCCAGTGTGGCCGACCAATTTGCCGATGAGGCGTATACCTCGGTGAAGGGGCTCGTGCGCACCTATGTGCTGCACCAGCATCTGTTGGAGCATCTGCCGGCGCCCCCAGCCCCTGTGCTCGATGTCGGCGGCGGCGCGGGCCATCAATCGTTCCCGCTGGCGCAAGCCGGTTACGACGTGACGGTGCTCGACCCGTCGTCGGCGATGCTGGACAAGGCTCGACAGCGACTCCAGCGGCTGCCTGGTGAGGTCCAACGACGGGTGACGCTCGTGGAGGCCGACGGCGAGAACGCCGATGAGGCGGTGAATGGTCAACGCTTTGCCGCCGTGTTGTGTCATGGCGTGCTCGGGTACCTGGAGCATCCGGAGCCGCTGGTCGACCAGCTGTGCCGGTGCACTGCTGCCGGTGGCGTCGTATCGATCATGACGGGCAACGCGAAGGCGATGGCAGTGCGCCCGGCCCTGGAACAACGGTGGGACGACGCTCTGGCGTCGTTTGACACCAGGGGCGAGATCGGGGTGCTGGGAGTGCCGACTCGAGCCGACACGGTGGAGGAACTCAGCGAACTCGTGCGGAGCCGCGGCGTGGAGCCGGTGCGCTGGTACGGGGTATGGCTGTTCGTCGACTGGCTCGACTTCGGTGGTGCCGAGTTGGACCCGAACGATTCGAAGCAGGTGGCGGCGGCGGCCGCCGTCGAACTCGAGGCCAGCCGACGAGACCCCTACCGTCAACTCAGCCGCGTCTTTCATCTCGTGGGACGCAAACGTCCGGGCTGACGGGACAACGGCGCTGGGTGGTGGTCCGCAGACCGCGCTTGGTGTGTGTAAAAACGTCGACCCGCAGGTGACCGGTTCTTCGCGACTACATCGGGGATGGCAGGATCAAGTCATCGAGATCGGAACCTCGATGTGAGGGTCCGGATCGAGATTGAGGGAGTATCGGCATGGCGCAGGGCATTGTGAAGTGGTTCAACGGTGAGAAGGGCTTCGGTTTCATCGCACCCGACGACGGAACTCCGGACGTATTCGTGCACTACTCGGAAATCTCGGGCAGCGGTTTCAAGTCGCTCGACGAGAACCAGCGTGTGGAGTTCGAGGTTGGCCAGGGGCAGAAGGGCCCGCAGGCCACGAACGTGCGCTCTGTCTGACCAGTGCAACGTGGGGACCGCATCCGGTGGGTGCGGTCCCCATTTCTGTTGCCGGATGGGTATCCGGTGAGGGCGCCGGTATCGAACTGCACGCCGAGGGCGCTGAAATACTGGAATCGTCGGCTCAGCTGACGCGGATGAGTTTCTTGTTCACGAATTCGTCGATCCCGTATTTGCCGAGCTCGCGACCGAAACCGGAGCGCTTCACGCCGCCGAACGGCAGCTCGACTCCTTCGGCGCCAACGGCATTGACGAACACCATCCCGGCCTCCAGTGAGTCGGCGACGCGGTAGGCCTGATCGGGGTCGGTGGTGAAGACATACGAGCCGAGACCGAACGGAGTGTCGTTTGCCAGCTCGACGGCCTCGTCCTCGGAACGCACCTTGTAAATCGTCGCAACCGGCCCGAACAGTTCCTCCCGGTAGGTTCGTGAATCCCGTGACACATTCGTCAGCACGGCCGGTGGGAAGAAGGCACCCTTCCGATCGCCCTCCGACACCAGCGTGGCGCCCTCGGCGATCGCCTGCTGCACCTGCTCGGACAACCGGTCGGCGGCGGCCACCGACGACAGCGGCGCGAGTCCGTCTGCGGTGGCGAGCACCTCCGCGGTGAATCTACCGACGAAGTCGTCGTAGAGGTCCTCGGCGACGATGAATCGCTTCGCGGCGTTGCACGCCTGCCCGGTGTTCTCGAAACGACCTTCTATTGCCGCTTTGACGGTGGCGTCGAGGTCATCTGAACTGAGCACGATGAACGGATCGGAACCCCCGAGTTCCAGTACCACCTTCTTGAGGTTGCGGCCTGCGATCTCGGCGACCGCTGCGCCCGCACGCTCGGACCCGGTCAACGACACGCCCTGGACCCGTGGGTCGGCGATCGCGTCGGCGACCTGCTCATTGGTGGCGTAGACGTTGACGTAGGCGCCCTCCGGATATCCGGCGTCGGTGAAGATCTGGTGAAGTGCCGCCGCCGATTCCGGACACTGCGGTGCGTGTTTGAGCACGATGGTGTTGCCCAGCGCCAGATTCGGACCCGCGAACCGGGCGACCTGGTAGTAGGGGTAGTTCCACGGCATGATCCCGATCAGCACGCCGATCGAGTTGCGGCGGATCAGCGCGGTACCCTCACCCTCGACCAGGTCGATCGGCTCGTCAGCCAGGAACTTCTGGGCGTTGTCGGCGTAGTACTGATAGATCGCGGCGCTGAAGTCGACTTCCCCCAACGACTGGTCCAGTGGCTTGCCCATCTCCCTCTGGATGATCTTGGCCAGTTCGTCGCGGCGTTCGGTGTGCAACTCGGCCACCTTCCTGAGCAGTTCGGCGCGCTCAACCACCGTCGAGCCGCGCGACCACTCACGGTGCGCCTTTTCCGCCGCGGACAACGCCGCCTGCATCTGCTCGTCGGTCGCGGTCGGATATTCGCGCACCGTCTGTCCGGTGGCGGGGTCCACAACTGCGTACAGGCTCATGTTCACGTCTCCTCGGAGGGTGGGGCATTCCAGTATCGCTTGCGACGGGCGCCTGGGGTGTGGTCCTCGCGAGTAGATCGCCCGATCATCACCTGGAATGGTCGGCAACAGGCCGCGCGAGGTGGGGGCGGCGCTGCCCCAGCAGGTCGCTTATTCGCGGCGGCCGCGCAGTGAGATCGTTCACTGCTCAGCAGGAGGATCGTATGGGGGTATAGGCTTGATACATCGGAATGGTCGTCGCATCGAGCGAGTCGCTCAGGCGTTCCCGATTCGAAAGAATGCCGGCCGATTCGCGGCCGATGCGAGGAGCGTCCATTTGATGCCAATGGCTACAGGCACGCACGCCCAGGCGCCGCGCAGATCCGCACCGCGCGAACACTTCCCGGGGTGGGCGCGCCGTCCCGGATTCGATGCTGACACCACGCCTGATGGCGAGCTGCCTGCGACGTCATGCGGACCGCGACACATTTCGACCATGATCTACCCGGTCGCCATCACCCCAACCGGCCGCGCCCACATACACCTGAATCAAGGAACAGAATGACCATCGATCACGACAAATCCGAACTCCCACTCTTCTCTGCGCAGCGAACGCTGACCCACAGCACCCCCGAGCCCGTCTCCGACGCGCCGCGCACCGGTGATTCACCCACGCAAACATCCGCCGAGATCCACCGGTCACTATTCAGCGACGAGTGAGCAACGGTGCCCACCGTCAGGGCTAGGGGATCGGGCTGGTCGTGACGTGGCGATCAGCGGTCAGTGCGCGACAAGCTCGGTCAGCGATCAGGCTTCGCGGGTGACGTCGCCGCGAGAAACCGGTCCCGGTCGACGATCGCCCGGTCGATCTCGCCCGACGCGACAACCTTCCCCGAGCTATCGGTCGCCCGCACGGCGAAGGTAAGGCGGTGGCCGACAGCGGCGGCTGGTGGCTCGGCCGCGATCTCGACGCTGGCACCGACCGGTGTCGGGCTGCGGTGCTCGATTCGGACAGCGGTCCCCACTGTCGTCTGGCCCGCACTGATGAATGATGCAGCGCAGGCGACGGTGGCCGCCTCCATCCACGCAATCAGCCGTGGGGTCGACAGCACCGGAACGTCACCGCTGCCCAATGCGGTCGCGGTATCGGACTCAACTACCTCGTAGCGCACGCCAATACAGTACGTCAGGCGCGGCCGATCCCTTGGTACAGCACTTCCGGTTCGGGCTTTGACGGTCCCGCCGGTGGTGCACGCTGGCGCAGCACCGCAAAGGCGTGTGCACCCGGACATTCCGTGCGACATCTTCGTTTCCGGGGTTACCGGTCGTCGCGATGGTGCGTCTGAGACACTGGCTGCTGAGGCGGTAGCGGGCGGGCTGCGGCCCAGGCGCCACTGTCGTCACGACACGGGACTACGAGGGGGATCGCGAGAGTATGCCGGGGATCGATGGGCACTTGGACTCGAGGCAGCGCGCGGGCGCGAGGTTTGCACGGCGGACTCGGTTTGTCGCCCTGATCGGCGGCCTCACCGCCACACTCGCCCTGGGGGCGGTACCGCTCGCCACCGCACAGCCGGCACCGGGTGACGATCTTCGCTGGGGGTCCTGCCCGGCCGAATACGAGCTGGACCCGGCATCCGATCAGTGCGCCTCGGTCACCGTTCCCCGCAACTACGCGGACCCCGCCGCCGGCACGATCGACGTGCTCGTCACCCGCCACCGCGCCGAGGATCCCAGCTCGCGCCGCGGCGTGCTGTTCACCAATCCCGGTGGGCCGGGCGGAGACGCGATCGGCTCGAACAGCATGTTCGTCGAGATCCTGCCCGACGCGGTCCGCGCACAGTGGGACGTGATCGGTATCCAACCGCGCGGTCTTCCCTACGCCGGCGCGGTCGAGTGCGTGCTGGCCCCTGAACAGACGACGGCGATGAGCCTCGGCTTCGGCGGTGCTGCGACGCGCAACGCATGCGAGTCCGCTGCGCCAGGCACCACGGCGCACCTGACGACCGAGAACACCGCGAAGGACTGGGAGCAGGTCAGGATCGCACTCGGCGAGGACGTCATCGACATCTACGGCCTCTCGTACGGCACGATTCTCGGATCCACCTATGCGACGCTCTTCCCTCAGCACACCGGTCGCATGGTCCTCGATTCCGCGGTCGACCAGAAGTGGCTGTGGAACGACGTGTTGTGGCAGCAGAACGACGGCTACAAGGATCGCTTCTACGACCTCATGGACTGGATCGCGGCCCACGACGACACGTACGGGCTCGGTGACACCCCACTGAAGGTGTATCAGCGGTGGTCGGACCGGACCGTCGAGGAAGCCGGCGGGAACCCGACCCTCGCGCCACCGCCCGCCCAGATCGGTGACGTACCGCCCGGCCTGCAGGCCGTTGCGGATGCTTATCGCGGTGGGGTCGATCTCACCGGACCGGCACGCGTTCAGTTCGAGGCCTTCATCCGTAGCCTCGCCGACCCGTCGCACACCCAGATGTCGTCCAGCATCTACGTGATGACGCGGCAGGTGCTTCCCGCCCGCAACAGCTGGCCACTCATGGCCCGGGTGATCCGGGACGGGCGAGACGCGATTCCCGACGGCACCGCGATGGACGACCTGACGGAGCAAGAGTACGAGCGGATTGCCCAGGCCCAGGTGATGCAGTCACTGGTCCTGTGCAACGAGAACAATGTCGCCGCTCGGCCGGACCGCATTCCGGGTTGGCTCTTCTCCACCTTCGTCACCGGAGATCTCTTCGACCTCATCGGGTACAGCTACAGCGCCGGGCCCGAATGTGCCGGTGCGCCGCCCGTTGTCGCGCTGCCCACGTTGAGCAATCGAGGACTGGCGACGGCCCCGCTCGTCCTGCAGGGAATGCGCGACCCGCAGACCCCCTATCAGGGCGGAGTTCAGCTCGCCCACGACATGGGGGCGCACCTCGTCACCGTCGAGGGAGGAGATCACGGTGCGGGGATCCAGGGTGGCAACGCCGTCGTCGACCAGGCCGTCACCGAGTACCTCGAGACCGGGCGCACCACTGTCACGCACGCCCCTGAGGCGCCGATCACCGCACCGCTGTGAAGTCCGGGGCCGGGCCGCGGACGAAGTGATCTAGGCAAGCAACACTCCGGGTCCGTGCTGAGCTGCGGGACCGACGTTCCTGGTTCGAAAAGGAGCAGATCCGAATAGACTTGCCGAGGTGAGCCGCGAGGATCCCGATCGGCTGTCCGCCGACGACGCACATATCCTGGGGCTCGAATCGGCGGTGATCACCGGCCACACGCTCAAGCTCGTCGTTCTCGGGCCGGCCACCTCCCCGCTCGACGTCGAGGCTCTGCGAACTGCCGTGGCGGAGCGGCTTTCGAGCCAGCCGCGAGCGACGCAACGGATCGATACCTCGGGACCGGAGCCGCGCTGGACCGAGGCGACGGCGTTCGAGATCAGTGACCACGTCCGGCGCCGAGAAGAGCCTGGGTGTGCCTCGCGCGACGATCTGTGGCGGGCCGTCAGCAAGCTGATGTCCGAGCACCTCGACCACGAGCGACCACTGTGGACGTTCGATCTGTTCGGTCCACTCGGCGACGGGCGCGAGGCGATCGCGGTCCGGATCCATCACGCGATGGCCGACGGGATCAGCGCGGTTCGCTTCCTCGACGACGTGCTCTGGGATCGGCACCCCGAACCGCCCCCGAGAGGAACGCGGCCGGGCCTTCGCGCCGCTTCGCCGCAGCGTTCGCGGGTCGACGAGGCACTGCGGATGCCCGCGGCTGTGCGTCGTGAACTCGGCCACCGCGGTTCACACTCGCCTTTCGACCGCCCGATCAGTGCCGCCCGCGAGCTCGCCTTCACCGTCGCCCCGCTCCCGGAGCTGAAGGCAATCGGCGCCTCACGTCCCGCGCGCGCAACCGTCAACGACGTACTCCTCGCGATCGTCGCAGGCGGCCTGCGCAGCTGGCTCGGCGCCGGCGAGACGGCCCTGCCGCGTCTTCGTGCTCAAGTTCCGGTTAGCCTGCACCACCGGGACGAGAGAGCGGGCAAGCTGGGAAACCGCGATTCCTTCCTGAACGTCGATCTGCCGCTCGCCGAGGCGGATCCGCTCACCCGACTCGACCGGATCAACGCCGAGACCAGCAAGCGCAAGCTCCTCGACGACGCCGAAGAGCTGTTCGATCTCTTCCACGCTCTCGGACGCGTGAAACGCGTCGAGGAAGCCGCAAAGCGACTCGCCGGCAGCGCGCGCGAGTTCAGCCTGTCGATCTCGAACGTCCCCGGCCCGCCCGTGCCGGTCAGCGTTTCCGGACGTCGGGTCGAGCGGCTCTTCTCCTCCTCCGAGCCCGCAGCGCACCACGCGCTGCGGATCTCGGCGATCTCCTGCGCCGGGATCGTCGGTATCGGGCTCTGCACAGACCCCGAGGCGCTGCCCGACGTTGCCCGGCTGGCGGTGGCGATGGACGATTCATACGCCGAATTGCGTGACGCCGCGATCACATGACGTCGAATCCGTCCTGTGTCAATGGCATTCGCTGCCAGGCGGGGGTTGGTGGCTCAGGCGCGTCGGACAGGCATGATCGAACGCACCCGCGCGTCCCGCAGGTACAGACCGCCCCACACGAAGATGCCGACGTAAATCGGGAACAGGGTGGTGCTGACGACCGGCTGCTCGGTGAGCATGTTGGTAGCGACGGCTCCACCGAGGTATCCGGTCAGCAGCACCGCGCCCAGAATCGCCGTGGCGGGCACGATGTAGAGAATCAGGCATACCAAGAGAACGATTCCGATGACACGGTTGAGGTTCTCGGCAAAACCCAGCTCGGCCATCGCCTCGCGCACCATTTGCGTGTTTGCGATGTGGATGAGCGAGTCGAACAGGAGAAACAGCACCACGAGGGCGCTGACGACCAGTCCGGCGATTCTGGCCTTCTTCGTGGTTCCGCCCGTCGGCGCCGGTGTCGAGTTGGTGGTTCCCGTGGAGGGTGGTGTCGATGTCATGAGACTTTCTCCTTGCTGTTCATGGAGCGGTACACCGCTGACCGGTGGCACCTGCCCGACGGCGTCACGCGGGCAAATCGACTGCTCCCGCACGCTCCGCGTCTACTCACACCAGTACAGACCAGAGGCGACGGGAAAACTCACCGCGGCGCTGGAAGGCTCTCCGTTCGGGTGATCCTCCTAGGTCGGCAACCCCGCAGGCAGGACGTCGAGGACCACCTTGCCCGGCACCGGTCGGGTTCGACGATGAAGAAGACTGCTCGTCCGCCGCGTGGCGTCACCGGGGCGGCGCACTGATCGAGACCAGCACGCCGCCCGGCTTGACGATCGCGGCCGATCGGGCGAGCACGTCGCCGCCGATGGTGTCGAACACCAGTGGTGCCGTAGCCAACTTCGGTGACAACGCCGGCCACCTCGTGTGCGGGGATGGAGGGCGTGCGGTCGCGGCCGGCCCGATCCGTCCAGGTTCCTGGCCAGTCGAGCTCGTCGGGGACGAAGGATGCGGCGTGCACTCGGACGATCACGTCACCGGTGGCGGCCTGCGGGTCGGGGGCATCCTCGAACACGAGTAGCTCCGGGTTCGCGGGCCCTCGATTCTCATGGATGCGAACGGCTTTCATGTGATGCTCCTCGAGTCGTATACGACTACATCCAGCTTCCATGCGCTGAAGCTATGTCGATTGTCCGCTGCGTCGAATATGCGCGCGACCTCGTTGTCTCCGGAAACAAGGTCGCGCGGACGACCACGCGAGGCCGAAGGTCCCGGATAGGACAAGTCGCCTGCGGCTGTGTAGGAGGGTCCTACTTACCGGTCTTTTCCCGGTGGCTACAACCAGGCCAGCAGCATGGGCGGCGCTTGCCTTCAGCCAGTTCGGTATGCGTCCGCTTGATTCGACGCGCTCTCGTTTCGTCGAGCTTGGCATCCTCGACCCAGCAGATCCACTCATTGCGTGCCAATGGTGTGATGTCATTCCACGCTTTCAGCGCCGGCCCGTCATCGGCCAACGCCGTCCGTAGGTCTGCCGGCACTCTATGCACCGTGCCACTCGGGACCGTGCGCTTGCCCATGTTTGGAGTCTACCGACTGTCGCAGAGGTAGTGCGGGTCGTAGCCACCGGAGTCTTGGTGTTGATTCAGGGGCGGGCCCGCTCTATTTTCGCGCGGTCGCTGCAAGCGAGACCGCGCGATGATGAGTCTCATCTGCAATCGTGGACGGCCGGGTGAACCCGACGTCTGATCTAGGTTGATGCGATGAAGATATCCACGAGCGCATCGGTCGTCTCGGTGCTGTGCGCTGTGTCGGTGTGGTTGTTCGTAGTGCCGCAACTGGTCACCACGGGGATTATCGAGCCTGGACCGCTTCTCGGTCTGATGGTGCTGCTCCCGACCCCGGTCGGTTTGATCGCCGCCTTGGTGGGGGCGGTCGCGGGCACGATCGGGCTCGTCCGACGCGCTGATCGGACGTGGGCCGGCGCGTTGATGACGCTGGGGCAGGCTTTGACGTGGATTTTGGCCATCGTGATCGTGGTGTGGTCGCAGGCATATGGTTCGACGGGGTGGGAGTTGTTGATACTGCCGGCGTCGCTGATGCTGGGGCAGGTTGTGGTCGCATCGGGCTTGATATCGGCCAAGGTGAGTCGTCGCAGAGCCATCCACGCCACAGTCGGGGAAAAATGGCAGGGCGTGTGACAGGGTGAATTGGGTGGGGAACGGCCGACCACGATCATCTCCAGCCCTTGGGCGGCAGTCCGCAGATATTGCGCTGTGCAGTGGCTCGCCACAACACGACCGTCACACTACTTACCCACGCGCACTCGGGCGTGTTGATCAAGTGCTTGATGCCCGCGGTAAGTGCGGTGGTGGAGACGGCCTGTTCCGACCTGGTTGGGGGAGGGCGGGCGAATCTTGTGCGCGCCGGCCCGTGTCGGCGAGGATGGGTCCGATCCCCGACATGCGAAGAAGGAGTCGACGCGATGACGAAGTACCTGATCTCTTTCCCAAGTGGTGCCATGGTCCTTCCCGACGAGGATTTACAGGCAGTGTCGGATGCGTCGCACGCGGTGGTGGAGGAGGCGAAGGACGCCGGCGTCTGGGTGTTCGGCGGTGGAATCGACGAGAGCGTTCCGCCTGTCCTGGTCGATGGGGATGGCACGGTGACCGAGGGCACGTACCCGCAGACGAAGCAGCTCGAAGGCGGCTACACGGTACTGGAGTTGCCTTCCCGCGAGGCGGCACTGGAATGGGCTGCGAAGATCGCGGTTGCCTGCCGGTGCGCGCAGGAGCTGCGCGCGTTCCACTACGATCCCGCCAGCTGACAGGGGTCGACGTCTCGGGCAATCGCATTCGGCTTCGCCCAGATTGAAATAACGTTCGACGGAGTTACTGCCCTTGCAGCGCTCCTTTTCCTCGTCGCGGAAGTCGATCGGTCGGACGCGAACTGCGCACGACGGCATCCCGTCGCGGCGACACCAGCCGAAGTCGTTCTGGCGACGAATCGTCGGCGAGAAGTTTCCTCGACACGAACGTCGCCGTGCAAGTCCGTCCTGGAAGTTAAGTGCCGCAGAAGGTTTGGAAGGACTTGCTGAATGATGGTGGAGCGGGTGTGGTGTAGTCCGACCACTCGTCGCGGCGGTCGAACGGATGCGTGACGACCTCCAGTAGCTTTTCGAACGGAGCGAGCTCCCCGTCGGCCGCGGCGCGCAACGCAGCATCGAGCTGATGATTCCGCGGGATGTACAGCGGGTTGACGCTGTCCATCGCGTCGGCGGTCTCCGCTGCCCCGTGCCCATGTTTGGTCAGGTTGCCGCGCCAGCGTTCCAGCCATGGCCCGATGTGCTCGCGCGGAACGAGGCCGTCGAGAGGCGTCGAATGTCCGCGTAGTTCGTCCGCGAGAGCACGGAAGGTGCCCGTCCAGTCGGCACCGTGTTCCTCCAGCAGCGTCAGCAGGTCGTCGACCAGCGCTCGATCGACGAGTTCGCCGGCCAAACCGAGCTTTGCCGCCATCCCGGCCGCGAAATGGCCGTCGTACCGGTCGTCGAAGGTGTCGAGGACTGCCGACACCGCGGTAATCGCGTCATCCGGCGTGGAATCGAACAGCGTCAGTAGCGTTTCCGCGAGGCGCGCCAAATTCCACTTCAGGACAACGGGCTGGTTGCCGAACGCATACCGGCCGCCGTGGTCGATCGAACTGAACACTGCAGCCGGGTCGAACGCGTCGAGGAAGGCGCACGGACCGTAGTCGATGGTCTCGCCCGAAATGGTCGTGTTGTCGGTGTTCATCACCCCGTGCACGAAACCGGTGAGCATCCATTTCGCCACCAGAGAGGCCTGCGCCTCCACCACCGCCTCGAAGAACGTCAGGTAGCGATTGCCGTCACGCCCCGGCGCCGGTTCGGTCAGCTCCGGGTAGTGGCGGGCGATCGCGTAGTCGGCGAGCGGCTGCAACACCTCACCCTGCCGCACCGCGTATTCGAAGGTGCCCACCCGCAGGTGACTGGCCGCGACCCGTGCGAGCACGGCCCCGGGCTCGGCGCCGTATCGATGAACGTGCTGGCCCGTCGCGACCACCGACAGCGCGCGCGTGGTGGGGATGCCGAGGGCGTACATGGCCTCGCTGACGAGGTATTCGCGCAGCATCGGGCCGATTGCCGCGAACCCGTCGCCGCCCCGGGAGAACGGCGTGGGCCCCGAGCCCTTGAGGTGTAGATCCACCCGCTGCCCATCACTGCTGGTCAGCTCGCCGAGCAGTAACGCCCGGCCATCGCCGAGGAGCGGTGCGTATCCGCCGAACTGATGGCCCGAATATGCCATCGCCACCGGCTTGGCCCCGGCCGGCGCCGTCGATCCGGACAGGACGTCGACCCCGTCCTCGCTTCGCAGTGCCCGGACTTCCAACCACAGCGACGCCGCGAGCTGCTCGTTGAGCACGAGCAACGTGGGGTCAGGCGCATGCGCACCCTGCCAGGGAACCGTCAGGGCGCCCAGCTCGTCGGCAAAGGTGCTTTCGAGGCCGGCCACCGCTGTGTTCGTGCCCACCGTGGAATCCGGAATTGCAGTCATCCTGCGAGGGTAACCACCACACGGAACGCCGCGCACGCGATGGCACCGGTGTGCGCACGTGCAAGGGAATGTGCATTCAAGGGTGGGCTTGTGTGAGGACCGGCGCGATGTTCGGCACGGAGTAGACGTCTCGGATGGGCACCGACCCGCCGAGGATGCGCGTGCTGTGGATGGCCTCCGCGAGCAGGTCGGCGCTGAGGAACGCCTCGGCGATGCCCATCCCGGTGGAGGGGTCCTTGTGGTGGCCGGCATCGCCGAGGAGTGCCCAGCCCGGTCCGACCGATGTTCGGTATTGATTGGGCAGGTCGGCGGTACCGACGAAACGTTGTTCGCGGTGGCCGGAGGCGACCGTGTCACGCAGTCCTGGCACCCAGATCGAGGGCGGCGTGAAAGCTTCGGTCGAGGTCTGTGCGGCCGGTGTGCTCAGCGTCTGGGGCCGCACCGCCGGCACTCTCGCGATGCTCGCCACCAGCCTCGACCAGGTCTCCCACGGCCGTTTCGTCCTCGGGTGGGTGCACGGAGTCCGCAGCTCGTCGAAGGACTGCACGACCAATCGTTCACCGCGCCGGTGGCCAAGCTACGCGCGGTCACCGCACAGGTCCGTCGACTGCTCGACGGCGACCGGGTCCGCCCGACGGCGACCCGCG
>Ga0247825_10001793_pt1 | contig 14202 bp, 10 predicted proteins | sample 13C_Vanillin_Day_FD_194413 | JGI IMG/M metagenome (GOLD analysis project Ga0247825, IMG submission 194413) | Soil microbial communities from agricultural site in Penn Yan, New York, United States - 13C_Vanillin_Day48 | ecosystem: Environmental > Terrestrial > Soil > Agricultural land | place...
GGATCGACGTGGGGTTATGGTGGGCAGACGCTGGAGCGTGGCGACTGGGTCGACGGCCGGCCGTCGCCGAACCCAGCGGACCAGCTGAACGCGTGGAAGAAACAGGTGGTGCTGTGCGAGCACGAACTCCCCGGTACCGCCCGCCACGATCCCCTGGCGTACCTGCAGAACCGCACCGTGGACTGGCTCGATCACCAGCTCGCCGCGCGTGAACTGCTTCGGCTCGACGTGGCGAACACGCATCTGGTGGTCGAGCATGAATATCCGCCGGCGCGGGTGCAGGATCGGGAGAAGCTGAAGCCGATCCTCCAGGGGTCGATCGCGTTCGTGCGGAAAATCGACGAGGCGGCGGCCGCGATGTTCGCGCTTCAGCACGAGGTGCTTGGCGCGCAGGAAATTCCCGTTCAGGGAATCGGCCGCCAGGCGTATCGTTCATGACGGGCGGCGGGCATCGGACGTCGGGCTCCGGGCGCGAAACCCGTTCGACGTCTGAAGCCCGTGTCCCGAAGCCTGAGGTCCGAAACTCTGAAGTCCGACCACAGGCGGCGGAGGTCATCACGATGAAACGACGCATCGTCACTGCCGGTCTCGCCATCATCGCGACGCTTTGTCTGTCCTCCATCCGCGCCGCATCACCCATCTCCGTCATGATCCTCGACGGCGAGAGCGGCGGCACCTACCACGACTGGCAGCGCATCACGCCGGCGCTCAAGAAGATGCTGGACGAGACCGGGCTCTTCGCCACGACCGTCGTGACCACGCCGCCCGCGGGAGGCGACTTTTCGACCTTCTTACCGGACTTCACGAAGTATCAGGTCGTCGTGATGAACTACGACGCGCCTGACGCGCGGTGGCCCGCGACGCTGAAAAGCTCCTTCGAGACGTTCGTCACCGGAGGCGGCGGCTTCGTGTCGGTACATGCGGTCGACAACGCCTTTCCGGGGTGGGCGGCCTTCAACGACATGATCGGCGTCGGCGGCTGGCGGAACCGCGACGAACGGTCCGGGCCGCGCTGGTTCGTCCGCGACGGCAAGCTGGTGTCGGATCCGTCACCTGGCCCTGCCGGCAGCCACGGCCGGCGGACGCCGTTCCTCGTGACGGTGCGCGACAGCTCCCATCCGATCATGAAGGGGCTGCCGACAACCTGGATGCACCAGGGCGACGAGCTCTACGCGCGCCTGCGTGGACCGGGAAAGAACATGACCGTCCTCGCCACCGCTTTCTCCGATCCGGAGAACGCCGGCAGCGGTGTGGACGAGCCGATGCTGATGGCACTGAGCCATGGCAAGGGACGCGTCTTCCACACCACCTTCGGCCACGACCTCGTCGCCCTCAGCTCGGTCGACTTCGTCGTCACCCTGCAACGCGGGACGGAGTGGGCGGCGACCGGGCAGGTGACGCAGAGGGTGCCAGCGAGCTTTCCGACCGCGAACACAGTCTCGTACAGGACCGACATCGCCGCGATGGATCCGGACTACAAGAACGGGCTCGACAACCTCGACCTGCCACGACGGTGAGCCGCGACAGTCTCAGAACGTCCGTGGGGCGAGCCCTGTCAGGCTGGCCGGGTTGCGTCGCGGGGTCACGTTTCCCGCCTGGACCTCACAGGACCAGTGCCACGACAATCGCGGCCGTTGTGTTTCTTTCCGTGACCCTGTCGGCGGCTACGGCCTGGGCCGAGGACGGCTACGACCTCTGGCTCCGGTACGTACGTGTCGACAATCCGACGCTGCTGAAGAGTTATCAGTCATCCATCACATCGCTGATCGTGCCCGGCCAGTCGCCCACCGCGCGGATTGTGAACATTGAGTTGCAGCGCGGCCTGACCGGCCTGCTCGGCGCCGCGGTCTCGACCGCGGGTGATATCACCGCAGACGGCGCCGTCATCGCCGGGACGACCGCCTCTCCGCTCGTCGCGGGCGCAGGGCTCGACGCCGATCTGCGCGCGGCCGGCGCCGAGGGATACGTGATCCGCTCGGTGCGCATCCGCAACCGGCGCGCGACGATGATTGCGGGGAATACCGACGTCGGCGTCCTGCACGGCAGCTTTCACTTCCTGCGCCTGCTGCAGACGCACCAGTCGATCGACGGGCTGGCGATCGCCGAACACCCGCGCATCCGCCATCGCATCCTCGATCACTGGGACAACCTCGATGGCAGCGTCGAACGCGGCTACGCGGGACGCTCGCTCTGGGACTGGTTCAAGCTGCCCGACTACAGGTCCCCCCGCTACGCCGACTACGCGCGGGCGAACGCGTCGCTCGGCATCAACGGCACGGTGCTGACGAACGTCAACGCGAACGCCACCAGCCTCACGCCCGAATATCTCGTCAAGGCTGCGGCGCTGGCCGATATATTCCGCCCGTACGGCATCCGCGTCTATCTCACGGCCCGGTTCAGCGCACCGATCGAGATCGGCGGCCTGAAAACCGCGGATCCGCTCAACGCCGACGTCCGGAAATGGTGGGCCGCCAAAGCCGACGAGATCTACGCGGTCATTCCGGATTTCGGCGGCTTCCTCGTCAAGGCCAATTCCGAGGGACAACCGGGACCGCAGGACTACGGCCGGACGCACGCCGATGGCGCCAACATGCTCGCCGACGCTGTCGCGTCACATGGTGGCATCGTCATGTGGCGGGCGTTCGTCTACTCCGAGACCGACAAGGACGATCGGCACAAGCAGGCCTATACGGAGTTCCAGCCGCTCGACAGCACGTTCCGCCCGAACGTCCTGATCCAGGTCAAGAACGGCGCGATCGACTTCCAGCCGCGCGAGCCGTTCCACCCGCTGTTCGGCGCGATGCCGCGCACGCCGTTGATGCTCGAGCTCCAGATTACGAAGGAGTACCTCGGCTTCGCCACGCATCTCGTCTACCTGGCGCCACTGTTCGAAGAGACGCTGGAGGCAGATACGTACGTGAAGGGCGAAGGGTCGCGCGTCCGCAACGTCATCGATGGCTCGCTGCACGGGTACGCGCAGACCGGGATTGCCGGCGTCGCGAATACCGGCTCGGATCGCAACTGGTGCGGATCCGTATTCGCCTGCGCCAACTGGCACGCCTTCGGGCGGCTGGCCTGGAATCCATCGCTGACGTCAGCCGACCTCGCGGATGAATGGCTGCGCATGACGTTCACGAACGATTCCGCCTTCGTCGAGCCGGCCAGGAAAATGATGCTGTCATCCAGGCAGGCGGCTGTCGACTACATGACGCCACTCGGCCTGCACCACCAGATGGCGCGCGGGCATCACTACGGACCGGGGCCGTGGGTCACCGGCGGACCACGGGCGGACTGGACCTCGGTCTACTACAACCGCGCCGACGCGCAGGGACTCGGATTCGACCGGACCGCGACCGGCACGAACGCCGTGAGCCAGTACGCCCCGCCCATCCGCGATCGCTTCGCCAGCCTCGATCGCGTGACTGACGACTACCTGCTCTGGTTCCACCACGTGCCGTGGACCTATCGCATGGCCTCGGGCAAGACGCTCTGGAACGAGCTCACCGCACGTTACTGCCGCGGGGTCGAATCGGTTCGCAGCATGGAAGACATCTGGAATGGTCTCCGGCGCTTTGTCGACCCCGAACGGTTCGAGGAGACACGCGCCTTCCTCGCCATCCAGAGGAGCGAAGCCCGGTGGTGGCGCGACGCGAGCATCCTGTATTTCCAGACGTTCTCGAAACAGCCGATCGCCCCTGACGCATGCGGAGCGCCGGCTGACACGCTCGAGCACTTCATGTCGATCAACAAGCGGTTCGTTCCGGGCAACTGATCGCCGGGCTTGCTTCGCCAGGCCCGGCCTACGGACACATGACTACACTTCAGCCGACTCCTGCGGACAAATTCACGTTCGGCCTCTGGACGGTCGGGAATCGCGGCCGCGATCCCTTCGGCGACTTCGTGCGACCCATCCTCGACCCCTGCGAGTCCGTGCGGCGGCTCGCCGACCTTGGCGCCTGGGGCGTCAACTTCCACGACAACGACCTGGTCCCCATCGACTCCACTCCGGCAGACCGCGATCGCATCGTCCGCGACTTCCGCTGCGCGCTCGAGAGCACCGGCATGACGGTGCCGATGGCGACGACGAATCTGTTTACCGCTCCGGTGTTCAAGGACGGCGCCTTCACGTCGCACGATCCCCAGGTTCGCGCCTACGCCCTGCAGAAGACGATGCACGCAATCGATCTGGGCGTTGAGCTGGGGGCGCGCACCTACGTCTTCTGGGGTGGCCGGGAGGGCGCCGAAGTCGATGCGGGCAAGGACCCGATTGAAGCGATCAAACGATTCCGGTACGCCATCGACTTCCTGTGCGAGTACGCGCGTGACCAGAAGTACGACCTCCGGTTCGCCCTTGAAGCCAAGCCGAACGAGCCGCGCGGCGACATCTACTTCCCCAGCACGGCCGCCTACCTCGGATTCATCAACACGCTGGCGTACCCGGAAATGGTCGGCGTCAATCCCGAGTTCGCGCACGAGCAGATGGCCGGGCTCAACTTCCTCCACGCCGTCGCGCAGGCGATCGAGGCGGGCAAGCTGTTTCACATCGACCTGAACGATCAGAAGCCCGGTCGATTCGACCAGGACCTGCGATTCGGATCGGAATCGATCAAGCCACTCTTCTTCCTGGTGAAGCTGCTGGAGGAGTCCGGCTACGACGGCCCGCGACACTTCGACGCGCATGCGTACCGCACCGAGGACCCGGAGGGCGTCTGGGACTTCGCCCGCGGCTGCATGCGAACATATTTGATTCTCAAAGAGAAGGCGAAGCAGTTCGCAGCCCACGCGGGGATCCAGGCGCTGTTGCAGGAGATCCGCGGCGACGGCCACGACATCGTGGGCGCCTTCTCGCCAATGGAGGCCGCGGCATTGAAGGCCCGCACCTTCGATCGCCACACGCTGGCGGCACGCCCACTTCCCTACGAACGGCTCGATCAGCTCGTCGTCGATCTGCTCCTCGGCGTCGCGTGATGCGGCGGCTCTACCTCGGCCTCGATTCGAGCACGCAAAGTCTGACGGCGATCGCGATCGAGGTGGACGGAGAGACGGCCCGCATCGCCTGCGAAATGTCGCTCGCGTTCGACGAGGCACTGCCGCAATACGGAACCCGTCACGGCGTGCTGCCGTCGGCCGATCCGGCCGTGGCGGCCTCGTCGCCGCCGATGTGGGCAGATGCCGTCGACCTGATGTTCGATCGGCTCCGGCAGAGCGGCCTCGACCGGTCGCGGCTGGCGGCGGTGTCCGGATCGGCACAGCAGCACGGGAGTGTGTACCTGCTGCCCGGCGCAGCCGCCGGATTCGGCGCGATGGAGCCATCCACTCCGCCTGGCGAACAGATCGCGTCACGTCTCGCGCGACGTGTCGCGCCGATCTGGATGGATGCGAGCACGACGTCTCAATGTGATGAGATCTCGGCCGCCGTCGGTGGTGCGGGCGCGCTCGCTGCTCGTACGGGCTCGCGCGCGTTCGAACGCTTCACCGGCCCACAGATCAGAAAGTTCGCGCAGACGGATTCCGAATCGTACGCCCGCACGGGGCGCGTGCACCTGATCAGCTCGTTCCTCGCATCATTGCTGATCGGCGATGACGCGCCGGTCGACCCCGGCGACGCGTCCGGAATGAACCTGATGGACCTCGAGTCCAGGTCATGGTGGCCCGACGCGGTGGACGCCACGGCGCCCGGCCTGGCGCCGAAGCTGCCGGTCATCGTGCCGTCCTGGACGATAGCGGGGACGTTGTCTCGATACTGGCAGACACGGTACGGGCTACCGGCGGTGCCCGTGATCACCTGGTCTGGCGACAACCCGTGCAGCCTCGTCGGCGTCGGCCTGGTGCGCGAGGGCCGGGTAGCCATCTCGCTCGGCACGAGCGATACGATCTTCGGCCTGATGCGCGCTCCGCGCGTAGACCTGCGGGGCACCGGGCATGTGTTCGGGTCGCCGACCGGCGACTACATGGGGCTGACATGCTTCAGCAATGGATCGCTGGCGCGCGAACGGATACGCGATACGTACGGCATGACGTGGCGCGACTTCTCGCGTGCGCTCGAGGACACACCGGCTGGCAACGGCGGGCGTGTGCTCCTCCCGTGGTTCGAGCCGGAGATCACCCCGCCCGTCGCAACGCCGGGTGTCCACCGGTACCGGCTGTCGTCCGATGACGGGCCGGGGAACGTGCGGGGCGTGATCGAGGCGCAGCAGATGTCGCTGGCGCTGCACTCGCGATGGATGTCGGTGACCGTCGACACGATCCTGGCCACCGGGGGCGCGGCCGCGAACACGCCGATCCTGCAGGTGATGGCGGACGTCTTCGGCGCCGACGTGTATCGCTCGACCGTGACGAACTCGGCGGCGCTCGGCGCTGCCCTTCGCGCGTGGCACGGCGACGCGCTCGCGCGCGGAGCCGCGCTGCCGTGGGAGGCGGTCGTCGGCGGTCTCGAGCAGCCGGCGCAGACGCACGTGGTCCCCGACCGCGCGCGACACGGCCTATATCGCGAACTGATACCGATCTACGAACAGTGCGAACGCCATGCACTCCACGGAGGTGAGGATCCGACCGGCGCACTGGAGACGTTCGCGGCCCGGAACTGACACTGGCAGGCTTCGGGCTTCGGTCCTCAGGCGACGGACCTCAGGAACAGTCCAACGTCCAAACCCAAGGCCCAAGGCCCAAAGCCCAAAGCCCAAAGCCGAAAGCCTGAGTCGGGACTCCACTCCCGAAGTAGAATCGCCGCCGCTCACCGAGGTGACGAGTGATTCGAGTCCACGTGTTCGGGGTCGTCGCAATCGTCTCGCTCTCGATCGGCGTGTTCGCCGCGCAACAACCGCCGGGGCGGGCCGAGGGACCAGGCCGCATCGGCGGCAGCGGCATTGGCGCCTATCCCGCGCGCCCTCCCGCCGAACCCGCCGCACTCGAGCGTGGCCGCGCGGTCTACGGTACCAACTGCACGTTCTGCCACGGCGCCGACACGCGTGGCGGCGACGGTGGACCTAGCCTGCTGCGCTCTTCGCTGGTGCTCGACGACAAGCAGGGCGAGTTGATCGGACCGGTGATCCTCGCCGGCCGGCCGGACCGGGGCATGCCGAAGTTCGCGCTCACCGCCGAACAGATCGCCGACATCGCCACGTTCCTCCACAGCTTCCGCGTGGCGGGGTATGACAGCTCCCGCAACCAGCCGGCGACAATCGTGGTCGGCAATGCCGCGGCCGGACAGCAATACTTCGCGAGCAAGTGTGCGTCGTGCCATTCGCCCACCGGCGATCTGCGCGGTCTCGCGACGCGCATCGACAACCCGCGCATGCTGCAGCAGCTGTGGCTGATGCCCGGCAGCGTGCAGGGCCGGGGCGTGCCGCCGCCGTCCAACTCCACGCCGCCACGCGCCCGGGTCACCCTGGCGTCGGGAGAAACGATCGAAGGCGAGGTCGAGCGTCTCGACAACTTCTCGGTGGCCCTGCGGAAAGCCGATGGCACGCGCGCGTCGTGGCGGATCGCCGACGGCAGGCCACGGGTCGAGATCCTCGATCCGCTGCGGCCGCATCGCGAACTGCTTCGCGCGTATGCAGATGCGGATATCCACAACGTGACTGCCTACCTGGCCACTCTCAAGTGAGTCGCATGCCCAGCCGCGTCCGTCCCGTGCTCCTGGCACTCACCTGCCTCGCCGCCGTCAGCGTGAGCGCGCAGCAGCGCGGTCTCGATCCCGCCCGAATCCTGCGGCCGCTGTCCGATTCGTGGCCGACGTTCTCGGGAGACTACTCCGGCCGGCGCTACAGCGAGCTGAAGGAGATCACTCGAGCCAACGTCAAGAACCTCGCGCTCGCGTGGACCGTTCGGCTGCCGTCAGGACCAGAGCTGGGTCCCGCCGCTGTTCCCGCGTTTGCGCCACGCCCGCCACGGACAATGGTCGGCGGCGTCGGCAACAACGACTTCGTCGGCAATACGACGGTCAAGGGCTCGATCCTCGTGGTCGACGACGTGCTGTATGTCACCGCGCCGGACAACGTGTGGGCGATCGACGCGATTGACGGGCACACGCTGTGGCGGTACTACTGGCGCACGCGCGGCGGCACGCACATCGGCAACCGCGGCGCGGCGATGTGGCGCGGCTACCTCTTCTTCGTCACGCCGGACGACTACCTGATCTCGCTCGAGGCGACGACCGGGGAAGAACGCTGGCACAAGGAGATCGCGAACTTCAACCAGCAGTACTTCCTGACCTCCGCACCCACGGTCGTCGACAACCACGTCATCGTCGGCACCGGCAACGACCTGGACTCGCCCGGGTTCCTGATGTCGTTCGATCCGGAGTCCGGCGCCGAGCAGTGGCGTTTCTACGTCACGCCGAACAAGCCAGGCGATCCGGGACTGGAGACCTGGAAGAACCTCGACGCGGCGCGCAACGGGGGCGGCCATCCGTGGATGCCCGGCTCGTACGATCCGGAGACCCGGCTTTACATCTTCGGATCCGGCAATCCAACGCCCGCCTATACGTCGGCGGCACGGGGTGACGGCGACAACCTGTTCACCAACTGCGTGATCGCCGTCAACGTCGATACGGGCAAGATGGCCTGGTACTACCAGACCAACCCGCACGACACCCACGATTGGGATTCAGCACAGACGCCGATCCTGATCGACGCGGAGTTCGGCGGCCGCATGCGCAAGCTGGTGGTGACGGCGGCGCGCAACGGCTACTACTTCACCCTGGACCGGCTGACGGGAGAACGGCTGGTGACGAGCCGGTTCTCGGACACGGTGAACTGGGCGAAGGGGTTGAACGACAAGGGACAGCCGGTGCGCGATCCGGCCAAGGACCACCACGTCGGCGGAGCGCTGGTGTCGTCGAACAACGGCGGCGCGACCAACTGGCCGGCGCAGGCCTACAGCCCGCAGACCGGGCTCGTCTACGTCCCGCTCGCCGAGAACTACGCGATGTACTACCTGACCGAACTCGATCCGCGCGGGGCGATGGGACTCGGCGGGAAGGAGGAGGTCGGGGTGTCGGGCGTCGGCAGCTACATCGCCGCGATCGACTACAAGACCGGCAAGACCACATGGCGCCACAAGTTCGCCACGGCCACGCCGAGCGGTCGCGGCTCGCCTGGCCTGCTGACGACCGCGGGCCGTCTGCTCTTTGGCGGCGATGTGTCCGGCAATTTCATCGCCTTCGACGCCGGGACGGGTGAGCCGCTGTGGCATGCCCGGATCGGACAGGTCACCAACGCGCCTCAGACGTATCTCGCCGGGGGCCGGCAGCATGTCCTGGTCGCGGCCGGTGACGCGCTGTTTGCGTTTGCGTTGAACTGAAATGGATGCCGGCCTGTTGCGTGAGGCCAGGCCGGTGTCGACGTTGCAGGGCGGGTTCGCGGAGCGGTCCAATGTAGGGTGGGCCTCGCGGAGCAGGCCCGCCGGAGAACAACCATGACGATCACGCGACGGCAATTCGGAGCCCTCACGCTCGGCACGCTGGCGCTGCCGGCGTTCGCGCGGGCGCAAACCGTGGGTGGCGTACGCATCGGCACGCAGACCTACAGCTTCCGTGAGTTGCCGCGAACGCCCGGTGGCGACGCGACCGCCCCCATCATCGAGGCGATGAAGGCGTGCGGGTTGAGCGACTGCGAACTCTGGTCCCCGCAGATCGAGCCCGCCGCCCCGGGCGGACGCGGTCGCTCGGCGGATGAGATCCGTCAGGCTCGGGAAGCCCTCCGCACGTGGCGCGTCTCGACTCCGCTCCAGCACTTCGACGCGATCAAACAGGCCTTCGTGAAGGCGGGCATGACGATCTACGCCTTCAACTACAGCTTCGGCAACGACTTCACCGACGACGAGATCGATCGCGGGTTCATCATCGCACGCGCCCTCGGCGCGGAGATCATCACGGCGTCAACCAACCTCACCGTTGCCAGGCGCGTGGTCCCGTTCGCGGAACGCCACCGGATGATCATGGCCGTGCACAATCATTCGAACACCAGCGATCCCAACGAGTTCGCCACGCCGGAGAGCTTCGCCGCCGCGCTGGCAATGTCGAAATACTTCAAGATCAACCTCGACATCGGGCACTTCGCCGCTGCCAACTACGATCCGGTCGCCTACCTGCGCGAGCATCACGCGGACATCACCAACCTGCACATCAAGGATCGCAAGCGGAACCAGGGTGACAACACGCCGTGGGGCACCGGCGACACGCCGATCCGCGAGGTCCTCGGACTGCTGAAGCGGGAGCGGTGGCCGATTCGCGCGTTTGTCGAGTACGAGTACCGCGGTGACGCCGGGGCGGTGGAAGAAGTCAAGAAGTGCACCGCCTTCATGAAGGCAGCGCTGGCGTGACCACGTCGACCCGCGTCAAGCTCTCGGCGCTGATGTTCCTGCAGTACTTCGTCTGGGGCGCCTGGTCTGTCACGATGGGGACCTGGCTGGGCCAGACACTGGGATTCAGCGGAGAGCAAATCGGCCTGGCATTCGGCACGTCCGCACTGGCCGCGATGATCTCGCCACTGTTCGTCGGGATGATCGCCGACCGCCTGTTCGCCACCGAACGCCTGCTGGCGGCGCTGCACGTCATCGGCGGTCTGCTCCTGTTCGGCGCGTCGCTGCAAACCCGGTTCGGCACCTTCTACGTCGTCCTGCTCGCGTACGCGCTCTGCTACATGCCGACGCTGGCCCTCAGCAATTCGCTGTCGTTCCGCCAGATGCGCGACCCTGGACGCGAATTCCCACCCATCCGCGTACTCGGCACGCTCGGCTGGATCGTCGCCGGGCTGGTAATCGGCACGCTGGGACTGGAAGCCACCGCCGTGCCGATGCGCCTGGCCGCCGGCGGTTCGGTCGTGCTCGGGCTGTTCTGCCTGGTCCTGCCCCACACCCCGCCGCAGTCCAGGAAGGCCGCCTCGCTCGGTGACGTCCTCGGGCTCGATGCACTGCGGCTGTTGCGCGATCCCTCCTTCGCGGTCTTCGTCCTCGGCTCGTTCCTGGTGTGCATTCCGCTGCAGTTCTACTACGCGTTCGCCAACCCGTTCCTCAACGAACTCCAGTTGTCCAATGCGGCAGGCAAGATGACGCTCGGCCAGATGTCGGAGGTCGGCTTCATGCTCGTCATGCCGTTCTTCTTTCGGCGCCTCGGCATCAAGGCGATGCTGCTCGCCGGCATGGCGGCATGGACGACGCGCTACCTGTTCTTCGCCTACGGCAACACACAGTCGCTGGCGTGGATGCTCTACGGCGGAATCCTCCTGCATGGCATCTGCTACGACTTCTTCTTCGTGACGGGCCAGATCTACGTCGATCGCCGGGCTCCGTCCGATCTGCGCGCGGCCGCACAGGGCCTGATCGCCTTCGTCACGCTTGGGGTCGGCATGTTCATCGGCTCGTGGGCGTCGGGAAAGACCGTCGATGCGTTTGTTGTGCCAGGGGGGCACGACTGGACGAGCATCTGGCTGGTGCCCGCCGCCGGAGCCGCCGCCGTCCTGCTGCTGTTCGCGCTGCTCTTCCGCACCGAGCGGGTCGAGTCGCACGCCAGCGACGTCGCCAGTGTCTAGAACATCGCGGCGCACGCAGAAGCGCTGAGGCCTCTCGCGCGGAGCCGCAAAGAGCGCCACCATCATTCGTGGTTCGCGTTTTTTTGCGGCTTCGGGTGAGACATCACTTTGCGCCAGTCGTCACCCATCGCGTGAGACTCTCCTTCCGCACACGAAACCGCGCCACAATCAGGTAGTGACCTCTCCCCGCTGGGCGGCGGCTCCCGCACTCCGCCATCGCAACTTCCGGCTCCTCTGGATCGGGCTGCTCGTCTCATTCACCGGATCGAACATGCAGTCGGCTGCGATCCTGTGGCACGTCTCGCTGCTGGTTCCGCCTGGTCAGAAGGGCCTGGCTCTCGGCGCCGTCGGGCTCGTCCGCGTGGTCCCGATCGTCGTGTTCTCGATGATCGGCGGCGTCGTGGCCGACGCATGGCACCGGCGACGGCTGATGCTCGCCACGCAGACCGCCGCGACGGTCGTCGCCATCGTCCTCGCCGTCGTGACCGGCCGCGGCGTGATCACCCTGCCCCTCCTCTACGCGTTGACAGCGCTCGGCTCGACCGTATCGTCGTTCGACCTCCCGGCGCGCCAGGCGCTCGTCCCGTCGCTGGTGCCGCGGCAGGACCTCGCCAACGCGTTGAGCCTGAACACGGCGATGATGCAGGCGGCGTCGATCGCCGGCCCGGCAATCGGCGGCATGCTGATCGCGACCGCCGGCCTGACCTGGGTCTACCTGCTCAACGCGATCTCGTTCGGCTTCGTCATCGGCGCCCTGCTGCTGATGCGCGACGTCGCCGAGGACGCGACACCGGCCGAGCGCGAAGCAGTGTCCTGGGGCGCGGCCGTTGAGGGCCTGCGCTTCGTCTTCACCTCGCCGATCATCCGCTCGACGATGCTGCTGGATTTCTTTGCGACGTTCTTCTCGTCGGCGGTGGCGCTGCTGCCGATCTTCGCGCAGGACATTCTGTTCGTCGGGCCGAAGGGCTACGGCTGGCTGTACGCGGCGCCGGCGGCGGGCGCGGTGTTGATGAGCGCGGGAATGGTCGTGCTGGCGGACCGCATTCACCGTCGTGGACCGGTCCTGCTCTGGGCGGTCGCCGTCTACGGGCTCGCGACCATCGGCTTCGGGCTGTCGCGCTCCTTCTGGGTCACGTTTGCCTGCCTGGCGCTCACCGGCGTGGCCGATACCATCAGCATGGTGATCCGCAGCGTGATCCGGCCGCTGGAAACGCCCGATCGACTGCGCGGCCGGATGACCGGCGTCAACATGATCTTCTTCATGGGCGGCCCGCAGCTCGGTGAGATCGAAGCGGGCGCGCTCGCGCAGTGGATGGGCGCACCGTTTTCCGTCATCACGGGCGGGATCGGCTGCCTGCTGGCGACTGGCTGGGTTGCCGCCGCCACGCCCGAGCTGCGGCACTACAGGAAGGAGATCGCGCCCCAGACAGCCGCGCCCGTGCCGAGTTCGTGATCTCGTGCAGTTCCTGGCGGGCCTGAAGGCCCGCCCTACAACCCAGCCGGGACTGAAGGCCCAACCTACGGACCATGCCTACTCTCTTCGATCCGATCGATTTCCGCTCACTGACACTGCCTCACCGCCTCGTCGTCTCCCCGATGTGCCAGTACTCGTGCGTCGACGGCCTGGCGACCGACTGGCACCTCGTACATCTCGGGTCGCGCGCCGCGGGCGGCGCTGCGCTCGTCTTCACGGAGGCCGCCGCGGTGACGGCCGAAGGCCGGATCAGCCCGCAGGATCTCGGTTTCTGGTCGGACGAGCAGGTCGCGCCGCTCCGCCGGATCACCGACTTCCTGCATTCGCAGGGAAGTGCCGCCGGCATCCAGCTCGCGCACGCCGGACGCAAGGCGAGCACGCCTGCTCCGTGGTTCGGCGAGGGCACGGTCACGCCTCCAGACGGCGGGTGGGAGCCGGTGGCCCCGACCGCCGAACCGTTCGCCGACGGCTATCCAGTGCCCCGTGCGCTGACGGTCCCCGAGATCAACGGCGTGGTGCGGGCGTTCGAGGCGGCGGCCGGGCGAGCCGCCGAGGCCGGCTTCGACGTGGTCGAGATTCACGCCGCGCACGGATACCTGCTGCATGAATTCCTGTCGCCGCTCGTCAACACCCGCACCGACGAATACGGCGGCTCGTTCGACAACCGGGTGCGGCTGACACTCGATGTGGCGGACGCGGTCCGCCGCGCGTGGCCCGATTCACTGCCCGTGTTCGTCCGGATCTCGGCAACCGACTGGGCGGAGTATGGCTGGGACCTTGATCAGTCTGTCGAGTTGGCACGACGGCTTCGCGCCATCGGGATCGACCTGATCGACTGCTCGTCCGGAGGCGCGGTCCGCAGCGCGAAGATTGCCGTGGCTCCAGGCTACCAGGTGCCGTTCGCGGAACGGATCCGGCGCGAGGGAGGCATCGCCACGGGGGCGGTCGGCATGATCACGTCGGCCGCGCAGGCGGACGAGATCATCCGCACCGGGCAAGCGGACGTTGTGCTGCTGGCGCGCCAGATGCTTCGCGATCCCTACTTCGCGGCGCATGCCGCGCAGGAACTCGGGGTTGCGTTTCCGTGGCCGATTCAGTACGCGCGGGCGGCGCCACCGAAGTCACCGGCACGAGCTGCGCGATAACACCCAATCACGGATCGATGGCGGGGGCGGGGCTGAAGCCCCGCCCTACACC
>Ga0247825_10001794_pt1 | contig 14198 bp, 8 predicted proteins | sample 13C_Vanillin_Day_FD_194413 | JGI IMG/M metagenome (GOLD analysis project Ga0247825, IMG submission 194413) | Soil microbial communities from agricultural site in Penn Yan, New York, United States - 13C_Vanillin_Day48 | ecosystem: Environmental > Terrestrial > Soil > Agricultural land | place...
GATCGACACGGCCAGCGTCACTACGGCGGCGATGGTGAACCCTGGCGACCGACGCAGGCTGCGCAGCGTCTGGCGGATGTCGGCGACGACGCTTTCGACGTGGAACAGCGGGTCGTTCTCGCGGGCCTGCTGCTTGACGGCCGTGGGGTTGCCGAACTGCCGCCGCGCCGCTTGTCGCGCCTCCTCCAGCGTCAATCCGCGCTCGAGGTGGGCCTGCACCTCGAGCGCGAGATGGGTGTCGATCTCTTCGTCGATCTCCGCGTGTGAACGCCAGCGCAGCCACCCGGGGACATTCATGTTGCCCTCCGCGGGTTCAGCACGCGGGAGATGACGCGGACCGTCGCCTCCCAGCGGCGGGTTTCGGCGGCCAGACGTTTGCGTCCGGCACGTGTGAGCGAGTAATAGCGAGCACGGCGGTTGTTCTCGGATACGCCCCATTCCGACGAGATGAGGCCGGACCGTTCGAGCCGCTGGAGCGCGGGATATAGCGAGCCGTGATCGACGAGCAGTTCTTCTTCGGTCGTCCGCTGGATGCTGGTGGCGATGCCGTGTCCGTGCACCGGCCCAAGCGCCAGGGTCTGCAGGACGAGGAGGTCGAGCGTGCCCTGCAGGAGCTGGATGCGTTCCTGTTCGCTCATTGGGGTAGAGACGCTACCAGAGCTCCGGGAGGCTGTCTACTAGAGAGTCGAGGCATAGTCTCGCGTCGGGTGTCACGACGCCTCCTGCACCAGTGATGGTCTCGGTACTGCGGGCGAGGAGATGTTTGTCCTCCGAGCGGCGAGCCGGCGACGGAGGGGTCCGGGATTCTCCGGAATCCATCGGGGGCTTCGCTGGTGGTGTCAGGAGTTCCCCGGCGCTGGCGGTGGCGCTCTCCCGAATTACCACTGGTATCCGACACGCACGGGTTCCCCCGAGTGCGCCGCGCGGGTATAGTCTCCGCATGGGGAAGCCGCCGACGCGAAAGACCATGACGGACTCACCTAACACGCGGCCAAGTGAGGCCGAGTCGCCGGTGCGCTTCGCGCAGCCGGTGGCAGTCGATGCAGCCGGTGTCACGCACACGGGCCTGGTGCGGAGTTCGAACGAAGACCACTTTCTGATCAGCCGTCTCGGCCGGTACTTTGAAACGGTCAGCACCAGTCTGCCGCCGGACGACCTGCCCAGCCGCGCCGACGATGCGAGTTATTCGCTGATCGTTGCGGATGGCATGGGAGGCCATGTCGCCGGAGAAGTGGCGAGCCGGCTGGCGGTTCGCGAAATCGTGCGCCTTGCGTTCGACCTGCCTGACTGGATCGTCCGCATCGACGACACCACCAGTGAAGCAGCAGCCGCGCGGGCGCAGGACCGCATCGAGAAGCTCAACGCGATGGTGTTCGAAGGAGGTCAGCGGGATCCCGACCTGCGAGGGATGGGCTGCACGCTAACGGCGGCGCGGAACCTGGGGCGCGTCCTGCAGATCTCGCACGTCGGAGATTCGCGCGCGTACCTGCTGCGCGCGGAACGGCTGCATCGGCTGACGCGCGACCACACCTACGTCCAGATGCTGGTCGACAGCGGATTGATGTCCGAAGACGACGCGGCGAAGTCGAGGTCACGGCACGTACTGGTCAATGCCGTCGGCGGCTCGAATGAGGAGGTGCGCGTGGACGTCGAGCGAGTTCCGCTCGCCAACGGCGATCGCGTGCTGCTGTGCAGCGATGGCCTGACGGACGCCGTCGATGACGAGGTGATCCAAATGGTGCTGGCGGATGCGGCAACGGCGTCTGAAGCGTGTCAGGCGCTGGTCGCGCGCGCCCTTGCGCGGGGTGGCCGGGACAACATCACCGTCGTCGTCGCCATCTATACGTGGCAGGATGCCGACTGAGTCCTTCAGACGGGCCTGAAGGCCCGCCCTAACGGGTCACTGCTTGTTCAGTAGGCTCGTCGCGCGAAACGGCTTACCGTCAGCGCCGGTACCGCTCGTCTCCGCCGTCACGGTTTTTCCATCGGATGCCACTGTCAGCTTCAACGTGCTCCGCACCTGGCCGTTCAGCTTCACGACCCGCTGGAAGGTCCGGTCATCGACGCGTGTGAAGACCTCGCGCACCGCCGGGTTCGTTATTCCCTGAACGTTGACGTCTTTGCCGTCGAGCGCCGCCGTGCGCGTCGTCCGGCTCCTCGTGCCATCGCCGTTGTCGACGTCAATCGTCACGGCGAACGCGTCGCCACGACGCTCGATGGTGACCGTTTGCCCTTTCGGTTCCGCGCCGGAATCAGACTTGGACTGTTCAGTATTCAGCTTCCAGGTCCCGAAAAATGCCGAGTGCAACTGGTCGGCTGCCGCCAGAGATGCGGAGACGCCCATCAAGAGGGCCAATGTGGAGACGATGAGCTTTCGCATAAACACCTTGCGCTGGCCTCAGCAAGGTGGCTGCCATCGTCGTCGAACAGCGAGGAGCGGAACCACTGGCTCGGCCGTAAGTCATGACCGCTGCCTGCGGCCTCCCGAACCAATGGCGATGCAGGGAGAACGCGGCGCGCTTGTCGGCCTGTGAACGGCGAACCTCCCGGGACATAGCGCGTCGCTGGTATTCCGGCCAGACGGTGAATTCCGGCTGACGCACCGCATCAACCAGGCAAAAAGCGAATACTACGGCCTGTACGCCGTCGAGATGACCGCGAGGACGCTCGTCTCCGACTCACGATTCCAGCATCGTGCAAAACCCACTGACTCGACTTCCACGGCGACACGATGACGATCTACTGCGGCACGCAGGGCACCATGCAGCTATGCGGTCAACCTCGGGCCGGCTGACGCAGCCTTCGCGGTAACGTTCGCGGCCGACGCCGAAAAAGCGCGCGTCGATGCCACGTGGCTGGCCCGCATCCCGATTGGATTGCGAGAACCAAGGCGCGGGCAAACCGCCGGGCGATGTGCCCGCGGATCCGCACCCGGTGCGCAGCGTGGTCGCGGCCACCGTCTTTACGTCGTTTCACCTGCAGAGCACGTCCGATACGTGGGGGCGCGTATCAGATCCTGGCCAGACCCGAGCTGCAGGACGTCCTGCATCGCTATGCCGACAACGCGCTGTTGATCGAGAGCGATAGACAGGAGAGCGAATCGAGGCGACGCTCGAGGACGGCCGACGAGCGCTGTTCTGGGGCAAGGAATCGCAGACGCTGTCAGAGTGGGCAGCGGAGCAGACGACGATTCATTGCGAAGGATCCACCGCGTCGGTCACATCTGCTGAACACGGCGTGTCCCTGTCGAGCGACGCAAATTCCCCTGACCGCGCCTTCGTGATTGGCTTGAGGTGTGACCTGCTCTGTCACCGGTCCTTGCTATCCTGCAATAGTGGAGGGTCGATGTCGGAGGCCGTCGTAAAGTCTGAGGCCGTCGTAAAGGCTGAGGCCGTCGTAAAGGGGGAGCGGCAGCTGCAGAGAGGCCGGCACAAGTGTCATGCGGAGACGGAGCCACCGGCGCCCGGACGCGCGATCATCGCCTGCTTCGAGTGCTTCAGCGCGTCGCGCATCCGGGACGAGTCGACGGAGCAGCCCCTTCCGTCCGAGACGGTCGTGCCTGGCGGGCTGGACGTAAGGCCCGCGTTGAGTCCGCGCGCCGTCGAGCACCGACGTCGCATGCTCGAGTGGTTGCGGCGGGCCTGACAAGGCGCCGCACCCACCTCCAGGAGCAAATTCCGCGCAAAATAGCGTCTCTGGCGGCCGTCGAGCTCGAAAGACCCGCTGGGGTCTAGTACAGTTCTCAGCCGTATCGGCGCGCCAATGGGCGATCCAATCGCCTGTCGCGAGCCGTCCAATGCTGATTCGCTCGCTGCTAATCCGCTCGTCCCCTTCTACCAAGGAGTCGCGGTCAACCAATGCGTGTGTTCCTGAAGTCTCTGTGTGTTCTGGCAGTGCTGTCGCTGCCAATACCGGCCTTGGCCCAGTCCATCACCGGCACTGTTCGAGATGATTCCGGTGGCGTCCTGCCCGGGGTCACGGTGGAAGCCTCGAGTCCTGCGCTCATCGAAAAGTCCAAGTCGGTCGTGACCGACGGTACGGGCCAGTACCGCATCGTCGACCTGCGGCCCGGCACGTATTCGCTCGCGTTCAGCTTGCCCGGGTTTACCACGGTCAAGCGGGAAGGCCTGGAACTGACGGGCTCGTCGACGCTGACGATCGCCATCGAACTGCGTGTCGGTGGCCTCGAAGAAACGATCACGGTCTCGGGCGAGACGCCGGTCGTCGACGTCCAGAACGCCCGTCGCGAAATGGTCATCCAGAACGAGACGATCCAGCAGTTGCCGATCACCCGCGCCGCGGGTGCGTTGCTGAACATCACGCCAGGCGTGAATGTCAGCGACGCGGGCACGGCGCTGTCGCCGACGATGACCTCGTTCAACGCGCGGTCGAGCACGATCAACGCCGGATCAGTGGCTGGTGAAGGGCGCTACATGCTGAACGGCTTCCCGCTGACGGCGGCGCGCAGCGGCGGCTTCACGTCGTTCGTCTACGACACGGTGAACGCCGACGAAGTAACGGTGACGGTGGGCGGGGGGCTCGGTGAAAGCGACATCGGCGGCCCGCTGATGAACATCATCCCGCGCTCCGGCGGCAATGCGTTCAGTGGCCTCGGTTTCCTGAACACGGCCGGCAAATGGTCGAGCGGCGACAACCTGACCGACGACATCAAGGCGCTCAACCCTAATCTGCAGCAGGCGCCCGGCGTCATCAACGCGTACGACTGGAGCGGCTCGTTCGGCGGCCCGATCAAGAAGGATCGCCTCTGGTTCTTCGGCAGCTATCGTGACCTGAGCACGTCGGTGGCGATGGAAGGCATCCAGGAGAACGCTACCGCCGGCGACGCGACTCGCTGGGACTGGGTTGGCAAGCCGACCGAGGCACGCCTGATCCAGGCGCGCCAGATCTACATCGGCCGTCTGACAGGACAGTTCGACAAGCAGCGCCTTCGCTACAACTTCGAGTACCAGCACCGCTGCGAGGGCACGCCGCTCAAGGTCGACACGGACGGTTGCAACACGCGTGGGGACGATTGGGTCGGCCTGGGTAACAACCAGGGCTCGCCGCAGATGTCGCCCGAGGCCACATCGACGGCAGCGCGCGGCTACTTCGACGTTCCATTCATCGTCAACCAGGGCACCTGGACGATGGCGGCGACGAACAAGCTGCTGTTCGAGGCGGGCGCGCAGTCGTATATCACCGAGCCGATTTTCGGTCAGCCGCCACCGGACGGCATCGTCAACCTGATCCCGGTGACCGAGCAGTCGAACGCGATCAATCCCGCGACCGGACTGGCCTACGCGCCGGTGGCCAACTACCGCTATCGCGCGGTCGAGAGTTGGGGGCCGGCGGAATCGTCGGCTTACGATGTTCTCGGATCGACGTCGTACGTCACGGGTGCGCACAGCGCGAAGGTCGGGTACCAGCTGCGTTACCTCGACCTGCTCGACAAGGATGTCGCCAACTCGACGCAGCTTGGCTATCGCCTCAACCGGGGCGTTCCGAATGCGGTCAGCTACTACCTGCCGAACTTCGGCCGGCGCGGCGTCACGATCAACAACAGCGTCTTCGTGCAGGATAGCTGGACGAAGGGTCGTCTGACGCTGCAGGGCGCCCTGCGCTGGGATCGCGTCAACAGCTACGCGCCCGCTGAGAAGAACGGGACGACGGATACGTCGTTTCTGAATCCGACGCCGATCACGATCGAGAAGACGAAGGGCGTCGACGCATACAACGATATCTCGCCGCGTGCGGGCGTTGCCTACGACCTCTTCGGTAATGGCAAGACGGCGCTGAAATTCAACTGGGGCCGATATCTCGCCTACGCGGCGAACGATTCACCGTACACGTCGACCAACCCCGGCGCCACGGTCGTGCGCAACGTGCAGAATCGCGGCTGGACCGACACCGACCAGGACTTCGTCGTCGATTGCGATCTGCTGAATCCGACGCTGAACGGTGAGTGCGCCGCGGCCTCGTCCACGGCGGCGAACTTCGGCAAGCTCGGCGCGCAGACGATCGTCGATCCCGACGTGCTGAAGGGCTGGGGTGTGCGGCCGAACGACTACCAGTACACGTTCACCGTGCAGCAGGAGCTGCTGCCGCGCGTCTCGCTCGACGCGAGCTACACGCATCGCACGTTCCACGGCTTCTTCATCACAACGGACCTGAGCAAGCATTCCGGCGGCGTGCTGAGCGGTAGCCCGGCCGGATCGTACGAGACCTACACGCTGACAGCGCCGACCGATGAGCGCCTGGCGGATGGGGGAGGCTATCCGGTGACGGTCTACTCGCCGACGGCAGCGGCCAACGCTGTCGCCGCCGTGCCATATCTCGTCCGCGAGAGCGAGCTGGGCGCTGAGCGCGACAGCCACTGGGACGGCGTGGAGTTCACCGTCAATGCACGCCTGCGCGGCGGCCTGACGGCACAGATCGGATCGAGCACCGGCCGTGGCGTGGTCAACACCTGCGAAACGGCGACGCTGTATTCGCCGACAGTGGCGACCAACACCGGGTCGGCTGGCCCCGATCCACGCGGCTGCAACAACGCCGAGCCGTGGCAGTCGACGATCAGGGGTCTGGCCAGCTACACGATTCCGAAGGCGGACCTGCTGGTCAGCTTTACGGTGCGGTCGCAGCCGGAAGTGGCCATCGCGGCGACCTGGCAGGTGCCGAACGCCGTGATTGCCAACGCGCTGGGTCACCTCCCGCCGGGCGCGACGGCAACGGGCACCACGAACCTGCTGTTGACCGACAACGAGCACCGCACGTATTCCGGTGAGCGACGCACGCAGGTCGACATGCGGTTCGCGAAGGTGCTGCGCTTCAGCCGGACCCGGACGGACATCGGTGTCGACCTGAACAACCTGATGAACACCAACTACGCGACCGGTTACCAGACGACCTATGTCTACGGCGCGGACAACATGCCGCGGCCGAGTGGATGGGGTACGCCAACCAGCATCTACACCGCGCGGTTCGTGCGGTTGAACTTCACGGTGACGTTCTAGGACGTCGGCGGGCAGGCCGACCTGACAGTCGGCCTTTTTCTTGGGGCGCGGAGTTGGATTCCGCGTCCTTTTTTGCGTTAGCGATACGCGGTCAGATGACGCCGCTGACCTCAAGACGGTGAGTGAGGTGAGCGACAGCGTGGAGAAGCTCGCGTTGGCCCTCACGCATCTCGCCAGCCAGGCTTGCGACGTCTCTTTGCAGTCCCGAAACGTCTCTCTGCAGCCCCGACACCGCGCCTCGCAGATTCGAGAAGTCCAACTTCAGCCCGGCGACATCCGCCTTCAGGACGGCGACGTCGGCCTTCAGCGTTGCGACGTCCTTCCGCAAGGGCTGCAGAATCTGCTCAATCGCGGTCAGTCGTCGATCGAGCTGTATGAGAGCGTTCTCCATCTCAGCGCGCGTCAGCATGCGGATCCTCGAACACATTCGCGGATCCGGCAAGACGCCGGATCCTACCATCGTCTCCCGGGGCAACGGCTGTGCCGGGATGGATGGGGATCGGATCGCTGCGCACGCGTGCTCGGGGTGTCGTCTAAGAATGACCCGCGACCGCAATGATCGAGGAGAATCGCCGGCACGGGTAACCAGGACGTGATGCGCAGGATGATTTGCACCGCTGTGACGATGCTGGCGTTGACCGGTGCCTGGCGCGCGCTCGCCCAGGATCTCGACGCTGGCTGAGTCCGGGGGAAGGTGAGCTCGCGAGCCTCGCCGCCAAAGGACAACAGTGAAGCCCCGGCGTTACGACGTCGGCGCTGACAGGAACACCGCGAGCGAGAACTCGATGTACGACTCGTAGTCGAGCCCGATCACCTCGGCCAGCCGTGCGCGGTAATCGTCCTGGTTGCCGGCCATCTTTGCGCGCATCGCGTCGTAGAACGCGCTCTCCGTCCGCAGTCCCGCGCGCGTGGCGGGGAGCTTCGCCAGTTCGGACCCGGCGAAGGCGGTGGGGTCGTCCAGCGGGCGCAGGATCTCGATCGCCAGCGTATCGCCGGCGAATCGTCCGAGCAGCACCTCGCGCCATGCCATCGCGTCGCCCAGTGCAAGTCGCGCCCGCCAGCTGTCTTTGGTCTTTCGCACCTCCTGCCAGCGCGCCTCGATGGCTTTCTGCGCGGCCGCGGCACGGTGTCCGGTCGCAAAGCCGCCATAGAGCATCAACACAAGGTCCCGATACGCGTGGCGCTCGCCCAGGAACGCCTGCATGTCGGACTCCCAGCCATCGATCCCGAGCACCGGCGCCGCCACCGCTGTCATCAACCACCATGAGGGGCGGTCGGACGCCGCGGCCGCCCGGGCTCGCTCGCGCGCCGTGGATACAAGCGTCGTGGCGGTGGTCCGGCGCAACTGCCGGAGCTGCCACCAGAGTTCAGACTCGTGAAAGTCGATGACGTCAGGCCAGGTCCGGCGCGCGGCCGCCAGGTCGCGGTCGGCTTCCGCGACGCGACCCTGCTCCTGCTCGAGCGCGATCGCATAGAACCGCGCATTCCGTTTCAGCGACTCGTCCCTGGAGTCGAGTAGCAGTCCCAGGAGCGCGGCCGGTTCATCCCACCGGGCCTCCCCGGCGCGAGCCAGTCGAAACAGCGAGACCGCCCGGATGTACTGCGTTGTCTCGGCGTATGCCTGCTTTCGATCGGCGGGCAGGCTCGAGGCGCGCACCAGCGTTTCGAAGTTCGCTGCATGCGTCAGGGCCCGCTTCAACAGGTCCGGCGACTCCTGATGGCACAGCGACCACGCGAGCTCGATGCCAAGACTCGCCTCGATGGTGGCCGTCCGGTCCGTCACGAGATTCTCCGCAAGCGTCCATGCCCATGCGTGCGGCCCATCGCCCCGGGCGATTCGCAGGATGTCGAGCAGCGTCTGGCGGGCGTCGGCGGCGGGCAACCGGCGGACCGCACTGCGCACGAGAGCGCTCCCGGCCTGCAGCACTGGTACGGGGTCGCGTGCCGGGTCGTAGTGTTCGAGGATCTGCTCGCCCAGCCAGCGTTCGTATGCGGCGGGCAGCGACGGGGCAGTCGCGAACAGCGCAGCCGCTTGGCGCAGCATTTTTACTGCTTCAGGCGACGCTAGATCTTCGCCTGCCTGCCTGTAGAGCGTCAGCTTTGACCGGGCACCTGGCGTGAGCCCCTCCGGGTGAGACAGCAGCTCTTCGATGTCGGCGCGCTCGTTCGTCGTCAGCGTGACGTTCGCAAGCGTGCGATGCGCCGCTTCAAAGTCTCTGGTCCACACGTCCGCCGCATGCCGGGGCCACTCGATCAGGAAGTCGCGAATGGCAGCCTGCGGATTCGCCTTCGTTGCCGCCGCGAACCTGCGTGCAGCCTCTCCGATGTCATCGATCGCCAGCGCCTCGGCACCCGCGACGACATCGGTCTGGACCACTTCGCCGGTCGGCGTCCTCCGCTTCGACTGCAATGTCGACAGGAATGCACGCAACTGGGCCACTTCTCGCTGCTGGCCGTCATTCGCGGCAACTGACCAGAACAGGATCGATTGCAGCAACCATTGCGGATAGCGCGCGCCGCCTGCGGTGCCCGATGCGATCAACTCGCGCAACATGATCTTCAGGTCGGTGATCGAGTAGCGGAGCATGAGCTCGTCGCGCAGGCTGACCGGCAGTTCGCCCAGTTCGCGTTGTATCGTGTCGGCGGTTACCCAGAACGGCGCTACCCAGTTCACCTTTTCCTCAAGCAGATCGAAGAAGGGCGCGAGATCGGCTGGTCCACTCAGCTTGAGCGGTCGCGCCCTGTCCGGGTCCGGATGTTCGCCCAGTACTTCCACTCGGACCGTTGCGCGTCCGAGCGGCTCGGACCGGAACACGACGGTCGACAACTGGACGCCGTAGCGCGCATAGAAGCCCTCGCGCAGAGATCGGAGGCCGCTGGCGAGTTCTGGCGACGCGGCGCCATTTGGCCACCACACCTGCATGAGGTCATCCGAAATGTAGGCGCGCAGCGGCCGGTCGGGACGCGGCAGATCCCGCGCTGCTTCGCAATACGGCTTGACGACGGATTCTTCGCCGACGGTTGTAGATACACATGAGGTCACATCGCGCGGCTTGATAGTGAACGGTCCACCCAGCCAACCGCGGCTCCTCAGGCGCAGACTCGACCAGTCACCGTCGAACAGTTCCTCGTCAACGCGGGCCGCGGCAGTCGTTGAGTCGACGTTTGGCATCTCGGCCAGGATGTCGAGAACGGCGGGCAGGGCGGCAAGCCGGGGGCCCGAACGCATCAGCGACGCGAGATCGGTTGCCAGCTTGTCGCCGCGGGCCCGGCGTGCCTCGTTCACCGTCGTCCTGTAGTCCGCGAGGAGCGGCTCGAGCAGGGCGTCGAGCGAGGCGGCGGACAGCATCGCATCCGGTTGTGCGATCAGCCTTTCCACCGCGTGCCGAGCCATCGCGCCAGACGCGGACGTCATCATGGTGTTCGAGAGCTTCCACACCGGGAAGGACCATTGCGGCACACGGTGCCAGTCCTTGCGCGCGTCATCGTCCCGCCACTCCGTCACGAATCGGAGATAGAACTGGTGCGCCTCCGGGGATTGCGGTTTCTCGAGCAACAGGGCCATGCCGTGATAGTCGGGTACGCGTACGCGCAGCGGCCGGGCTCCTTCGAAGGTCACTCGCAGTTCTCCGGGAGGGACGTCGCTCGCTGCTTCGAGCCGTACGTGCCGGGGCACCGGAACGCGCCACGTGCGCGTGACACCGATCGCCAATTCGCTCCATTCGGAGGCGAATGCTTTCCCGTCGATCTGCAGGTCCGGTCCGTACTCAATCACCACCGGCGACCGATCGTCGGGGTCGATCGGAGGAATATCTGTCCGGTTCGCATATCCCGATGGGAGGACGGCTTCGAACTCCTTCAGTTTCTCTTTTAATTCGTCGAGCCGTGCCGGACCACGCTTGGGCCAGAGGTGGGATGCCACCAGGAAGCCGAACCTGGCCGCAAGGACTTCTCGCGCGTCTCGCGGGGCGCCATCATCCATGAAGCCGCCTTCCGCCCAGTCTTTCATTGCAATGCTCTGTGCGGCCTTCCGCTCGTTCTCCTGTCTCTCCCGGTCCGCTTGCGCGCGATCGGCTCGACTCCTGTCTTCGTGCTCATGAAGCTCCCGTTGGACCTCGGCGACGCTCAACCTGGCCCGACTGTCCATCAGCACCACCGTCATGCCGACTACCGCAATGACGAGTCCCGCTGCAAGTCCGACCAGCACACGCTTCCTCGATTGGCGACGGCTGATCACCCTGTCGCGCCACGGCCCGATGACCCCGACGTAGGCGTCGTGCTGCAATTCGTATCGGGTGACTTTCTGGAACGGGCGCGTCTGGAGAATCCCGGCAGCTTTCAGGCGGTCGAGCTCGGTGGCGACTTTCATCTCATTGAGACCGGTCATTGATGCCAGATCGCCGGCGGAGTAGGGAATTTTGCCGCTCGGCGGCGCGAGGAAACGCATCAGGCGGGCGGTGAAGACGCTGGTGCGGATGCCGGTCGGCATGACGCGATGGACGTAGCTCTTGACGATCTGCGCGGTGCCCCCGTGTCGCTGGTACAGGCCAACGTCGAGCGTGGCACCCTGCGCCGCGCGCCAGAGTTCGCTGCAGACGAGCTGTACGATCGGCAGCGCATGGCCGGCCACACGGTCGTTAGCGGGCCGTCTCTCGGACGGAACGTCAGCACCATGGCCGCCGTGCCCCCTCGCAAGCTGCTCGACGTCGTCGATGAGCCGCGTGGCGAGCGCAGCCTCGCAGGCACTTCCGCAGACGAGCGGTGGGTCACAGATCGCCGTGACCAGTTGCTCGCGTGTCAGCGCTTCCAGGCGGTAGACGGAGGCAAATAGATCGGGAATCGCCCTCCTGAAGTCTTCGAGTGACGCGAGGAACTCTTCGCGCAGCGACAGGACGACGGCCGCGTCGATCGAAGGCGTGTGAACGATCTTCGCAAGCTCCTGGCGAAGCGGCGTCACGTCATAGTCGGGACGCCGGAGGCACTCCTCGAACTGGTCGAGGACGAGGACCACGGCCTGTCCGGTTGCGACCGAGATCAGACGGACGACTTCGGAGAGAGATGGGTGACCGAGGCCCGCGTCGGGGATGCCAAGACCGGCGGCGCGTGCAGCGAGCGCGGCGGTCAGCGCCGCCAGCGGATCCGCATGACTCCAGTGATCGAAGTACACGGCCGAGGCGTCGTTCTGCTCGAGCGCCGGGATCACCAGCACGCGCAGCAAGGACGACTTGCCAAGGCCGGACTCGGCGTACAGCACGGTCTGGCGTGCGGCCAGGATCTTGTCGGTCAGGATGGCGGCGTCGCGGTCGCGGCCGGTGAAGATCGCTTTCTCGCCGGGTTCGAACGGACGCATCCCGACGTATGGGGTACCGGGGTTCGCAGCCATCGCATCCTCCTGTCAGGTGCGCGACCGAATGCTGTCCGTGTGAACAGGCCTACACGGGCGCCACGACGCTGTTCGCGAACTCGTTGGGCGTCATCCGGATGACGTCAGCGTTGAGCCGCTTCCAGGCGACCTCTTCAATCAACGAGTCCGGATGTCCGACGGTGATCGTTGCCGTCGTCCGTGCCTGCCGCTCGGCCGTCTGGAAGACGTGCGCCATCAGGCGGTACTGCCACTCGTCCATCTCGTAGCCGAGGAAGAGCAGGGGCGATCGGCGGAATCGGCGAGTAATCGACGCCGGAACGCCGGTCTCCTGGTTCTTGAGGTACTGGAGGAACAGCACGTGGTCGACTTCGGTGACGACCATCGTGTCGATCTCGAGGTCGGCACTGACGCTGTCGGCGACGAAGACCGATCCCTGTGGCTTGTAGATGACCGTCTCGTCAGGCTCGAGCTGGAATCGATCGGCCGCACAGATGACCGGTTCGGCGTTGGGTCGGATCACCAGCAGGCTACCGTCATGGGTCCCCTCGTAGGAGCGGATCACGTGCGAGACCACGGCGTATTTGCGGCCGTCGCGATTGAGGCGATCTTCCAACAGCCGGTCGTAGGTGACCGACACGATGACGGGCGCCGGCATCATGGCGAGAAGGTCGAGCACCGGCATGTCTCTGGCGGTTCGAGACTCCTCCTCGATCTCGGCGCGAAGGTGGCGCAGGAAGGCGTCGCGCGATCCGTCGAACCGTTCCCGGTACTGGGCGACGGTCGCCAGCGACAACTGTCCCTGCATGAAGTCGGGCCAGCCCGGGTCATCGCGCAGCAGCGCCGACGCCAGCGACCGAGCGCTCAGCGCTTCGCGCTGGTATATGCCGGTGCCGACGATCGGCACGCAGCGCCCGGAGACGATGCTCTCGCGGGCGGCGGGGAAGTAGTCGGCTCCGCCGGCGATGCCGCGTGCCTGGAGGAACCGCTCTTTCTGCGCGAGCAGCGTCTCCTTGACCAGCGCCCGGAATGCGGGAAGACGTTCTGATTCGCTCGCCGCGGGCGACTCAAAGGTGAAGTCCGCCGCAACCATGTTCAGTTCGTTGCGGAACTGGGTGATCCAGGTGAGGGCGTCCTGGTCGTGGTCCCAGAGGTTGCCCGGCCAGGTGTCACGGGCACGGAGGGCGAGGATGGGGATGTTCCTGCTGCGCGCATGCTGCAGTTCGAGCGCGGTAATTGAATCGCGCCCGTTACCGCCCTGTTCAGGCGTCGGCACCGCGCCGCGTCTCCAGGCGACGATGAGCAGCAGCAGATCGCATTGATCGACCATCCGGCGACACGCGTCGACGGTGTCACCGGGTTGCGCGCCGAAATGCTCCATCATGACCGGGCGCCACTGCAGGTCGGCGATGACATGCGCACCCACCGCGCGGTAGTCGCTCAGGTCAGACGAGGTGGAGCAGATGAACACGTTGATCGGTCGTGAAGACAGCGTCACATCCCACCTCCTCGCCCTGCCGGGGCGCGTATGCCGCGCACCCTTCACGCGCTCTGGACGTTCAACTCAGGGCTCGGGTTCTCGCCGATGTGATCGAGATCACAGAAACGATCAGGTATTCAGGTTTCAGGAATCTGATATCAGGCCGGAGCAGAGGTCAGGCGAGTCAACGGGGACGGGCCGGCCGGGGGGCCAGCCTGTCCGGTGGGGAGCGAGCACGCGCCGTAATCAAATGTCAGGTATGGCAGATTCGACTACTTGACTCGCTGCGCGTCGATGTCGCCCTCGACGACGGTGAGGCGGAGATGTGTGACGTCGCCGGTCGATC
>Ga0247825_10001795_pt1 | contig 14197 bp, 4 predicted proteins | sample 13C_Vanillin_Day_FD_194413 | JGI IMG/M metagenome (GOLD analysis project Ga0247825, IMG submission 194413) | Soil microbial communities from agricultural site in Penn Yan, New York, United States - 13C_Vanillin_Day48 | ecosystem: Environmental > Terrestrial > Soil > Agricultural land | place...
GCGGTGCGCCGAGCAGGTTTTCGAGGATCCACTTGCCGCGGGAGACGGGCGACGTGCGTGTCGCTACGGAGGTGATCGTCAGCATGCTGCCTTCGCCGAGCAGGCCGCGGCGCGGGCTGTTCGGCGCCAGCGGCACCCGCCGGAAGTAGCTGCCGTAGACGTCGGGAATACCGTAGTGACGCGCCAGACGCTCGTCGACGAAGGTGTAGTCGGCGTCGAGCAGTTCGACCAGGCTGCGATCCTCCCGGACGATCGTCGAGAACAGCATCTCGGTTTCGGTCCGGAACGACTTGCGGAGGTTGTCGTCGAAGTTCTTCGCCTCGGTCTGGAGGTGCGCGAGTTCACGGAGGAACAGCCACTGCCCGGCGAAGTTCTCGATCAAAGCTTCCGACTTCGGATCGGCGAGCATCCGCTTGACCTGCGCGCGCAGCACGACCGGGTCCTTCAGCCGCCCCTTGCTCGCCAGATCGAGCAGTTCGTCGTCCGGAATGCTGCTCCAGAGGAAGAAGGACAACCTGGACGCGAGGTCGACGTCGCTGATGCGGTACGTCGCACCCGCGGCGAGTCCCTTCGGCTCCTCTTCCACGCGGAAAACAAAGCGCGGCGCGACGAGGATGCGGGCCAGCCCCTGCTGAACGCCCAGCTCGAAGTCGCCCCCTTCGTCCTCGCGCCCCTGCTGATAGAACTTCATCAGCGTCTCGACTTCGGGCGCGCTGACCGGTCCGCGATAGGCACGGCGCGCCAGCGTGGTCAGGATCGTCCGCGCGCAGGCCGTCTCCTCTGCCGCCGTTGCCGGCTTGCAGGTGAAGATCCGCTTGCGGGCCGGCGTCTCCCCGACGCCCTTGGCGTCGAACGGGCCGAGAATCGTGACGCTCTGCACGCCGCCCGCCACCCGGAACTCCGCGTCGACGCGGAAATCGGAATAGATGTCGTCAACGCCCGCGCCGCGATTGCGATCCAGGAGCGCGACGCCGATCGCGTGCGGGCCGGCTGCGACCGGGATGCGGAACCTGCTCGTGTTCGGCACGGCGACCTTCTCGCCGTCGATGGTGACATCGGTTCCGCCTCCGGCGCCCCCGCCACGGGCGCCACCACCACCGCCGCCGATGGTGAACTCGTACTCCGCGTCGAGCGGGAACGTATGCGTGAACACCATGCCGCCGCGCGTGCCGAGCGGCAGGCCGTCGATGTGCTTGTCCTGCGCGAGACCGGGCGGGGCCGGATACACAATCTGCGAGGCCACCGCCGTCCGGTCGCCCACCGCGGCGCGGCTGATCTTCATCGCCGCCGATACATAGCCCTGCACGAGCGACGGCGAGACGGCGAGCGCTTCCGCCAGGTTGTCGAAGCCTTCGCTCGAGCCATCGGCCGGCAGCAGCGACGCGACGTCGGCATCGATCAGCAGCAGGTCGCGGATCGCGTTCGCGTACTCGACGCGGTTCAGCCGATGGAGTGCAGGAATCACGAGGTTGGCGTTGGGCGGCAACGCCTTGTCGAGACGCGTCTCGAGCGCCGCCGCGAATCCGTCGAGGACGGCCCGGTCCGGACGGGGCGAGCCGGCCGGCGGCATCAAGCCGGTCCTCAGCTTGAGCACCACCTTTTCGAGTGTCTCTGCGTTGCCCGCGATGTCATCGAGGCTGACCGTGTCGAGCGCGAGGCCGCCGGTCTTCAGCCGATCGTTATGGCAGGTGACGCAGTACGTCTTGAGCAGGGCCGGGTCAACCGGCTGCTGCGCTGCCGCCGCCTGGCGCGGCGCGGCCGCCGGCCCGGGCCGCGACGCGGCAGGACCAGGGGCTTGCTGTCGCGCGGGCCGCGCCGCCCCACTGGCTGCGCCCGCGGCAGGCGCCTGGCCGTTCTGGGCGCTGATCGACGCGATCACGGCGGCCCAGAGGAGCGCCGCGGGAAGAATCCTGATCACTGCTTTCATTTGCTCGCTACCTGATTACTACTCTTCGCGAGTTGCGTGAGCAGCTCAATCGACGAGGTCTTCGCCTTCGCCGGATGGGTCGCGAGGAACACACCCTCGGCCCAGGTCATCGCCGTGCGCCCCTCGGCGTCCTTGAGGTCGACCTTCGCGCCCTTCGAGACGAGATAGCGGATGATCTCGTCCGACCCGCGGTTGGCCGCGCCCATCAGCGCGGTGACCCCCATCGAGTTCTGCCGGTTCACGTCGGTCAACCCGAGGTCGAAACAGAGCTTCACGGCCTCGAGGTTCGCCGGCTCCCCTTCCCAGTAGGTCTGGTCGAAGACCCAGTTCACGCCCGCGGCGGCCATCAGCGCGTTCGTACCGCGGAACGTCTCGATCTTCGGGTCCGCCCCGGCCTTGAGGAGCATCTTCATCGCCGCGACGTCGCCGGCCCGTGCCGCGTAGATGAACGGCGTCATCCCGGTGAAGTCGACCCATTCCAGCGTGCCGGTCGTGCGGAGGAACTGGTTGCGGATCGGCAGCTGTTCCAGCGTCCGCGCGTTCGGATCGGCACCCTTGTCGAGGAGCAGCTGGATCAGCGGCAGATACGGCGCGCGGGTGATGCTGTTCTCGAACGGCGGCCCGTTGTCCACGTCCATGTTGCGCGTTTCGACCGCGGTGAAGAGCGCCGTCCGGCCGTACCAGTCGACCTTCTTCACGTCCGCGCCCTGCTCGATCAGATAGGTCGCGACATCCGGATGGTTGTTGGTGATCGCCGTGACCAGCGGCGTGATGTCGTTGGCTTCGACCTGGTTGATGTCCGCGCCGGACGCCAGGAGCACTTTCACCGTCTCGAGCCGCCCGTCACGCGCCGCGTACTGCAGCGGCGTCAGGCCGCCCGGCGTGGGGGCCCGCCGGCCGCGATCAGGTGATCCGCCGCGCACGATCCCGACCCCGTGGCCAAACCCGGGAACGGAATTCGGCAGGATGAAGGGTGGGGTGATCCCGACGCGCGTCTTCGCGTTGACGTTCGCGCCAAGCTCGACCAGCAGCCGGACCACCTGCAGATTGTTCTCGCGCACCGCCACCATCAGCGGGGTCTGCTCGAACTGCGCGTCCTTGGCCTCAACCGTGGCGCCCCGTTCCAGGAGCACGCGCACGGCGTCGAGCCGGCCCACGCGCGAGGCGAGCATCAGCGGTGTTTCACCGGCGGGATCGACGGCGTTGACGTCGGCGCCCGCGTCCAGCAGGACCTTCAGCATCGCCGCGCTGCCGTTACTGGCGGCCAACGCGAGCGGCGTGAGCCCCTGGCGATTGACCGCCTTCACGTCGGCCCCGGCCTTGACCAGCAATTTCGCGGTTTCCACGTCGTCCACCCGGACCAGCCAGAGCAGCGGCGTCGTGCCGTCGCGGCCCGGGGTGTTCGGGTCGGCCTTCTGGCTCAGCAGTGCACGGACCGCGGCCGTATCGCGCTTCTGGGCCGCTTCAGCAAGACGCGTATCAGTCGCCGCCTGGGACGTGCTGCTGAGGAGGAGTGCGGCGAGGACCGTCGGTGCCACTCGGGTGAATCGAGTCATCTGTCCCCCTCCATGGGGTCCGTCGACCGGATAGGATTGGCAAGCATTGTAGGGAACCCACCCTGCGGCATGCCGCAAAAAAGTATCAAATTTCACTGACCCGGGCTTTTCCGACGTGGCCATCGGCACATATACTGCCCCGTCCAAATCTTTGCCTATTCAGTGACGGTCCGCCGCCGCGCCGTCAGCAGGAGGAGTCCGTGAGCACGTCTACGCGTTCCCGCGTGGGGTTTGCAGTCCTCACCGCAGGGCTGATTGCTCTGACATCCGCGTTCGTCATCTCGACCGGCAAGCCGCTCGAGGCACAGAACGCGACCGCGCCCGCCAACGGTGTGATCACCGGCGCCGTGCGCAGCGACAAGGGGCCTGAGGCCGGTGTCTGGGTAATTGCCGAGACCAGGGACCTCCCGACCAACTTCATCAAGATCGTCGTCACCGACGATCAAGGCCGGTTCCTCCTGCCGGAATTGCCCACCGCCAGCTACAGCGTCTGGGTGCGCGGCTACGGCCTCGTCGATTCAGCGAAGGTGACCCTGAAGCCCGGCGCGAATGCCGTGACGCTGAACGCGGTCAGCGCGAAGACGCCGCAGGAAGCCGCGCGCGTCTACCCGGGCGACTACTGGCTGTCGATGCTCGCGCCGCCGGACAAGAGCCTGTTCCCCGGAACCGGCCAGCCGCCGAATGGGAACGGCACCGGCACGCGCATGACCGACCAGAACCGCTGGGTCAACTCGCTGAAGTCCGATTGCAACTTCTGCCATCAACTCGGCAACCAGATCACGCGCAGCGTCGATCACGTCTTCAAGGCCAAGCCCGAACTGAAGACGCACGAAGAAGCGTGGGAGTGGCGGCTGGGCACGGGCGTGCGCGGGACCAACATGTATTCGGTGCTCAACAATCAGGGCCAGACGAACTCGCTCAAGGCGTTCGCGGACTGGTCGCGCGCGGTCGAAAAGGGCGAAGTGCCGCCCGCGCCGCCGCGGCCGAAGGGCGTCGAGCGGAACCTGGTGCTGACGCTCTGGGACTGGGGCACCGACCACTCGTTCATGCACGACGAGGTCAGCACGAGCAAGCAGAACCCGAAAGTCAACGGCGGCGGTCCGGTGTACGCGGTGTCGGCTGGTCACGGCACGCTGGTCGTGCTCGACCCGAAGCGGAACACGACCGAAGAACTCGAGATCCCGACCCGCGCGCCGCGCGAGACGGTGCCCTCGCGCTTCCCGAAGCCGAATCGCCCGTCGCTCTGGTGGGGTGACCAGTGGCTCTGGTCGAACCCGCCGTACGACCCGGCGGATCCGCACAACCCGATGATGGACGGCAAGGGTCGCGTGTGGATGACGTCGAAGATCCGGCCCAACCAGGACCCGGCGTGGTGCAGCGACGGCAAGAGCGCCTACTCGGACTGGTTCCCGTTGCGCGGCTCCGGTCGGCAGGCGTCGTACTACGACCCGAAGACGAAGCAGTTCACGTTGATCGACACGTGCTATTCGACGCACCACCTGCAGTTCGACAACGACGCGAACGAGACGGTGTACTTCAACGAACTGTCGGGCCCGATCTTCGGCTGGATCGATTCGAAGAAGTTCGACGACGCGATGAAGGCCAACGGCAACGACCCGGTCAAGTCCGAGCAGCAGGCGGTCGGCTGGTGCGGGCAGGTCGTCGACACCAACGGCGACGGCAAGATCACGCGCCCGTGGAACGTCGTCGGCGGCCGCGGTGCTGATTCGGTGCTCTACGCGACCGATACGGCCACCGCTCCCGCGGGTCCGAATGCCGGTGCCGCCGCTGGCGCGCGCGCGGGTGCCGCTGGTGCCCCCGCGGCCGGTGGATTACCGGCAGCCAACACGGCCCGGGACACGATGATCAACTACTCGCTCTACGCCGTGATCCCGAGCCCGGTGGACGACTCGGTGTGGGGCGTGGCGGAAAGCTACCCGGGCTACCTCGTTCGCCTGCAGCGCGGCAACAACCCGCCGGAGTCCTGCCGGGCGCAGGTGTTCAAGGTGCCGGAGCCGGGCTTCGATCCGCGCGGCGTCGACATCGACACCAACGGCGTGGTCTGGACCGCACTGGCGGCGAGCAGCCACCTCGCCAGCTTCGACGTTCGCAAGTGCAAGGATCTGACGGGTCCCCAGAAGGCCGACGGCAGCCAGTGCAAGGAAGGCTGGACGCTGTATCAGACGACCGGTCCGAAGCTGAAGGGCACCGACATCCCCGCCGACTTCCACTACTTCAACTGGGTGGATCAGCAGGGCACGCTCGGCATGGGCAAGGACCTGCCGATGGCCAACGGGTCCAACTCCGACGCGATCCTCGTCCTCGACCCGAAGACGAGAGAGTGGACGACGCTGCGGGTTCCGTATCCGCTCGGCTTCTACTCGCGCGGTCTCGACGGCCGTATCGACGGCGAGGGCAACGACTGGAAGAACCGCGGCCTGTGGGCCAACTACGGCACGCACTTCGTGTGGCACATCGAAGGCGGCAAGGGCACCAAGGGGAAGATGGTGCACTTCCAGCTGCGGCCGAATCCGCTGGCGAGGTAACTTCGCACGTGAGAAGTTAGAAGTTCGAAGCGGGTTCAAGAAGCACGTTCAAGAGGGCGCCGGAGAAATCCGGCGCCCTCTTGGTGTACGCATATGCCGGCCATCGGATCCTTGAAGCGGAATCCATCCGCAGCGCTACTGGCAGCCCAACTCCTCGGCTTCCTGCTCTATCCGCTGATGGAGGCCTCGCCGATGGGCCGAACCTTGTTCGGGATGTTCGGCATGGTCGTTCTGGGCGCGGCGCTCTGGGTCGTACGTCGGAGTCCATGGCTCACGTGGGTTGGGAGCCTGCTCGCCCTCCCGGTCGTGATTCTGTCCGTGGCGTCGGTGATCGCGCCGCGTCCTGAACTTGTCGTCTGGACGGCCGCGCTCGAAGCCGTGTTCTATTTCTACGCTGCCGGCAGCCTGATCGCCTACATGTGGCAGGACTGGGTGGCCACAACGGACGAACTGTTTGCCGCCGGCGCGACGTTCACCCTTCTGGCGTGGGCGTTCGCGTACGTCTTCGTGGCGTGCCAGGCGCTGATCCCCGGCAGCTTTGGCGCCGGTGAAGGAGCGGCCGCGCGAACCTGGATGGAACTGCTGTTCCTGAGCGTCGCGCTGCTGTCGAGCGTTGGCCTGAGCGACATCGTGCCGGTGGCGCCGATGGCTCGCGGCATCGTGATGCTCGAGTCGTTCACCGGTGTGATGTACATCGCGCTGGTCGTCTCTCGCCTCATCAGCATGTCGGTCGCCGCGCGCACGGAAGGATCGTAGCGAGGTAGCGCTCGTCGCGGTTCCGTGTGATATCGTCGCGGTCTCGCTCCCCCGCGAGACCGTGTCATGCCGCTCAGCCCCGCGGCGCTGCCACCTGTCCTGGCCGGACCAATCCTGCGTCGCGTCGAATCCGACCTCGTGTCGGTCTGGATCGCTACGTCGCGCCGCTGCGAGATCTCAATCCTCCTGTTCGACGAAGCCGACGTCATCGGCGCGGAATCGGTCGACGATGACCCGCGCGCGAAGTGGATGTCGTCGGCACAGACCACCCGCCAGGTCGGTGCCAACCTGCACGTGCTCACGGTCGTCCTCGACCTGCGGACGCCGGGTGGCAACGCCGTGCGCTCGCACGGCGCTGAGCTGCAGCCGAACCTGACGTACTCGTACGACCTGCGCATCTTCGACGGCGTCAGGCGGCATTCCCTGCGCAGCCTCGGCTACCTCGACGTCCCCACGCCGCTGGGCTACGACCCCGACGAACTCCCCGCGTTCCGCATGTGTCCGCAGGAGCGCGAAAAGCTCGTCATCGTCCACGGATCCTGCCGGCAGCTGTTCGCCGCGCCACCGGTCCAGGACGATCCGGCTGACGACGACGATCCGTTCGAGCCGCCAGGCGGATGGCCGGGTGAGGATCCGTCGGTCGAATCGCCCAAGTACGATCCGTCGCACCCCGACGAGTTCCCGGACGACACCTATCCGTACCTGCCGAAGCGGGACGGCATGCTCTGGGTGGACGAACTGATCGCCGCTCGCGGCCCGACGGCGTTCGTCGATCGCCCGCACCAGCTGTTCCTGACTGGCGACCAGATCTACGCGGATCAGCCGTCTGCCGTGCTGCTCCCGGTCCTCACCAACCTCGCGCGGCTGCTGGTCGGTCCGGAAGATGCAGGCCTCAGCCCGACCGGCGATCGGTTCGAGCCGGTGACGCTCGAACTCTTTCCACCCGCGTTCCGCGGCGAGATCGTCCGCCGCAGTGCCGGGTTCACGACCTCCGACGGCGAGTCGCACCTGATCTCGTACGGCGAGTTCGTCGCCTATTACCTGCTGACGTGGTCGCCCGCGCTGTGGGACCTGGGCGCGCGGCTGTGGCCGGACGACTTCAACGCGGCAAATGTCGTGATGCCGGAGGACTGGCGCGTCTGGTTCCTCTTCGATGACAGCCGCGGAATCGGAGAATTCTCCGAGGCCTACGAGACATTTCTCGAGAACCGCCCGGACGACGCGCCGGCGGCCGGCGCGAACGAACACGCGCAGTACTACTTCGAGCAGAAGCGCGCCTACGTCGAGGACAAGTACTGGTCGCCCGACCTGCTCGAATGGTGGATGCGGCGATTCCGGCAGCAGCTGCCGCGCGTGCGGCGGGCGCTCGCGAACGTCGCGACCTACATGGTGGCGGACGACCACGACATCTCCGACGACTGGTATTTCAGCCGGCAGTGGCGCGAGCAGGTGTTCACGCGGCCGCTCGGCGTCGACATCATCCGCAACGGCATGATGGCGTGCTCGCTGATGCAGTCCTGGGGCAACGATCCGCGCCGGTGGGCGGCTGGCGCGGAGCGGGAACTGCTCGATCGGATCGTCGAATATCCGCCGCTGATGGCTGCCGCGGCCGCGCAGCGGACGCCGCTCGATCGCACCCGACTGGATCGGCTGCACGAACTGCTCGGGCTGCCGCATACGCCAGCGAACAACCGGGCACCGACGTTCCGCCCGATCGTCGAGTACTCGTTCCAGGTCGAGGGACCGTGTCACCGCGTCCTGGGGATCGACGGGCGGACGAAGCGCCGGTTTCCCACGCGCACGTCACAGGCCGGTGGCATCGACTACGAGGGCGCGACGGGACGTCCGAACGGCGAGCTTCCAACCGGCCTTCCCGGCGAGGACGCGCAGGGCGTGTTCGGCGACTCGCCGATGGCCGCGGCCCTGCCGGCGCGGCCGCAGGGCGACACCAAGATCACCATCGTTGTCACCGGCGTTCCGGTGATCGGGCCGGAGGGGATGGAGCTCGCGCTCGTCCCGTTCCAGCGCCTGGCGCGACTGCTCGGCGACGTGGATGCGGAAGCGTGGTCGTACGAACCGGCGACCTACGAGGCGCTCCTCGCGGCGCTGGCGCGGTACGAAGCGGTCGTGCTGCTGTCCGGCGACATTCACATCGGTTACAGCGCCGTGCTCGACTACTGGAGCGCTCCGCCCGGCGGGCCGAAGCGGACGGCTCGCATCGCGCAGCTCGTCTCGAGCGGGCTCACCAAGGACTGGGGATCGCTCTCGCCCCCGCTGCGCAATCACGCACTGACACTCGACGTCTTCGAGTCGGCGACCAATCCGGCGCTGATGCACGCCGAGCGGGTGGGCTGGGGCACTCCGCTCCGCACGGCGATCACCCCGCCCGTGCCCGTCGGTGCCGTCGTCACGCATCCCGAGCGTGCACATCCCTTCTACCGCGCGCGCTTGAAAGCCGCTGCGCCCGTGGTGCCGGCGCACGGGTGGCCATCCGGTACGCAGGAGCTCCAGGAACCGAACTGGGCATGGCGCGCGGTGATGGTGAGAGACCCGCGGCCCGAGACGACGCAGCCGCCGACGCTCGCGCGGCGATGGACTCCGGTCGAACTGCCGTCGCTGTCCGATCAGATGAACCCGCCGTCGATGGGATGGCACGCACGCGCGGCGCAGCGGGAGTCGTTCGGCCGCGTCTTCGCGGTCAACCAGAACGTCGGCATCGTGACGTTCGAGTTGATCGGCAACGACTGGTCCGTTCGGCACGTGCTCGCCGGTGAGGTGCCGCCGCTCCCCGAAACCGGGGTCGTCCCGACCGGACTGCAACCGTTCATCGTCCACCAGTTCACGCTGGCGCCGAAGTCGCCCGCCGCGTGGGACACGGATCGTCCGAAGATCGTCGACGACGGCGGTTGGGGCGTTGATACGACCGAACCGACGTTCGGCCTGCTGGTCGAGTGCCTGCCGCGCATCTGGGCAGGCGCGGCCGCATTCACGTCGGCCGTCTACGGCGACATTCCACCGGTGCTCGACGAGATCACCCGCGAAGCGCTGATCACCGATGCCGCATCCCGCGTGAGTAATCCGTTCCGGCGCCGCGTGCTGCGCCAACTCGGGCCATTCGCCCTGCTGCCGGACGAGAACCTCGACGCGGTGACCGACCAGCAGGTCGCCGCGCTGCTCGCGCAGGTCGGCCGTCTCGACACCCGGAAGGAAGCGCGTGCCCTGGTGCGCCCGGATCTCGAGAGGCTGCTCGCGTTCAAGCAGTCGCTCGCCACGCCGGAGGCGATGTTCGACGATCTGCTGCTCCTTGCCTGCTCGGAGTGGGTGTACGAACGCAACTCCGTCATCAGCACCATTGCCGGGGTGATCGCCACGTTCCGCAGCCCGGTGACGAAGCACGTGCCGCTCCTGCGCGTGCTCCTCGGCGGATTGTGGGATCTCTGGCGAAACCGAACCTATGCCGACGAGTGGGTGCACGGTTCGGTCACGCCCACACTGGACGGCCTGCTCTCGATTCCGCCACGCCTGGTGATGTTCGTCGTCGACCTCGTACTCGAGGCGATCATCAATCTGGTCCAGGATCTCGAGCCGCGTTTCAACGGCGGACCCGCCGTGCTGACACCTGAAGTCGTGGTCGCGGCAGCCGGCGTACCGTTGGGCCTGAACCTGCCGAAGCGATTCACGTTCGTCTCGGGATGGGAACCGACGCCAACCCCGCCCGAGCCGGGAACGCGGGCCCTCGGACGCACCGCGGAAGCGCTGGCGCGCCAGACGCTGACGATGATGGTGCACCCGGGCAAGCGCGCGCGCTACGAGGCGCCGGCACAAAAGCTGTCGGTGACGATGGTTCCGCCCGACCGGGCATCGAGCGATGCCGAGGAAATGGCAGGGAGTCTCCTTGTCGGCTCCGACGGCGGACTCGAAACCGAGATACAGAGCGGCGCCGTGATCACCCGCCTCGAGCTGGATGGGCGCCTCATGCACCGCGTGATGTGGGGCGGCTCGCGCTTCATCGACGGGCGGCTCGGGCGCGGCGCCGTGCGCGCGACCGTCCTGTTCCCGACGCGCCTCGATCTTCCCGGCGGCGTGAACCTCGCCATGACGCCGGCGGTCAGTCTCGCGCTCGAGTTGAAAGGCGCGGCCGAGGAAGGGTCGTTCGAACCGGGAGTCACGCTCAGGTTCGCGCTCAACGATCGCGAAGATCGGGTGACCTTCCTTCCTGACGACGAGTTCCTCGGCCAGTTGTTACCCAGAGGCGGGCTCGCGCTCCCGATCGACGCGGCGTGGGAGTGGACGCTCGAGCACGGCTTCCGCTTCGTCGGGTTCGGCGAAATCTCGGGCGCCGTGATGGTCGACCCCACGGCCCCGAAGCGCGAGGAGCCGAAGGAACCACCCCATACCGATTCCGACGAGCCGCCGCCTGCGGGGTCGAACCAGCTCGCGGAGGTGGTTACGCCGCTGAACAAACGCGTCGGCGTCCTGTCGTTCCACGAGCGCCGCCTTGCCGTGACCACGGACGCGAGCGATGCCGGCGTGGCGTTCGATCTTGCGGTCACCGCCACTGTGTCCGTCAACATCGGGCCGGTACGGATCGCCGTTGCCGGACTCGGTATCGGCGTCGCCCTGCGCTTGAACAATACGTTCGAGGAATCCGACGACCTGTTCGGCTTCTCGGTGTCGGTGCCGACGCCAACGGCACTCGCGCTGTCGCTTACCGCGGACTCGGTCTCCGGCGGCGGCTTCATCCAGCGTGTCACGGACCCTTCCGGCGCCGTGACGTGGCGCGGTGGCCTCGCGCTGCGCCTCGGCCAGCGCTACGAGGTGACCGCCTTCGGCATCGTGCAGACCGGCGGCGGCAAGCCGTGGTCGCTGCTGATCCTGTTCACGCTCCGATTCCCCCGCCCGGTGCCGCTGACCGTGGGCCTGAAGCTGGTCGCGATCGGCGGCCTCGTCGCCCTGAACCGGACGATGGACCTGGATGCGCTGAGCGCTGCCGCCCGCGCCACCACCTCGCAGAGCAACCTCGATGCGCTGCTGTTTCCCGAGCGGCCGGAGCAGCGCTTCCTCGAACTCGTTCCCGCGCTCGAGCGCTTCTTCCCGTTCGCGCCCGGACACCAGGTCATCGGGCTGCTCGCGGAGATCGAATGGCGAGCCGAGACCGGGACGAAGTTCGGCGATTTCCGGCTGGCGCTGCTCGGCGAGCTGGAGAACCTGCAATTCGCGTTGTACGGCATCGCGCGCCTGGGTATCCCGAGCGTCGACGAACCGCACATCCTCCGCGTGCGCGCGTCGATCGAGGCGCTGTACGACCACCGCGCGAAGCTGGCGCGCTTCGCGATCACGCTGACCGAAGCGTTCCTGTTCGAGCGCGTGCACCTGACCGGTGGCGCGGCGCTGCTGATCCGGTGGGGCGATCATCCGGACTTCGCGCTGACCTTCGGCGGCTTTCATCCGGCCTACCGCCCCTTCATTCCGCAAGGGCTGATTGAACCACCGCGTGTCGGCGCGTTCTGGAAGCCGCACGACCTGATCGAACTGAGCCTGCAGCTCTATTTCGCGAGGACGGCCTTCAGCCTGCAGTTCGGATTCGCCGCGCACGTCAAGGCCGGGGCGAGCTGGGGCGGCATCCGCGCCGACGCCGAGTTCAACTTCCTCGTGATGATCGCGCCGGAGCCGCGGTTCGAGATCGACCTGTCGATCCGCGTCACGGCGTTCCTGTTCGGCGCGGACCTGATCAGCGCCTCGTTCAGCGGTTCGCTGACCGGCCCCTGCCGCTGGCGCCTGGAGGGATCGGTCTACTGGGAAGTGTGCGGCGTCAGCATCTCGAAAGACCTCGGCCCGTATTACTGGGGCGATCCGCCGCGGCTCTCGTCGACGGAACAGGAAGCGCGCCAGCTGCTCGGCGACGCGTTCAACGAAACCGGGAACTGGACGATCCGGCGCTCGCCAGGCGTACCCGTCCGCCTCCGTGCCACGGCGCAGGATGCGCTCGACCCGCGCGACGAGATCGACATCCGCCAATCGGTGCTTCCGCTTGGCGTGCCGGTCGAAGTGAACGACGCGAACCGGTTGTCGGACGCTGGCACCTGGACGCTGCGGCCCACCTCCCCGGCGCTCGCGAAGATCACCGACCTCACCGACGCGTTCCCGACACGCCGGTATCTCGAGCGCCCGCCGAAGGAGACGCCGTTCCGCGGCGGACTGATGTCTGGAATTCGCGTCGGCGGCAAGGGTTGGACGCTGAAGACGACGCTCGCGGTCGACAGCGATGAAGAGCTCACCGAGGACCTCGTCCTCGACAGCCTGCCGCAGCCGCCGCGCCGCGAGCCCGCGCGCGTCCGCGTGCCGTTCACCAGGGCCGTGCTCGACGCAGCGCCCGCGCAATCGCCTGAGCGCCGCTGGACCCGCCACGCGATGCGGCTGGAGACGGTCGCATGAAGCTCTGGTTTCTGCCGCATGTCCGCGAAGGCATGAGCCCGACGACGACCGTGGCCGCACGGCCGCACGTCCCCGTCTCGGTTCAGCTCGAATCCGCCGGCCGCGCGCCGCGGCAGGTCTCACACGTCATGCCGCTGCTCGGCCCTGGCGACGTCCTCGGCATCGAGCCGCGCCAGGTGCTGCGCGTGACACCGGCTGCGGGAACGCGTGACGCCGAGCCGGAGTTCTTCCCCTCCATCGAATTCGACGCGCCCGATCTTCCCTGGGCGTACAGCCCGCTGACGCTGGATCCCGCTCGTGTGCTCCCGTGGATGGTGCTCGTCGTGATCGAAGCGACCGACGACGTCGTGCTGGCGCCGGGCGAACGGGGGCAGAGTCAATGGGTACTGCGGCTGAACCAGGAGACCGCACGGCGTGAGCTGCCGGAATTGACCGACACGTGGGCCTGGGCGCATGCGCAGGTGGCGGGCGAGAATGCCAACGAGATTGCGTCCACGCTCGCGCAGCGTCCCGACCGCACGCTCTCGCGCCTGCTCGCCGCGCGGCGCCTGCTTCCCTTCCGTGCCTATCGCGCCTGCGTCGTCCCGGCGTTCCTGTCCGGACTGGTTGCAGGCCTTGGTAACGATCCGGCGGGTGAACCGGCGATCGTGACCGGGCTCGAGCCGGCCTGGAGCGCCGCTCGAATGCCGCCGGCGATTCCCGTTTATTACTCGTGGACGTTTCGCACGGGCGAGGCAGGCGATTTCGAGTCGCTGGCCCAACGCCTTCATGCGGCGCCGCTCGACGCCACTGTCCCGCCAACACCGCTGCAGCTTTCGCTCCCCGCGGGCGACGGGCAGCTCGCCGTCGACTGGGAACCGCCGCTGCGAGCACCGGGAACACCCCTGTCGCGGCCGCGACGGCCGGCCGCGGCAGCCTCGCAGATCGCCGACGCGCTGCGTCCGGGAACCGCGAATCGTCCCGTGCTCGGCGCGAAT
>Ga0247825_10001796_pt1 | contig 14195 bp, 14 predicted proteins | sample 13C_Vanillin_Day_FD_194413 | JGI IMG/M metagenome (GOLD analysis project Ga0247825, IMG submission 194413) | Soil microbial communities from agricultural site in Penn Yan, New York, United States - 13C_Vanillin_Day48 | ecosystem: Environmental > Terrestrial > Soil > Agricultural land | place...
TTGTAGGCCTTCCCCCAGTAGTGGCCGACACCGGTGTAGTAGGACAGACTGGTGCCGACCGCGAGCACGAGGTCCGCCGACTCGAAGATCTCCCGGCCGAGCGCCGAGAAGTAGCTGCCGGCGATGCCGAGCCCGAACGGATGGTCGTGGAACAGGCCGCGCGCCGGCAACGTGTTGGCGAGCAACGCGCCGCTGCGGTCGGCGAGCTTGACCACCGCATCGCGCGCGCCGGACCACACCACGCCTCGGCCACCGAAGATGATCGGCCGCTTCGCCGCGGCGAGCCGCTCGACGGCCTCGGCCACGAGCTCGGGATCGGGATACATGCGCCCGGCCCTGGGCTCATACATCGCCGAGGTCTCGTAAGGCTGGTTGGCCATGTACTCGACCTTCTGCAGGTCGTAGGGAATGCCCAGCACCACCGGCTGCCGCTCGTGCTTGGCGATGTGGAAGGCCTCGCGCACGTAGTCCATCATGCGCGCCACGCTGTGCGCTGCGATGTAATGCGCGCCGGTTGCCGTCACCAGCGGCGCCTGGTCGATGGCCTGGTTGTAGAACCTGGCGTTGATCGGCGACTCGCCGGCGAACACCACCATCGGCAGGCGGCCGCGCACCGCGGCCGGCAGCGCGGTCATCAACTGGGTCACGCCTGGGCCGCACGTGACGGAAGCCACGGCGACCTTGCCGGTGGCGACGTTGTAGGCCGTTGCCGCAGCGACCGTGGCGTGCTCGTGCCTGACGTGGACGGTGTGCACGCCCGGCAATTTCGCAAAGGCGGTGGACCAGTGCATGTTGCCGTCACCCATCAGGGTGAACTGCGTGTCGACGCCCTCGGCAACGAACGCTTCGGCGAGGGCTTCGTAGAGTTTTGGCATGGACTGGTACCCTTGGATGGAGGCCCGCCGATGGCACCCTTGCCGCCGTTGCAACAAGCAGGACTCGGCACTTCCCGCTGGCGGCTTCAAAGGCACGCTACATCAGGCTTGCGCGCAGGCGGAAGGGGGCAACATGCTTTTTCGTGCCGCACGAGTATCCGCTCGTGGCACTTGGCGCTCAGACGCCGCCGGAATATCCGCTTTCAGCTGTGAAGCGGAGATAAAGTTTCCTGCCAGGGGATGTCGCCTTCTGACATTTGGCGGATATCCCAGCCCGGCCTCAGTGCAGTTGCGAGCGCAACCCCCTCCTCGTTCTCCGTACGAGAAATGGGCCGGCGGTGGCGCCGAGCAGAAGTAACGCAGCGAAGAAATTTATCACTGCCGCCACAAACCGCTGCGCCGGATTGAAATCGAACGCAGTGTAGCCTGTCAACACACCAACGAACACGAGAGCAGCAAGTATTCCCGCCCATTCGAGAAGATCGTGCGACGTTTTGCTGGCCTCCCTCAGGAGGCGATCACGATCGATTCGTCCATAAGGGCGAAGTTCTGGATAGAGCAGGTTTTCGACCTCTGTTCCGATTCTTTCCAACATCGGATGCATCGTCACAGATGTGTCAGAATCAAATAAGCGGCCAGCATGAGCGTGGCCCAAAACGCCATGCTGCCGGTCGCCCAGGTGCGGGCCAGAACGCCCCCGCTTCCATGGTATCGCTTGAGTCCTCCGAACAGGCTGCGAGAGCACTGGATGAGTGCGCTGGCGCAGCTGTTCCACAGTGCCCCAGCACCTTCGCCAATGCTTAGCGCGACCGTCCGACCGAGCCGGCGGTATAGCCAATCGGAATCGAGGTTTGTCGAGCGCAGCTCGGGTGGGTAAATCCCCGTTCGCATCAACAGCGTAAAAGCCAAGGCCGACAGGAAGAGCAGCTGAACCTGTCCGACCACATGATCGGAGCTGTACGGCATATAGTCGGCCTTGAACGGAAGGAGTTGGTAAAACAGCCACGGCAGCGACCCGATGCCAATACAACCGGTGGCCGCGATGGCCATGGCCACCAGCATGTGACCGGGTGCCTCTCTGCAGCGCTTTCCAGAATCGTGAGCAAAAAACGCGAAATAGGGGATTTTGATTCCGGCGTGGTGGAATACGCCGGCGCTCGCAAACAACAGCACGATCCACGTCCAGAAATAGCCTCCTTCCATTGCCGCCGTGATGATCATCGACTTGGTCACGAAGCCGCTGAACAGGGGAAAGGCTGAAATCGATGCCGCTCCGACCAGGCAGAAGCCGGCGGTCCACGGCATCGATTTGTACAGACCGCCGAGCTCCGAGCCCTTCACCGTGCCGACACGGAACAGCACCGCGCCCATGGACATGAACAGCAGGCCCTTGAACAGGATATCTGCAAAGGCGTGCGCGACCGCACCGTTGACGGCGAGCTCTGTGCCGATTCCGATTCCAACCACCATGAAGCCGAGCTGATTATTCAGACTGTAGGCCAGCACGCGCCGCAGGTCGTTTTCGATGACCGCATAAAAGATCGGAAACGCCGTCATCGCCGCACCGATCGGCACGAGGATCTCCGTGCCGGAAAATCCGCGTGCCAACGCATAAACGGCTACCTTGGTGGTGAACGACGAGAGCAGCACCGTGCCGGTCACGGTCGCTTCGGGGTAGGCGTCCGGAAGCCAGTTGTGCAGCAGCGGGAACGCGCACTTGATGCCGAATGCGAGCAGGATCAGCGCCGCACCGGGCGACGCGAGCTCCATTGTGTTGAAACCGAGGGCACCCGTGTATCGATAGTGAATGAGAAGACCGCCGAACAGCAGGATGCCGGAGCCGAGCTGCACAATGATGTAGCGCATGCCGGCGCGAATGGCGCGCTCGTTGCGAGACGCCCAGATCAGGAAAACCGAGGCAATTGCGATGCCTTCCCAGAAGACAAAAAGCGTGACCAAGTCGCCGGCAAACACCGCGCCGAGCGCACTGCCGGCATAGATCAGTCCTGACACATGCTGGACGGTGTCGCGCACATGGATCGCATAAATTCCCCCGACGAACGCCGCGAGCAGGAAGACATAGCCGAACAGCAGGCTGAGCTTGTCGACGCGCAGAGTTACAAGCGACAAGCCCATCATCTGCAGCTGACCGAACTCGCCATGCGACAGCGTGAGCAGATAGGCAAAAGCCACGAGCGGCAGGAAAACCATCAGGAACGGCCGCACACGCGCCGGGAACAGCGGAGCGACCAAGCCCCCGACAATCAGGATGAGGCCGGGGGAGAACTCAGCGATCATAGTAGTCCTCCGGGCGCATGAGTATGCGGCGCAGCTGCTTGGCGATCAGAACAAGAGCTACGCAGGCTACAAACCCGAAGATGCCGTAGAAGCCGTATATATGTTCGATAGCGAAGGGGCCGTGCTTGGGCACGAAGATGTCGATCGCGACCAGCAGACCGCAGATGACGTAGAAACCATGTACCAGCCGATCCACATTGCGCGGGTCGTCCAGCCAGTAGGTCTTTCCATGCGGGTCGGATCTGTCTGCCATTGAAGCGGACCTCGCGTCCTAGAGCCCTGTGAGCAGTGTCTGGATTCGTCCCGCGACAAAGAACAGGACGATGCAAAGGATTGCCGTGCAGGACAATGCAACCAGACAGGCGGCCGGGGCTTCTTCGATAACCTGCTTGTCCGCCACCCGCGCGCCAGGCGGCTGCGAGAAGAAACCCCGTGCCACGATCGGCAACAGATAGCCGGCACTCAACAGCGAGCTCAGCATCATTACACCCACGACGATGGTATGACCCGCATCGAGCGCACCGAGAGCGAGCACCCATTTGCTCCAACCTCCGAGCGGCGGGATACCGATGATGCTGAGCGAGGCGATGAGGAAGGCCAGCATCGTGACCGGCATCTTGCGGCCGATCCCGGTCATCTGGCTGACCTCCGTCAGATGGTGGGCGGTGTAGATGGCACCGGCGCAGAAGAACAGCGTGATCTTCGCCGCAGCATGTATTGCGATCTGAAGCCCGCTGCCGATGATCCCGGATGTGGTCGCAAGCGCCGCGCCGAGCACGACATAGGCGAGCTGACTCACCGTCGAATAGGCGAGCCGCGCTTTCAGATTGTCGCGCGACAGTGCAATGAACGATGCGGTAAGCAGGCTCGCCGAAGCGACGAAGATGAGCCAGTCATTGGCACCGGTCTTTGTCAGCGTGTCGAGCCCGAATACGTAGACCACGACTTTGGCGACGGTGAACACGCCGGCCTTCACCACCGCCACCGCGTGCAGCAGCGCGCTGACCGGCGTTGGCGCCACCATCGCCGCCGGAAGCCAGAAATGCAGCGGCATCAGCGCCGCCTTGCCGATCCCGAAGACATAGAGCGCGAGCAAAGCGGCGATGAGCGGCGCCCCGGCCTTGCCGGCGAGGATTCCGCCGGGCGTGAAATCCAGCGTTCCGGCCAGAACCCAGGTCGCGATGATGGCCGGCAGGAACAGAACAAGCGATGTGCCGAGCAGCAGGAGAAGATAGATGCGGCCGGCGCGGATGGCCTCCTGGTCCTGCCTATGCGTGACCAGGGGATAAGTCGATATCGTCAAGACTTCGTAGAGCAGGAACAGCGTGAACAGATTTTTGGCGAATGCCAACCCGATCGTACTACCCAGCGCGACAGCGAAACAGACATAGAATACCGTCTGCCGGGGTTCGGCATTGGCCCGCATGTAGCCGATCGAATAAATCGAATTGACGATCCAAAGTGTCGAAGCCACAAGCGCGAAAAGCATCCCCAGCGGTTCGACTTCAAAGGCCAGATCGAGACCGGGCGCGACCCGAATGACATCCGCCCGCGGTCTGGCTCCGTCCAAGACCGGTGCGAGCAGAGAGAAGACGGCGAGACACAGACAGCCCGCGGTCACGAGCGTTACCGCCTCGCGCACGTTGGGGATCTTGTCGAAGAGCGGAATCACCAGCGCACCAGCAAATGGCACGATCACGGCAATCAGAACGAGGCTTTCGGGCGAGAGAACGGCGTTCACCGCAGTCCCCCGAGCAGCGCTTTGGCGGCTGTGCTACCGACCCCCACGGTCCACTCCGTATCGAAACCGAAATAGATTGTGGCAGCAGCCAATACGATGAGCGGCAACAGCATCGACGCCGGCGGCTCGGTCGCGTGCGCGACCCCCGGCGAAGGCTCACGCAGCCAGACAACCTCGAGAAGGCGGCCAACATAGACAAGCGCTATCAGCGAGCAGGCGACGATCACGGCCACCAACGGCCACCAGCCTTTATCGAACGCACCGGCGGCCAAGTACCACTTGGAGATAAAGCCGGCCGTGCCGGGGGTGCCGATGAGTCCGAAGCCCGCGATCGTGAAGGCTGCCATGGCCAGCGGCATCTTGCGGCCTATACCGGCGAGATTTTCGAGCTGCACGGGACAAGCGCGATAGACAATCGCGCAGACACCAAGGAACAGCGCCGCCTTCATCAGCGCGTGATTGACGACATGAACAAGCCCGCCGGTCAGTCCGGCCTGATTGGCGAGGCCAATACCAAGCGTGATGTAACCGATTTGAGCAACCGACGAATAGGCAAGCATACGCTTGATGTTGGTTTCGAACACGGCGACGAGCGAGGCTATGAACATAGCCGCGACGGACAGCACGATAACGATCTCGGTGATCGGAAGCGCAGCGAAGTCGATGGCAATGCCGAATACCGAGAAGTAATATCGGATCAGCAGATAGATCGCGACTTTGGTTGCGGTGGCAGAGAGAAAGACCGTTATCCATGAAGGTGCGTAGGCGTATGCGTTGGGCAGCCAGGCATGGAGAGGAAACAGCGCGAGCTTCAAGCTGATGCCCACGGTGAGAAATGCCAAAGCAGCGACAATTGCGGGCATCTGCGCCGGCGCGGCAGGACCGAGCCTCGCCGCAATGTCGACCATGTTCAGGCTGCCGGTGAGCAGATAAAGCAGCCCCACACCGATCACATAGAACGTCGCTCCGATCGTTCCCATGATCAGGTACTGGTAGGCCGCCAGCAGTGCGCGCCTGTCGTAACCCAACGCGATCAGCACGTAGCTCGCCAGCGACGATATTTCGAGAAACACAAAGGCGTTGAACGCATCCCCGGTGATCGCGATACCCAGCAAGCCGGCGAGGCAGAGCAGATACATGCAGTAAAACCAGGCCAGCCGACCTTCGGTAATTTCGAACGAAATGGACCGCCAGGCGGCCGGGACAATCACCGCGCCGATCGAAGAGACCAAGACCAGGATGAAGCCGTTCAATGCGTCGACGCGATATTCGATACCCCAAGGCGGCTCCCAGCCGCCGATGTGATACGAGATCGGTCCGGTTTGCAGGACCTGCCACAGCATCGCCCCAGCGATGACGGGCAGGACCCAGCTCACGACCAAGGTGAGCGCGAAGGCCAGTTCGCCGTGACGCGACAGCGCCACAAGAGCCGCTGCAATGAGCGGGATCACGACCAGCAAGGCGGGAAGCTGCGGCCAAACCGCGTTCATGTGTCGCGGTCCCGTTCGAAAATCTCGTGCTCCTCGACAGTGCCGTAGGCCTCGTTGATGCGGACCACCAGCGCGAGGCCCAGCGCGAGCGTCGCAACGCCGACCACGATTGCAGTGAGGATCAAAACGTGAGGCAGCGGGTTCGAGTAGACCTTGAATGCCGGGTCGAGGATGGGAGCGGTGCCGCCGATGATTTTTGCCGGTTCGATGTAGAGGAGATAGACGGAGGTCTGGAAGATCGACAGCCCGACCAGCTTCTTCAGCAGGTTGCCTCGGGCGACGACGATATAAAGGCCCGTCATCATCAGAAAAATCGTGATGAAGTAATTGTAGTGCTCGATCAGGCTCGTCAGAGTCGGCATCAGCGCGCTCGGTTGACGAAGGCGTAGAAAAGAGCCGTCATTGTGCCGGACACCGTCACGAACACGCCGGCCTCTACCAGCAATATGCCGAGATGACGGCCCAGAGCGGGCTCGTGGGAGAGGACGGAGTAGTCGAGATAATTCTTGCCCATCAGGAGCCCAGCGACGCCGGTCCCCGCGTAGATCAATACGCCGAGCGGGATCATGACCTCGACCAGCGACTGCGGTGCGATGCGCTGCGCCGCATTCAGGCCGAAGGTGATGCCAACCAGGATGACCATGCCGGCCGCGATGACGCCGGCCTGGAATCCGCCTCCAGGTCCATAGTCGCCATGGAGCTGAACGTAGATAGCGAACAGCAGAATGAACGGCAGGATCAGCTTGGTGCCCACGCGAAGGACGAGGTCGAAACTCATGACGATGCACTCTCCGGCCCGGAGCGGCCTCGCCTGCGTGCACTGCGCAACAGCAGCATCACGCCGATGCCGGCCGTGAAGATCACCGTCGTCTCGCCGAGCGTGTCATAGCCTCGATAGTCGGCGAGAATCGCGGTTACCACGTTCGGAACGGTGGTTTCCTTGATCGAGTCGGCCAGATAACGCGGCGCGACGTGTTTGTGGATGACGGCATCGGCGGACCCGAACGAAGGCAGCACGAGCGTACCCCATACCAGGATCGCGCCGGTGCCCGACGCGACGAACAGCGGCAACAAGCGGGTTCGAACCGGGAGCATCTCTCTCGTCTTGATCAAATGCAGTGTGGCCAGGAGCAGAACGGTGGACACGCCGGCTCCGACCGAAGCCTCCGTCATCGCCACGTCGACGGCATCCAAAACGATAAAGACGCTCGCCATCAGGAAGCTGTAGATGCTGGTGAGGATCACGACGCCGAACAGGCTGCGCTGGCGCACGATCGCCACCGTGACGACGGCCAGCAGTGTGAGCAGCGCCATGTTGATGATGGATTCTATTGCTGCCTCCTCTGGTCTGAAGCGGTCGACCGAGTGCAGCCACCGTCGTGCGTCAGCGCCGGTTCTACACCTTCGTGCAAACATGCTTGCGCAAGCGCATGCGTCACAACGGGAACGGTGAAGACGAACAGCAGCATCAGAAAGAGCAGCTTCAGCGTGATCAGGCTCAAGCCTGCCTGCAAGCACATCCCTAAAATGAGGAAGCCGACACCGAGCGTATCGGTCACGCTCGCCGCGTGCATGCGAGTGAATACCTCAGGCATACGGACAAGCCCGAGCGCGCCCACGATCGTGAAAAACGATCCGAGCAATATCAGGGCCCAGCTCGCAACCTCGACAAGCAGCATCATGTGCCTGGCTCCGCCTCGCTGTCGTGGGCGAGGTCGCCGTGCCGGAAGAACTTCAGGACCGAGAGCGTGCCGATGAGATTGAGCAGGCCATAGGTCAGGCCGATGTCCAGGAACTCGGGACGGCCTGTCAGGAAACCGACCACCCCCAGCAGCATGATTGCCAGCGTGCCTACAGTGTTGCCGGCCAGCAGCCGGTCGAACACCGTCGGACCCTTGATGGCGCGCGTGATTGTGAGGGCAAGCGCGACGAGAACGGCTGCGGCAGCGACTGCAAACATCACGCCGTCCCTTCAAATTGCCTGACGCGGCGGTCCATGCCGCCGCCTTCCAAGTCAAGCGCCCCCTCCCGAACCAGAGCGTGGACAGTGAGATCACGGCCGTTCACCCGGACGGTGACGGTCCCGGGGGTCAGCGTGATCGAGTTCGCATAGGTGGCAACGCCAGCCGCGGTCCTCTGGCTCGCCCGAACAATCGTCATGGTCGGTGAAATCGGCAGGCTCGGATGCAGGATGATTTTCGTCACGCTCCAGGCCGATTTGGCAATCTCCCGGACGAGCCAGGGGTAATAAGTGATGGCCCCCCAAAACAGCTCGACCGGATGCCCCTCGCCGTCGGCCACCCGCATACGAACGGCGGCGAGGACGCATATCCCCGCGCTCACTGCTCCGGCAGCCACCAGGCCCGGCGTGTAGTGGCCTGACGAGGCAAGCCAGAACGCAAACAGGAAGGCTGTTAAACTGACGTACCGCATTTTAATCCGTGCTCAGTTGTTCGCGCGCCGCCTATTTCACCACGACAATCGGCCTCACAGATCGGATCATGAGTTGATGGAGGCGCAGCGAGACGAGCGGCAGCCGCGTCACGGCCTCAATCCAGCCGCGGAATCCCTTCGGCCGCGGCTCGCCGATCACGATCGCGTCGCATTCGTTTTCCTCCGCGCAATCGAGGATGATCGGTACCGGATCGCCGACCCTGACCGTAGGCACCGCCAGCACACGGGCCTTCTGCAGCCATGTGCTCACGCTGTTGACGATCGGGCCGCCGAACTCGTTGACCAGCCGGTCCTCGATCTCCTCCCGCTTGAAACTGTCGTAGCCACGCAGCCGCGCATTGCTGCGCAGCTCCTGCACGTTCAGCACCACTGCCTCGGTTCCGTTTCGTTCTCCCGCGACCGCCGTAACGAAGTCGATCACGCGGTTTGTGCACTCGTGGCCATCGACCACGACGAGGAAGCGCATCCGGTTGGCCGCACCCTGGCCCGCACGGGAGCCAGTGGAGGCGGAGCGGAAGGCATCGTGAGTGGAAGACCGCTTCGCCATGTGCGTCTCCTTCGAAATTCGCGATGTCATCGCAAGCGATGTGCCGCCAAGACCACCGAGCGTGTCCGGGGCTTCCGCGGGTACGGTGCTTGGCCTCCAACGTGGACGACGCGGTCAAACTGGAAGGTCGCGCCGGCGCGGTCCATTCGGCACGAAACCCTCCGGCACTCCCCCGTGGGGACACTCCTAGAGTAGAACTACGCAGGTGCGCGCCGCGGCCGGCGCGCGGTATGGGTCCGATGCAACAGCAATCGCGATTGGAGACGGCCGGCCCCGGCCTGCCGCTGGTCACCTGGATGTCGCGCTCCTATCTCGCGACCGGTTTCGCCTATCTTGCGGCCTATGTGCTGCTCGACTGGGTGAGCTATGTGCATCCGTTTGCGGAGTTCGGCATCACGCCGTGGAATCCGCAGACCGGCCTGAGCTTCGCCCTGATCCTGCTGCTCGGCCGCAGCTACCTGCCATGGCTCGTGGTCGCACCACTTGCGGCCGACCTGATCGTCCGCGAACTGCCGCTGCCACTCAGCGCGGAGATCCTGGTGGTGGTCATCACCGGCCTGGGTTATGGCCTGGGCGCGCTGCTGCTGCTCGCGCCGCGCATCCGCTTCGACCCGGCCCTGTCGTCGCGCCGCTCGCTGCTGTGGCTGCTTGGGGTTGCGACCGTCAGTATCGCGGCGGTGTCGCTCGGGCATGGCCTCATCCTGCTGCTGCACGAATTGATCCCCGCCCACCAGCTGGCGCTGGCCGCGCTAAGCGCCTTCGTTGGCGATCTGATCGGCGTGATGGTGTTCACCCCGTTCGTCTTGATCGCATTCACGCGGCAGCGCATTGCGCCGCCCGCCTGGGAGGCGGCGGCCATCCTTCTGCTGATGCTCGCCGCCCTTTGGGTCGTATTCGGCTTCTCAGACGCGCTGCGCTTTCAGCTGTTCTACGTGCTGTTCCTGCCGGTGGTCTGGACGGCGGTGCGGTTCGCCCTCGAAGGAGTGACGCTCGGGCTTGCTGTCATCCAGATCGGCGTGATCGCAACGGTGGAGATCATGGGCCGCGACACGGCGGGCAACGTCATCGCCTATCAGGCCCTGATGGTGGTGCTTGCGGCAACCGGGCTTGCTATCGGCGTGCTTGTCTCCGAACAGCACCGCACGCAGGCGCAGCTGCGGGTGCATCAGGACGCGCTGCACCGCGCCTCGCGGCTTGCCACTACGGGCGAGTTTGCCGCGGCGGTGGCGCACGAGATCAACCAGCCGCTGACCGCAATCGGCAACTTCGCGCGGCTGGCGCGGCGCGCCGCCGAGCTGACTCCGCCCGACGCGGCCGCGGCGGCGAAGGCCGCAGGCGAAGCGATCGCGCAGGTCGATCGCGCCGGCGCGGTGGTCAACCGGCTGCGCGAGTTCATCCGCCTCGGTCGGCTCGAGACCACGCCGGTGGCGGTCACGACACTCATCAGCGAAACCCTTGCGGTCTGCCGCTCTGATCTCGAACGGCACGGCATCGCCGCCGAAACACGGCTCGACCGAGCGCTGCCGCAGATCGTGGCCGATGCCTTGCAGGTGGAACAGGTGATGCTCAATCTCATCCGCAACGCGACCGAGGCGCTGTCGCAGGCCGGCCGCCAGGACGGCCGGATCGTCATCGAAGCCACGGCGGGCCCTGAAGGGATGGTCACCATGCGGGTGACGGACAACGGACCAGGCCTCGACCCGGATCTCGCCGGGCAGCCGATCACGCCCTTCGCCACCACCAAGCGCGACGGGCTTGGGCTCGGGCTGCCGCTGTCGCGCTCGATCATCGAGGCCCATGGCGGCGAGCTCTCGATCGAAAGCACGCCGCGCGGGGTCTGCGCCTCCTTCACGCTTCCGGCCGAAACGCGCGCCGAGAACCAAGGCGGGGAGGTCCTCTGATGGCGATTGCGCTGATCGAGGACGACGAGGCGATCTTGCGGTCACTCAGCATGCTGCTCGAAAGCCGCGGCGTGGCGGTGCGCGCCTACGGTTCGGCCGAGAGCTTTCTCGCCGATGTCGAATCCGCACCGCCGCAATGCGTCGTATCGGACATTCGCATGCCCGGCATGTCGGGCCTGGAGCTGCAGCGCGAGCTCAAGGCGCGCGCCGCCGCCGTGCCGGTGATCCTGATCACCGGCCACGGCGACATCGCCATGGCGGTGCAGGCGATCAAGCAGGGCGCGTTCGATTTCATTGAGAAGCCGTTCGATGATGAGCGACTGGTCGCGAGCATTGCGGAGGCGCTGGAAAGCGGCGAGCGGGCGCGCGTCGAGCAGACCGAGCGGGCCGAGCTCGAAGCGTGCGTCGCCCAACTCTCCCCGCGGCAGGTCGAGGTGATGCATCTCGTGGCGGAGGGATTCTCCAACAAAGAGATCGCCCACCGGCTGAATATCAGCCCGCGCACCGTTGAGAACTACCGCGCCTGGGTCATGGAAAAGATGGGCGCGAGCAATCTCGCCAAACTAGTGCGCAAAGTGATCGCACTGACGGCACGCAGGCCCTGAGGGCCGTGTCTTTGGATCGAACCGTTCGTGAGCGAACTGGGCGGCTGGATTGATGTCGCCGCTGGATTGATCGGCGGCAGGTGATTGCCGACCCCGAGAGCGATTGGCGATTACGGACGGCGCCTGCGGGCGCCGTCACCCGTTCGAACTGTAGGATACCGACTTAGAAGACCGTGAAGAGCCACAACACAATCGGCAAGCTGTCCGGGACGCCCAAGCCAACAAGCGGGCGATGCTGAAGTTCCGGCTGGCAGCTTTCGCGAATCTGCCCGCTTTGCCAAGAACCCGGCCCTATGCGCCTAGCTTTACAGGCGCTCGCTGGTCAGATTTGCCTGACAAGAGTAAACTGCGTGCAAGCTAGATAAATGGAGACGACGATGCTAACCGCCGAGCAGAACGAATTGCTCACCAGGATCGGGCCAGGGACACCCTGCGGCGAGTTGATGCGCCGCTACTGGCATCCGATCGCGGCGGTCTCCGAGCTCGACGGCCTGAAGTGGAACAAGCGCGTCCGCCTGCTGGGCGAGGACCTGGTGCTCTACCGTGACAAGCAGGGCCGATACGGCCTGATCACCGAGGCCTGCCCGCACCGCCGCGCTTCGCTCGCGTTCGGCATTCCGACCAACGACGGCATCCGCTGCCCCTACCACGGCTGGGCCTTCGGCCACTCCGGGCAGTGTCTCGAACAGCCCAACGAGCCGGAGAAGAGCCAGTTCCGCAACAAGGTGACGACGCCGGCCTACTCGGTCGAGGTCATGGGCGGGGTGTTCTGGGCCTACCTCGGCCCAGCCGTTTCGAAGCCGCTGCTGCCGCGCCTTGACGGCTTTGTCGCCGAGAGCACGGTCCGCATGCTGGGCAGCGCGATCATTCCGTGCAACTGGCTCCAGATCATGGAGAACTCGCTGGACCCGGTCCACACCGAATGGCTGCACGGCCATACCTACGAGTTCGTGAAGGAGCAGAAGGGCCAGGCGCACAAGGTGGCGATCAGCGCTCACCACGAGAAGATCGCGTTCCGTGAATTCGACCACGGCATCACCAAGCACCGGCTGCTGACCGGCCAGTCGGAGGATTGCGACGACTGGAAGGTCGGCCACCCGATCGTGTTTCCGAACATTCTGTCGGTCGGCGCCGGCGACGAGAAGTTCAACTCGCGTTACTACGCGTTCCAGATCCGCGTACCGGTGGACGACACGCACACCCTGCACCTCTGGTACACCGCCTACGTCCCGCCGAAGGGTTATCAGGTCGCGCCGCACCTGCTCGACAAGGTTTACACCTACCACGTGCCGTACCGGGACGAGAACGGCGACTTCATCATGGACAATGTCGACGCCCAGGACATCATGGCGTGGATCACGCAAGGCACCATCGCCGACCGCACCCAGGAGAATCTCGGCGCATCTGACAACGGCATCGCGCTGTACCGCCGTGTCCTGCGCCGCGAAATCAAGAAGGTCGAGGAAGGTCTCGACCCGATGTTCACCTTCCGCGACCAGGTGAACAACGTCCGCATCGATCTGCCGAATGAGGCCGACAAGCACCACAACAGTGACGGGGCGCGGAGCTGGATCATGCGGATCCACGCCGCGCATTCGCCGATCGCCGAGGACGTGTGCCGGATGTACGACGGCAACAAGCCCGCGTCAGCGCCGCTGCGCGTGGTCAGCTAATCTTACTGCGTCAGAAGCGCCGAAGCGGATATTGTTGTGCCCTCTCCTTTTGGGAGAGGGCTACACCAAACGTGCAGCGGGCTGAGTTGGGTGAGGGGTTACGGTCTATCGATGGACCGTAACCCCTCACCCGTTCTTTTCGCTGAGCGGTCCGTGCAGCCCTCTCCCAAAAGGAGAGGGCACAACAACCACGCCGCTTCTGACGCAGCAATGCTAATTCGCCTTGATGTTGGCGGTGCGCACGACGTTTCGCCAGCGCGACAGCTCCGACTTGATCAGATCGGCAAGCTGCTGCGGGTTCGTCTCGGCCGGCTCGAATCCCAGCGAGACGAGCCGATCCTGGATCTCCGGGATCTGGACGACCCTAACGATCTCCCGGTGGAGCAGCGTGACGATGTCCCGCGGCGTCTTTGCAGGCGCGAGAACGCCGACCCACGCGTCGCACTCCACCTGCGCGTAGCCCGCTTCGCGCATGGTCGGAACGTCGGGCAGCGCTCGCAACCGCTTCGCCCCGCCAACCACCAGCGCACGAAGCTTGCCGTCTTTGACTTGCGGAATGGTGGCCGCCGGCGAACCGAAAGAGATGGGGGTGTGGCCGGCCACCATTCCGC
>Ga0247825_10001797_pt1 | contig 14191 bp, 13 predicted proteins | sample 13C_Vanillin_Day_FD_194413 | JGI IMG/M metagenome (GOLD analysis project Ga0247825, IMG submission 194413) | Soil microbial communities from agricultural site in Penn Yan, New York, United States - 13C_Vanillin_Day48 | ecosystem: Environmental > Terrestrial > Soil > Agricultural land | place...
TCAGGAAATAGGCGTGAAGCCCAAGATAGTCGAAGGCCTTCAGGCGTTCAGGCCGGCGCGGCAACATGAGCCGTGGAAGGGCAATCGATGGGCCAGAGGTCCGCCTGAAGGCGGACACTACGTGGATGGTCCGCCTCAAGGCGGACACTACGTGGATTGGTCCGCCTGAAGGCGGACACTACGTGGATTGGTCCGCCTGAAGGCGGACACTACGTGGATTGGTCCGCCTGAAGGCGCGGACACTACGATGGCTGGTCCGCCTGAAGGCGGACACTACGTGGACGTCCATGTAGTAACATTCCTCTCTTACGGTTCACCGGGAATTCGTCACAGAGGGATGGCAGACGCTCTTCGCGCCAAGACTCGCGCGCCGCTCGTCGTCAAAGGCGCGCGGACGCACAATCTCAAGAACATCGACGTCTCGCTGCCGCACGGCAAGCTGATCATCATCACGGGTGTCAGCGGCTCGGGAAAATCGTCGCTGGCGTTCGATACGATTTACGCCGAAGGACAGCGCCGGTACGTCGAATCGCTGTCGGCCTACGCGCGGCAGTTCCTCGAGCGAATGGAAAAGCCGGACGTGGATCGCATCGAAGGGATCTGCCCGGCAATCGCCATCCGGCAGAAGAACAGCGTCCGCAACCCGCGTTCGACCGTCGGGACGACCACCGAAATCCACGACTACATGCGGCTGCTCTTCGCCCGCGTCGGCCGGACCTACTGCCGGCAGTGCGGGCAGGAGGTCATCCGGGAAACGGCCGAGGTCGTGGCCCGGCGTCTCGGCGAGCTGACCGGCGCGCGGCTGCTCCTCGGCTTCGAGATTCCAGTGGTGGCCGATGCGCCGCGCGGGTTCGATCCGGCCATCGCCGACGAGGGCGACGCGCTGGACGACGCCGACGCGGCCGCCGCTGTGAAGTCGTTCGACCCGGCAGCGGAGACGGTCGAAACGCTGCGCCGCCGTGGGTTCGGCCGGCTGCTGCTGGACGGCCGCGCGATCCCTTTCGAGGAAGTCGACTCTGCGGCGCTGAAGTCGCGCACGCGCCTTGAGGTGGTGGTCGACCGTCTGCGCATCGAGGGCGACCTGCGGAGCCGGCTGACCGACTCCGTCGAGACGTCGTACCGTGAGGGCGGCGGGGCGGCCTTTGCCGTGAACGCGGACACCGGCGAACGGCTCGAGTTCTCCGAGCGCTTCGAATGCCGCACCTGCGGCATCGCGTACGAGACGCCGCAGCCGCGCCTGTTTTCGTTCAACAACCCGTTCGGCGCCTGCCCGACATGCCACGGCTTCGGCAACGTCATCGAACTCGACATGGGCCTGGTGGTGCCGGACCCGTCGAAGTCGATCAACGAGGGCGCGATCGAGCCGTGGAGCAAGCCGCACTATCGGGCACAGCTCGCCGAGCTGAAGCGCGCAGCGCGCAAAGGAAATGTGCGGCTCGAGGTGCCGTGGACGGACCTGACGGACGAGGAACGCCGTTTCGTCATCGACGGGGATGGGGATTACGAAGGCGTGCGCGGCTTCTTCCGCTGGCTCGAGCGGAAGAAATACAAGGTGCACATCCGCGTGTTCCTGAGCCGCTACCGTGGATACCTGGCCTGCCCCGACTGCGCCGGCGCGCGGCTGCGGCGTGAAGCGCGTGACGTGCGCGTCGGCGGCAGCACCATCGACGTGGTCTCGGCGCTGACCGTCCGCCAGGCGCAGCAGTTCTTCGCCGAGCTGACGCTCACCGAAAAGGAGACGGCCGTCGCCGACAAGGTGCTGCGCGAAATTCAACGGCGGCTGTCGTTCCTGAGCGACGTCGGCCTCGACTACCTCACGCTCGACCGGTTGTCGTCCACGCTATCGGGTGGCGAGTCGCAGCGGATCAACCTGGCCACCTCGCTCGGGTCCGCGCTCGTGGGCACGCTCTATGTGCTCGACGAGCCGTCCATCGGCCTGCACTCGCGCGACAATCAGCGCCTGATCGACATCCTGCAGAAGCTGCGGCAGCAGGGCAACACGGTCCTGGTCGTCGAACACGACGAGGAGATGATCCGCGTCGCCGATCACGTCGTGGATATCGGACTTGGTGCGGGAGAGCAGGGCGGGCGCGTCGTCTACTCTGGAGATCTGCCGGGGCTGCTGCAGGAAACACGATCGCTGACGGCGAAGTACCTGCGCCATGAGCTGGCGATTCCGGTGCCGTCACCACGCCGGCGCGGGCTGGCGCAGAAAATAAAGCTGCGCGGTGCCACCGAGCACAATCTCAAGGACGTGGACATCGCGATTCCGTTGAATACGCTGACGTGCGTGACTGGTGTCAGCGGATCAGGCAAGTCCACGCTCGTCCACGACGTGCTCTACGCGGCCATCAAGCGCGCCAAGGGCGACTGGGACCGCCGCGTCGGTTCGTTCCGCGGCCTCGAAGGCCTGGAGTACATCAGCGACGTCGTCCTCGTCGACCAGACACCCATCGGCCGTACGCCGCGCTCGAATCCGGTCACGTACCTGAAGGCGTTCGACCCGATACGCGAGATCTTTTCGTTGACCCGCGACGCGAAGTCACGCGGCCTGTCGGCCAGCCATTTCTCGTTCAACGTGCCCGGCGGACGATGCGAAGCCTGCCAGGGCGAGGGCGAGGTCCGGGTCGAGATGCAGTTTCTCGCCGACGTCTTCGTGCCGTGCGACCAGTGCGACGGCATGCGCTTCAAGCCGCAGGTGCTCGACGTGCGATACCGCGGCAAGAACATCCACCAGGTCCTGGCGACGACGGTACGCGAGGCGCTCGCCTTCTTCAGCACGTCACCGAAGGTGCTGCGCCGCCTCCAGGTGCTCGACGAGATCGGTCTCGGCTACCTTCGGCTCGGCCAGCCGGCGACGACGTTGTCGGGCGGCGAGGCGCAGCGGATCAAGATCGCCGCGCACCTGGTGTCGTTCGGCGGTGATCGGCTGCTGTACATCCTCGACGAGCCGACGACCGGTCTGCATTTCGACGACATCGCGAAGCTGCTCACCGCATTCAAGAAGCTCGTCGAGGCGGGCCATACGCTGGTCGTCATCGAGCACAACCTCGATGTCGTCAAGACCGCGGACTACGTCATCGATCTCGGCCCCGAAGGCGGGGAAGGCGGGGGAGAAGTGATCGCTACCGGCACGCCCGAGCAGGTCGCTCAGGTCGAGGCGTCGCATACCGGACGGGCGCTGCGTCAGGTACTCGCCGATGGCCGCTCGAGCTCGTATGCCGCGCGGTAGCGTTCGAGTCGTTCGAAACGTTCGAGTCGTTCGAGACGTTCTGCCGCGGGCGTTTTACGAGCGCCCAACGCTCACCGTCGCGAAGGAACTGCTCGGCAAAGTGCTCGTGCATCGCACGCCGGCTGGGACCGCGGCGGGGATGATCGTCGAGACCGAGGCGTACATTGGCGAGGACGATCCGGCCTGCCACGCGGCGCCGGGGCCGACGCGGAGGAATGCTCCGCTGTACGGCCCACCCGGTGTCGCGTACGTCTACCTGAACTACGGCATCCACTACCTGATGAACGCGGTGACGGAAGCGGAGGGCGATCCCGCGGCTGTATTGATTCGCGCGCTCGCGCCTGTGGAGGGTGAGGCCCTCATGAGGAAGCGGCGTGCCCCGGCAGGGCGTCACATCGATGATAGGGATCTCTGCCGTGGACCCGGGAACCTCACCCGGGCGCTCGGAATTACGCTGACGGACAACCTGCTCGATCTGGTGTCGGGCAGGCTCGTCATCGAAGATCGTGGCTACGCACCATCTGCCGTCGCGTGGGGGCCGCGCGTCGGCATAACTGTCGGCGTGGACAAGCCGTGGCGCTGCTGGATCACCGGGCATCCGGCGGTGAGTCGTTCGGATCGTTCGGATCGTTCGGACCGTTCGGATCGTTCGAATCGTTCGGGCGCGCCGTGAAGACGGCCGTTCGCGGCAGGATGCTACGATCAAGTTACACGCGACGAACGACGTGAACGATCCGAACGACTCGAACGTTCCGAACGATTCGAACGAGATGTAATGGGAAAGACACTTTTAAAAAAAGTTTGGGACCTCCATGCAGTTCGGCAGCTGCCGACGGGACAGACGCAGTTGTTCATCGGGTTGCATCTCGTACACGAGGTCACGAGTCCGCAGGCCTTCGACGCGCTTCGTCAGCGTGGCTGGACGGTTGCGCGCCCCGACCGGACCTTCGCCACGGTCGATCACATCATCCCGACGCTGGAACGGAAGCGGCCATTCCTCGACGTCGTCGCCGAGGACATGATCGCCTCGCTCGAGCTCAACTGCCGTGATTTCGGCGTGCGGCTGGCGGGTCTGGAGGACGACCGCCAGGGGATCGTGCATGTCATCGGGCCGGAGCTGGGCCTGACACAGCCGGGGATGACGATCGCCTGCGGCGACAGCCACACATCAACTCACGGCGCCTTCGGATCCGTTGCGTTCGGCATCGGCACCTCGCAGGTGCGCGACGTCCTCGCGTCGCAGTGTCTCGCCATCGAGCCGCTCAAGGTCCGCCGCATCCGCGTCACCGGAACGCTGCAGCCGGGCGTCTATGCGAAGGACGTCATCCTCGAGATCATCCAGCGCCTCGGCGTGCGCGGCGGCACGGGCTACGCCTACGAGTACGCCGGCGATACGGTCGCCCGCATGACGATGGACGAGCGGATGACGATGTGCAACATGTCCATCGAGGGTGGGGCGCGGGTCGGCTACGTCAATCCCGACGAGACGACCTTCGAGTACCTGAAGGGCCGCCCGTTTGCGCCGGAGGGCGAGGCGTTCGAACGCGCGAAGCAGTGGTGGCGGTCGATCGCGTCCGACGCGGACGCCGTGTTCGACGACGAGGTGGAGATTCGCGCCGGCGAGCTGAAACCGGTCGTGACCTGGGGCGTCAATCCCGGGCAGTCGATTGCCATCGACGAGCGCGTGCCGTCGCCGGACGAGGCCGAGGAGCCGCAGGCCATCTCGGATGCGCTCGACTACATGGGGCTCGAACCCGGCCGGCCGATCGCCGGCATGAAAGTGGACGTCGCGTTCATCGGGTCGTGCACCAACGCGCGGCTGTCCGATCTCCGGGAGGCGGCGCGGATCGTCAAGGGCCGTCATGTCGCCCCGCATGTGAAGGCGCTGGTCGTCCCGGGGTCTGTCGGCGTCAGCAAGGCGGCCGAGCGCGAAGGGCTGGCGGATGTATTCCGGGCTGCGGGCTTCGAGTGGCGGGGCGCGGGGTGCTCGATGTGCCTGGGAATGAATCCGGACAAGCTGCAGGGCAACCAGGTGTGCGCCGCCTCGTCGAACCGCAACTTCAAGGGACGGCAGGGAAGTCCCACTGGACGAACGCTGCTGATGAGCCCGGCGATGGTGGCGGCCGCGGCGATCGAGGGCAAGGTCGTTGATGTCCGGGAGTACGTGCACTGATGGGGGTTCATTCTGGGACAGGTGTTCATGCCGGCAATTAGCCGAATTCAGGGCCGCGCGCTGCCGCTTCGTGGCGACGACATCGACACCGATCGCATCATGCCGGCCCGGTTTCTCGTCGGCGTCAGCTTCGAAGGGCTCGAGCGGCACGTGTTCGAGGACGACCGCAAGGCGGCGGTCCGCCCGCACAACCGGCATCCGTTCGACGTCGGACAGTATCAGGGCGCGCGGATCCTCGTCGTGAATTCCAACTTCGGATGCGGCTCGTCGCGCGAGCATGCACCGCAGGGTCTGCACCGCTGGGGCATCGATGCGGTCGTCGGCGAGTCGTTCGCGGAGATCTTCTTCGGGAACTCGGTGATGATCGGGATGCCCTGCGTGACGGCCGCTCCGCCGGACGTGCGCGCGTTGATGGAGCTGATCGAGAAGCGCCCGGCCGCGGAGGTCGTTATTGATCTGGTGGCGGGCACCTGCGAGGTTGAAGAGTTCCGCTGCGCGGTGTCGATGCCGCCGAACGCGCGCGACGCGTTCACCTCTGGCGCATGGGATACGACCGGGATGCTGCTCGATCACTACGAGCAGGTCGATGACGCCGCCGCCCGCCTTCCGTACATCGCGGGCTTCTAGTTAGATAGTTAGATAGTTGGATAGTTGGATAGTTGGATAGTTCGTCGTATCTAACTAGCCAACTGATCTCTTGGGTTTTTGTTCTTCGTGATCTTCGATCTCTTCGTGCACTTCGTGACCACGCGGGTGGGCCTTCTTTTTCTCTTCCACTGACGCCAGGAACGCCGTCGCGGCGTGCGAACGTTCGCCGCCCTTGCGGAAGACGAGCCGCACGTGCCGCCGCAGCCGTACCTCGGGCATGGCCAGCGCCGCCAGCTCGCCGCGCGCGATCTCGGACTCGGCGCATCGCCGCGGGAGCAGCGCGACGCCCATCTGCATCGCGACCGCGCGCTTGATGCCCTCCAGGCTCGGCAGCGAGACGAGGATGTTCGCGGGGATGTGATGCTGCTCGAAGAGCCGCAGCACCCGATCGCGCACATGCGACGGATCGTTGTGAGCAATCACGGTCTGGCGCGCGCACTCGGAGAGCGTGACCTCGCGGCTGTTGGCCAACGGGTGGGACGGGTGCACCAGCATCACCAGCTCGTCCTGCCCGAGCACGATCGAGCCGAGCTGCGCTTCGGCCGGCTGGAAGGTCAGGACGCCGAAATCAAGGGAGCCTTGCGCCACCTCGGCGCCGAGCTGGCGGGCCGGAATACGCCGGACGTCCACATGGACGAGCGGATGGCCGTCGCGGAAGCGCTCGATGAGCGGCAGCACCGCGTGAACCGACGCCTCGTTGCAGCCGATCAGCACGCGGCCGCGGCGGAGATCGCGCAGGTCCTTGACCGCTTCCTCGGCTTCCTCGGAGAGCCGCAGCAGGCGGTCGGCGTAGTCGCGCAGGAGCCGGCCGGCCTCGGTCAGCGTGGCGTCCTTCGTGGCGCGGTCGAACAGCCGCTCGCCCACGCTCTCCTCCAGCCGCCGCACGGCCTGGCTGATCGCCGGCTGCGTGCGGTGCAGCTTCATCGCGGCCTTGGAGAAGCTCCGCTCGGATGCAACGGTGAGAAAAACGCGTAATTCGCTTAGTTCCACAGGATAAGCAATTGTGATTCAAATAAAATGATTATCATTTTGACAAATCTTTCTCGGTCGCGTCTACTGGGTGAGGTCAGTACCCCCAGATCCCGTTGAGCCTGCCTCGCCGAAGCCTTGGCGGAGGCGGGGGCGTGGAGGTTTCAACCATGGCCGAGCAGGTTCGAATTTTCGACACGACGCTGCGCGACGGCGAGCAGTCGCCCGGGTTCTCGCTCCGGGTGTCCGAGAAGCTGCTCCTGGCGCGTCAGCTCGATCTGCTCGGGGTGGACATCATCGAGGCCGGCTTCCCGATCGCCTCGCCGGCGGACGCCGAGGCGGTGCGGCGGATTGCCGCGGAGATCCGCCGGCCGATCATCGCCTGCCTGGCGCGCTGCCACCGCAAGGACCTCGAAAAGGCGGCGTGGGCGATTCAGCCGGCCGCGCACGGCCGCATCCACACGTTCATCGCGACCTCCGACCTGCACCTCACGGCGAAGCTGCGCATGACGCGCGAGCAGTGCCTCGATGCGGCGATCGAGTCGGTCCGCTACGCGCGGCACCACACGGGCGACGTCGAGTTCTCGGCCGAGGACGCCACACGCAGCGACCTGGACTTCCTCTGCCGCGTCGTCGAGGCCGTGATCAAGGTCGGCGCAACCACGATCAACCTGCCGGATACCGTCGGCTACTCGACGCCGGACGAGACGCGCGAGTTCTTCCGCGCCATCCGCGAGCGGGTGTCGAATGCGGACAAGGTCGTCTTCAGCGCACACTGCCACGACGACCTTGGTCTCGCCGTCGCCAACACGCTGGCGGCGATCGAGGGTGGCGCGCGGCAGGTCGAGTGCACGATCAACGGCATCGGCGAGCGCGCGGGCAACGCGGCGCTCGAGGAGATCGTGATGGCGCTGCACGTCCGCAGCGACCGTCTGCCGCACGTGACAAACGTCGATACGAAGCAGCTCTATGCGTCGAGCGACATGCTGACGCAGCTCACCGGCCAGGGCGTGCAGGTCAACAAGGCCATCGTCGGCCGCAATGCGTTCGCCCATGAAGCCGGCATCCATCAGGACGGCATTCTCAAGGACCGGCGCACGTACGAAATCATGCGCGCGGAGGACGTGGGCGCGCCGTGGAATCCACTGGTGCTGGGCAAGCACTCCGGCCGGCACGCGGTGCAGAAGCGGTGTACCGACCTCGGGTTCGAGGTGCAGGGCGACGAGCTGATCGAAATCTACCGCGCGCTGATGGCCATTGCCGACGATCGCAAGACGATTACCGACAACGACGTCCGTTCCGTGATTGCCACCGTTCGCAGCGTGCAGGTGACGGCGGTCGTCGACGTCGTCGATCCGTTCGATACGCCGGCGGCGCCGGTTCACGCGCAGGAAGCCGGATACGGCCACGGGGTGTAACTGGAAAACTGGAAAAGTTGAAAAGTGGGTAGAGGCCGACGTTTACGTCGGCCTTTCGTCTTTCTGGGCCGGTTTTTCCGGTTCGATTCTCTCCACGAAGGTCACCCGTCCGACGGGCGCATGAATCCCGCGTTCACGCAGGACCTTGGCGACGCGCTTCCGCAGCTCGCGTCCGACGAGCCACTGCTTCTGCGGCACGGTCTTGATGCGTCCCTTCACCAGCAGCCGATCGGCTTCGAACGCGTCGATCCCGTAGACCTCGAGCGGCGCCAGGATGTGCGGCCGGAAATCCGGATCGCCCATCAGTGACTCGCCGGCATCGCCGAGCGCCTGCACGACACGATCAGGATCGTCGTCGTAGCCGGCGCCCACCGAGATCACGTAGTAGGCAAAGTCCTTCGACATGTTCGCCAGCGATTTCACCTCGCCGTTCGCGAACACGTGCACCGTGCCTTGCTCGTCGCGCAGGACGATCGTCCGCAGGTTCACTTCCTCGACCAGCCCACCCTGGCCGTTCACGACGGCGCTGTCGCCAACGCGGACCTGATCCTCGGCGATCATGAAGAAGCCGGCGATGAGATCCCGGATCAGCGTCTGTGCGCCAAAGCCGAGTGCCACGCCGACGACGCCGAGGCCGGTGACGGCGGGCCCAATCGGGAACCCGAACTCGCCGAGGACGATGAGGCCGGCGACGATGGTCACCACGACCGTCAGCGTTTTCTGAATGAGGCGGCCAAGCGTCTGCGCGCGCTTGGTCCGTTCGATGACGTCGAGCCCCGTGCCGGTGCTCATCTCGTGCTCGAAGCGGCGGGCGGCGGCAGAGCCGACGCGGATGATGAGGTAGGACGCCAGCACGACGATGCCGATGCGCAGGCCGCTGCGGAGGCCGGTTTCCCGGAGCCACCGGATGAGCGCCTCGCGATCGGTTGTGAATCCCGTGCTGTAGCCGGCCAGCGTCAGTGCCGGGAGCGTCAGGGCCGCGCCGAGGATCAGGAAGAGGAAGACGTGGATGGCGCGGCCGGGGCCGCGGACGAAGCGCTCTTCGCTCCCGGTCGGCAGGATCGCCCGGAGCATCGAGCGCACCACGCGCGCGGCGAGATTCGAGATGACGTACGCGGCGAGGAGCGCCAGCGCGAACGCCAGCGTCAGTTCAGGCCAGTTGGCCGGCATGCGCGGCTACGACGTTCCCCGTTTCTGAATCGGCACACGGACATCTATACGCTTTCCGTCGCGCAGGACGCGCAGCGTCGCCGTGCTGCCGATCGGCGCCTCGGACATCAACTGATCCAGCTGCCGCGGATCCTGCACGTCGGTGCCGTTGAAGGCGACAACGATGTCGCCGGCATCGAGGCCGGCCCGATAGGCCGCGGATTCGCGCTCCAATTCGTAGACGAGCGCGCCGCGGGTGTCCGGAGCGCGAAACCGGCGCTGGTAATACGAGGTGACCGGACCGAACCGGACGGCGCTGATCGAACCTCGACGCACTTCGCCGTACTGCCGCAGCTCGCCGAAGATGCGGCGGGCGAGATTGCTCGACACGGCGAAGCCGATGCCCTGATAGCCGCCGCTGCGCGAGAAGATCACCGTGTTGATCCCGACCAGCTCGCCGCGCGCGTTGATCAGCGCGCCGCCCGAGTTGCCTGGATTGATCGCGGCGTCGGTCTGGATGAAGTCCTCGAACGTTGACACGCCAAGGTTCGTGCGGCCAACGGCGGAAACGATGCCCAGCGTCACCGTCTCGCTCAGTTGATAGGGATTACCGATGGCGAGTACCCACTCGGCGACCTTCAGCTTCGACGAGTCACCCCACGGCATCGTCGGCAGATTGTTCGCCTCGACTTTCAGGACCGCGAGATCGGTCGCGGGATCGACGCCGATCAGTTTTGCCGGCAGCTCGCGCTTGTCCGACGTGGTGATCGTCAGGTCGAGCTGCTCGATGGTGACGTTGTCTCCGGCCTCGCCGGTGACGACGTGATTGTTGGTCAGGATGTAGCCGTCGGGACTGACGATGACGCCGGATCCGACGGCGTTGGATGGAATCCGCTGTGTAATGACGCCGCGGCGGCTGTAGAGGCGAAACGGATCCTGGATGTCGCGCCGGATCACCTGCATCGCCGAGATGTTCACGACCGCCGGTATGGTGCGTTCGGCGATGCGGCTGAAATCGGGCAGTGTCTGCGCAGCGGTGACCCCGCCTGGTGTCGTCACGGCAGGAGGAGTCTGGCCGGCGCGATTCTGCGCGCGGGCGTCGTTCGCGTCGCGCATGCGTCCGGTCAGCACCATGCTGGCCGTGAACGCGATCGCCACCAGCATCATCACGCTGAGGAGTCTCTGCTTCATCATGATTAGGACACCTGGATCCGCCGCGCGGATCCGTTAGCGGCCTTCGGACACGTCACGGTCAGCACGCCGTCGCGGAGGTCGGCGGTGATCCGCTCGCTGTCCATTGGCACCGGCAGGTGGAACGTGCGGCTGAAACTGCCGTGGCCCCTCTCGACACGATGGTATTGCTCGCACTGCGAAGTCCGCTCACGGCGCTCACCGGAAATCGTGAGCCGCCCCTCATGGACGCTGATGTCCAGTTCGTCGCGGCTCATCCCCGGCACTTCCGCCATGACGATGTACTGGTCGGCGGTCTCGAGGATGTCCACGGCCGGCGTCCATCCGGAGGGGCCGGGCGCAAAGCGGTCCAGGCGCTGCTGGATGGCGAGGAGGTCGCGAATCGGGTCCCAGCGGGCAAAGGCCACGAGAGAAATGATACGATCTTTAAGTTGTACCGACGGAAATCATGGCCACCTTACAAGCAACCCGCATGAAGAAGGGCATGCTGATCAAGATGGGCGAGGACCTCTTCCGCGTCCTCGACGTCCAGCATGTCACGCCCGGCAACCTCCGCGGTTTCGTTCGCGTCAAGATGCGCAATATCCGCAGCGGTCTGCTGGCGGATAACCGGTTCCGATCCGAGGACACGGTCGAGCGCGAGACGCTCGACGAGCGCGAGATGCAGTACCTGTATCAGGACGGCGACGACTATTACTTCATGGACACGGTGTCGTTCGAGCAGGTGCATCTGTCGAGCGAGGCGCTGGGGGAGTCGGTCAGCTATCTCAAGTCGGAGATGACCATCCAGGTCGAGTTCTACGGCACAGAACCTGTGGGTATCGAGCTGCCGCTGACCGTGGACCTCAAAGTCGTGGAGACGGCCCCGGGCATCAAGGGCGCCACGGCCAGCAATCAGATCAAGCCAGCAACCACCGAGACGGGGCTCGTCGTCAACGTGCCGCCGTTCGTCAATACCGGCGACATGATCCGGGTCAGCACCGAGACAGGCGAGTACCTCGCTCGCGCCTGACTGGTAACCACGAAGACCGCGAAGACCATGGATGTAGTCCGGCAGCCCAATCAGGGCTGGATCGAAGTCATCGTCGGCAGCATGTTCAGCGGCAAGAGCGAGGAGCTCATTCGCCGCCTGCGGCGAGCGCAGATCGCCCGCCAGAAGGTGCAGATCTTCAAGCCGGTGATCGATCGCCGCTACTCGGACGATCACATCGTGTCGCACAGCGAGATGCGCATCGAGTCGTGCGCGGTGCCCAGCTCGAGTGCGCTCCTCGACAAGGTCGCGGCGGATACGGAAGTGGTCGGCATCGACGAAGGGCAGTTCTTCGACCAGGAGCTGCCGATGATCTGCGATACGCTGGCCGACCAGGGCAAACGCGTCATCGTCGCCGGGCTCGATCAGGATTACCTGGGCAAGCCGTTCGAGCCGATGCCGCAGCTGCTCGCGATCGCTGAATACATCACGAAGACCCATGCGATCTGCATGGTGTGCGGTAATCCGGCAAACCATACGCAGCGGCTCGTCGCCAGCGGCGACCGCGTGCTCGTCGGCGCGCAGGGGCTGTATGAGGCGCGCTGCCGCCGCTGTTTCGATCCCTTCCCCGATCCCTGATCCCCGATCCCCGATCCCTGATCCAAAATGTCCCCTTCGGGGTCCAATTCAGCAATGCATGGCATTTCAATTGAAGCATCCGTCAGCTGATGGGGTCGGAGACCGTCTTGCCGTGGTTCGCGTGGGGCGCACCGCGCGTCCTGTTCCTGCTCGGGCTCGGCTTCCTGGTCGCGAATCTGAAAGTTGCCGGCGATCTGATCAAGTACCGACGCCGGCGGCACACCGCGCTGCTGACGTGGCGCGGGCAGCGGCCCGCTTACTACCGGCTGAACATCCTGCTCGCCGTTACGCTCGGATTGCTGCTGGCCGCGAAACTCGTCCGCAATGAACCCGACCGTGCGTTTGGGGAAGCGATGATGTTCGTCTATTACGGCTGCGCGTTTCCGCTGAGCATGCGCATCGCCCGCGGCTTCTATGGCGACGGTATCTGGTCCGACACCGGGTTCATGCGCTGGTCGCAGATCTCGGCCCTCTCGTGGAAAGAGGAACGCGGCGTCACGCTGATCCTGATCTCGCACTTCCGCAACATCGCCCGCCGGCTCCAGGTGCCGGCCCACCTGTACGGGCAGGCGCGCCGTGTCCTGCGGGACAAGGTCCACGAGCACGCGCTCCGGATGGGGGGATCCGGGCTGGACCTGGGCTCGCGGGATGACGATGATGTGGTCTAGGCGGTCGTAAGTTCAAAAGGTTCAACGGGTTCAAGCGGTTCAGGAAGCGCAGAACGCGGGCTGAACCCCATGAACAGGACCCACTGAACCTGTTGAACCTCGTGAACCCCTGAACTGGTTCACGTGCAAAACCGATAGACTCCGTGCATGGCAGCACGCCCTACCTGGAAAGGCTTCCTCAAGGTCAGCCTGGTGAACATCCCGGTCAAGGTGTTCCCGGCCACTGAATCCGCGGCGACGATCGCCTTCAACCAGCTTCACGCCGAATGCCAGACGCGCATCCAGCAGAAACGCTGGTGCCCGCACTGCGAGCGCGAGGTCCCGCACTCCGAGGTCGTCAAGGGCTACGAGTTCGAGAAGGGGCGCTACGTCGTTGTCGGCGACGAAGACATTCAGAAGGTGCGCGTCGAGTCGACCCGCGTGATCGATCTGGCGCAGTTCACCGATGAAACCTCGATCGATCCGATCTATGTCGATCGCGCGTATTACCTGGCGCCGGACGGACCGGTGGCGTCGGAAGCGTTTGCGGTGATGCGCGAAGGGATGGCCGGGAAGGCCGGCATTGGCAAGGTGGCGCTCTACGGCCGAGAGTACCTCGTTGCCGTGCGGCCGCAGAAGAAGGGCCTCGTGATGTACACGCTGCATCACGACGCGGAGATCCGCAGCATCGACGAGGTCGAGGAGCTGAATTCGGTTCCGTCGAAAGTCAAGCCGGAGGAGATGAAGCTGGCCAAACAGGTCGTCGCGACGTTCGACGGCGAGCTGAACCTGAAGGACTACAAGGACGAGTACCGCGAGGGTTTGCGCAAGATCATCGACGCGAAGATTGCGGGCGAGGAGATCGTCGCGGCGGAAGTGCAGGATCCGCCCAAAGTGGTCGACCTGATGGAGGCGCTGCGCAAGAGCCTCAACGCCGTCAGCACCGAGAAGAAGAAGCCGATCAAGGCCGCGCTCAAGAAAGCCCCCAAGGCGAAAGCCACCGCGAACGGAGCCCGTAAGCGCAAGGCCGGCTAACCGAGCCTGCGAATACCGATGTAGTGTCCGCCTTCAGGCGGACCTCCCGACCTAGTCCCCTGTTCAAGGCGGACCGGCTGATGGTTGGCGCCGTGGACTGTGCGCCAGCCGCCGCACGTC
>Ga0247825_10001798_pt1 | contig 14190 bp, 15 predicted proteins | sample 13C_Vanillin_Day_FD_194413 | JGI IMG/M metagenome (GOLD analysis project Ga0247825, IMG submission 194413) | Soil microbial communities from agricultural site in Penn Yan, New York, United States - 13C_Vanillin_Day48 | ecosystem: Environmental > Terrestrial > Soil > Agricultural land | place...
GCCCGTGCTGAACCCGCCCTGAAGCAAACCACCTTGTGGCAGTCACCCGTTCACTGTCACATCCACGCCGTTGTGGTACGTACGCGTTCCGAAGCCCGTTGCCCAGTCGGGATCGAGGCGGAAGTTCGTGACCCGCCTGCCGAAGTTCGCGTTGGGCGATGCGCCCAACTCGCCGTTGAGCGCTGGGTTCAGTGGATCGCCGTCCACGACGTAGTCGCGGTCGATGTCGTTCCAGGCGCGGCTGACCTGACTGACCGACGCGCGCGTCGGCACGACCAACGCCGTCGATTGAGTCAGGCGCTCCTGCATGATGTAGCGGCTTGCAGCTGCCTTCAGCGCTGTCTTTCCCGTGCCGAACGGGTCGTATGAGATCGCGATGCGCGGGCTCAGATCCTTCCAGCTGAGGACATCGGCTCCCTCGAAGTGCTCGGCGACTGGCACATAGCGTCTGGGCGCGACATCGAACGCCGGGTAGCTCGAGTTCAGATAGTCGAATCGCAGACCGGCGTTGACGGTCCACTTGTTCAACGAGATCTGGTCCTGGACGTAGATGCCGGCCGGATTCATCGGTTGCGGATCGGGCCACGGCGTCGTGTAGAACGTGACCTGGTTCGGCACTCCGCTGATCTGGTTGGTTAAAACAATTCCAAGTGTTTGGTACTTGCGACCTCAGCGACCCGTGACGCGTGACGTCACGCGAAGCGTTGATCGTCTGCCGAGGGCCCGTAAACGGCCGGAACCTTCGCGCCAAGGAGTCGCAGATACACAGTCAGCTGGCCGCGATGGTGCGCCAGGTGATTGAGCATGTCGCGCAATGCGATGTGACGCGGCGTCTCGGATACGACCTGGCCTCCTGCACGCAGCTTCCAGTTGGTCGTGAGCAGCACTGTGTCGTTGACAGCCTGCAACGCCGCACGGGCGTCGGCCACGCTCTTGTCGTGCGCCGCAACCAGCTCGTTCTGCGAGGGGAGTTTCCATTCGCCGCCGCCTGGCGGCGTGAGATCGAGTTCGTCCTGCTTGACGATGAACGTGACCCAGGCCGGCATCGTCGAAATCATGCCGGCGAGGCGGCCGAGGGCCATCGATTTGTCGTGGGGCTTCCAGTCCTCGCGACCTGGCGGTACTTGCTCGAGCACGCGCTTGGTGCGCGCGGCTTCACGGTCGAGTTCGCCGAGGAGTTGTTCTGTGAGCTTCATGGACCAATCGTGGATCAACTGTCGGGGAAGGCAGCTCGAGCGTTTCTAGGCGCGGCGACTGCCGACGATGACCGCGAATGGTGAGCGGCGCCACGGCACGTCCACGGCAAAGCCGGCGCGTTTCAGCATGCTGAGCTCTTCGGCGAGCGGCACGTACGTGTCCTCCTCGGCCCACGATTCGTAGACCCGTCGTCCCCGCTCGCGGCTGCCGAACGTCTTCCCGAGATGGGTGAACCAGATGTCGAGATCGCGCGCGAATCCGCGCGGTGTCGAGGCTGGTGCGCAGTCGCCGTTGATCAGGACGCCACCGGGACGAAGGGCGCTGTAGCAGCGCCGATAGAAGGCAAGCTTCGCACGTATCGTTCGGATGTGATGCAGCGAGTAACTCGCCACGATGGCATCGCAGGGTGGCAGCGTCTCGTCCAGGAAACTGCCCGTAGCCATCGTCACGCGACGTGACAGGCGGCCGAGGCGTATACGCGCGGTCGCCATCATGTCCGGGTCGGCATCGATGCCCCAGACGCGCGCGCCCGTCGCCGACTCCAGGCACGCCCGCGCGAGCGCGCCGGTGCCGATGCCCAGATCGACGATGGTGCGCACCGGACGCGCCGCATGACCGAGTGCGCGAGCGACCTCCGCGATCAGTTCGTCGTAGAGCGGGATCAGCGAGCGAATGCGGGCGTCATACTTGGCCGGCGAGATCGCGAGGTGCGAGGCGACGGACATTACGCAGATTGTAAAACCTGGTCGCTCACAACGGAGTTCCACAATGACGATGAAACCAGGATTCGCTGTCGTCGAGGGTTTCGAGGTTGAATGCGATCTCCTCGCTTGAGCGGGATCAGACTCTACTCACTCGGCTGAGCTTGTCCACCAACCGTCTGAAGGCCCGGGTGACGGCCATTCGCGCGGCGTCTGCTGAAGGCAGGCCGCATACGTGAGCGATGTCCTCGGCCTTCAATTCTGCGATGCTGGCGCTCAGGACTCGGCGGTCCTTTGGCGTTAGGCTGCGGAGAGCCTCCTCGTAGTGGGCGCGGCGCTCCTGGCTGATTGCGAATTCCAGCGGGCCTGCGGCCGGGCACGGGAAGTCGTCCCGGAGTTCCACCGGCTCAGACCGGTGTGCATGCCGGCGCGCCTGGTCGCGAGCGAGGTTGAGCACCGTCTGCCGCATATACGCCGTAACGGCGTAGGCGTGCCGTGACTCGAACCGGCGGCCGCGTTTCAGCAACCGAAGCGCCGCCTCCTGGACGAAATCCTGAGTGTCGAATTCTCGCCGTGCCACTCGCGGAACTCTGCCGTGTGCCCACCTTTCGACGGATGGAAGGCAATGCTGCACGAGGGCTTCGACCGACGGTATGTCTGCCGGGGCGGACTCGTTCGCGACGACGATTTCTCGATCCATGGGAGCCTCCTCGAAAAGCGGGACAACACGCCTCACTGGTATAGGCGTAAAAGCGAGGCCGGAGGGGTAAAGAGTCTGAGAAGGGCCGGAAATGCTGCCTATAATTGCGCCGCATGACGACGCACATCACGAGGCTCCTGCACGACTGGAGCACCGGTGATGACGAGGCGCTGAACATCCTGATGCCGCTCGTGCATCGGGAACTCCGTCAGCTCGCGCGCCAACATATGCGGAGTGAACGTCATGGTCATACGCTGCAGGCCACGGCGCTCGTCAGCGAAGCGTATCTTCGCCTCCTGGCCCTCAAACAAATCCAATGGGAGGATCGGGACCACTTTTTTGCCGTGGCGGCGCGCCTGATGCGTCGAATCCTCGTCGATGCTGCGCGCGCCCGTGACGCCGAGAAGCGCGGTTTCGGGATCGAGCCGGTGCCCCTCGACCAGGCTGAATCACAAGAGGATCATTCGGCCGGTGACTTACTGTTCGTGGACGAAGCCTTGCGGAAGCTACAGGCCTTCGATGCGCGCAAGGCGCAGGTCGTCGAGCTGCGCGTGTTCATGGGGCTGAGCGTCGAGGAGACCGCAGCCGTACTCCGTGTCTCTGTCGAAACGGTCAAGCGCGATTGGCGGTTGGCCAAGGCGTGGCTCAAACACGAGCTCGAACCGCCCGCGTTTCAGTCCGACCGCTCGAAGCAGGCGTGACGCGTCGCCGAATCACGGTCGGCGTGGCTGCGGCAGGCCCATGCCGTCAACGATCTCCGTGAATCGCGGGTCGTCCATCAGGGCGTCAAGATAGGATTCGACGACGATGTACTGGAGGAGCGGATCGCGCGCGGCGTATCCCGCCTGGAGTTGCGCAATTGCGCGCTCGCGATCACCCATCCCAAGGTAGGCGATCGCAAGGAACGATGGCGCGACGACCGTGCTCTCGCGTTCCAGCGCGCGCAAGCCGCGCAGAGCGTCCGCGCGCCGTCCCGCTCGTGCCAGCGCGTGAACGTAATAGCAGCGCGTGGCCGCCGTGGTGTCTCCCAACTCAATCGCCTTTTCGAAGGCGGCCACAGCGGCAACGAAGTCCCCTTTGCCGCCGCTCACAATACCGTTCCATCTCCAGAGCACGGCCGCGAGACCATCGAGGTTGGCAGCATCCTTGAGTGTCGCGAGCGCGCGGTCGTAGAGGCGGAGGTTGTAGAAGACCGCCGCCGATTCGACGGCGCCGGGAAGACCGACCGGGTCGAGTTCGCGCGCGCGTGTGATTTCGGCCACTGCGGTCTCATCGTTCCGGGTGAGGGTAAGGGCAATCGCCAGTGCCTGGCGCGCCGGACCGAAACTCGAGCTGAGCGCGATCGCGCGGCGGTACTCGCGCTCCGCGTCCGCCCACTGCCAGCGATCGCGTCGGATGCCGGCCAGGGCCGCATGCGCCTCAGGAAGTTCGTCGTCAATTGCGACCGCTTTCAGTGCTGCCTGCTCGCCGCGCTGAAGGGCCTCGGCCGGCTTGAGGCTTCCGGATGTGGCAAGAAAGCGATAAGCATTTGCGAGCTCGGCGTTCGCGAGCGCGTACGAGGGATCGATTCCGAGCGCCTGCTCGAAGTAGCTCGCCGCCCGTTGCCCGCTCTCGGGCGTATACAGCGACATCTCGTAGCGGCCGCGGAGCAACAGCGAATAGGCTTCGGCGTTCGGATGCACAGCCTTGTTCAGGCGGCGCTGATCGGCAGGCGTCAGCTCGGAGCGGACTCGACGCGCGATCTCGAGGGCGATCCGGGACTCGACTTCCACGACGTTCTGAAGGCTCTGCGTGAAATCTGCGGCCCACATCACGGTTCCATCGCTTCCGCGTACCAGCTCGGCGCTGATCCTGAGCTGCCCGTTCGCCCTGACCAGCCTGCCGGTGACGAGCGTCTGTACACCCAGAGTGCGCGCTACGTCTGAAATATCGAGTGAGTCGCCACCAAAGCGGAAGCTGGAGCTGCTCGCGATCACTTTGAGATCAGGCAGCAGGGTCAACGCATGGATGACGCCCTCACCGAGGCCGTCAGCGAGGCGTCGACCGTCGGGCGTCGCCTCGGTGGTGACGAAGGGAATCACCGCGACAGAGCCTGCCGGAGGCGGAGCCGGCCATTGCCAATAGGCCACCGCAGAGAGCGCGAGTGACGCGAGTGCAACCATGGCGACGACCCCCGGGCCGACGCGCGACGACCCGTGTTTGAGAATGAGCTGCAGTCGCCGGCTCACGTCCTCGAGTGACGGCAGGCGCTCCGCAGCGTCCTTCACCAGGCAGTCGTCGACGAGGTCCGCGAGTCGAGCTGGCACTCCAGACCTCGTCTCGATTCGCGGGGCGCGGTCATCCATAAGGCTGTTGATCCATCGCGGCGCGGGCGGGAACGGCAGGCTGCCCGTGGCGGCCTCGTACAGGATGCACCCGAAAGAGAAGACATCCGAGCTTGCGTTGATGGACCCGCCAGCGACTTGTTCGGGCGACATGTAGCCAATCGTCCCCTCGAAGCGCGGCCCGGTCGCATCCCGTGATCCCGTCAAACGCGCCAGACCGAAGTCGAGGACCTTCACCAGCCCATCGCGCGTGACCATCATGTTCTCGGGCTTGAGGTCGCAGTGCGCGATGCCGTTCGCGTGTGCGCGCGCCAGCCCGCTGGCTGCCTGGGCGAGGTGCTCGAGGCGTTGTCTCAGAGACCTGGTGGGGTCCGCGAATGCAGCGCGCAGCGTCACGCCATCGATGAACTCCATTGCGATGAACCAGAAGCCGTCGGCTTCACCCACGTCGTACACGGTCGCGATGTTCGGATGGTTCAGCGACGCCGCCACACGTGATTCGCGCGCGAACCGCGAGCGAAATTCCTCCGTCACGCGTGTTCCGTCAAAGACCTTCAGTGCCACGTGGCGATCGAGCCGCGTGTCGTACGCCTTGTAGACGTCAGAGCTCCCACCAGATCCGAGAAGGTCCACGATGCGGTAGAGACCGAGTTCGGCATCGGGCGCGAGTAAGGTGCGGGTCGGCGAACCTGCGTCCTTGCCGAGACTGCTCAGTGTGAGACGGCCAAACAAGCTGACCGTGGAGGGTTCTTCCCGCAGTAGCAGCTCGACGGCCGTGAGCAGCTCAAGATCATCTTGGCACGCTTCGGTGAGAAGGGCAGTACGATCCGGGGCTTCGAGCGCAGCGAGGTAGACGCCCTCGATCTGCTTCCATCGCTGGTCGTCCATGAGAGTGCTGCTCGGGTGCCGGCGAGTATAGCCCACCGCTCAGCTGCGGATGCGCAGCGAGTCGATGCGAGAACCATGTGATTATCTTGCGGCGCTCGGTATCTGATGACTTGCAACTGACGACGAAAAAATGACGATGAAACATTCAATTGCTGTCGGCGTCTTCGTGGCCTGCGCCGTCGCTGCCACCTCTTCCGCTCAGGGTCCTTCGTCATCGTTTCCTCGGGGGAACAGCCAGCAGTCCTGGCAGAATCCCGCGCTGAAGAGCGTGCTCGCGAAGTGCAAGACGCCTCCACAACCTTTCTCCATTGCTGGCGCGGCGGCGTCCGACGCCAACTCCGCGCCACCGCCAGCGCCGACCTCGCGCCCCTCGACCGCGATCCCAGGCGTGATCGCAGCGGGGCAGAACTGGAAGGCAGCATGGTCGTGGGAAGGCAACAACGCCGACGGTCCCATCGCCGGAGACAACGGCACCGTGTTGGTCGCCAACAACGACGCGAGCAACGTGATGAAGCTCGATCCTGCGACGGGCCTCGCCACGATCATCCACGCTGACACGAATACAGGTGGCGCCTTGTCGCGCAGCAAGAACGGCGCGCTGTTTGTCGCATCGCGAGGATTGAACGGCGGCATCCTGCAACTCGAGCCGCAGCGCAAGATGTTTGCGAACTCATTCAACGGTGAGCCGATCGAGTGCGTCGGTGGTGTCGTGAACGATCTGGTTGCTGATGCGCGCGGCGGCGTCTATGTCGCCATTTCGGGAAGTGGAGTGTTCTACGCCAGCCCAAAGGGCGTGGTGTCCACGTACGGTGAAGGCGTCCCGGGGGCCAACGGCATCATCCTGAGCCGGGACGAGAAGACGCTCTACGTCACGAACGGCGCCGTGGTGATCGCATTCGACGTGCAGGCCGATGGTGCGCTCACGAACCAGCGGGAGTTCGGAAAGCTGCGCGGTGGTCAGGCGGGCGACGGTTCAGGCGTCGATGCCGAGGGACGGCTCTATGTGGCGACGGGATCGTCGGTGGATGTGTTCGCTGCGAACGGCGAGTTCCTCGGAAGCATCCCCGGGCCGCAAGGTTTGCACGGCACGTTCTTCGGTGGCCGCGACAAAAAGACGCTCTACGGCATCGTCTTCTACGGCACGTGGGGGACAGCGAGCGCGAGGAATCAGGTCATCGCTATTCCAACGATCGCGCAGGGGTACACGGGGCGCGCGAAGTAGTACCGCCATTTGTGCGGTAGCATCTTGGGCCTCCGAGGAGGAATCACACGTGCGCAACACAGCTTCGGCTCGACTCACTGGACGAACCGGTTTCATGGTGGCAGCTCTCGTCGCATGGTCGCTGACGGCAGCGGCGCAGACACCCGCCCCCGCGCCCGGCACGCAGAAGCCGGGCATGGCGCCGAGGCCGCCGCTTTTGTTCAGCGAGACCTTCCGGATCCCGCCCCACACGGGTGAGGAAACCGACGAGAACACGCGTGTCACGCAAGCGGTCGTGACCAACCCGAATCTCGAGATAAAGCTGTACGGGGCGGACGCATCGGTGATTCGCGCCGCTACGCACGAACAGCGCACCGACCTGTGGAACGGGATGACGACGTCTCCGGCAGCCGTGACGCTGCGGGACAAGCGCAGTCTGCTCGATCTGACCGGTGCCGCACGCCTTCGGTGGATCCTGCGCACGAACGCGATTCACACGCTGCATCCGGTGGTGAAGCTCGCGGACGGCCGGCTCCTGGTGGGTGACCGGACGATCACCACGCAGGGCGAGTTCCTGAGCGTCGAGGTTGCCTTCATCGGCATGCGCTGGTATGTCCTCGATCCAGACAAGGTTGTTGTACGCGTGGAGGTGGTGAACCCGAACCTGCGCGCGGTGGACGAAGTGGGTGTCGCGATGCTGATGCCCGGTGGCGGGCACGGCATCGCCGGGTCCGCGAACATGTCGAATGTAGAGCTCTTCGCATACCCGGTGCCGCGGTAAGAGGCCAACATGCGGCATCGTCTGATTGCAGGCGTCGTGACACTCGTAGGACTGCTGAGTACGGCCGTACCCGCCGCGGCGCAGGCCAAGGGATCGGCCGAGGCGTCGGCCGCTGCCGTCGTCAACCCGAAGTGGACACCGTCGAAGCTGACGTGGGGCCATCCCGATCTCGAGGGTATCTGGACGAGCGACGACATGCGCGGCGTGCCCATGTCGCGGCCGGCGCAGTTTGGGACGCGCAAATCCCTCACCGACGAGGAATTCGCGCAGCGCGCGGGTGAGCGCAGCAAGGCGCGTGATTTCGACAACGCGCGAACAGGCACCTTCCGCAATGAAGAGGGATCGCGAGACTTCGGCTACACCTCTCTCGTCGTCGATCCTGCGGACGGCCGGGTCCCGGCGCTGACGCCGGAAGCACGCGCGCGTCGCCCCATCCCTGGTACCAACGGCGTGGGTCCCTTCAACACCGTCGAGGACTTCAACAACTACGATCGTTGCATCACGCGCGGCCTGGCAGGTTCGTGGTTGCCGGTGGTCTACGGTAATGGCGCACGAATCGTACAGACGCCCGACTCGGTGATCATCTCCTACGAGATGGTCCACGACACGCGCGTCATCCCGCTCGACGGCCGTCCGCACATCGGCAGCAGCATCCAGCAGTTGATGGGCGATTCGCGTGGCCACTGGGAAGGCAACACGCTCGTCATCGAGACGACCAACTTCACCGATCGCACCTCCATCGGTCCCAATGGTGGTGGCGCCAGGCACAGCACGGCGATGAAGATGACGGAGCGAATTACCCGGATTGATCCCGAGATGATCGACTACGAGCTGCGCGTAGACGACGCGAAGACCTATGTGGCGCCGTGGACGCTCCGCATGACGCTTACTCGTCAAGCCGGCTACGAGATCTTCGAGTATGGCTGCCACGAGGGGAACCACTCTGTCGCGAACTCGCTCAGTGCCGAGCGCGCATACGAGAAGCAGGCCGCCGAGAATGCGGCGAAGGGCCTGCCGCCGCCCGAGCGCGTGTTTGGTCGCGTGAACGGCGAGGATCGCGGCCGGTAGGAAGGACGCAGCCTTGCGCGAGCCCCGTCGCTTTCCGCGCGTCATCGCCATCGCCGTATTGACGGCGTTCTGGTTCGTGGCTCGCGGTGCAGCTGTCGAACCCCAGGGTGCCTCCGGGAATCAAGCCGCGGGCGCATCGTCGAGCGGTCTCGAGGTCCTGGAGGTTCGGCCGAACTTCTTCATGATCGCCGGCGCCGGAGCGAATATCGGCGTCCAGGTGGGCGAGGATGGCGTCGTCGTGGTGGACGCAGGGTCTGCTGCCAGCGCTCCCGCTGTTGTCGCCGCGATCAAGCGGATCACACCGAAGCCCATTCGCTACGTCATCGACACTGGGCCCGATGCCGATCACGTCGGTGGCAACGACGTGCTTTCGAAGGCTGGCGACCAATTCTTTCCAGGGACGACGCCTGCCGGGCCACGGCAGGACGCCTTGCGATCGGCTGCCGCGATCCTCGCGGCCGAGGGCGTCGTGCGACACATGACCGCAGCGGCGGAATCGGCGCCGGCGCGTCCGCTCGTCGGATTGCCGACCGAGTCATTTCACTACGCGCGAAAGTATCTGTACCTGAACAACGAGGCGATCGAAGTGCTACACCAGCCAGCGGCGCATACCGACAGCGATGTCTTCGCCTTCTTCCGGCGCTCGGATGTCGTCGTTGCCGGCGACGTGATCGACACGCGCCGCTTTCCCGTCATCGACATCGAGCGCGGCGGCAGCATCGAGGGCGAGATCGCGGCGCTGAACCGCTTAAGTGAGCTCGCAGTGGCGTCGGTGCCGATCGTGTCGCGCGAGGCGGGCACGATCGTGATCCCGGGTCACGGCAGGCTCTGCGATCAATTCGACGTCATCGAATACCGCGACATGATCACCATCATCACCGAGCGCATTCGCGGGCTCGTCAACGCCGGACGATCGCTCGAACAAGTCAAAGCCGCAGGACCGGCAAAGGGCTACGCCGGCCGTTACGGCAACGATGGCGGTGACTGGACCACAGATAAGTTTGTTGAAGCGGTGTATCGGAGCCTGCTGAAGGAGAAAAGGGGGTCGGGAGTCATTTCCGAGAAGACCGATGGGAAATGACTCCCGACCCCTTCTCGCCGGGTTGCTCGTCTTGTTCGCCATTGGTGTGCCCGGGTCCGTTCACGCCCAGCAGCCCTCATCGAAGGCGCGCGACGTCGCTCCGATCGATCTGACCGGGTACTGGGTGTCCTACGTCACCGAGAACTGGCGCTACCGGATGGTGACGCCGGCCAAGGGTGAGTACCGCCGTATTCCGGTCTCGCCGGCTGGAGTGCCGATCATCAACGCGTGGGATCCCGTCGCAGACACACGAGCGGGCAATCAGTGCAAATCGTACGGCGCGGGTGCCATCATGAATGTGCCCGGCCGGTTGCACATCACGTGGCAGGATGCCGACACGTTGCGCGTCGACACTGACGCGGGCACGCAGACACGGCTCTTTCGTTTCACCGCGCGCACTTCGTCTTCAACTGCCAAGCCCACCTGGCAGGGTGAGTCGGCTGCACGCTGGGAACAGGTGCCGGCGCCTGATAAGGGCGGCAGTCTCCGCGTCGTCACATCGAACATGCGCCCGGGGTATCTGCGCAAGAACGGCGTGCCTTACAGCGAGCGCGCCACTGTGTCGGAGCACTTCGATGTCACGTCGCTTCCTGACGGCGGCGGCGAGCTCCTGCTGGTCACCACCGTCGTCGAAGATCCTGTCTACCTGAACGCGCCATACGTCACGAGTCCTCATTTCAAGAGAGAACCAGACGGTTCCAAGTGGGCTCCCACACCATGCTCATCGACCTGGTAGTGCGGCGGTCTGTCGCGGCGCTGATCCTCGTGCTCGTCGCTCGCGTGGCGTTCGCGCAGACCGACGCGGCGGGTCCGCAAAGCAGGACCCGCCCTACGAGTTCGGCGGTGCTTCCAAGTGAATTTGAATTCGCGGGCTCGTGGGCCCCGATTGGTACTGAAGACGTGCAGAACGACTCGGTGCCGGTGGACTATCTCGGGCTGGCACTCACCGACGAAGGCCGGACGCGCGCGCTTTCCTACGACGAGTCACAGAAGTCGATGGTCGAGCGGCAGTGCCAGGGCTGGGGCGCTTCCTACGCGGTGCTCGGTCCTTTCGGTCTGCGGATCTCGCGTCAGGCAGATCCCACAACGAACCGAGTCGTGTCGTACACGATCGATCCGTGGGAAGACTGGAATGGCATGACCATCTGGATGGATGGCCGGCCGCGTCCGTCGGAGCACGCTCTTCACACGCAGGCGGGTTTCACGACCGGTCGTTGGGAGGGCGGCGTGCTTGCCGCGCGCACGACTCACATGCAAGCCGGCTTCATCCGCAAGACGGGCGTGCCATTGAGCGATCAGGCGACGATCGATTGGCGGTTCTTCCGCCACGACAACGTGCTGACGGTGCTGATGGTGGCCCGCGATCCGGTTTATCTCGTGGAGCCCGAGATCATCTCGAAGGGGTTCAGGCTTTCAAAGACGCCGCTCGACTTCCGCGACCCGTGCGTCCCTGGCTACGAGGGGCGCGAACCGGGCGACCCCGTGCCGCACTTTGCAGCGGACGAGAACCCGTTCGTTGACGAGTTCATGAAGCTGTATAACCTGCCGCGCGAAGCGGTGCTGGGCTATCGCGAGACGCTGTATCCGGAATACCGCAAGACGATCAAGGACACGTACGTGCCGCCTCCGCCGTGCACCGAAGACTGCGGTGTCGCCGGCAACTTCGTCAGGCGGCGTGGCCCCACCCCTTAGGCTGCGACTCCGCGGGGATTCTCGAGCGATACGCGAGGCACGAATGGACGACATCACGCGAAGGCGTTTTATAGAAGCCGCCAGTCTGGCCGCGGCTGTCTCTCCGCTCGCGGCCGCACAGAACCAGGAGCAGGCGCCAGCACCAACCCGGGCGACGTCGCCGCGTGCCACGTCTCGGGCTCGCGATCTCACGGATGGGGAGCTCGAGGCGATGTTCCGCCGGTGCTCCAACACCGGAAAGTGGGGACCCAATGACGAACTCGGTACGCTGAACTACATCACGCCAGCCAAACGCATCGCGGCGGCGCAACTCGTGAAGACAGGTGAGGTGGTTTCTGTTGGGCGAGATCTGACGACGAGGCAGTCCAAGATGAATGGGCAGCCGGTCGTGCACGTGATGATGTTCAGTGATGCCAACAGCCCGAGTTGCGGCGACTATTTCACGATCGCCCCACATGGGATGGTCGTGACGCACATGGACGCGTTGTGTCACTTCTCCCTGGAAGGATCAGTTCTACAACGGACGCAAACGGTCGGAGACGCTGACCGCGAGCGGCGCGAAGTGGGGGTCGATTTACGTGCAAAGGCAGGGCATCTTCACCCGCGGCGTGCTTCTCGACGTTGCCGCTGCGCGCGGTGTGTCGTGGTACAAGCCCGATGAGTACGTCACCGTTGCGGACTTCGAAGCGGCAGAGAAGCGTCAGCGTGTGCGTGTCGAGTCGGGTGACGCGATCTTCGTGCGGACCGGCATGGAGCGCATGGAGGCGGAGCTCGGCGAGCAGGACATCTACCCGCGTGCCGGGCTTCACGCCGACTGCGTCGAGTGGATGCACAATCGCCAGGTGTCTGTGTATGGGGGCGACTGCATCGAAAAGCTCCCGTACCCAAGTGAGAGCTTCACGTCGGCGGTGCACATGATCGTCCTGGCGTCGATGGGTCTGCCGATTCTCGATTGGCCGTCACTCACGGAGCTGGCCAGGACGTGCGAACGCCTCGGTCGTTGGGACTATCTGTTGACGACCGCGCCGCTGAGGCTTCCGGGGGGAACAGCTTCACCGATCAACCCTTTGTGCCTCTTTTGAGAGAAGGAACCGCTATGGTGATCAACAAAGCGGCGCCCGCGAGGCCGGGGTTCTAGTGCCGAATCTGATCGGCGGCTTCACCCTTTTCAATCTCTGAGCAGTTCGCTCGCTCTGGCAGGAGCCCGGCACCGGGACGATCCACGAGACGCAGCGTCCGCGGAGTCATGACCCACGGTTCGACGAGCACCTCCGGGTCCTCGATGATGACTTCGTACTTCACGTCGTTCCCGGTGCGGGTAAATTTCTCCACGACGCGCAACTGGTCCGAATGAAAGAAGCCGCCACGCGCGAGCCACGTCGCATCGGTGAACCCGATGGAGTCGAGCACCAGCGTGTCACCCTCCCAGTGGCCGATCGTGTAGCCGTTGTACGTGTACTCGAGCGCGCGCTTGGGATCGTGCTTGCCACCGGTCGTAGGAATCACCCGATGCTCGGCGTACCCGCCACCACCGTCGATCCCGCCCCTGTAGAGAAGCGTGATGTCTTGAGTCGAATGGTAGATGCGCGCGGGCGGTCCCTGCCGGGGGATCCCGAGCGGCTGACACGTCATGACCGGATCTTCCCGGTTGGTCCACATGTCGAGTTCCTGGATCTTGTCCCAGTGCTCAGGCTTATAGAGCGGACGGTTGGGTCCGAGCCGTGATGGCGCTTCGAACTCGAAGTCCTCGGTCTGGTTGGTCCACTCGAGACACTCGACCTGATACGGACTGCAGCGGCGGAACCCGTAGGCAAGGCCTCTGGGCGCCACAGCCTGCCAGACACCGCTCAAATCCGGCTTTCCGTCGGAGAGCCGGGGAGTAGGCGCATTCGGCGCGGCCGCCGGCGCTGGGCCCTGTGCTAACCCGGACGCGACAGTGAGCGCGAGGAGCATCGTCACGCACGCGAAGACCTGCGCCAGCATGACTCGCTGTTCCCTCATGGCTGATCCTCCTCGAAACTCTGTGACGGGGTCTGACCCCATCTCATTTCGCGCTCGCCTTGCGCACACTCGCCGGAACGGGCATGACGACGTACAGCTGACCCGTTTCGGTCTGGACCGTCGTGAGATCGCGGACGACTGCGCCATTCCGCCGTTCGACGATCGTGCCGGCGTAGAGCGCTTCGATCTTGTTCAGCGGATTGTTCCAGTCATCGTACTTGCCGTAGACGAACTCCGTTGTGTTCGCTCCCTGCTTGACGACCACTCGTTCGGCAAGGAACCCCTTGGCGTCGAGCGTGGCCGTGGCGATTGCACCCGGCACTCCGGGGATTGGAAACGTGAGAACCGGTTGCCCCGTCTCCCAGGACAGTGTCGTCGCCGCGCCGGGCCCTGTCGGGCGCGGGCGCTCGAGCAACATGGCCGGGTTCTGCGCGAACGTCTCGGACAACGGGAGGCCCGCTGCCGCAGCGATCGCCGCCTTGGGCGCACCTTGCGGACTAGCCCAGATACGGATCAATCGCTCCTGCAGCGCCGCCGGCATCGGCGTGGCCTTCCC
>Ga0247825_10001800_pt1 | contig 14188 bp, 16 predicted proteins | sample 13C_Vanillin_Day_FD_194413 | JGI IMG/M metagenome (GOLD analysis project Ga0247825, IMG submission 194413) | Soil microbial communities from agricultural site in Penn Yan, New York, United States - 13C_Vanillin_Day48 | ecosystem: Environmental > Terrestrial > Soil > Agricultural land | place...
CTTCAAGGTGGTGGAGCACGACTCGCCCGAGGACGCGGCCCTGGAGGAGACGCAGCGCGGGTATGATCTCGTGGTGGTGGGCGTGGGCGCGGAGTGGGGTCTGGAGGACGGCTTCTTCGGCCTGCACCGCGAGCGCCTCATCGGAGATGCTCCCACCTCGCTGCTGGTGGTCCGCCATCCGCAGCAGGCCCCCGCCGAGGCCCCCGCAGGAGAGGCGGATGCAACCCCCGTGCTCCCTGCGAACGGTGCCGCCTAGGCTTCCAGCGCCCGCAACCCGCACGGACCAGAATCGAGGCGATGACATCATGCACCTGGGAGCCACCCTTCGACTGCTGCGTGTAGACGCGGGGCTGAGCCTGCGCGACCTGGCTCGCCGTATCGGCGTGTCCAGTGCGTACCTCAGCCGTGTGGAGAACGGGCTGGACGCAGTGCCCACGCCGGAGAGGCTCGCCGCCATTGCCCGAGAGCTGGACGTCCCCTCCACGCTGCTCATGGATGTGGCGCACCGGGTGAGCCCTTTCGTGGCCCACTACCTGGAACAAGTGCCTGGCGCAGGCATGCTCTTCCTGGAGATGGCTCGGAGAAACCTCTCGGGTCCGCAGCTGGCCCGGGTGCGCGAGTTCCTCGACGCGGAGTTTCCCGTGAAGACCGCCGGACACGAGGCCCCCGTGCCCGCACTGGCTCCCCTGCTGGCACCTGAGCGGATGGTGCTGCGCCTCACCTGTACCACGCTCGATGATGCGCTGGACGTGGCCGCGGGCCGGCTCGCGGTGGCCTGCCCTGGCGTGAATGCCCCCCGGCTGGTGGCGGAGATGAAGCGGCGCGAGGAGGTGGCTTCCAGCATGGTGGGCAGCGGCGTCGCGGTGCCCCATGCCTTCGTCGAGAACACCGCGCCAGTCGCCGCGGTGGTGACGCTGGCCAAGCCCCTCCATGCCGAGACACCGGATCGTATTCCCCTGCGACTGCTCGTCACGCTCGTCGGAGGAGAGCGAGGACCCACGCACCTGATGCGGATGGCCCATGTGGCACGCCTGTCCAGTCACGGGCTGGCGGAGCGGCTCGCCGACGTGGAGCAGCCGCAGCAATTGCTCACCCGGCTTAGGGAGCTGGAGACCCTGCGCTGAAGGAGCTCCTACCCGTGCGCGGCGGTGCGGACGCTCCAAGTGTCCTGGCCCCCTTGCGCGATAAGTGTTCACTTAACATAATCCGCCCCTCACATTCCCTGCGAAGGATCCGAGGTCCGCGCCAGGGTTCGCTGACGAGCTGACAACGGGGAGGACCGACGATGAGCGAGCGAGAGTTGCTGGGGGAGAACGCGCAGCCGGAAGTCCCTGGGGTGAAACCGGCACACGAAGCACTGCTGGAGCGGTACCTGCACCTGCTTCAGACCGACCCCACGCTTCTCGCGGCCGCCTCTCGGTCTGGACGAGAGCAGACCCTGCAATGGGCCACCGACGAGCTGAAACACACCGCAGCCACGTTGGGCCACCTGCCCCTGAAGGATGCCGAGTACGAATTGGAGCGCGTGCTACAGGAGGTCAAGGAGCGCCTGGAAGTGCCGGAGTCGCAGAGCCTGAACCCGGCGGATGCGGCCACCTGACAGGCGGGAGCGGTGAGCCTGGCTCACTCCGCGTGGCCGAGCAGGAAGGACAGCACCAACAGCGCGAGCACCACGGACGTCACTGCTACGAACACGCGGTCTCGCTGCTGCCGGAAGATGAGCAGCGCCAGCGCCACGCGCGCCACGGGGACGGCCATCATCACCAGCAGGCCCACCATGGCAATGGCCTGCCCGCGCGTCGCCAACACCCCCGCCATCACGTCCGAGAGCTGGTGCGGCCAGTTGCCCTCCGTGGTCAGCCGCTGGAGCGCGTCGACGGAGGAGAAGTAATCCGGATGGTGGAAGAACGTCACCCCCATGCCGAACACCACGAGCCCCAGGCTCACCATCACGCCGTAGCGCAGCAGCGAGCTGATCAGGAGCTCCGGGCTGCCGGATGCCGCCGGGGCGGCGGCCTTCGCCTCCACCGTGGGTTGCACGCTCATCCGGCCCACCCCTTGCGCAGCATCTCGAAGGCCACCCACAGGAGCACTCCGACGAAGAGCACGCGCAGCCACCCACTCTTGAGCTTCGTCAGGTAGCGCGAGCCGACGAAGGCCCCCAGGGTGACGCCCAGGCACACCGGGCTGGCGATGAACGGATCAATGTCTCCGCGCGCGAAGTAGACACCCGCGCTGGCCGCGGCCGTCACCCCGATCATGAAGTTGCTGGTCGCCGTGGACACCTTGAGGGGCAAGCGCATGGCCAGATCCATGGCGGGCACCTTCAGCGCGCCGGAGCCAATGCCCAACAGCCCGCTCACCGCGCCCGCGGCGTACATGAGGCCCAGGCCGGTGAGGGGGCGGGTGACGCGGTAGTCCACCTCTCGCCCGGTGGCCTCATCGAAGTAGCTGCTGTGCAGACCCAGGCGATCCGCCAGGGCATCCGGTGGCACGGGAGCGTCTGCTTGAGCCCCCAGCTTGCGCAGCATCGCCACGGCCGAGTACCCCATGACGGCGCCAAAGATGAGGTACAGCCCTCGCCCGCCCACCACGCCCGCGAGGAAGGCCCCGGTCAGGGCCCCGGCCGTGGTCGCCATCTCCAAGAACATGGCCACGCGCAGGTTCGCCAGACGGTCCCTCACGTAGGCCGCGGCCGCGCCGCTGGACGTGGCGATGACGGACACAATGGAGGCGCCCACCGCGTAGCGGATGTCCACCTTGAGCAGCAGCGTGAGGATGGGGACCAGGATGAGCCCACCCCCCAACCCCAGCAGCGAGCCCAGCAGGCCCGCGACCACGGAGATGGTGAACACCACGGTGACGAAGAAGAAGGGTGTCATCGCAAAGGGTAAGGTCCTCCCACCTTCCCTCTTTCCTCGTGTGCCGACAACCCGTCAGGGCTCCCCTGAAGGACGCTCGACAGGTCCCTGCCCGCCCGGGCGGCGCGCGAAGATGAGGAAGTACTGGTTCGGCAGGAAGCGGATGTCCTCGGCGAGGCTGTAACCCGCGGCATCCAGCTCCTCGCGCACCTGCTCGGGTGTCAGCCGATGCTTCTCCGGCGGGCCCATCGGCTGCCCCTTGCGGAAGTCGATGATGGCCACCCGCCCGCTCGGATTCAGCGAGCCCAGGAGCTGGCGGAAGTAAGCCGTCCGCTCCTGGATGTGGTGGTATGTATTGACGACCAGCACAAGGTCCACGGGCTCAGGGAGCTTGGGGTCCGCGGGCTCGCCGAGGATGGCGGTGAGGTTGCCGAGTCCCTCGCGCTGCGCACGCTCATTGAGGTAGCGCGTCATGTCGAGCTCGATGTCCACGCCATAGACGCGGCCCTTCGGCACCGCCCGAGCCAGCCGCACCGCGAAGTACCCGGTGGCCGAGCCCAGGTCCGCCACCTTCGCCTCCTGCGGCAGTGCGAGCGCGGCGATGACGTCCTCCGGCTTCTGCCAGGCATCCCTGGCGGGGTCCTCGAATTTCTTGGCCCACGCATCCGCGTTCTCGAAGCGGTGGGGCATGGAGCCGTGGTGGGCAAGGCCATGACCCTGGTCCGAGTGCGCGCACGCACTCATGGTGAGAAGCATCAGGGTGGCCCAGGCGAGCCGGAACGGTGGGCACTGCTGCACGAAGACCTCCAGGCAAAGCAGGAGCCGGGCATTTTTGCGGCGGCCGAGCGTTCGGAAAAGGCTCATGTGGAGCAACCGTCGCACCTGGGGCATGGGCGTTATCATCCGCAGGCTCGCCTTATCCCTGGAGCCCTCTCTGATGAAGACTCTCCCCTCCCCACGTTGGACGCTGCTGGTGACGCTGCTGGCGCTACGCGCATCCCCCGCGCTGGCCCATGGGGGACTACCCGAGACGAGCAACATCAGCGTGCGCCAGGGGAGCGAGGCCGATCTCATCGCGGGGGCCTCCTTCGGCGCGGTCATCTCGCGGGATCGCGGGCAGACGTGGCGGTGGATCTGCCCCGAGGGCATGGGTATCGGCGCCTGGCGCCCGGAGCGCTACTTCTGGCTGAGCGGGGGGGACTTGATCGCCGCCACCGGTAGCGCGCTCATTCGCTCGAGCGATGGCGGCTGCACCTGGGTCTCGCATGTCTTCTTCAAGGACACGTGGGTCACTGGCCTCGCCGTACACCCGGCGGACGAGCGCATCATGTACGCCGTCACGGGTAAGCCGTCGGTGGGCAACAGCATCTACCGCTCGGACGACGGAGGAATGAGCTGGGCGGAGCTGCTGCCTCCACGCACGGACGTTCGGTACTCCGCCATCCGCATCGCCCCTTCCGATCCACGGCGGCTCTACGCCTCCGGCCAGGACGCGGAGGGGATGTTCATCTCCCGCAGTGACGATGGGGGCCAGACGTGGACCCGCGTGGCTCAGCCTCTGCCCCAATTCCAACGTCCATATGATCTCATCATGCTCCTGGTGAGCGAGGCCTCGCCGGAGGTGGTCTGGGCCCGGGTCTCCGCCCAGGGCTACAGCTACCTGCTCAAGAGCACGGATGGCGGCACCACGCTGACCCAGGCCATGGAGACCGCTGATGTGATCGTCGGAGCGGAGGCCTCCGCGGACGGCCGCACTGTCTGGGTCTCCACTCCTGTCCACATGTACCGAGGCCGGGACGGTGAAGCCTTCGCCGAGCTGCCTCTGCCCGTTGGCAACGCGTGCGCGCTTCGCGTGGGGAATGTCCTCTATGGGTGCGGCTCGAGCTGGGTGCATGAGTGGGCCATGGCGCGCAGTCACGATGAAGGGACGACGTGGGAGCCCATCTTCAACCTCAACAGCATCCAGGGCGCCCATGCCTGCCCGGCCGGGAGTCCCGTCGAGCAGTTCTGCCCCTCCCGCTGGCCACAGCTCGCGCAGATCCTCGGGGCACCCACCTACAGCGATGGCGGGGTAGAGCCCGTACCGGATGCGGGCCCCTCGGACCCGGGTGACCCCATGCCTCCGGGCGACTCTTGTGGCTGCAGTGATGCCACGGGCCTCGTCCCCGCCGCGCTCCTGTTTCTGACCTTCACCCTGGGCCGCCGCTCCCGGCGGCACTTCGATCGGAGACCCCAAGCATGACAACGACCCGACGCATCCTCGCGAGCTTCTGCGGCGCCGCGCTCCTGCTGCTCGGCTCGGCCTGCGGCAAGGAGGAGGAGCAGACGTGTGGCGAGCCCCTCTACGGCGGCTCCGCCACCGATGAGGCTTGGATGACGATGGTGGACGCGCAGAAGAAGGCCGCGGACGCCTCGAAGGCCGTGACCGTGACGGCGCCCGCCGAGGGAGAGGTCCACCCCGCGAACACGCCCCCACCTCGCATCTCCTGGACGTCACCGCTGCGCGCCTCGCTGGAGCGCGACACGCCGGGCCGGCTCGCCCTGGCCTCTCCGCGATCCTCTCGCGGCCCGCTGGCATGGCTGGGCGAGCTGCTGGTGCCCTCTGCCCAGGCGCACCTGCCACCCTATACGGGAGACATCTATCTGGTGCAGGTGACCGTGCCGGGACGGGAGTGCCCTGTCCAGGTGCTCACCTCGGAGCTGTCCTGGCAGGTGGATCAGGACTCGTGGAACATCATGGCGGATGCGAACGAGCAGCCGCTCTCCATCCAGATCATGAGCGCCTACCTCCAGGATAATCGCCTCAAGGAGGGGCCCTTCCGGATGGCCACGCCTCGCACCTTCCGGCGATCGGACACTCTCCCATGATGCGCACGCGCCTGCTGCTGGCTGCCCTCGCGCTCCTGCCCCTGGCGGCGTGCGGAGACGGGGACTCCTCCAGTCCGCTGAAGGTACCCGAACTGGAGTACGGCATCGATGAGCCATGGCCCGCGCAGGGCTCGCTGCCACCCATCGGTCCCGCGGGGCGGATCGTCATCACCAACAACCTGGATGACACCCTGAGCCTGCTGGACCTGGACACGATGGATTCGCCAGGCTGGGGCGAGCTCGCGCGCATCCCCGTGGGACTCAACCCCGTGGAGCTGGAGGGGCCACACCACACCGCGGTCTCGCCCGACGGCGCGTTCTATTACGTGGGCATCTCCAACTACGTGCCCGGCGCTGGCTCTGGGCCGCACGGCGCTCACGGCGCGGGCACGTCGGATGGCTACTGCCTAAAGCTGGATTCGACGACGAACAGGCTCGTCGGCTCCGTGCGCGTGGATCCCAACCCGGGCGACGTCATCGTCAGCAAGGACGGACGCACGCTGTATCAGACGCACTTCGACCTGGTGAAGATCGCGGAGGTCGCCAAGCGCGGGGGCTCCGAGCAGGAGATGTACTCGCGCATGGCCATCCTCGACGCGGAGACGATGACGCGGAAGGAGATGGTCCCTGTCTGCCCCGCGCCCCATGCGGTGCGCCTGTCACTGGATGGCCGCCGGGCGTACATCGCCTGCTGGTCCGATGAAGTCGCTGTCGTGGAGTTGGAGCAGCCGGGCCATCCGGTGTCACGGGTCAAGGTGGGCCCCAACGCTGGTACCGCCGTCTCTCCCCGGTATGAGCCCTACGCGCTCACCGTCTCGCCTACCACGGGCGCCGTGTGGGTCAGCTCCCTCGCAGACCGCGGGGGTTCGTACGAGGTTCAGTACCTGGACCCGGCGACACTCACCATGGACCCCGATCGCACCGTGCGCCTGGGAGGCCCACCGCTGTTCGGGACTTTCACCCGTGATGGCCGCACCTTCTACATGCCGTTCCAGAACGTAGACGCCATCGCCATCATCGATCCGGACACCTCCACCGTGCAGGAGAACATCCCGCTGGCTCCCAGCGGCTGCCTCAACGTGCACCAGGTGGAGCTGACACCGGACGAGCGGTACGCGCTCGTCGTTTGCGAGGGTGACCACGTGGGCCCCGGCACGTTCCACTTCGTGGACCTGGCCGAGAAGAAGGTGGTGAAGACGGTCCCGGTGGGCATCTTCCCAGACTCGGTGGCCATTCTGCGGAGGCAGCCATGAGGTGGGACCTGCTGATGGCGGGGGTGCTGGCGGTAGGCTGCGGCGGCCCCACCTCCGCGGCGGACTTCGGCGAGGAGCTGTTCCAGGACTCGCGGCTGTCGGAGAGCGACTTCAACACCTTCTCGTGCGCGACGTGCCATGCCTCCACCGCCACGCCGGAACCCGGGCTCATCCACTCGGGCTATTCGCTCTACAACTCGGCCTTCCGCCCGAGCTGGTGGGGTGGCTACGAGACGAACCTGCTGGACGCAGCGAACTTCTGCTACGTCAACTTCATGCGGGGGATCTCACCGCTGACGCCCGAGGAGCCAAAGTCCCGCGCCCTGTACGAGTACCTCGTCCAGATCAGCCCGGACCAGCAAGCCCCGCCGCTGCCGTTCACCGTGGTGAAGGACATCCTGGATGTGCCGCGAGGCGACACGAGCCGCGGCGCCGAGGTGTACCGCGCGGCCTGCCAGACGTGCCATGGCGAGGTACACACGGGCAAAGAGCGCCTGACCCAGCTCGCCCCCATCCTGCCCGAGATAGCGGACAGCTACGATCAGCTCTTCCCAGGAGTCCCCAAGCAGCTCGTCGTCATCGAGAAGGTGCGGCACGGCCAGTTCTTCGGAGTGGGCGGGAGCATGCCTCTCTACAGCCGCGAGGCCCTGTCCGATGCGGACCTGGGGGCGCTGCTCGCGTTCCTGGGGCTCTGAGCGTCGGGCCGTGGACGCCCAGCCCTCTTGGGGGCTGGGAACCGTCCGAGACTGAGCCTAACTTCCAGGCCATGAGCCTGCGGCCGCCCATGCAGCTCCCTCTCTTCGACGTGCCCACCTCCGAGCCCGCCCCCTCTCCAGGCGAGCGGCGCTCGATCCCCACGCACGCCGAGGCCCTGCCTCGCGCGGCCGAGCTGGCCCACAAGCTGTCCCAGTTGCTGAAGCTCCCGGTCCACCTCACCCTCATGGACAACCGCGCGACCCTGGTCAGCTTCCGCCGCCTCCCCGAGGAGCTGCGCCTGCGCGTCCATCACCTCTTCCTCGACGCACCCGAGCCCGTGGTGCGAGCCATCGCCGCCTTCGTGGGCCGCGGGGATGCACGTGCTCGGGCCCTGCTGGAGGAGTACTCCCATGGGAAGAAAGAGCGGGTGCGGCGCACGCGCCGCCCCGGTGCCCCCCTGAAGGCACGTGGCCAGTGCTTCGACCTGCGCGCCATCTACGAGCGACTCAACACCACCCACTTCCAGGGCCGCATCCAGGCGGAGATCGGCTGGGCGCGGCGCCCCGGGCCAAAGCAGCGAAGGACCATCCGCCTGGGCATCTACGATGACCGGCTGCGCGAGCTCCGCATCCACCCGGCGCTGGACCAGCCCCACGTCCCCGCCTTCGTCGTGGACGCGGTCGTCTTCCACGCGATGCTGCACCAGCTCTTCCCGGACGAACCCGGGAATTGTCCCTCCTCACACTCACCGGAGTTCCTGGAGCGCGAGCGTGCGTTTCCCCTGCTCGATTCGGCCCTGAGGTGGCAGCACGACCACCTGCGCTCTCTCCTCCGAGGATAGCTCAGGGCGAGGCGAGCCCATTGCGCAGCAGGCTCAGCTTGTTGCGCGCGGAGAGCAGTTGCTGACGCAGCGAGTCCGCCTGCCGCCCGATGTCCGTGAAGTCCTGCTCCTCGGCGAGCCCGGTCACCGCCTGAGCCTCATCGGCCACCTGTCCCATGCGCTCGTTGAGTGCGTCCAGAATTCCCAGCAGCTCCGTGTTCTGCTCGGCCGTCCCCTGGCCCTTGGAGCGCTGCGCGGCGAACTCCTGCATCCGCTGGTTGAGCTCCGCGGCGCTCTGTCCCAGGGCGCCATAGCGCTCCAGCAGCGTCTTGAAGGTCTCCGCGCGCCGCTGCAACTCCTGGGCGTGCTCGTTGACGGACTCGGCCTGCTTCTGCTGCCGGTCACGCGTCGCCGTCACCGCCGCCACCAGCGCGCTCACGCTCGCGTTGAGCTGCTGGTCCTGCTCGGCCACGTCGCGGAGCAGCTTCGAGGCGCGCTCCAGGCTCTTCTCGGAGTTGAGCGGAGCCTTGCGGAACTGCTCCGACAGGGACTCGAAGCGGGTGAGCTGCGCCTCCAGTGATTCGGCGGCGGCAACCAGCTCGGAGGTGGGCGACTTGTCGCGCTTGCTCATAAGGGCGGCGACCATGGCACGCCCCGGGCGGGATGCCACCTCCAGAGTGGCGCCCAGGCTCCGGAGCGTTGCCCATGAACACCTCGGCGAAGCCTCAGCTGGACTGAGCAGGAGCGATGCGGAGCGTGCCCTCCAGCGGGGCCCCGAGATCGACCATGAGCCGCGCCAGCGCCTGGGCTGCTTCCTCGGCGGTGTTGCCCAGGCGAACGAGCATGTCCCCCACCTCGTCTGGAGTCCGCGCGAGTGCCAGCGTCTGCAGCCCCACGTCTCCCTCCCAGAACTCCATCGCCTGCGTGCGGGCCTCCCGCTCGAACCGTGCCGGGTCCAGGCCGTTGCGCTCACAGATCCGCAGGCGCGCCAGATCCCGCCACAGCATGACCTCCTGGTCGGCCAGCAGCAGCTCGGCATGCCACTGCCCCTCCAGCCCCTCCGCCTCGCCACGCAGGCCTCGCGCGAGCGCGGCCACCGTCTCCGGCGTCAGCCGGCTGAAGACCACCGAGAGATCTCCCCGAGTCTGCTGCCCGGACGAGTCGATGTGGACGTGCCAGAGCACCATCCGCCCGGTGAAGCGCGCCGACGCGCGCACCTCCACGCTGCCATCATCGTACTCGGCGGACCACTGCACGTTCAGCACGCTCTCCGCGTCCAGCCTGCGGAACTGACGCAGGAAGCGCAGCTCGTTGCCCGGCGCGCGCTGCTGCGTGAAGACAGCCACTCGCCCCGAGCGCAGCACCCCACCCTCGAGATCCGCGAGCGGCACGGCGCCCGTGCTCACGAAGTGCTGGTACGCCCCCAGAGCACCCTCGCGGGACAGCTCGAGGTCCGCCGTCCGCCCGAGCGAGCGCTCCAGCGCGGGCATCGCGCTCTCCGCGACACCTCCCCCGAGCGGCTGCAGCCCCGCGAACGGATCCTCCACCTGCGCGCGCACGGAGGTCGTCGTCACCCGTATGAGCTGCACATCGAGCCGGGTCGCCTCGTGGAGCCGGCCCTGGGCTCCCTGCCCCTCGCCCAGGGTCTCCCAGCGCAGGGTGCTCCCCTCGGGGATCGTCATCGGCTCGGTGAGGCTCAGCGGCGGCAGCTCACCGGCCCGCAGCTGCGCCGCCACCGTGACGTTCGTCTCCAGGTAGCAGGACGGCGGCACTTCCTTGACCCAGGACACGCCCTTGCCGCCCCCCGCCTCCAGGAGCAGCACATAGGTGTCCTGAAGATCCTCACTGACGAGCGTCTCGACCGAGGCTCCCGCGGAGCCCATGCCCTCGGGCGAAAGCGGATCATCGGCGGGCTCCGCCGCCCGCTCGGGAGAAACTCCCCTCTGCCGCTCGCCCTCGCTGTCACGGCTGGACGCCATTCGTTCAATACCTATCACGCTCCCCTGGACGCTGTCCGCACGTCCGAGCAGCCCAGGGCGTCCCCAGGCGAGGCGGGTCTCCCACGACTCCTCACCAGCCCCTCCTGCCCGGCTGTCCTCCATTCAAGCGCGAGGTGGGTGCTCGCGGCATCCGCGGGGCACACGCAGGTTACAGGGAAGAGATGTGCCGGAGGTGAAGCCATGGACTTTCCACGCTCCGTCCTGGTGACGGGAGCCACCGGGCAGCAGGGAGGCGCGCTGGCCCGCCACCTGCTGAACCAGGGGTATCGCGTCATCGCACTCACCCGCCGGCTGGAGTCTCCCGCGGCGCGCGCCCTGGCGACCCTGGGGGCCGAGCTGGCCGCCGGGGACTTCGAGGATCCACCCTCCATCGAAGCCGCCGCCCGGCGGGCGGACACCTTCTTCGCCATGGCTACCCCGTTCGAGAGGGGCATCGATGCCGAGATCCGTGAGGGCATGAACCTGGTGGATGCCGCGAGGCGAGCAGGGGTGAGGCACTTCGTCTACTCATCCGTGGCGGGGGCGGAGCGGCTCACCGGGATTCCCCACTTCGACAGCAAGCACGAGGTGGAGGGCTACCTGCGCCGCTCCAACCTGCCCTACACCATCGTGGCCCCCACCTTCTTCATGGAAAACTTCACGGGCTCCATCTTCCGCGAGGGGCTCGAGGCGGGAGTGCTCGCCATGGGCCTGTCCCCGACCCGTGGGCTGCAGATGGTCGACGTGGAGGATCTGGCCCACTTCATCGGCCGGGTGATCGCCACGCCCGAGGACTTCTTCGGTGAGCGCATCGATGTCGCCTCGGACGAGGTGACGGGGCAGCAGGCCTCCGACCTGCTCTCCTACGTGAGCGGCCACCGCATCCACTACCAGCAGATCCCCCTCTCGCTCATCGCCAGGCAGAGTGAAGATCTGGCGAGGATGTATGAGTGGTTCGAACAGGAGGGCTTCCACTCCGACATCCTCACCCTGCGCCACGAGTATCCGCGGGTGGGCTGGCACACATTCGAGGAGTGGGCGCGGAATCGGGACTGGAGCTTTATCGGCTCCGCCTCTCGCACCGGGGCTGGACTGGAGACGCACTGAGCGGGCCGGAGATCTACAATGCGTGGCATCTCACGGAGGTGTTCATGCGGAAGTACTTGTTCGGGCTCGTCACACTGCTGCTCACGGCTGGCTGTGCTCATGAAGGAAAGCTGCAACCCCAGGCGGGGGCGGTACCGATGACGGAGGATGGGACCGCCGCCGTTACCGGCGCCCATGGCGTGCGGCTGGTGGCGTACGGCTCGAGCTGGAAGGGCCAGCCGGGGGACATCGAGCGTCACTTCACCGTGATGGAGATCCGCATGGAGAATCACAGCGGCAAGCCCCTCAGCCTCCGCTACTCGGGCTTCGAGCTCGAGGCCAAGGATCTCCACGTAGCGCGTGATCCCAAGGAGCTGGGCAAGATCTTGAGTGCGCGAGCCATCCAGTGGCGACCCGCTCGGCAGGCGTACATCCCTCCGCCCAGCCCTCCAACCCGGACCAGCCCCAACTATTCGACGAGTGACCGGGGTGTCACCTACACGGGCCGCGGCGTGGATCCCGCCCCCTTCAGACCGACGCCCTGCTACACCTGTCCCTCGGTATTTGATGCCTCGGCGGTCCCCTCTCCGGACATGGTGCGCCTGGCCTTCCAGGAGGGTCCACTGGAGGACGGGCAGGAGCGCCAGGGCTTCCTCTTCTTCGACGAGCCGCTCCTGTCTGACAAGCAGGCCACCTTGAAGGTGAAGCTGGTGGATGCCAGCACGGGCGAGCCGTTCGGAGCGCTGAGCATCCCCTTCGAAGTCCACTAGTGCAGCAGCATGCGCTTGTGCATGGGCAGCTGCTCGTAGCGCGTCCTGAACAGCCGCACCTCCTGCGGCTCCCCCAGCGCCTTGCGGATGTCGGTGCCTCGGATGGGATGGCCGAAGAGCGGGCCGAGCAGGACCAGATCCAGCGCGCCCGCGAGCAACGGCGCAAGTCCCGCCAGCGCCACGGCTCCGCCCCGAGCGGAGCCTGTCGCGAGCCCTCCCACCACCATCCCGGCTCCCGCCAGGATGCGGAGCCATCTCCCCGTGCGCGATGCCATGAAGCCGATGAGCATGGGCACCTCCAGTCGGAAGATGGGCACTCGCGAGAGCGATACCAGGGCAGCTGGGGCTTGCTCGGGGTGCCTGCCCGATCGCCCGCCCTCCGGGGGCTCCAACGCCCGCCTCAAGCGTTGAAGTCCATCCGGCGCACCTCCTCGTCTCCCTGCGCCGCCTGATAGACGTGCCACGCGGCCGCCAGATCCTGAAAGGGCAGGCCCACTGTACAGAAGAGGGTGCTCTGCTCGGGCGAGGTCCGCCCCTGGCGCATCCCGGCGATGATCTCTCCCAGCTCCGCGTGGATGGACGCCTCCGCCAGCCCTCGGGAGTCGCAGACAAAGGTGGTGCGCGCGATCAGCTCGGGAGACAGCTCCACCTTCTCCTGCTCGTCCGGCCCGAGCGCGGTGAGGTGCACGCCCGGGCGCACCAGCTCCGCGGGGAGCGCGGCCTGTCCTCCCACGCCCGACATGATGACGATGTCGGCCCCCTCCACCGCCTCCTCCACCGAGCCCGCCGGCCTCACCGGCAGCGACAGCTCCTGGTACATGCGCGTGGCGAGCACGGCGGCCCGCTCGAAGTCCGCGTCGTAGACGAAGGCCTGGGACAGCGTCCGCACCAGCCGCAGGGACTTGAGCTGAAGCACGGCGCGGGTGCCAGCGCCGAGGAGCGCCACTCGGCTCGCGTCCGGCCGGGCCAGCACATCCGTGCCCAGCGCTCCCACCACGCCGGTGCGCACCGCCGTCAGGTGCGCGGAGTCCATCACCGCCAGCAACGCGCCGGTGGCCACATCATGCAGCTGCAGCGTCTCTTGAAGAGGAGGCGTGATGGAGGGAAAGCGAGCGCTCACCTTGACCGAGTAGGCAGGCACACCCGGCAGGCTGCCTGGAAAGAGCACCATGGCTGAGCCTTCGGCATGCAAGGGAACACGCGTCCGCTGGGGCGCTACCGTCCGCGCCAGCGCATCCGCGCGGAATGCCTCGCGCATGTCCGTTAGCAACGTGAGTGCCTGCAGGTTCCGGGAGACATCAGAGCGGGTGAGGAGGAGGGTGCTCATCTTCCACGCAACCTAGCCAGGAATCTCGCTGTGGGCACGGTTGTCCACGATGCCCAGAGTCACGCTGGGTGTTCACCATCGCCTGGAGGTCGCGATGCTGGAGCAGGAACCACCTTGGGAGCCGCCGGATCCCGAAGAACCCCACCGGCTGGCGGCCTTCCTCCGTGTACACCGTGAGCACCTCCTCGGAGACTGGCAGTTGTCCGCCAACGAACTGCACTCACGCCATGCGAGCGGCGAGCCGCTGGCGGAGCACCTGCCCGCCCTGCTGGACGGCATCACCGAGGCGCTGGCACACGAGACGCACGGCATCCCGCTCCAGCTCCCGGGCGTCATCTCCGATATGCACGCGCTCGCACGCCTGAACCAGGGCTTCAGCCTCCACGAGATCACCCTGGAGTACAGCCTGCTGCGTGGCTGCATCCTCCGCCGTCTGCAGGGCTCTGGCATGTCCCCAGCCCCCAGCACCCTGGGGCTGCTGGACGAGCTCATTGATCAGGCGGTGATGCGCTCGGTGCAGAGCTATAC
>Ga0247825_10001801_pt1 | contig 14186 bp, 17 predicted proteins | sample 13C_Vanillin_Day_FD_194413 | JGI IMG/M metagenome (GOLD analysis project Ga0247825, IMG submission 194413) | Soil microbial communities from agricultural site in Penn Yan, New York, United States - 13C_Vanillin_Day48 | ecosystem: Environmental > Terrestrial > Soil > Agricultural land | place...
TCCCGAACCTGCGGCGGCGATATGAAGAAGGCTCGTGGGCCGAGCAGGAAGACCTGGAAGTCTACCGGATGCTGCGCGACTGTCCCGCGTGTCACGGCCAGCGTTTGAAGCCTCAGAGCCTGGCGGTCCGCGTGAAGGAGCGCGGCCTCGCTGAATACGTCAACCTTCCGATCAGCTCTGCGCTCGAAGTGTTCGACGCGTTCGAGCTGACCGAGCGCGAGACGTTGATCGCGTCGCGCGTGCTGCGCGAGATACGCGAACGGCTTCGTTTTCTGCACGACGTCGGCGTCGGCTACCTGACGCTGAATCGAAGCGCCGCCACGCTCTCGGGCGGCGAGGGCCAGCGTATCCGGCTCGCCACGCAGATTGGCGCCAACCTCACCGGCGTGCTCTACGTGCTCGATGAGCCGTCGATCGGACTGCACCAGCGCGACAACCGCAAGCTGCTGTCCACGCTGTCGCACCTGCGTGATCTCGGCAACACCGTCGTGGTCGTCGAGCACGACGAAGAAACGATTCGCACCGCGGACTACGTCGTGGACCTCGGTCCCGGCGCGGGCGAGCATGGCGGGCACATCATCTTCCAGGGTCGTCCCGAGGAGCTGCTCGAGCACGCGAACGGCTCGCTGACCGGCGCGTACCTGCGCGGCGATCGATCGATCCCGACGCCTCCGGCCCGTCGTCCATCGCTCAAAGGCGAGCTGACGATCCGCGGCGCGCGCGAGAACAACCTCAAGAGCATCGACGTGTCGATTCCGCTCGGCACGCTGACGGCGGTCACAGGCGTCAGCGGTTCTGGCAAGTCGACGCTCGTCAACGACATCCTCTATCGATCGCTGGCCCGGACGATCTACCGTGCCGCCACCGAACCGGGCGCGCACGATCGCATCGAGGGCGTCGAGCTGATCGACAAGGTGATCGAGATCGACCAGTCGCCGATCGGGCGGACGCCGCGCTCGAATCCGGCGACCTACACCGGCATGTTCACGTTCATCCGCGAGCTGTTCGCGATGATGCCGGAAGCCAAGACGCGCGGGTTCAAGCCCGGGCGATTCTCGTTCAACGTCAAGGGCGGCCGCTGCGAAGCGTGCCAGGGTGACGGGGTCATCGCGATCGAGATGCACTTCCTGCCAGACGTCTACGTGACGTGCGAGCAGTGCAAGGGCCGCCGCTACAACCGCGAGACGCTCGACATCCAGTACCGCGGCAAGTCGATCGCCGAAGTCCTCGATCTGACCGTCGACCAGGCGCAGCCGCTGCTCGAGAACTTCCCGCCGATCGCGAACAAGCTGCGGACGCTGCAGGATGTCGGGCTGGGCTACATCGAGCTCGGCCAGTCGGCGACAACCCTGAGCGGCGGCGAGGCGCAGCGCGTGAAGCTGGCTCGCGAGCTGTCGCGCCGGAGCACGGGACGCACGCTCTACATCCTTGATGAGCCGACCACCGGGCTCCATTTCGAGGACACCCGGAAGCTGCTCGATGTCCTTAACAAGCTCGTCGAGCAGGGCAATACGGTCGTGGTCATCGAGCACAACCTCGACGTCATCCGGTGCGCCGACCACCTCATCGACCTCGGCCCCGAAGGAGGGGCGGCTGGCGGACGGCTCATCGCGTCCGGCACCCCGGAAGAGGTGGCCGCAAACCAGCGCTCCGTTACGGGACAATTCCTGCGCCCTTTGTTCGAATCCAGGCCAAAACCGCGTCCAGCTTGATCTCCGCCGTGGTAAAATCGCCACACTTCTGACGGCTCGTTTTGTGGCTGGGCTCACACAACCGCTTTAAGCCGAGCCGTCATGGCAGGGGAGGTTCTGGACTGCAACTGCCATTCGAACAACGACTTACGCGTCGAACGTCGCATGGCCGCCAACCGGGTATCGGGCTTGCTATAACCAGCGCACTGCCCCGTATACGGTCGACAGCCTGATGCAGCATCAGCGGACGATTCGACGATCAATCTCCTGCGCCGGGATCGGTCTCCATTCCGGCAATAAGGTCACGCTTTCCCTCAAGCCAGCAGCCGCGGATTCCGGCGTCCGGTTTCGACGCTCGGACCTTGGCGGCCTCGAGGTCGCGGCGGCGGCTGAGCACGTCGGAGGGGTCAACCTCGCCACGGGCCTGACGCGTGACGCCGTGCGTGTCGACACCGTCGAGCACCTGATGGCGGCGCTCGTCAGCCTCGGCATCGACAACGTCGTGGTCGAGCTGAATTCGCCTGAAGTCCCGATCATGGACGGCAGCGCGGCGCCCTTCATCTACCTGATTCAGGAAGCGGGCGTGAAGACGCTGACGCAGCCGCGGAAGTACCTCAAGGTGCTGCGCCCGATGTCGCTGACGCGCGGCGACAAGCGCATCGCGGTCTACCCGTCGGATCACTTCAAGGTCACCTACAGCATCGCCTACGACCATCCGATGCTGCGCCACCAGTCGCGCACGATTCGCCTCAGCGAAGACATCTTCGTCGAGGAGATCGCGCCGGCGCGCACCTTCACGTTCCTCAACGAGGTGGAGCGTCTGCGTCAGGCGGGCCTGGCGCTTGGTGGTTCGCTCGAAAACGCGATCGTCATCGGCGACACGGGGATCCTCAACAACGCACTGCGCTTCGACGACGAGTTCGTGCGCCACAAGATCCTGGATGTGATTGGGGACATGGCGCTGATCGGCCGTCCGATGATCGGCCATCTCGTCGCGCATCGCGGAGGCCATGCGTTGCACACGGCGTTTGCCGCGCAGATCCTTGCGCAGCCAGACGCCTGGACGCTCGTCGAAAGCGTGCCCGAGAATGCGCCCTCGCCAGCGGCCGTCGCGGCCGCCGCGCACGTCAGCTAAATCGTTCGAAGCGTTCGGATCGTTCGGATCGTTTGGATCGTTCGAGACGTTCGCGATAATTGACGTCGATTGACAATCGACGAATTGCGCCGCTACGCGGTCGCGCGTAGCCTCTTTCCACCGACGTCCCTGGCGAAGGCCCTCGAAGCCCTCGGCTTCGTGCAGGCCGACCCGATTCGAGCGCCGGCCCGTGCGCAGGATCTGACGCTCCGCCACCGTGTGACGAACTACCGCGCCGGTGATCTGGAGCGCCGGTATTCCTCCCTGCACGTCCATGAGGACTTCTTCATCAACTACGGCTTCGTGACCGAGCGGGTCTTCCGGCTGATGCATCCCCGCCGGCGGCAGGCGCCGTGGAGCGCCGCGGGCGGCAGGCACGTCAAGCGCCTGCTGGAGTTCATCCGGAGTCGCGGTCCGGTGCACCCCCGGCAGGTTGACGATCATTTTTCGCTCGGCACGGTGACGAACTACTGGGGCGGTTCGTCGAACGCGACGACCCATCTGCTGGATGCGATGCACTACCGCGGCCTGCTGCGTGTGGTTCGACGCGAGGCCGGCATCAGAGTCTACGGTGTGCACGAGCACGCCCAGGGCCCACTGGATGCCCGCGAACGCCGCATCCGCCTCGATGCGTTGGTCGATGTCGTCGTCAACGTCTACGCGCCGCTGCCGGCCGCGAGCCTGACCCAGGCAGTCCGACGGCTGCGCTTTGCTGTGCCGCAATGGAGCAACGAAGTGACCGCGGCCCTGCAACGCGCCAGACGCCGCCTCGCGCACGCGCGTGTCGATGGCGTGGACTGGTATTGGCCGGCGGGCGAACAGGTGGGAGACGCCGAGCCGGGCGACACTGTTCGTCTACTCGCGCCATTCGATCCCGTGGTCTGGGACCGCCGGCGCTTCGAGCTGCTGTGGAACTGGGGTTATCGATTTGAGGCCTACACGCCGGTGCGGAAACGCCAGTGGGGCTACTATGCGCTGCCGATGCTGTGGCGGGATCGCGTCATTGGCTGGGCCAACGCCTCCGTCGCGGGACGGGTCTTGACCATCGAAGTCGGGTATGTCGCCGGGCAGCCGCCACGCGATCGGCGATTTCGCCAGGCACTTGCGGACGAGCGCGCCGGATTGCGCGCATTCCTCGCTATCGACTAACGACTCGAACGCTTCGAACGAAACGAACGCACCGAACGGTTCGAACGACCCGAACGATTCGAACGACTCCTATTTCGTGATCTTCCTCATATACGCTTCGAGCTTGTCGTTCTCGTACTTCACCGTATTGAGGAACAGGCTCTCCAGCAGATACGCGCGCCTCGCCGCATCGTCCATCTGATCGATCAGGTGGTTGATCTCCTTGATCATGTCCTCGAACGAGCGCTCGAGCTCCTTGCGCGCGGTGACCTCGCGGTACAGCGTCTCCATCACTGCCAGGAGATCGCCGTCGAGCGTGATCTCTGCGCCGGTCGTTGTCTTGATGGTCTTCATGGCTACGCCCCGAAGCTCTTGACCGCCGATGCCTCGTCCGGGTGAATCTCCAGGAAGTTCTGCGCGCCCGTCATCGTCAACATCGTCTCGACACGCTTCTGGACGCCGGCGAGCTTCAGCGCGCCGCCGGCGGCGGACGCCTGACGGTAGAGATCCATGAGGCACCCGATCGTCGCGCTGTCCACGTAGGTCACGGTCGACATGTCGAGGAGCAGCTTCTTTTCGCCGCTGCCGATCAGCGAGGTGATGGTGTTCGCGAACTCGCCGAGGATCGGATACATCAGGCGTGCTTCGTTGACCCGGACGATCGACACGTCCTGATTACGTGCGGTTGTGAGGTTCATGCTGTGCTCCGGCTTTCGTGGCGGCGTCCTGCTGCTCGCGCAGTTTCTGAATCTGGCGAGCCAGCTCCGTTCGCCCGCGGTTGATGCGTGACTTGACCGTGCCTTCGGGCAGGCGCAGCTGGTCCGCGATTTCCTGATACGTCAGCTCCTGGATGTCCCTGAGCATCACCGCCGTCCGCAGCGTCGGCGCCAGCTTGTCCAGCGCCTGGCGCAGCATGACGACGCGATCCGCGCGCTCGAGGCGGGTGTCGGCGGGCAGATCGTGCGAGACCGGATGCAGCTCCGATGCGTCCACATCGCGGCTGATCGTCTCGCGCTCCTTCCGCACGCTGCGGTAGTGATCGATGCACAGGTTGCGGCTGACGCTGATCAGCCAGGTCTGAAAGTTCGCGCGGCGGTCGAACGTGTCGAGCGACTTGTAGAGCTTCAGAAACACGTCCTGCGTGAGATCCTCGGCCATGTCGTGGCGGCCGACGAACTTGTACGCGACGTTGAAGACCTTGCGCCAGTAGAGGCGGACGATCGTTTCCCAGGCCAGCTGATCGCCGTTCAGGCAGCGCTCGATGATCTCGTCGGACGCGAGCGGCGGTGTTCTGATGTCGGACGCCATCAGCCGTGCACGTGCAGCGTCCGCATCAGCGGAGTGTCTGACTTCCTTGTTCCGCCGAAGCCCGCAGCGGGCGAAGGCGGCAGGCGGAGTGCTGATCGCGCAGAAAAGGTGGGAATGCGCGCATGATAACATGCGACTCTTCCGTGCAACTACCGTTTCAAGCTGGTGCGCGCGGCCTCGCGTGCGACGGCGTCAGCATTCAATCGATCATCTCCGACGTCGGCACTCCAGCCTACATCTACAGCGCGCGCTCCATTCGTGAGGCGTATCGCGCGATCGACACGGCATTTGCTGATTACCCGCACGCAATTCACTACGCGCTCAAGGCCAACTCGACGCTGGCGATCGTCAGGCTGCTGAAATCGCTTGGCAGCCACGCCGACGCCAACTCCGGCGGCGAGATCGACGTGGCGATGCGCGCCGGATTCGCGCCAAGGGAGATCGTCTTCACCGGCGTGGGCAAGACGGCCGAGGAGCTCGAGTACGCGATCGCCCACGATGTCGGCACGATCAACGCTGAATCTGCCGGCGAGCTGGATCGTATCGCCGCACGGGCGCAGGCTGCCGGCCGCGTCGCTCGCGTTGCGCTGCGCGTCAATCCCGATATCGACGCGCAGAGCCACCCGAACATCTCCACCGGACTCCGCAGCAACAAGTTCGGCGTTGCCCTGCAGGATGCCCGCGCCGTGTATCGCGATCGTCTGGGCGACCCTGGCCTGCGATTCGTCGGCGTCCATATCCACATCGGCTCGCAGATCACCACCGCCCAGCCGCTTCACCGTGCGGCAACGGCGCTGACGACGCTGGCGCTGGAGCTGCGCGACGATGGCGTGCCGCTCGAGCATGTCGATCTGGGTGGAGGACTGGGCATTGCCTATGAGGGACGGCCGCTCATCACGCCCGCTGAATATGCGTCAGCGGTTGTGCCCGAGCTCCGCCGCGCAAACATCCCTGTCGTCCTCGAGCCGGGCCGCGCCGTCGTGGGTCACTCGGGAGCACTGGTTGCTCGGGTTGTTGACGTGAAACAGTATCCGGATGGGCGACGCTTTGCGGTGCTCGACGCCGGAATGACCGAGCTGATGCGTCCCGCACTCTATGGATCGTTTCACCGGATCGTCCCGGTGACGCCGAACCGGACCCCCGAGGAGCCGTGGGATATCGTCGGCCCGATCTGTGAGAGCAGCGACGTCTTCGCGAGGGATCGGCAGCTGCCGGAGCTCCGCGTCGGCGACCTGGTTGCGATCCTCGACACCGGAGCATACGGCGCGGTGATGGCGTCGAACTACAACCGCAGGCTGCTGGCGCCCGAAGTGCTCGTGGATGGGGAAAGCTGGTCGCTGATCCGCCGGCGGCAGACGATCGACGATCTGCTGGCGCTCGAGACATAGCGGTGGCGACTGTGATGCGTCCGCCTTCGCAAGATCGCTTCGGCGGGACAAGAGGGCTGCTCGTTGCGTTCGAAGGGCTCGACCAGAGCGGTAAGCAGACGCAGGCCGAGTTCCTCCGCGACCGCGTCGTCGAAGCTGGGCGCCTCGTCCGGCTGCTCTCGTTTCCCGCCTACGACACAGCCATCGGCACCGAGATCGGGCGCGCGCTGCAGGGTGACCGCGACTACGGGCCAGACGTGATGCAGCTTCTCTATGTGGCCAACCGGTATGAGTGGAAGCCGCAGATTGAGTTCGAGCTGAATCGCGGGACGGTGCTCGTCTGCGATCGCTATCTCGCGTCGAGCATTGCGTATGGGGAAGCGCAGGGTCTCGATCCGATGTGGCTTACGGAGATCCAGAAGTACCTGCCGCAGCCCGACGTGACGTTCCTGCTGGACATCGACCCGAACGTGTCGGCGCGCAGGAAGACTGTCGAGCGCGACAAGTACGAACGCGACCTGGCGCTGCTGGGACGCGTGCGCAGCAGCTACACGCGCCAGGCCGCGGCCGCCGGCTGGCCCGTGCTCGACGCGAATCGTGATCGAGCAGTCGTCGCGGAAGATGTCTGGGGCATCATTCGCCCGCGTCTCAGTTGACCGCGGCCCGAGCCAGCGTCACCACTCGCACTTCGCGCGCTCCCGCCTGCCGCAGGACGTCCGCACACGCTTCCGACGTGGCGCCGGTCGTCATCACGTCGTCAACCAGCACGACAACACGGCCGGCGATGCAGCGGAGGCGTGTTTCCCTTGAGAGGAAGGGTGACAAGCGGAACGCCCGGTGGACATTGCGCCGCCGTTCGATCGCGGTCAAACCGGTCTGCGATGCGGTCACTCGGACACGCCAGAGCGCGTGCACGACCGGCAGATCGAGATGCTTCGCGAGCTCCGTCGCCTGATTGAAGCCGCGGCGGAGCTTGCGTCCGGCAAACAGCGGGACGGGCACCACACAGGCGGCGTCCTCGAGCGCTCGACTGTTGCTCTGGCGAAGCAGCGTTCCGAGCGGCTGCGCCAGAGACCGCCGGCCTTCGTACTTGAACGCGTGAATGATCTCGCGCAGCGGGCCGTCGTAGCGTCCCTCGGCCAGATGCGCATCGATCAGGCACCGGCCGCAGACAGGACCGTTCAGCGGCGACTCGAGGGTCAGGCGACAGCCTGCGCACACCGGGGCCAGTAGCGCGGCGAGCAACGCGTCCGCCGCACCCTTGAAGGGGCGCCCGACGCGTGCGCCGGCGCTGGTCAGCGCAGCCCGAAGCGCTTCCGTTTTTCCCATAACGCCTTCCGGCTGATGCCGAGGATTGCCGCGGCGCGCGTCTGATTGCCGCGAACGTAGGTGAGCGTCAGCTCGATATAGCGGCGTTCGACGTCCGCGAGCGTCGGGCGCCGCTCGGTGCCGGGCGCCAGGTACGCTTCCTTCCCTTCGAGGATCTCGATCGGCAGTGCGTCGGCCTTGATCTCATCGCCGACTCCGGCCAGCAGCAGCCGTTCGAGCGCGTGCCGCAGCTCGCGAACATTGCCGGGCCAGTGATAGCGGATGAGCGCATCCTCGGCGCCCGGAGAGAGCCTGGGCGGCTCGCGCTCGAGCCGCTCCGCAACTTCGCTCAGGCAGGCGTGAGCCAGAGGGAGGATGTCTTCGGTGCGTTCGCGCAGAGGCGGGATCAGGACGGGCAGCACGCTGAGCCGGTGAAACAGGTCGGCTCGAAGCGATCCGTCGTCAACAGCCTGCTCGACGCCCATGGCCGACGATGCGATGAGGCGCGCGCGAACGTCGGTTGCGTGCGTGCCGCCGAGACGGGTCACCCGGCGTTCCTCCACGACGCGCAGCAATGCTCCCTGGCCGGCGGATGAGAGCCTCGTCACCGCGTCGAGGTAGAGCGTGCCGTGGCCGGCCATCTCGAAGCGGCCCGGGCGGGCGACCGTGGCGTCCGTAAACGCGCCGCGTTCGTGGCCGAAGAGTTCAGCTTCCACGAGTGTTTCGGGAAGCGCCGGGCAGTCCACGGTTACGAACGGCTCACGCTTCCGCGGGCCTGAGGCGTGAAGATAGCGGGCAAGCGCGTCCTTCCCGACGCCGGTCTCGCCGGTGATGAGCACCGTCGCATCGACGGTGGCGTATCGGCGCGCCTGCCGCAGCAGATCGCGCATGGTCCGGCTGACGGCTATGAGCTTCACATTACGTGGCGCCCCTGAAGGGGCGCCCTACGCATAACTTGGCGCCCCTGAAGGGGCCCCACGCAAAGGGCGCCCTACGCAGGCGCGGCATCGATTTCGTGTCTTTCAGCGTTGCCCCACAGCCGTTCCAGGTTGTAGAACGCGCGGCAGTCGCGGCTGAAGACGTGAACAACGAAGTTGAAATAGTCGAGCAGGATCCATTCGGATCGATCGATCCCCTCCATCAGCGTCGGGCGTTCGTCGAGGTCCCGCTTCAGCGTTTCGCGGACACCGTCGGCGATCGCCGCGATCTGGCGAGAGTTTGCCCCCGTGCAGATCACGAAGAAGTCGGTGAACCCGCCGGCCTTACGCAGGTCCAGTACGACGACGTTCTCAGCCTTCTTGTCGAGCGCCGCGCGCACCGCGCCGGCAACCGACGGCGAGAACTTCGGCGCTGCCTTGCGCGCCCTCTTCACTTTTTCCTGCTTAGGCCTTGGGCCCTGGGCCTTAGGCCTTTCCGTGATGCGCTTTGCCATGCAAGTCGTCTACCGCTGCCGTTGAATCGTACAGATGTTGCGCCTGGATATAACGTGCGACCGCCGCCGGAACCAGGTCATCGATCGAATGCCCCGCCGCCAGGCGCTGGCGGATGCCGGTCGACGAGATGTCGGGCAGGCTCGCTTCGATGAGATAAATGCCCGTGTGTGCGGCCCCGAGCGATTCTCGACCGACGCCGTGAGCAACCGGCCGCACCCGGTCGCCGATTGCCGCGGTCCGCGCGACCGCCTGGTCCAGCGTCGTGCCGGGCCGGGCGGCGATCGCGAAGTTCGCCGCGTCCAGCACCGAGGGGAACTCGTACCAGGTGGCAATTTCTGCGAACGCGTCGGTTCCGAGAATGAAAAAAATCTGCGCCGGGTGCCAGCCCTCCGCGTGCAGCTCCTTGAGCGTAAGCGCCGTGTAGGACGGCCCCGTCCTCCTGAGCTCGGTGTCTGACACCTGCCAGTTCGAGCGACCGTCGATGGCCAGCGCGATCAGCGCAAACCGGTGAAACGCGCTGGCTCTCGGGTCGAGAGGCCGGTGCGGCGGGTCGTGTGCCGGGATGACGCGAATCTCGTCGAGGTTCAGCGCCGACTGTGCCGCTTCGGCAGCACGAAGGTGCCCGTAGTGAATCGGGTCGAACGTGCCGCCAAGGACGCCGAGGCGACGCTGCGTGGTCATGCCTTGCGGACACGGGCGCTGCGCCGCGCGGCACCGATCAGGTCGGACGATTCGCCCTCTTCCGGAGAATCACCCGTCGTGTCCGGCTTCGGCCGGACCTCTCGTGCGATCTCTTTCCACGCGGCTTCGAGGAGGGCGTCCAACCCTTCGCCCGTCGCGCCCGAGATCTTCAGGAACGGCAGCTTCTTTTTCTTGACGTGCCGCTCGAGCGCCTTGACGCGATCGGCGTCGTCCACCGCATCCATCTTGTTGGCCGCTACAATCTGAGGCTTCGCCGCGACCGCCGGCGAAAACCGCTGCAGCTCGTCGATGATCGTATCGAAATCCTCGATCGGCTCGCGACCGGAGGCGCCGGACACATCCACCAGGTGGACGAGCACCTTCGTCCGCTCGATGTGCCGGAGGAACTGGTGTCCGAGGCCGGTGCCTTCGTGCGCTCCCTTGATCAGGCCCGGAACGTCGGCCACGACGAAGCTGCGCTCGCCGCTCAGGCTGACCACCCCGAGGTTGGGGACGAGCGTCGTGAAGGGATAGTTCGCGATCTTCGGCCGGGCGGCGGAGATGCGCGAGATCAACGTCGATTTGCCGGCGTTCGGAAATCCGATGAGGCCGACGTCCGCAATCAGCTTGAGCTGCAGCTGGAGCTGTTTGTCTTCGCCGTCCTCGCCCGGCTCGGTGCGGCGCGGCGCGCGATTGGTGGACGACACGAACCTCGCGTTCCCCCGTCCGCCGCGGCCGCCCTTGGCGACGATGACCTGCTGGCCTTCCTCGGCGAGGTCGCTGAGGAGTTTCAGATCGCCTGTCCCGGAATCCTTCTCGAAGACGAGCGTGCCGACAGGCACGGCAATCTCGAGGTCGTCGGCCGTTTGTCCGGTACGGTTGGACCCCTGGCCGTGCTGTCCGCGCCTGGCTTTGAACTCTGGATGAAAGCGAAAGTCGACGAGGGTGTTCTTGGTGGCTGTGGCGACGACGATCACGGAGCCGCCGCCGCCGCCGTCCCCGCCGTCAGGGCCGCCGCGGGGGACGAACTTCTCGCGGCGAAAGCTCAGGCAGCCGGCGCCACCTGACCCGGCCTGGACGTGGATGTCGACCTCGTCGACGAACATGAGAGGGAGTATGAACGGTCAACTCCCAACTTCCAATTGGGAGTTGGCGCTTACTCGACCGGAATGACGCTGATCTTGCGGCCGTGCTCGCCGTGGTCTTCGAAGCGGACCTTGCCGTCGACCTTGGCGAAGAGGGTGTGATCCTTTCCGAGCCCAACGTTCAGACCCGGCTCGAACCGCCGACCCTTCTGACGGACGAGGATGGAGCCACCGGTGACGATGTTGCCGTCGTGACGCTTGACGCCCAGCCGCTGCGAATTGCTGTCGCGACCGTTGCGTGAGCTGCCCTGACCTTTTTTATGAGCCATTGCTGTACCCGTAGGGCACCCATTCATGGGTGCCAATCGAGCACCCTCTTACGGGTGCCTCAGATCTGAATTTCCGTAATGCGCACGCGAGTCAGGAAGCTGCGATGGCCGCGGGTCTTGCGGAACCCCTTGCGGCGCTTCTTCTTGAACACGCGGATCTTGGGGCCGCGGGCCTCGCCGTCCACCACGCCAAGCACCTTGGCGTTCGCCACGAACGGGGCGCCGGCGACGATCTCTCCAGCGTCTTTCTCGACCAGCAGAACCTGCACGAAGTTGAAGGCAGAGCCCTTCTCTGCGGGCACGCCATCGACTTCGACGATGGAGCCTGGGGTGACCTTGAGCTGACGGCCGCGGGCCTGAACAATCGCGTACACGATCTACCTCGAAGAAAGTGGGCTGAACAAAGGACTTAGCTTATCAGACGCCCGGTTGAAGTGGCAAGGAACCGCCGCTTTTGCTAAAGATCGACGTTGGACCGTATGGTTACTCGCCTCGGCCTGATTCTGCTGACCTGGGTTATCGCGCAGCCGTTTCCCGAGCCGCTCTTCCCGCGAGTTCAGATGACCGGGGTGGTCGGCAACCCGCGGTCGGACGGCTGGTTTGAGGAGCGCTCCTCCGTCGAACTGGACGCGCTGCGATACGAGGTTGCGCTGTCCAATGATTCGACCGTCGCGTTCATCATCGATCAACCGAAGTGGCGCGAGGTCTTCACGGTTCGCGTCCGCGCGAACGTTGACATCCCCGTCACCGTCCGATGGCTCGGTCCGGCTGGAGACTTCACGAAGGTTCCGGTCTCGCAGTCGACGCCGGACAGCGTCCAGATAGAGCCTCGAAAGCGGGCCACGTGGACGATGGTCGTTCAACGGACTGATGGCCTGACGTTCACGTGGGGCGAGTATCAGGTTGTGATGACCATGGCCAACCTCCGTCCGGTCGTGTCGTCGCCGGGTGGCGGCACGTGGGGCGGACAGGTGGCGGACAGGGGCCTGTGGTTGAAGGCCGTGTCGGTAAAGAGGTGATCCCTAGTTCAACAGAACCCGGGACCCCTTGACCTTCTGGCTGCTGAGCGTCGCGAGGAAGCTCGGTATCAGCTTGTCCATCAGCTCGAAGTAGGAGCTGAGCGCCGGCGTCTGCCGGTTCGAGTCGTAGAGGATCGACTCGGTGAACTTCTGCGAATAGAGCGTGGCTCCGGTGCGGCCGTCGATGAAGACGAACCGTCCGGTCAGCCCGAAGCCCTTGCGCTCGACCAGCCGGCGCTCCGCCACCGTGCGCCGGCGGCCCAGGCTGTCGAAGTCCTCGGCCTCGCGCTGCTGAACCTGCGTCTGCTGGCGCGACACGAACATCACCGTGCCCGTCACGATCAGCGGCTGCTGGAACTCCTCGCCGACCTTCTTCCAGTAGCCGACGTTCGCAAAGACGTGTTCGTACTGGGTGAGGTCCTTGTCGTCCTTGATCGGATTCGGCAGCGGCGTCGCGGCGTCGGTCGTGCGATCGCCTCCAGCGACATCCATCAGCGGCAGGACGTCGGCGTCGATGACTCGCATCTGGGATTTCGTCCGCAGCTGGCTGCGCAGCAGGCGGGTCGTCTCGAGGTTGCCGTCCACGTCGTCCGCCCCGCCGGCGAGGAATCCGGCGACGAGCACGCGCTGAAACGCGGCGACATCGAGCTTGGCCTTGATCGGCGTCTCGATCGGGATTTCGTAGAAGCTGGTGCAGGCCGCCGTGAAGACGACGGCCGCGAGGCTCACGACCGTCCTACTTGTTCGTGCGGTCATTGATTTCCTTGAACAGCTCGAAGTTCTGCTTGATGTACTGATTATTGGGATTGAGCTCGAGCGCCTTCTCGTAGGCGTTGCGCGCCTTCTCGAAGTCGCCCTGCTGCTCGTAGCCGATCGCCAGGTTGTTGTACGCGGCTGCGTACGTCGGATCGAGCTTGGCCGCCCGCTCCCAGTGCGCGAGCGCCTCGCGCCACAGACCGAGCTGCGCGACCTTGATCCCGAACTTTACCTGCGCCCTCGCGTCCTCGCGTTGGTCCGCCGCGAGCGGCACCGACATCGCGAGAGCCAGGAGCACGACGCCGACGCTGGAACGAAATTGCACAGTTCAGTAACTCCGCTCAATAGCTTAACGCGGGGGCATAGGGGCCCGTATAGCTGTCTTATAATCAAGGTCCGAGCCGGGTGCTCCAGGTGGCGTGTCTACCTGGGCTCCGGCTCGTACTTTTTGCGGTGCCCGGGCCACCTCATCATCGCTGCAATAGCAGCAGGAGTGGCCATGACCCTCGATCAGGCAGTTGCCCTCTCGTTACGTGAAGATCTACCAAGGGTCGGCCTCACCGCCCGCCTTCTCGAGTCCGATCCCGAACTGCTAGAACTGGCAGCCCCCCTCGTCGAACGCGCCCACACCGAGCGTGAGCGCGCCGCCGCCGAAGGTGTTTTTGTGCTGCCGTGGAACGACCCGTTGATGCCGCCGCAATTGATTGCGATCAGCGACGCGCCACCGGCGCTCTGGTATCGCGGCTCGCTGGAGTGCCTGAATCATCCCGCTGTCGCCATTGTCGGCTCACGCGCGGCGTCCGCTGTGGCGCTCGAAACGGCGCGGCGGCTCGCCGCCGATCTGGCGTCGGCCGGCATCACCGTGGTCAGCGGACTTGCGCGCGGCGTGGACTCCGCAGCGCATCGCGGAGCACTCGATGCCGGGCAGACGATCGCGGTGCTCGGA
>Ga0247825_10001802_pt1 | contig 14182 bp, 12 predicted proteins | sample 13C_Vanillin_Day_FD_194413 | JGI IMG/M metagenome (GOLD analysis project Ga0247825, IMG submission 194413) | Soil microbial communities from agricultural site in Penn Yan, New York, United States - 13C_Vanillin_Day48 | ecosystem: Environmental > Terrestrial > Soil > Agricultural land | place...
CGCGGGCCGATCAGAGATCAGGTCCGCGCCCACCCGGTTGTACGACGTCGAATCAGCTGTTGGACAGCCGTTTCGGTGCAGACTTCTCGCACAGGTGCGTGGCGGTCAGTGCCCCGGATGCGATCTCCTGCTGCACGCGGAACTTCTGAATCTTGCCGGTGGGCGTCATGGGGAGTCCGTCGGTGAAATACCACAGCGAGGGCGTCTTGTGCGCCGCGATTCGGTCGCGGCACCAGGCTTTCAATTCGGTCGCGTCCGGCGGATTTGCCGGGTCCGACGGTCGCACGACGGCGCCGATCTGCTCGCCCCACTTTTCATCCGGAACCCCGACGATCGCCACCTCGGCCACGTCCTGGTGCTGGAACAGTAGTTCTTCGATCTCCCTCGGGTAGATGTTGAGTCCGCCCCGGATGATCATGTCCTTGAGGCGTCCGGTGATCCGCAGAAATCCTCGCTCGTCCATCGTGGCGAGATCGCCCATGTACAACCATCCGTCGGCGTCGATGGTCGCGGCCGTTTCGTCCGGCATGTCGGAATAGCCGAGCATCGTCTGGTAACCGCGACAGCAGATTTCACCCTGCTCGCCGATCGGGAGTATCTCACCCGTGACGGGGTCGATGATCTTGACTTCCAGCTCCGGCAGTGGCTGTCCCACGGTGGTCGCCTGATCGGCAGGGTCGTCCGTGACCCGGGTCTGGCTGATCACTCCGTGCATCTCGCTCTGTCCGAACAGAATCGTGAATTGGCAGTCGAGTTCGTCGATGACCCGTTCGACCAGCGACTGGGGAACCGCGGCGGCTCCGGACAGGACGGTATGGAGGCTCGACAGGTCACGACGTCGGCGATCGGGATGCTCGAGAAGCGAGATAAGCATCGTCGGGACCATCAGTGAGTGTGTTCCGCGGCAGGTTTCGAGCATCTCGAGCATTAGGGCGGCGTCGAAGCCGGGCAGGACGACGTAGGTTCCGTGCGCGGCGAACGTTCCGAGTTCGGTGACGGCGCCGCCTCCGATGTGGTACATCGGCATCGCGTTGACACAGACGACATGATCCACCATCCCTGCCCTCTCGAACACGAAGGTGGCTTCGTTGACGATACCTTTGTGATGCAGCAGTGCACCTTTGGGGAATCCGGTGGTTCCTGACGTGTACTGGATCTGCACCGGGGCGGTGGATGCGACGACGGGGAACTCCGTTGCTGGATCGCCGGTCGCGACGAACGCTCGCCACTCGCTCGTCGGGACGACCTTGCGGAGTGCGGGCAGGGATGGCCGGACCTCCGTCAGAACTTTCGTGAGGTCTGCGCCGCGATAGGTCTCCCGGTAGAAGAGTCCGACGCTGCGGGACTGGCGCAGGATGTACTCGAGTTCGTGGGCGCGGTAGGCGGGGTTCACACCCACCACCACCATCCCGGCCATCGCGATCGCTTGTTGCAGGATCACCCAGTCGGCGCTGTTGGGTGCCCATATCGCGATCCGGTCGCCGGGTGCGAAGTGGGCGAGCAGTGCCCTGGCCGCATCCTCGGCGTCGGCGAGGAGTTCACGGTACGTCCATTCTCGCCGACCGACCGCGTCGGGAGTCCCGTCGACGAGGGCGAGGCGGTCGGGTTCTGCTGTCGCGGCCTCGCGCAACAGGTCGCCGACGGTGATGTCGCGGACGCCTGAGCTCGGTGTCGCCGGCCAGAGAGACTTTTCGAGGGGCATGATGCAATCCTGCCTTCGGGCTGTGCGGTGTGCTGGGGAGTTGGAGGTGGGGCGAGTGAGCGCCCGCTACCGGAAAGCCGGAATCGGCTGTGAGGTGCTGTCTCGGTCAGGAGCAATGTAATACATACTTGGAGTGGATAGCTGCGAATCAGTCAAATTATTGGGATGGGGGCTGCCGGCGGTCACCGATCCCTCACCCTGCCGAGATGCCGCCGTTCGGACTCACCGCTTGACCGGTGATCCGGCGGGCCTGCGGGCTGCACAGGAACAACACGAGGTCGGCCACATCTGCCGGCTCGGCGACCCCCAGCGACGCCAGTCGGGCAGCCTTCTCGAACAGCTTCGCGCTGAACGGCTCGGCCATGACGCGGTCGTAGGCGCCCGTGTCCCGGATGAGCGACGGCGTCACCGCGTTGACGCGGATGCCGTCGCGTTTGGCTTCCATCGCAAGTGTTTTGGAGAACATCACGATGGCGGCCATTGCGGCGCCGATGACGGACTCACCGGGTGTGGGGTGCTTGGCGGCGTCGGAGGCGATGTTCACGATTACGCCGCCGCGCTTCGTCCGCATGTGCGGAAGTACGGCGCGGCACATGTTGAGGGGACCGAGGGCCTGCTGCAGCAGGATGGCGGGAACGTCTTCGGGTGGCGTCTCGTGAAAGAGGTTCGGCGTGAACGCGCTCACCGTGCTGTTGACCAGGATGTCGGCAGGTCCCAGCGAAGCACTCAGTTCCTCGGTCACCCGGGTCGCTTCCGCCGGGTCGTTCACATCGCCCGAGGCGAAGAAGGCCCAGACACCCGACGCGAGTGATCGGACCTCCGTCGCCGCCTTCTCCCCGCGCTCGACATCGCGGCCGACCAGACCGATGCGCTGGGTGCCCGCCCGGACCAACTGACGGGCGACCTGTAGGCCGACTCCACTGGTCCCACCCACGATGTAGACGGTGGCCTCGGACAGGTCCGGCACCCAGACTTCGCGTGTGTCTGTACTCATCGGATGTTCCTTTGCAGTTCGAGGGGCACCGGTTCGCCGGTGCCGGGATGGGGATGGCCGGGGCTGCCGTCGCAGTCCTGGCAGTGGGGTGTCCCGGCCGACAGACTCACCTGGACTTGTTCCTCCGTCGCGGCGTCGGATGGTGCCGGTGAGCCGGATCCGCCTGCGTAGTCGTCACGCGCCAGCAGTCCGGCACCGTACGCGCCCGCGATCTGGGGCTGATCGAGTATTTCCACCGGGTGTCCAAGCGCACGCGAGACGTGCAGACGCGCGGCCGGGTTCTTCGCCACTCCGCCCGTCATCACCGTCGGCGTTGCCTTACCCACCTGCGCCACCAGTCCGAGTGTGCGCGCCGCGACCGCTTTGTGCACCGACGCCGCGATGTCGGCCCTCTCACGGCCCTGTGCCAGCAGTGAGATCACCTCGGTTTCCGCGAACGTGGCACACATGCTGCTGACTTCGAGGGTCTCGGAGCCGGCGAGGGCGAGTTCGCCGACTGCGCTGACGTCGACCTCCAGTGCCCGAGCGAGCACGTCGAAGAAGCGGCCGGTCCCGCTCGCGCACCGGTCGTTCATGGCGAACCGTTCCACGAGGCCGTCGTCGTCGACGATGATGGCCTTGCTGTCCTGTCCGCCGATGTCGATCACCAGCCGTACGCCCGGGTGCAGGGCCGCGGCACCGCGGGCGTGGCAGGTGATTTCGGTGAACGTACGGTCGGTGCCGGGGACCAGCTTGCGCCCGTAACCGGTGCTGATGGTGCGCCGGATGTCCGCCTGCGAGACGCCCGCTGCGGCCAACGCACCGTCCATCGCGCGCGCGACCGCCTCGCGGCTCACCGCGCCCATCTGGACGACACTCGACCCGACCAGGGCACCGCTCTCGTCGACCACAGCGGCCTTCGCCGTCGTCGACCCGAGGTCGACGCCCATGACGAACCAACTTCCGGTAGTCATGCGCTAGCCCACTGACTTCATCCGCTGTACGTCGATGGCCTCGAGCATGGCCTCCAGGCGACTGTCGAACAGTTCGTCGTTGTAGAACGACGCGTCGGCGACGTCACCCTCGAAGAAGAACGACTTGACGCCACGCTCCGACTCGGCTGCGCGGGCCAGCATCGTCTGCGGATTGGTCATCGCCCGGCACGTCCGGGTCGAGTGGAACGCGATCCCGTCGATGGAGTACTCGTCCAGGCGCCGGAGCAGCAGTTCCTGCAGGTTCTTCAATCCGTGGTTCAGCGGGCAGAGCAGGTAGTGCTGTGCCATGCCCCGGAGGGGATTGTCCACATCGATGAGCTGAGGCTCCTGCCAGAACGACTCGTGGGTGTAGCGACCGGCCACGACGGCGACGTCGTACTCGGCGAACTTCCGGGTGAGGAAGCCGAGCTTGTTCCAGTTCATGATGCCGTCGAAGTACACACGGTAGCGTTCGTCCGCGACCGCGCTGACCCCTTCGGCGACCCGCTGTTCGAGTTCGGCCTTCACCCCGGCGAAGTAGTCGACGAGCCCCTGGTTGCCGGGCAGGAAGTTGATCGGTGCGATGCTCGCGACCCAGTCCCAGTAGGTCGCCGGAGTGGGGGCCTGCGTGCAGAGTGCCATTCCCTCCAGTCGCAACTCGGACGCGCGTTTGATGTAGGACATGCTCTCGCTGAGCGCATCCCAGTCGAACGGCCGTCCGGTCTGGTGCTCGAGGAAGGCGATCAGCTCGCGCAACTGCTCCTCGACGTACTTGCCGACCTCGTCCCACTCCTCACCCCGCATGTAACCGGCGTCGGGCTTGTTGCCCCACAGCATGGGAATCGAGACGTTGAACAGCGGGAGCTTGCGGTCGAAGACCCGGTATGTCATGGCATCCCACTGCTGGCCGGTGCTGCATCCGGCGTAACCGTTGACGAAGAAGTCCGGGGCCGGCAGTTTGCTTGCCAGTTCCTGCTGGTCGACCATGCCGACCACACCGGTCTCCCGTTCGGCGGCGGATTGGTGTGTCAGCACGGCGCAGCCCAAATGTGTTCGCGCGTAGGAACAGAGCTCACCGATGTAGCCGTACTCGGCACCGGCCGCCTGGGCGGGTCCTTCGAGGTGCTGGGCTGCCAGACGGGCGGCGAATGCTTCGCCGTGACACCACTCCAAGCCCGCGGCCTGGAACAACGGGTTCAGTGCGGCGCCGTTGTACCAGACGACATGCTTTCCGCGCTCCTTGGCGGTGAAGATGTTCTCCCAGTAGTCGGCCACCATCTTGCCGCCGACCCGTGTACTCGACAAACGGCGGGCCTTTTCCTTGCTGGTCTGTTCGATCGGCATTGCGAACTCCTCTGAGGGTGAGTCGAATTCAAGACGGGACGGGTGCAGGTTGGCGGCGAATGCGCTCCACGAAGGTCTCGATCTTCGTGCGGAGCGTCTCGACGGGGTTGCCTTCGTGCTCGGTCTCGAGGAGCAGCAGCGGTATCCCGCGCGCGTCGAGCGCCTTGCGTAGCTCCGGGTAGTAGAGCATGTGGGGTTCGCAGAACTTCGCCATCAAGACGACGACGCCGTTGGAGCGGCTCTTCTCGAGTGAGTCGATCAGGTAGGTGTCCCAATCGACCCCGACGGTGACTCGTGTGGGGCACGGGGCGTTGTCGTTGCGGTCCAGGTACCACTCCGACAGCGCCGCCAATGGGTCGCCGTGCTCGGGCACGTCGGTCGAGATGTACCGGAATCCGGTGTACAGGTCGTCGTCGACGACGATCACTCCGGATTCCTCGATCACATCGAGGACTTCGGGGCGAGGGGCGTGGCAGAAGTGACCGGAGAGATGCAACCGCACCAGATCGTCGGGCGCGTCGGCATGGGAATCGAGGCGATCGAGGAGGTGGCTCAGCGCGGCATTGTGTTCTTCGATGTCCATCACCATGCTCGACTTCACCAACACCTGCATGTCGCTCGCGGTGATGCGCGCACGGCCGGTACGCCGCAGGTCGTAGAGTTTCCGGAGCAGGCGTCGATTCGTATTGAACACCCGGATGCTGTGGGCGAGAGCCGCGTCCGTGATCGTGGCGCCGACGACGCCTTCGATCTCGTGCTTCAGTTCGTGCACTCGGCCCGCCACGCGCGGCTTGGTCCATGGATCGTCCATCGCGCTGGTGAATTGCGCGAAATGCACAGGTTTCTCGGGTCGCGCCCAGCGGATCACGTCGACCGCGCCGAGGAGTTGCACGCAGTGGTCGGCGGCGACGAAGCCGTCGAAGACGTCGAGTTCACCGACCGCGGCCTGGTCGGCGACGCTACGTGTGTAGCCGCAGTAGAACTCGGCAAGCAGGTTGCGCCCCTCCGTGATCGGGGTGCGGCTCTCCTGCACGATCACCGGCAACGCGCCTGCCGCGTGCACGATCTCGGACGGAAAGTTCATCGGAAAGGAACCGATCACCTGCTTCCCGCGCTTCGCTTTCCACGCCTGGGCGTAGGTGACCGGGTCATCGGCAGTGGCTCGCAGCGACGACATGACGGGCGGATCCAGTTCGCTCACATCTAGCCTCTCGACTTCGTGGACGGTGACACTGCGACGACTGACGAACTGCGTCGCGGCGACCTGACTTGAGATATTACGTTATTGGATAGATAGTAGCCATAGTTGTCAAACATTAGCCGCTGAGAGAGCCGCGGCGTCCCCCTTCGGAGGTTCCTGTGAAACGTGTGCTGGATGGACTGAAGATCGTCGAACTCGCCGGGATCGGCCCGTCGCCGCATGCCGCGATGCTGCTCGCGGACCTCGGTGCCGAGGTGGTGCGAGTCGAGCGTCCCGGGGGTGTGACGCAGTTGCTGCCCGTGGACAAGGACGCGGGACTGCGGAATCGCCGCTCCGTGAGTGCGGACCTCAAGGATCCCGCCGACCTCGCGAAGGTGCTGAAACTGGTCGACAAGGCAGACGTCCTCATCGAGGGTTACCGACCGGGTGCGGCGGAGCGTCTCGGCATCGGTCCCGACGTGTGCCGCGAGCGGAACCCTCGGCTCGTGTACGCCAGGATCACCGGGTGGGGCCAGGACGGCCCCCTCGCGCCCTACGCCGGCCACGACATCAACTACCTCGCACTCAGCGGTGCGTTGAACGCCATCGGACGGGAAGGCGAACGGCCGCTCGCGCCGCTCAACCTGGTCGCCGACCTGGGCGGCGGTTCGATGCAAGCCGTCATGGGCGTTCTGGGTGCCCTGTACGCACGGACGCAGACCGGGGTCGGAGATGTCGTCGACATCGCGATGGTCGACGGGGTGAGTGCGCTCATGACGATGTTCTGGACACTCACCGAGAACGGGCTGTGGTCCGATCGGCGGGGCACCAACGTCATCGACGGCGGAGCACCCTTCTACGACACCTACGAGTGCGCTGACGGGCGGTACATCGCGGTCGGCGCAGTCGAACCGGTCTTCTATGCCCAGTTGCTGGAGGGGCTGGGACTCGACCCGGCGGGTCTGCCGGATCAGTACGACGAGTCGGCCTGGCAGACGCTCCGGAAGAACTTCGCCGAGGTATTCGCCACGCGGGACCGGGACTCGTGGGTACAGGCGTTCGCCCGGCTCGATGCCTGCGTGACACCGGTGCTGTCCCTCGACGAAGTGCCGGATCACCCGCACATCTCGGCGCGCAACACAATCGTGAGTGCGTTCGGACAACGTCAGCCGGCCGCGGCACCGCGGTTCGCGAGCGCGCACGACGCAACATACGACGCGCCCCGAATGCCCGGCGCCGACACCGAGGCCGTCTTCCGCGACTGGGGTGTCGATGACGATCGATGACCGGCCCAGAAGGGGTGTCGTGGCACAGGGGCGACCCGATGCGCGACGATGACACTCATGTCTGACTCGAAACCGTCCGACTCGAAACAGGTGCCCGCACCCGACAAGGAGGTGGCGTCGACCGGCAGTGCGCGCTCCGTGCTCGTCACCGTGCTCGGTGAGCTCGTCGAACCCTACGGGCAGCCGGTGCGGACGGCTGCGCTTCTCTACGTCCTCAAGGGACTCGGATACGGGGAGCATGCCGCCCGGCAGGCTGTCGCGCGGACGGGATCCGCGGGCCTGATCGCCGCAGACCGGAACGGTCGCGAGACGCTGTGGACGTTGACGGACAAGGCGCATCGGCTCTTCACCGAAGGGGAACTCCGGGTGTTCTCCACCGACGTGGACACCACGCAATGGGACGGGCGGTGGCTCGTCGTGAATGTGCCGATCCCGGAGTCGCACCGCTCGACCCGCAAGAAACTGTATGCCGCGCTGCGGTGGGCCGGCTTCGGTAATCCGACGCCCGGCGTCTGGGTCACCCCCCATGTCGACCGCGCCGCGGAAGCGGCGAGAACCATCGAGGCCCTCGGATTGGCTTCCAGCACGGTCTCGTTCGTCGGGGCGCTCGCCGTCCCCGGGATCCCGGAAGAGGAACTCGTCCGCCGCTCATGGGATCTGGACGCCGCCGAGAACGAGTACGACCGACTCCTCGATCGATTCGACGCCCGCACGTTCGAGCCGGGTGACGAGCTGCTGTTCGCGCACCTGGAACTCGCGGACGCGCTGCGGCGTATGCCCTACATGGATCCCCGGTTGCCCGAGGTGCTGCTGCCCGACTGGCGTGGGCTGAAGGCGGCGCGGCGCCTGCGAGACCTGCGCGCGGAGTGGACCCCCACCGCGCACGCGCACTGGCGTCGCATCGCCGGTCTCGACTGACCGCGCTCGGCGTTGGGGTTCACCCCGCGCTGCGAACCCGTGAATACGACCTCCGCCTGTCGGGGCGCGCGGGTGTGAGTTTCACAGTGCACAGTTCGTCGAGCCGCCGCCGGACGCTGTCGTTGAGGGTGGGGTGGCGGGTGAGGAGACGTTGCAACCTGCGGTAGAACACGGTGGGGCGGACGCCGAACTCGGGCAGGATGTGTTCGTCTCCGCCTCCGAAGGGTGCCCATTTGACCGCGAAGTCGAGCATGGTGAATTCGTCCTTCGTCACCGCGTCTCCGTTCTTCTGTCTGGGTGAGGGGGTGCGGCCGTGCGGACGTCGCACGGCCGTACCGACCGGGTCATCGAACGTCGAGGTAGATGCTCTTGAGCTGCTGGTAGCTCGCAAGGCCCTCGGGTCCGAGTTCGCGGCCGAGGCCGCTGTTCTTGATTCCGCCGAAGGGGGCGGTGGGGTCGTTGGAGTAGCCGTTGATGCCGACGGTTCCGCTGGCGATGCCCCGGGCGAACTGGGCGCCGCGTTCGGGGTCGGCGGTCCAGATGGAGCCGCCGAGTCCGTAGTCGGAGTGGTTGGCGATCGCGATCGCTTCGGTTTCGTCGGTGTAGGGGATGACGGACAGGACGGGTCCGAAGATTTCCTCCTGCGCGATGGTGTGGCCGGTCTGCACGTCGGCGAAGACGGTGGGTTCGACGAACCAGCCGTGTGTGGTGTCGGCGGGCCTGCCGCCGCCCGCGGTGACCCGGCCGCCGTCGGAGCGGCCCTTCTCGATGTAGCCCTCGACGCGGTCGCGTTGCCGGGACGAGACGAGTGGTCCCATCTGGGTGGTGTCGGACAGTGGATCGCCGACGGTCAGTCCTTTGGCGAGGTCGGTGATGGTGTCGACGATCTCGGCGTAGCGGGATCGGGGTGCGAGGACGCGGGTCCCGAGCCAGCAGATCTGACCGTTGTTGAGCAGGGTTGCGGCGTAGAAGGATTCGAGGTTCGCTACCAGGTCGGCGTCATCGAGAATGACGGCGGCGGATTTGCCGCCGAGTTCGAGGGTGACAGGGCGGAGCAGTTCGCCGCAGGTGCGGCCGATGGCGCGGCCGGCGGTGGTGGAGCCGGTGAAGGAGACCTTGTCGATGCCGGGGTGGGCGACGAGGTAGGCGCCGAGGTCGCGTCCGCCGGGGACGATGTTGAGCACCCCCGCTGGAAGGCCGGCGGCGATGCCGGCCTCGGCCATGAGGAACGCGTCGAGGACGGTCTCGGGGGAGGGTTTGAGGACGACGGTGCACCCGGCGGCGAGGGCGGGGGCGAGTTTGAGGAATGTGATGGCCTGCGGCACGTTCCACGGGACGATGGCGCCGACGACGCCGATCGGGGAGCGGGTGACGAGGGTGGAACCGCCGAGCATGCCGGGCCGGATCTCGTCTTCCTGTTTCACGGCCATTTCGGCGTAGTAGCGCAGCAGAACGGGTGGAAAGCCGCCTTCGAACTGCCGGGCGAGGGTGATGGGCATGCCGTTCTGGCTGCTCACGCGGGTGGCGGTGTCTTCGGCGCGGGATTCGAGTTCGTCGGCGAAGCGGCCCAGGACCTCGGCGCGCTGGGCCGCGGTCCGGGACCCCCAGTCGGTGAGCGCGGTGCGGGCGGCGTCGACGGCGTCGTCGATGTCGGTCTCGGTGCCCTCGGGAACGGAGCCGATTTGCTGCTCGGTGGTCGGGGAGATAACCGGGATGGTCGCGTCGCCGGACGGCCGTGCCCATTCGCCGCGGATGTAGAGATCGGGGTAGTCGATCGTCATCGGGTGTCCTTCGTGAGTGGTTCGGGTGCGGGTGGTCAGTCGTGGACGAGGACGGGTTTGAGGACCTCGCCGCGGTGCTGGGCGTCGACGGCGTCGTTGATCTTCGTGAAGGGGAACGTGGTGACGAGCTTGTCGAGCGGGAATCTGCCCGACTTGTAGAGCTCGACCAGTTCGGGGATGAACTCGTCGGGAACGCTGTCGCCCTCGATGATTCCGGTGATGGTCAGGCCCATGGCAAGGGAGTTGATGATGTTCAGCGGAACCGAGGATTCGGGGTCGGCGGGCACGCCGATGAGTCCGATCTTGCCGTGGAACGTCATGGCGCCGACGAGTGATTCGATGACGGCGGCAACGCCGGATGTGTCGATGGCGTAGTCCACCCCGGCGGGGATGACGGTCCGGACCTGCTCGGCGAGGGGGCCGGCGGCGGGGTCGATCACGTGGGTGGCGCCGAGTTCGAGAGCGACGTCGCGCCTCGACTGGTGCGGTTCGACGGCGATGATGGTGCTGCAGCCCCGGACGACGGCGCCCATGACGGCGGCCAGCCCGACGGATCCGGCGCCGGCGATGAGGATCGCCGATCCGGGTCGGCAGTTCAGCGAGCGCAGGACTGCGCCTGCGCCGGTCTGGATCCCGCAGCCCAGGGGTGCGAGGAGTTCGGCGGGGACGTCGTCGGGGACCTTCACGACGTTGCGTTCGAACGCGAGGCTGTGGGTGGCGAAGGAGGATTGTCCGAAGAACAGGCCGGTCAGCGACTCACCGTCGGTGGTGGTGATCGGACCGGTGCCGTCGTCGCGGACGCCGTCGTAGGCGAGGTGCATGAACTGGTGGCAGTAGGACGGTGCTCCGGTGGTGCAGGACGGGCAGGTGCCGCAGCTGTTGAAGGTGATGGCGACCCGGTCGCCGGGGGCGACCTTGGTGACGCCGTCGCCGACGGCGCGGACGACGCCGCATCCTTCGTGGCCGAGGACGGCGGGCAGTGCGGTGGGGAGGGCGCCGTCGCGGGCGGCGAGGTCGGTGTGGCAGATGCCGACCGCCTCGATCTCCACGAGTACTTCACCGGCCCGGGGGCCTTCGATGGTGATCGGTTCGAGGGTGAACTCGGTGTGCGGTTCTCTCGCGACTGCTGCGAGTGCTTCCATCATCACATACTCCATGTCTTGTGGGCCGGCCCGGGAAGGGCCGGCCGGAATCGAGATACTCAGAGAACGGTCTCCCGCAACGAGATGACGGGATCGGCGAGAGCAGTGGCGTCGATCTTGGTGCGGTTGCCGATGAACTTCTTGCCTGCCATGAATTCTGCTGCGGCGTTGACGGTCTCGACGGCGACAGGTATCCCGTCGCTGTCGAGGTGGAACAGGGCGAAGGAGGACTCGGACGGGCTGCCTCGCAGGACCGCCCGGGTGTCCGGACCGACCATTCCCGCCATCTTCATCTTCAGGTCGAACTGGTCGGACCAGAACCACGGCACCTCGTGCGGCGGCAGGGGCGCATTCATGATGACTGCCGCCGCCTGCTTCGCCTGTTCGACTGCGCTGGGGATACTTTCGAGCCGCACCATCTTGCCGAGCGTGTCGTGCAGGCGGTAGGTGACGTCACCGATCGCGAGGACGTTCGGATCGCAGGTGTGTGCCGAACCGTCGACCACAATGCCCGCCATACAGTCGATGCCCGATTCGCGTGCCAGAGCGTCGTTCGGGATCGCGCCGACACCCACCAGCACCAGGTCGCAGGGGATTTCGGTTCCGTCGCCGAGCACGACACCGTCGACTCGACCCGCCGTCCCGGTGATCTCCCGAACCTCCGCGCCCGTGCGGATGTGGGTCCCGCGGTCCCGGTGGAACTCGGTGAGGACCGTCGACAGTTCCGGGCTGGCCACCCGCGCCAGGACCCGGTCCTCCCGTTCGATCACCGTGACTTCGCATCCACGAGCGCGGGCCGACGCTGCGACCTCGAGACCCACGTACCCACCGCCGATGATGGCGAGTGCCGATCCGGTGTGCACGGCGTCGCGGAGCAGGGTGGCGTCGGCGAGGGTGCGCAGGCTGAGAACACCCTCGAGATCGCTTCCCGGCAGCGTCAGGGTTCGCGGCGCGGCGCCCGTCGCGAGGACGAGCGTCGTGTACTCGAGGACTGTGCCGGACGCCGTCGTCGCGGTTCGGGCGTCGCGATCGATCCGGACGACCGGATCGCCCAGCCGGGTTTCGATCTGATTGTCGGCGTAGAACGTTTCCGGTTTGAGCCACTGGACGAACTCGTCGTCGGCGTATTTTTTCGACAGCGGAGGGCGGTGATACGGCGGATGCGGCTCCTCGCCGCAGAGGACGATTCGGCCGTCGAACTTCTGCTGCCGCAGCATGCCGGCGAGCGTGCCGCCGGCATGCCCGGCCCCGACGATCACCACGGTGGGTGACGGGTGTGCTGTGGTCATCGTGTCAACCGGTGAACTCGATCTTGACGGGCATGTTCTTGAGGCCACCGACGAAGTTGGTCTGGATCATCTTGGTGTCGTCCACCAACTCGAGCGACTCGATGTGGGGGAGCAACTCCTCGAACATGATTCGGAGTTCCAGCTTCGCCAGGTGCTGGCCGATGCACATGTGCGGGCCGTAGCCGAAGGCGATGTGCTTGTTGGGCCTGCGGGTGTAATCGAAACGGTCGGGGTCCGGGATGGCATCCGCGTCGCGGTTGCCCGACTGGTACAGCAGCATGAAGCGGTCGCCCTTCTTGATGTCGCGACCGCGGAGCGTGTAGTCCTGGGTTGCCTGACGCATGAAGTGCTTGACCGGCGACGCCCAGCGCAGCGACTCGTTGACGATGTGCGGCGCGAGCGCCAGGTCCGCTTTCGCCTTCGCCAGCAGCTCGGGGTTGCGGCCGAGTTCGAGCATGCCGCCGGCGAGCGTGCTCGACGTGGTGTCATGCCCCGCAGTGGCGATCGCGATGAAGTATCCGTAGGCAACCTCGTTGGGGTAGTACTCGCCGCTCTCGTCGCGGGCCACCGAGATGATCGTCGCGAGGTCGTCGCGGGGGTTGGCGCGCCGGTCCTGCAGCAGCCTCTGGAAGTACGCGTAGAAGTCCTGGATCGTGGCCACCCACTGCTTCGCGGCTGCGTCCGGGGTGAGGGGTTCGACGTCCTCACGGGCGGCGTCGGGATCGGCGGTGCCGAAGAACTCCTGCGTGAGGGCCATCATGCGGGGCTCGTCTTCCTCGGGCACCCCGAACAAGCTCATGATGACGTGCAGGGGGTAGTGGAGCGCGAAGTCCTTGACGAAGTCGACCCGCCCATCCGTCTCGCGGAGCCTGCCGACGGCGGCCTTCGCCAGGTCGCGGATGACCGTTTCCCACTTCGCGAGGTTGGTCGGCCGGAACCAGTCCAGCGCGATGTCCTTGATCGCGGTGTGCTCCGGTGGGTCGAGGTAGGTGAGGGTCTCGAGGATGCGAAGGCTGCCGTTGTTGATGCTCTTGGTGAACTGGTCGCCGGCCTGGTTCGCCAGGATCGGGTTGACGGAGCCCTTGTCCTCGCCGCCCGCGCTGGTGAAGATGCCGGGCTGGCGTTCGATCTCCATGATGTCGGCGTGCTTGCTCACCAACCAGATGGGGTCGTAGCCCTCGATCTCGGCGCGGCCCAGGGGGTTGTTCTCCCGTAGCCAGCGGTAGGCCTCGAACAACGCATCGTTGTCCCGGTGTCCCTCGGGTAGAACGATCTGACGGGCGACGGTGTCCGGAATCAGTTCCGTGACCTGCTCTGTAGTGCTCATCAATTCCCCTTCGTGGTGCAGTGAGTTCCGGCGCCGTCTGTCGCGGCGCCCTCGCCGACTGGAGTGACTTCAGCCTGTCAGCCACGAGAGTGAGGGGCATCACACCATTGATCGAAAGTCGTCTACCTAACGGGGTATGTGTGCTGGGTCACGCGGTCGCCCGGCGGCCGTATGCAGCGCAACTTCACCCCACCGGAGGGGGGTAATCCGCCGAAGTGGTGATGTGGCGGATCAGTGACCCGCGACACAATTTTGGTACAGAACGC
>Ga0247825_10001803_pt1 | contig 14180 bp, 10 predicted proteins | sample 13C_Vanillin_Day_FD_194413 | JGI IMG/M metagenome (GOLD analysis project Ga0247825, IMG submission 194413) | Soil microbial communities from agricultural site in Penn Yan, New York, United States - 13C_Vanillin_Day48 | ecosystem: Environmental > Terrestrial > Soil > Agricultural land | place...
TGGCGTCACCCTCACGCTTGAACCGCTCGACGATGTGCATCTTGTCGGAGTGGAAGTAACCGCCGCGTCCGATCCACGTCGTGTCGATGAAGCCGATGGAGTCGAGCACGAGCGTGTCGCCCTCCCATTTGCCGACGGTGTCGCCGTAGTACTTGGCCGCGTACTGCGCGTCCTGGCCGTGCTGACGGCCATCGATCGGGACCACGCGGAACTCCGCAAGGCCACCGCCCGCGTCGGCAAACACACCGTAGAGGAAGGTGATGTCGTTCTCCGTCTGGTAGATGCGTCGCGGCGGACCCTGCCGCGGCAGCCCCAGCGGCTGGCAGGTCATCACGGGGTCTTCCTTGTTGGTCCACATGTCGAGCGCGATCACCTTGTCCCAGTGCTCCGGCTTGTACATCGGGCGGCCCAACTGGCCGAAGCGCGAGGGTGAGTACAGCTCGAAGTCCTCAGTCTGATTGGTGGCTCTGTTGCACGGGGCGACCTGCGTTGGACCGCATCGCCGGCCGCCGTTGCCCATGTAGTTGCCGATCCAGTCGTTGAACGTCCAGTTGCCCGTCATATCGGGCACCTTGCCCAGTCGGGGTGTCTCCGCGGTTCTGTTTGCTGCAGGCTCTGTCTTCGCCCACACGATGGCGGGAGCCTTCGCGGTGACGGTGATCGCCTTCTGCACGCTCGCCGGCACGGGCGCCACGACGTAGACATTGCCCGTCTCCGTCTCACGCGTTGTGATGTCGCGGACGACCACGCCGTTCTTGCGCTCGGTCAGCCGGCCTGCGTAGAACACCTCGATCTTGTTCAGCGGGTTGTTCCAGTCCTGATAATTGCTGAAGGTGAACTCGGTCGTGGCGCCGCCGTTGGTCACCACAACCTTCTCGGTCATGTACTTCGCATCGAGCGTCGCGGTGCCCGTTGCGCCGGCCACGCCAGGGATCGGGAAGGTCACGACCGCCTTGCCCGCGGCGTCGAACGACACCGAGGTGTTGCCAACCTTCGTCGCGCCATCCGCGAGCACCGTGCCCGGGTTGGCGCCCAGCGTCCACGTGTCCATGGTTCCGGCGAGAGCGGCTTTCGCAGCGCCCTGCGGATTGGCCCAGATGCGAATGAGCCGCTCCTGGACCGTGGCCGGCATCGGAGCGACCTTGCCCTTGGTGCCGGCGATCTCCGCGCCCGGTGTGTCCTCGTTCCACGCGTACTGCCAGCTCACGACCTCGACGTTCGAGACCGTCTGCTTGTTGGGACGCGTGCACGTGTATTGAATGCGCTGGCTGAACGTCTGGTAGTTGGTGCTCTCGCGAAACTTCGTCAGCGTGCACGGCTGGCCGTCCACCTGAATCGTGCCGCCCTTCGCCTGATACTCGAGCGTCGCGACCATGTCGCGTTCGTCAGTGCCCTTCAGCATTCCTTGATGCCACATCCAGTTGAAGAGCACGGCCCGCAGATCCTTGGCTCCAGCTGCGGGTGTATAGGGTGCGCCGGCGTTCGGATTTGCGGCGCCACGACCTGGCGCCCCAGCGCCTCCGGGACCTTGACCACCGGCACCCTGTACACCGGCACCGCGGCCCTGCGCGCCGGCCCCTGCAGCGGGCGCCTGCGCGGCAGCTGTCATCGGGAGACCGATCGCGAGCGCGATCACGAGCGCCGACTGTAGTCTGAAAGAATGCATGGTGTTCCTCTCCACGTTTCCAACCACGAAGCTCGAAGGTAAATATTACCGAAATGATTCCCCTGTCGGTTCTGGATCTCGCCCCGGTCAGCGAGGGCTTCAGCGCGCGTGATTCGCTGCGCGACTCTGTTGATCTGGCGCAGTTGTGCGAGCGGCTTGGCTACGTCCGTTTCTGGTTTGCCGAGCACCACGGGATGCCCAACATCGCCTGCTCAGCGCCGGAAATCCTGATCGAGCACGTCGCCTCGGCGACCTCCACCATTCGCGTCGGCTCCGGCGGCATCATGCTGCCGAACCACGCGCCGCTGCGCGTGGCGGAGAACTTCCACACGCTCGCCGCGCTGCATCCCGATCGCATCGATCTGGGGGTGGGCCGCGCGCCCGGAACGGATCCGGCCACCTCGCGTGCGCTGCACCCGTTCGACGCGGAGCAGTTTCCGCAGCAGTTGCAGGAGCTGGTCATGCTGTCGCGCCGCGGGTTCCCTCCAGGGCATCCGTTCGCGACCGTGCGCGTTGTGCCGGAGGGTGTGCCGCTGCCGCCGATCTGGGTGCTCGCGTCAAGCGGAGCGACGGCCGCGGTTGCGGGTGCAATGGGGTTCGGCTACGGCTTCGCGCGACACTTCAGCCCCGCGCCGCCAGGCCCCGCGATCGCCGCCTACCGCGCGGCGTTCACGCCGTCGGATCAGTTCCCGGCTCCGCACGTCATCCTCGGCGTCGCAGTCGTCTGCGCTCCGACAGATGAAGAGGCGGACTATCTCGCCACGTCCAGCGATGTTGTCTGGGTGCGCCGGCACCGCGGCGACATGCGTCCGTTTCCGAGTCCTGAAGAGGCATCGACGTACGAGTTTCGACCGGAGGACCGTCCGCTCATCGAGGCAAACCGTCAGCGGCAGTTTGTCGGCAGCCCCGCGCGCGTCGCCGCGAACCTGCGCCAGATCGCCGCCGACACGAACGCCGACGAAGTGATGGTGACGACGATGATCTACGGCAAGGCTGAGCGGCTGCGCTCGTACGAGCTGCTGGCTCGCGCGTGGACGACCACGGACCAGTCCGTCAGCTCAACAGAGTGAGCAGCAGATAGATCACGATCGCGCCGCCGATACCGAAACCAAGGAGCCGTGCGAGCGCGTAAGAGCCAATGAGCTTCAACATGCCCACGAGTCAAGGCAACCACGATGCCAGCGTGGCTGCTGGGATGCCGTGACTGTGGCATCTCGCTTGCTCCATAGAAGGCAACTTCGCTCGGTTGCCATTCTGGCCGGCCGACAAACAATCTCACCAACCCGACGGGGGCACTTGTGTCCCCGATCGTCACGTACTGAGAAATGGCAGCGCCAACTCTGGTCGTTGGAATTCCGTCCAAGGACGCTGAGAGGAATCCGATGACTCTTCGTTGTGTCGTTGCGTGCCTGTTTCTCACCGCCGCGGTGCCCCTCATCGGACTACGTCTTACCGGCGACAACTGACAACGTCGACGGTAAACCACGAAGGGCACGAAGTCTGAACACGAAGCTCGCGAAGGATCGAAATGGAGTGGTTAATGTCGTGATCTCCCGGTCACGAGATGAGCCACGTCGCGAAGGAGTTCCATGCGCCCGTCGATCCGATCACGAACCGCCCGAACTGCGAGGCGATCAGGAAGAGCCCGCCGGCGACAGTTGCCGGGTGCGGGCGACGTAGCGTGGCGAGGTCGTAGGCGAGGATCGCCAGGATAAAGGCGTCAGCCGGACCAAAGAAGCCGAGCGGGCCGTATGGTGCAAGGATCGGCCACCGGCCAAAGCCCGCGGGAATCAACTCCAGGGTCGCAATCAGCATCAGGCGCTTGTGCGCGGCAGGATTGCGGCGCCAATAGAGCGCGGCAGCGACGAGCGCAGGGAACACCACAACCGTCGCGAGCGGGATCGCGAGAAACACAATCGGCGGGACACCGGCAGGCGCGGCGCCGCGCCGGCCCAGATCGATCGACACCGGAATCGCGATGAGGGCCATGGCAGCGGCAAGCACGCCGCCGAAGGCGCCGATGCGCCGATGGATGTCCGTGCGCCGTGCGGCGACGAGCATCGGCTGCGCCATGAGCAGCACCATCCACGTCGTGAACATCAGGCCGTGCGCGTGAAAGAGCGGCGACAGTTCCGGGCTGCCGTAGATCCCCTTCAGGTAATAGGTCCGCGCGAAGCCGATGACGACGGCGGCGAACATCAATACCGGGAGAGTCGTGAAGAAGATCCGCTCCCGCCGCCACGTGGATGACATCCGCCGCGGGACGGCCGGCGCACTGACGGTGGTCGCTGTCGCCATACGAGCCGAGTCTAGCTCGAAGAGAGCGACGTGTTCTTCAAATATAGTGTTCTTCGATTTCTTCGTGCCTTCGTGGTTCCGGTCGTGATCTTGAAAGATCACCCAGCGACGTCAGCGATAGCAGGGGAGATCGAGCGGCTCGAAGGTGCCGGAAGGCGGGATCTCGCGGCTGACCAGGACGTCGTACTCCATCTTCGACCCGAAATTCGAACGCCGCACGTGCCGGTAATGCCGATCGACGTAGTCCCGCACGATCGGAAACGCCTCGCGGGTCGCCGGTTCTGATTCAACCGGGGAGATCGCGATCGGCACACGTTGACGCTCGAGCCGCTCCACCGTCAGCCGCTGATCGTCCACTGACGAATGCCACCTCGGATAGAAGTAGACCTGGCCGCCGGCAAACGGACGCTCGGCGTAGAAGTACAGGTCGGCTGCCCAGCCGACGACGAGCAGCCGATCGGACGGCGCGGTGCACGCCCTGACCCATTCACCGATGGCGCGCAGCCCGATGCTCCCGGTGTCCGCCCATCCATCGATCGGCGGCGAGGTCATCAGGTACTCGTTCGTCTTCTCGAACCGCTCCGTGACGCCAGCGGGTCCGGCCAGTACTCCCGTCGCCACGACTCGGTCGCCCATCTCTCCAAACACCGCGGCGCTCCAGAACGTGACGATCGCGATCGCGGCGGTCGCGGCGATGCGCGCGCGTGCGTGACGCCCTTCCTTTCGGGTCCAGACGCCGGCGACCCAGGCCCCGAGGACGGCCATCGGCGCGGCGACATCCGGCAGCCGGGTCTCAGGTGACTCGCGCACCAGTGACTGGCCGACGACGACGCAGAGGACGAGCAGCATGCCGACGATTGCGGTGTCGGCGGCCTGGCCGGTGGCGTCGCCCCGTCTCATCCGGCGGACGATCAACGTCAGCGCTGCGGCAGCTGGAAGCGCCAGCGTCGTGTAATAGAGCCAGGCGAGGGCGTTGTCGAAATTGATCACGCCAGGAGCGACCTGCATTCTCAGAACCGGCAGCGCTCGCTGGGCCCGCCGGAACACCGACTCGCGGAGCGCGAGCTCGTACTGTTCCCGATCGATCCCGTTCGTATCGTCCACGAGCGAATCGGCCACGAGCCTCTTGATGTTGTCCCTGCCCATGTTGGTGATCACGTACGACCAGGTCGTTTCCTGATCATGCAGCGGGTGGGAGAGGCCGAACTGGAGTTCCCGCTCCTCGCGCGCCTCGTCGCTGATCTCCGCCGTCCACCGGACGCTGATGCGCTGCTCCGATGGCGGGTCGATCTGAACGAGCGGCTTCGTCCAGTCGAAGCGAACGGGTGGCGCGTTGACGCGCAGCGTGGTGACTTCCTGTGCCTGCGACGACAGCCCCGACAGGTACGTCGGGATGCCCGCCACGGACTGAATGAACACCACGAACGGCAGGAGGAGCAGCGCCGTGACGCCGGCGTAGATGCCAGCCGCCGGCCTCAGAACGCGCCGGCCGGCCGCTGACCCTGGCCAGTGCAGCAGGGTCAGGAAGGCGATCACGGAGACGCCGATATAGGCGCCGTGGTCGTAGCGGAGCAGAAACGCCACGGCTGTGACGACGGCGAGCAGGGCGAGATTGGCCTTCGTGCGGCGGACCTGGTACAGCCACGCGCAGGCGACGGCAAGGACGAAGAGGAAGACCTTCGGATAGCTGTACAGGCGCGGGAAGGTTACGACCGACGTCGCTGCGGCCGCGGCGCCGATGATCCACGAGTGCGAGAGGCGCGTCGCCAGCGCGTAGACGAGCGCTGCGCCAAACGCCATGAAGAAGATCGTCAGTACCGCTTCGCCGAGCAGCGTGCCGCCGGAGAGCGACAGTGCGGCGGCGGACGCGTAGTACTGGAGAAAGAGGCCCGGATCGAAGAAGTCGCGGACCGGCAGTTCGCCGAGGAGTATCTGGCGTGCCCTCGAAAGGTGCACGAACTGATCGTTGGTGAAGCTGACCGTCAGCCAGCGGTAGGCGAAGGCGAGCGCAAACGTGACAAGCGCCCCTGCCCAGACAGAGGCCAGCGATGGCTGACGAAGCCGCGTTCCGTCGTCAACCGTACCCAAGCTCGTCACCAGCGGCACTGCCACCAAGAGTACCAGCCTTGGCAAGTGCAGGTCCGTAAAACGGCGGACACTACTTTTGGTTTGATGACCTTACGACGACGCGTCGAGCCAGCGAGGCGATGGTCGTGACGAGTTCAGCCGGTTCGACCGGCTTGGCGAGATGGATCTGAAACCCGGCCTGCAGCGCCTTCATCCGATCTTCAGATCTGGCGTACGCGGTCAACGCGACGGCCGGGATTTCGCGGACACGGGGATTGGCGTGATGTCTCAGCTGCTCGATGAACGCGAATCCGTCCACCTGCGGCATCCCGAGATCGGCCACCACGACATCGGGTGTCTCGGTCACCAGCTTCTCCAGCGCTTCTTCCACCGTCCGGGCCGTCGTGACGCGTGCCCGCGCGTCCTCGAGCAGTTCGGCGGCCAGCGCCAGCGCATCGGGTTCGTCGTCAACCGCCAGCACATGAATGCCGTCGAGGCTCACTTCGGGGCTCGGTGGCGACGAGGATCGTGCGCGCGGGTGGACGCGGGGCAGCTCGTCCTGGAGTGAGTGGACGAGCATCACCGGGATCTTCACGCGAAACGTCGAACCATGGCCGAGCCCGGCGCTCGAGACCTCGATGGTGCCGCCGTGCAGCTCGGTCAGCTGCCGCGCGATCGACAATCCGAGCCCGAGGCCGCCGCGCTCCCGCGTGAAGCCGGCGTCCGCCTGCCGGAATCGCTCGAAGACGTGAGGAAGGAACTCCCGCGCGATACCGATCCCAGTGTCGCTCACTGTGAGCTCCAGGTGCGAGTTCACGCGCTCGAGCCGCACCTGCACCTTGCCGCCGCGGTTCGTGAACTTGATCGCGTTCGACAGCAGGTTCCACAGCACCTGCTGCAAGCGCTCAGGATCTCCGGAAATCGGCGAAGCCTCGGGATCGATCACCGTCTCGACGCGAACCCCCTTCGCGTCCGCCGCCGGCATGACCGCGTCGATCGCATTTCGCACGATGGCCGGTAGATCGACCCGCTGGACGTTGAGCCGGATCTTGCCGGAGACAATCCGCGAGATGTCGAGGACGTCCTCAACGATCTGGGTGAGCGACGTGGCGTTGCGCTCGATCGTCTCGATCGCCTTCCGCTTCCGGTCTTCGGCGATGACCCCGGAGCGGAGCATGCGCGTATAGCCCAGGATCGCGTTGAGCGGCGTTCGAAGCTCGTGCGACAGGCCCGCCAGGAAGTCGTCCTTGAGCCGGCTGGCCTCCTGCACATTCATGTACAGCTGCGCGTTTTCGAGCGCCACGGACGCCCACGCCGCGATGCCGACCGCGATGCGCTCGTCGTGCACGGTGAACTTCGCGGCCTCGGGATGGCCGAAGAACAGTCCCCCGATGACGACCTCGCCGCGGCCCTTGACCGGCACGGCGAGGTAGCTGCGAACCGGCAGATGACCCGGCGGCATGCCGTGATACGGCTCGTTGTGGCCGTATCGCGGGTCCTTCGTGATGTCGTCGCTGCGAACGACGCCTGTTCCCGTGAACGTCGGCTCGAAGACGCCGGTGTTGCGCGGCATCGGGAACTTCGAAAACGCTTCCCGCGGCACGCCGGAGATCGTGTAGAGCGTGTAGGCCTCGCCGTCCTCGTTCCGGACGTTGTAGAAGAACGCGCCGAACTTCGCGTTCGTCAGCTCGGTGGCGGCGTCCGTCACGGCTTGGACGACCTTGTCGCGGTCGAGATCCGAGGTGACAATCGCGCCGACGTTGTTCAGCGTCTCCGTGACGGTGGCGTTCTCCTGGAGCAGCCTGACCGTTTCCTGCCGCAGGCGCGCGAGTTGCAGCTGCGAGCTGACGCAGGCGAGCAGCTCGCGCGAGCTGAAGGGCTTCACGAGATACTCGTCGGCGCCTGCACGGAGCCCTTCAATGCGCGCCTCCTCGCCGGCTCGCGCGGAGAGCAGCACCATTGGAATCGATCGCATCTGCTGATCGCCGCGGACCGCTGACAGCAGGCCAAATCCATCCAGCTCCGGCATCATGACGTCGCTCAGAACCAGATCGGGCGGATTCGTCTCGATGCGTTCCAGCGCCGAGCGGCCGTCTGCCACCGCGTCCACCTGGTACTGCTGGCCAAGGATGCGGGTGAGGTAGTTCCGCATGTCGGCGTTGTCGTCGGCGATCAGCAGGCGCGCCCGTCCATCGGGAGCGCCGGTCGCGCTCGCTGACGCCGAATGGGATTCGGCAGACGACGCGGCCTCGCCTGCGTCCTCTGGAAGCCATCGAAGCGCTTCTTCCACATACGGAGTGGCGCCGATGGCGCTCGATGCCAGTTGACGCGGCGCTGAGATGCGTTCGGGCGGCAGGTGGGCGGTGCCGGTGCGGATGCTGACGGTAAACGTAGTACCGCGACCCGCTTCACTGGCCACGGTGACGGTGCCCCCGTGCAGGCGGGCAAGCTCCTGCACGAGCGCGAGGCCGATGCCGGTGCCTTCGTGCGTCCGCGCCCTCGCGTGTTTGATGCGGTGGAATCTCTCGAAGACCCGGTCGAGGTCCTCTTTGGCGATGCCGACGCCGGTGTCGGACACGAGCAGCTCGACGTGATCCTCCTTCCATCGCAGCTCGACCCGTATCTCACCCTCGAAGGTGAACTTGAAGGCGTTCGAGAGGAGATTGAGGACGACTTTCTCCCACATCTCTCGATCCACGTACACGGGATGCGGCAGGGGCGGGCAGTCCACGACCAGCCTGAGGCCCGCTTTTTCGATGGCCGACCGGAAGGTGCTCGCGAGGTCACAGGTGAGCACCACCAGGTCGGTCGGCTCATAGCTCGCGTCGATCCGGCCCGCTTCAATCCTGGAGAAATCCAAGAGGTTATTCACGAGCCGCAACAGCCGCAGCGCATTCCGGTGGGCCGTCTCGATGCGCTCCCTGTGAGCCGGCAGAGTCGCCGGGTCGGCAAGTTCCTCCTCCAGCGGACCGACGAGCAGGGTGAGCGGCGTGCGGAATTCGTGGCTGACATTGCTGAAGAACGTCGTCTTGGCGCGATCGATAGCGGCCAGCGCTTCCGCACGCTGCCGTTCCGCTTGATAGGCGCGTGCGTTGGTCAGCGCGATCGAGAACTGATCCGCCACCAGCTCGAGGAAGCTGAGGTAGCCCTCGTCAAATGGCCGCCGCGGATTGATTCCGACGACGAGCCGCGCCGGACGGCTGTCCGTGGCCGAGTCGATGGAGATGGTCTTGACGAGATCGGGCCTGGCCGTGACCAGCGACTGCTCGGCGCCCGGCGTGGCCGCCTGCAGCTCATCGGCGAGATACGCCAGCGCGAACGCGACGTCCTCCTTCGCCGCCAGTGCTTCCATGGCCAGAACACATGCGTCGCGCTCGGTTCTGGCCGCGGCGTTCTGCGCGGCAAGATCCCGAAGCAGTCCAAGGCGCCGGGTGCCAACGACGCGCTCCGTTGTTTCCGTGACGATGCAGAAGGCGCCGCCGACGTCGCCCGACTCGACGCGTACCGGGTCGTACGACACGTCGAAATAGGTCTCTTCGAGGAATCCGTACCGTTCGAGCTGGAACAGCATGTCGCGCGCATGGAACGCCTCGCCCGTCTGCACGACGCCCAGGAGCAATGGATGCAGCTGGCTCTCCCAGATTTCGCTCCACGCCTGCTGTCCCGGCAGTCCGAGCACGTGGGGATGCTTCGCGCCGAAGACGGGACGATACGCGTCGTTGTAGAGGACGGTGAATTCGGGTCCCCAGAAGAGGATGATCTGCGCCTTCGAGGGCAGGAGCATCCCGACCGTGCTGCGGAGGCTCTGTGGCCACGTGTCGGGCGCGCCCAGCGAACTGTCGGACCAGTCCATCTCGCGCATGCGAGCGCCCATTTCGCCGCCGCCGGCCAGGAATGTGAGGTGCGCGGAATCGACCCTTGGCGCCACGTCTTCCTTTCATGATTCACGCAGAGCTTCGATGGAGCAAGCTCTGCCATGTTCGCGACACCGATCGCGCACGACTGCACCGCGCACCGATCGCGCGATCACGAACCGCGGAGAGCGCCGCGCGCCGCTTCGGCCTTCCACCACTCGTAGCTTCCGCCTCAGCGCTGCGCCGGTTTTTGCACCGAGGTCGGCCTCTACGAGAGTTGGCAGTTGGTAGGGGCCGGCCTTCAGGTCGGCCCTACGAGAAGGAGGGTGTATGACCGACACGATTCGTCCGTTCCGCGTCAACGTTCCGGAGGCGGAACTGACCGAATTGCGCAGGCGCATCGAGGCCACGCGGTGGCCCGAGAAGGAAACGGTTCCCGATCAGTCGCAGGGCACGCAGCTGGCGACGGCCAGGGCGCTTGCGCAGTACTGGGCGACGAAGTACGACTGGCGCCGGTGCGAGGCGCAGCTGAACGCCCGGCCGAACTTCATCACTGAGATCGACGGACTCGACATCCACTTCATCCACGCCCGCTCGAAGCACGAGAACGCGCTGCCGGTCATCGTCACCCATGGCTGGCCGGGATCGATCGTCGAGCAGCTGAAGATCATCGATCCGCTGATCAATCCGACGGCACACGGCGGAAGCGCGTCGGACGCGTTCCACGTCGTGATTCCGTCGATGCCCGGCTACGGGTTCTCCGGCAAGCCGGCCACGACCGGGTGGGGGCCCGAACGCATCGCACGCGCGTGGCACCAGCTGATGACGCGCCTCGGTTACAAGAATTACGTGGCGCAGGGCGGCGACTGGGGCGCGGTTGTCGTGGATCTCATGGGCGTACAGGCGCCTTCGGGATTGCTCGCTATCCACACCAACATGCCGGGCGTCGTTCCGCCCGAGATCGACAGGCTATTCCGATCGGATGTCATCGGGGCGGTCAACGCACTCGGCTCGCTGCCGGCTGATCTCTCGGCCGAAGAGCGGCGGGCGTGCGAGCAGCTCGACTTCGTCTGGAAACACGTCGCCTACGCCTTCCAGATGGGGTCACGCCCGCAGTCGCTGACCGGGCTTGCCGACTCTCCGGTCGGCGTGGCGGCCTTCCTGCTCGACCACGACGCGAAGAGCCTCGAGTTGATCTCCCGGGCATTCGCCGGGCACCCCGAGGGCCTGACGCAGGACGACGTGCTCGACAACATCACGCTCTTCTGGCTGACGAACACATTCGTTTCGGCGGGTCGTCTCTACGCGGAGAACAGGTTCTCGTTCTTCGACGTCAAGGGCGTGAAGATCCCGGCCGCGGTGAGCGTGTTTCCCGATGAGCTCTATGAGGCGCCGCGGAGTTGGGCCGAGAAGGCCTATCCGAAGCTGATCCACTACAACCGGCTTCCGAAGGGCGGGCATTTCGCGGCGTGGGAACAGCCGGCGCTGCTCGTGTCAGAGCTGCGCACCGCGTTCAAATCGCTGCGGTCACGCCCGGAGAAGCAGGAACCAGCTCTCGCAGGCGCGCGGTAGCCGCTATTTCCTCGTCCCGGCGCTCGCGGCCATGCGGAGTGCGTCCATCAGCGCCTCCGCATCCCACGAGCCGTCGTGACGGATGCCGTTGATGAAGAACGTCGGCGTCCCGTTCACGCCGCTCCTGACGCCGCTCGAGAAATCCGCGCGGACACGTGGGGCGTGTGTGTGCGATGTGAGCTCGCGATCGAAACGTTCGACGTCGAGCCCCAGCTGCGAGGCGTAGTCGATCAGGTGACGGTCGCTCAGCCGCCGCTGGTGCTCGAAGATGTAATCGTGCATCTCCCAGAATCGGCCCTGCGCGTCGGCGGCTTCCGCGGCCTCGGCGGCGTGCTGCGCGTGCGGATGCAGCTCCCGCAGCGGGAAGTTCCTGAACACGAATCGGAGCTTCTCGCCGAGCTGCTCCTGAGCGTATTTGACGATCGGGTACGCACGCCCGCAGTACGGGCACTCGTAGTCGCCGTACTCCACCAGCGTCAGCGGCGCATCCGCCGGACCCTGCGCGTGATCGCGCTCGGACACGGGAGGTGTCAGCGTTGTCGCGTCCTCGTTACTCTGCATGACCAGCCTCCCTGTCGTGTCCGGCTTCACGCGGACCGGGCGCTAAAGATTCGAGCGCGCGCAGGATGCCGTCGCCGCCCGGGTTGATGCCGACGGGGGAGATGTAGCTCCAGCGGACGATGCCCTCGCCGTCGAGCACGAAGAGGGCGCGCTCGCTCGTGCCGTCGTTCGCGCGATACACGCTGTAGCGGCGGGCGACGTCGCCCTTGGGCTCGAAGTCGGCGAGCAGCGGGAATCGCAGGTGACGGTCCTGTGAAAACGCCAGGTGGCTCCAGACCCCGTCCACCGAGATCCCGAGCAGCTCGGCGTCGTAGCGGCCGAACTCGTCGAGCATTTCGTTGTAGAGCGCCATCTGATCACCACAGACGGGACTCCAGTCGGCAGGATAGAACGCGAGAATCACCGGCCTTCCTCTGAACTCGCTCAGGGACACCGACTGATCGGGCGTCGTGTGCAATGTAAAGTCAGGTGCCAGCGTTCCTACGAGGGGACCCGCTGTCATTTTTGCCATGCTGCGCTCCTGATCGCCTGTCGTCGGGCACGGCTTCAGCGGTGCCACTCCTTGAACGCTTGCATTCACGCTGCCAGAGCGAAGCTACAGGGATCCTTCTCAATCGCCGAAGGTGTACCTGCACCGTGTCGTTTCTCACTCCAGTCGTTGGCCGGAATCCACGCGCCACGCTGTTGCGCGCGTCGATCATGATCTGCACGGCCGTGCTCGTCTTCGGCTGGATGCTCGTGCCGCTTCGCCTCTCCGGCATCAGCATGCTGCCAACCTACCAGGACGGCGCGCTCAACTTCGCCAACCGCACTGCCTACTGGATCAGCGAACCGGCCCGCGGCGACGTCGTCGCCATCCGCATGGCCGGGCCGCATGCCTTCTACGTCAAGCGGATCATCGGGATGCCGGGCGAACGGATCGAGATCGTGGCCGGAGCAGTCACCGTCAACGACGAGGTTCTGCTGGAGTCCACCGTTACACGCCGCGCACCCTGGACGCTTGCGCCTGTCACGCTCGCGCCCGGCGAATACTTCGTCGTCGGCGACAACCGCTCGATGAAGATCGAGAACCACGATCTCGGGCGAGTGAGCCGCCGTCGCATCGTCGGAAAGCTGCTGTTCTGATGCGGACGCCGCTGCTCGTCGTCATGCTGGCGATGTCCTTCGCGTGTGGGGGAGGCGAGGAAGGCGCGATCAGGAAGCGGATCGAGACGATTGCCGAGACGCTCAGCGTGCCGGCCAACGAAGGAGAGCTCGGGCGAGTCGCACGCATCGCAGCACTGCGCAATGTGTTCGCGACTGACGTGGTCGTGTCAACCGGAGGGTCGGGTCGTCCCGGCGCTCAGATCCCGGCGGAGATCGTCGGCCGCGACGCGATGCTCGGCCTCGTCGGACGCTGGGCACCGCCGTCTGGTGGGGTCGAGGTCGAGTTCGTGGATGTGCAGGTCACGCTCGATGCGGGCGGCACCACGGCGCAGGTCTACGGCACGGCGAAGGCGACGTCAGGCACTGACGAGCGGCCGGTCGTCGATGCGCGCGAGCTGACCGTCGGGTTCGCGAAGATCGATGGGGATTGGGTGATTACGTCGGTCCGGCCCGAGGAGACGTTGAGCCGGTAGCCTTAGCGTGTCGTGGTGCTGGTCGGTGCCGCGTTGCGGATCGCGGAGATTCGCCAGCCTGACGCCACTCGCTGGACGACGATCGTCGTCCACAACGGCCGCGCGTCGTTTCCAGTCAGGTACTCGCCATCGACGATGGCGACATCCGGCGTGATGAAGCGGACAGCGGCGATGTTGATGGTCCTTCTGCCAGGATTGCTCGCCGACGTCGCGAGCATGCCCTTCACGAGCTGCGGCACGCCGCGGCGCCAGTCGCCGCTGGTCGTGTACTGGTCGGCGCCCTCAGTGAAGAGCGCCTCGATGGCCTTCGGATCGTTCAGCTCGCGCGCCTGCGAATAGCGGCGGACGACGTCGCGGACTGCGGTTTCGTCAGCGGCGTTGGCAGGTCGCGACTGGGCTGCTGCAGAAGCGGCTGTGGCGACCGTCAGAAGGACGAGCAGCCATCTCATTTCTTCTTGCCCAGATACTGATCGTCGGTCACCGGATCCTTCCACTCGAGCGATCCGCTGTACACACTGAACTGCAGCGCCGGCGAATCGGGCG
>Ga0247825_10001804_pt1 | contig 14176 bp, 12 predicted proteins | sample 13C_Vanillin_Day_FD_194413 | JGI IMG/M metagenome (GOLD analysis project Ga0247825, IMG submission 194413) | Soil microbial communities from agricultural site in Penn Yan, New York, United States - 13C_Vanillin_Day48 | ecosystem: Environmental > Terrestrial > Soil > Agricultural land | place...
GAAGGCCCTCACCCGCGAGCTGGACGAGCGGGTGCTGGAGGGCTTCGGCGGCGTGTCCGAGTACGGCATCACCGTGCGCTGGGACAAGAACTTCCTCACGCTGATCCACCTGACGCTGGCGCGCCGCGAGCACCTGCGCATCTACGGCGGCGTGCGCTTCGGTGGCACCCTGACGATCGACGACGCCTGGAAGCTGGGCTTCGACCACATCGCGATCGCCGCGGGCGCGGGGCGCCCCACGATCATCGGGATGAAGAACAACCTCATCCGGGGCATCCGCAAGGCGAGCGACTTCCTCATGGCGCTGCAGCTCACGGGCGCCTTCAAGCGGGACACGCTGGCCAACCTGCAGGTGCAGCTGCCGGCGATCGTCATCGGCGGTGGCCTCACGGGCATCGACACGGCCACGGAGCTGATGGCTTACTACCCGGTGCAGGTGGAGCGGACGCTCGAGCGGCATGAGCGGCTGGCGGCCGACATCGGCGAGGAGGCCATCCTCGCGAAGCTGGATACGGAGGAGCGGGCCACCTACCAGACGTTCCTGGAGCACGGCCGGGCGGTGCGCGCCGAGCGTGAGCGAGCCCGCACGGAGGGGCGCAACCCGGACCTCATCCGCCTGGTGCGGAGCTGGGGTGGCGTGAGCCTGGTGTACCGCCGCAGCCTCACCGAGTCCCCGGCCTACCGCCTCAACCACGAAGAGGTGGTGAAGGCGCTCGAGGAGGGCATCCGCTTCATCGAGCGCATGAGCCCGGTGGAGGCGATGCCAGATGCCACCGGCGCGGTGCGAGCCATCCGCTTCGAGCGCATGGTGACGAAGGACGGCAAGCTCAAGGGCAGCGGCGAGTTCTTCGAGCTCCCCGCGCGCACCGTCTGCGTGGCTGCGGGCACCGCGCCCAACGTCACCTACGAGAAGGAGTACCCGGGCACCTTCCAGCTCGACTCGAACAACGAGTACTTCCAGGGCTTCCAGCTGGAGGAGGCCGGTGAGAGCTTCGAGCTCAAGCCCGTGCAGGAGGCCAGCGAGGATCTCCTGGCGCCGGTGGGCTTCTTCACCTCGTACCGCAAGGACGGGCGCTTCATCTCCTTCTATGGAGACAACCACCCCACCTACGCGGGCAACGTGGTGAAGGCCATGGCCAGCGCGAAGGATGGGTACTCCCAGGTGGCGCGGCTCTTCGACCGGGAGCTGGCGTCGGTGGACTTCTCGGACGAGCAGGCCCAGCAGAGGCGTGACGAGCTGCTCGCGGCACACTTCACGAAGCTGGACGAGGCGTTCACCGCCTCGGTGGTGGCCGTCAACCGGCTTACACCCACCATCGTGGAGGTGGTGGTGAAGGCGCCGTTCGCGGCCAGCCACTTCGAGCCCGGCCAGTTCTACCGGCTGCAGAACTTCGAGCGGCTGGCGCCCATGGTGGACGGTACCCGGCTGACCATGGAGGGCCTGGCCCTCACGGGCGCATGGGTGGACAAGGAGAAGGGGCTGATGGGGACCATCGTGCTGGAGATGGGCTCCTCCTCGCGCCTGTGTGCCGCGCTGAAGCCCGGCGAGCCCGTGGTGCTCATGGGCCCCACCGGCACGCCCACGGAGATTGGCCGCAACGAGACGGTGTTGCTCGTGGGCGGTGGCCTGGGCAACGCGGTGCTCTTCTCGATCGCACGCTCGCTGAAGGCGGCTGGCTGCCGCGTCGTCTACTTCGCCGGCTACCGGACGAAGGCAGACAGCTTCAAGCAGGACGAGATCGAGGCCGGCACTGATCAGATCGTCTGGTCAGTGGACGGAGGCGACCTCATCCAGGCGCGCCGCCCGCAGGACTCCTCGTTCCGCGGCAACGTCGTCCAGGCGATGCTCGCGTACGCGCAGGGCTCACTGGGCGCCAAACCGGTCATCGCCTTCAGCGAGGTGGACCGTATCATCGCCATCGGCTCGGACCGGATGATGCGCGCGGTGCAGGAGGCCCGCCACAGCGTGCTGAAGCCCTTCCTGAAGCCCGAGCACGAGGCCATCGGCTCCATCAACTCGCCGATGCAGTGCATGATGAAGGAGATCTGCGCTCAGTGCCTCCAGAAGCACGTGGATCCGCTCACGGGCAAGGAGACGTGGGTGTTCTCCTGCTTCAACCAGGACCAGAAGCTGGACCAGGTGGACTTCGTGAACCTGAACCAGCGCCTGCGCGGCAACACGGTGCTGGAGAAGGTGTCGGACGTCTTCCTGGCGCGGCTCCTCCAAAGGGTGCCCAACCTGAAGCGCGTCTGAGGCCCGTCACCGCCGGCTGAACGTGCTGAGCATGTCCTGGTAGTTCTTCGCCAGGTCCGCCTCGCGCGTGAGCACCAGATCCACGTTGGCGTCACCATAGGTGGTGCGCATCTCGGTGAGCTTCTCGAGCTCCTCGACGCGCTCGCGCATGGCGGCCACCTGCGGGGCCAGCTCCTCGCGCTGCTCCGGCGTCAGCTTCGCCTGCATCTCCTCGAGCTTCTTCAGCTCCTCCTCCATGTGCAGCGCCTGGACCATCTGCCGCTGGCCGATCACCGCCGTCACCACATCCGCGATGCCGTTCACGTCCTCCTCGCTGAGCCCGGCCTCCTTGCGCGCCGCCTCCTCCGCCTTCGCCTTGCCCTCGATGAGCTTCATCGTGGCGTTCACCTCCGCCAGCTCATCCCCCTTCTTCGAGTCCTTCTTCGCCTGGGCCAGATCCTTGAGCAACGTGTCGTAGGCCTCCAGCAGCTTGCGCTGGTAGCCCACGTAGGCATCGAGCTTCTCCTTCGTCAGCGCGTACGTGCCCGCGGCGGCATCACCTGGGGACTCGTCCGCTGACGCCTGCCTGCCCGGAGTTGGAGCGGCCGAGGGCCTCGAGGCCTCCGGGGAGGGCTCCACGGGGTCCGTCTGCTCCTTCTTGCAGCCTGAGAAAACCAGCGCCACACACAGCGCCCACAGCGACCGACGCATGCCCACTCCTGATGGGAACGGAACTGTCAGGGGCACAGTATATTCTCCCGCTCCCGGCAGCAGGGTTCGGCGCTTCCTGGCCAACCTGCCGGGGGGGATCTGCACCACTGAACAATCCCCGCATTACCTTTGACCAACCCAGCCGGGGTCGTGTACGAACCCCGGTTCTATTGTCGTGAGCGGTGGAGGGACTTTGAGGATTTTCCTGGTAAGGCACGGCGATGCGGACGCGGAGATCCCCGAGGGTCTTGGCGACGAGGCGCGCGCCCTGACCGCGAAGGCCCGCGGCGCTACCGCGCAGCACTTTGCCTCGCTGGCGGAGCGGATGGGTCCTATCCAGCTCATCCTGACGAGCCCTCTGGTGCGTACGGTGCAGACGGCGCAGATCCTCTCGGCTGTCGTCAAGCACGAGGGCCTGTTGCGCGCCCACCGCTGCCTGCTGCCAGACATGCCCGTGGGCGCCGTGGAGCCCGTCATCGACGAGCACTCGGACCAGAACCTGGTGCTCGTCGGGCACCAGCCGTCCATGGGAGCGCTCGCCGCTCATCTGCTGGGCATGCAGTCCTTTCCCAAGCCCGTGAACCCCGGCACCGTCATCGCCCTGGAGCGCACGGAGGGTGAGAACCCCGGGTTGAAGTTCCTCTTCTACGCGCCCCCGGGCCAGCAGGTGCTCGACGTCATCCAGCCGTGATGGACGAGGCCCGCTACAACCCGCTCGTCGCCGCGGCCTTCAAGCGCATCCTGGCTGCCGCGGACGCCCTGGACCCGGATGTCCTCGAGGCGGAGAGCACCGGGGACATGGTCACCCTCACCGCTCGCTCGCGTGAGAAGTGCGTCATCAACACCCAGCGCGCCGTGCGGCAGATCTGGGTGGCCGGCAAGGGGCAGGGCATCCACTTCTCCTACGACGACGCCACCGGTACCTGGCGGGACGACAAGGGCAAGGGCCTGGAGTTGTTCGCCTTCGTCGCGGACGTGGTGCGCGAGCTCACCGGCGAGCCCTTCAATCCTCCGTAGGCGGCTCGTCCTCCTGCGGAACCTCCCGATCGATGAAGCACAGGCGGTCCCCCCCCTCGGCCTGAGCCTGCCGCAGCGCCTCGTTGGCGTCCTTCATCAGGTTGCCGAAGCTCACCTGCGTCTGGCCGCGCACGGGTGAGGGCTCGAAGACGGACAGCCCCATGGAGACGCTCATGTTCGGCAGGCGCGCCAGCGTCTTCACCCGCTGCCGCATCCGCTCGGCCAACACCAGCGCGCCCGCCTTGGGCGTGTGCGGGAAGAAGGCGACGAAGCGGCCCTCGGTGGCGGGGACGATGACGTCGATGTCACGCACCCCTCCGGACAGCAGCCCCAGCAGCTCCGCCAGCAGCGTGGTGCGCTGCGAAGAGCCCAGGTGCGCGGTGCGCTCGTCCAGGTGATCCAGCTCCAGCAGCACCAGGGCAATGGGGTAGCGGTAGCGCCGGCTGCGCTTCACCTCCATCAGCAGCAGCCGCTTGAGGAACTCGAAGTCCGGCGAGGCCGGGCCCTCCAGCCCCAGCCTGCGGGCCGCCACGTCATCGGGCTCGGGCGCTGGCGCCGCGGGAGCCGGGCCCGCGCGAGCGACGGCGGCGCGGGCGTCCATGACCTGGAGCATCAGCCCCACGCACGTCACCACGGTGGTGCGCTTGAGGGGGCCCACCAGGCAGGCATCGGCGCCAGCCTCGGCCGAGCGCTCCTCGGGGTGCTCCTCCTCGGGCATGTAGAGCAAGAGCACCGGTATCCCCGGCGCCTCCTGCTTCACTTCACGGCACAGCCCCTCGCCATCCAGGGACTCGGACAGCGAGGCCAGCAGCACATCCGGAGGGCTGGTGCGCACCTCTCGGAGTGCCTCCGCGGCCGTGCCAACGACAATCACCGCATAGCCCGCACTCTCAAGAAACCGGCGCAGGGCCGTGGCGACAGGGATTGCGGGTTCGGCGACGAGGACGGAACGCATGCGGGGGACATTAAAGCCCCAAATCAGACCGACATGACCTCCTTTTCCTTCGCGGCCACGATCTTGTCCACCTCGGCCACGCCGACGTCGGTCTCCTTCTGGACCTTCTCCTGGAGCCGCTTGTTGTCATCCTCGGTGATCTTCTTCTCCTTGAGCTGCGCCTTGAGCACCTCGTTGGAGTCCCGGCGGATGTTGCGGATGGCGACCTTGTGCTCCTCGCCCTTGGACTTCACCTGCTTGGCGATCTCCTTGCGGCGCTCCTCGGTGAGGGGCGGGAACGGCAGGCGGATGAGCTCGCCGTCGTTCATCGGGTTGATGCCCAGGTTGGCCTCGCGGAGGGCCTTCTCGATCTCCTTCAGCACGGACTTGTCCCACGGCTTGATGGTGATGAGCCGGGGCTCGGGGGCGTTCACGCTGGCCACGCCGTTGAGCGGGGTGGGCGTGCCATAGAAGTTCACCGTGATGCCATCCAGGAGGCTGGTGCTGGCGCGCCCGGTGCGCACCTTGGCCAGATCCTTCTTGAGGTCATCGAGCGTCTTGTCGATACGGCCCTTCAACTCCTTAACGACGTCCTCGTTCGCCATTGTGTGCTCCTAGGAAAGGAGAGGTTCAGGCCCAGACCGTCTCGGCCGCACCCACCACTGTACCGATATCCCCGTTGCCCAGCACGGCCCGGCTGATATTGCCACGCGCCGTCAGATCGAACACGACGATGGGCAGCTTGTTGTCCATGCACAGCGAGATGGCCGTTGAGTCCATCACGTTCAGGTTCTGCTTGAGCACGTCCATGTATGTGAGCGAGCGGTAGCGGCGCGCCGTGGGGTCCTTCTTGGGGTCCGCGCTGTAGACGCCGTCCACCTTGGTGGCCTTGAGGATCACCTCGGCGTTGATCTCCATGGCACGCAAGGAGGCGGCGGTGTCCGTGGTGAAGTACGGGTTGCCGGTGCCCGCGGCGAAGATGACCACGCGCCCCTTCTCCAGGTGGCGCACGGCGCGCCGACGGATGTAGGGCTCGGCGATCTGCTCCATCTTGATGGCGGACTGCACCCGGGTGAAGACGCCCTGCTTCTCGAGCGAGTCCTGCATGGCCATGGAGTTGATGCAGGTGGCGAGCATGCCCATGTAGTCGGCGCTCGCGCGATCCATGCCCTCGGTGGCGCCCGCCACGCCGCGGAAGATGTTGCCGCCGCCGATGACGAGGGCCATCTCCACGCCGGCCTGCACCACCTCCCTCACCTCCGAGGCAATGCGGGTGAGGGTGGGCGGATGGATACCGTACTTCCCATCGCCCATCAGGGCCTCGCCGGAGAGCTTGAGGAGGACGCGTTTGTAACGGAGGGAGCGGGTCGAGTCAGACATTCGGTTGACGCTCATATCCCCCACCCCGCTCTCGATCAACGGTCCAGTCGACCTCTCAGGTGGGGATCGTCTCCCGTCAACCCTCTGCCCTGGCAAGCCGGGCAGCCCTGGAAGACGTGCTCCCAGGGCTGGCGGCACGGCCTGGGGCCGGCCTCAGGACTTGTCGGTGCCCAGCGTCTTGGCGACCTCGGCGGCCAGGTCATCCTTCTTCTTCTCGATGCCCTCGCCCACCACGAAGCGCGCGAAGCGGCGGATGGAGACCTTCTCACCGATCTTGGCGGCTCGCTCGGTGACCATCTCGTTGACCTTCTTCTTGTCGTCCTTCACCCAGAGCTGGTCCACCAGGCAGACGGTCTCGTAGAACTTCTCCATCTTGCCCACGAGGATCTTGTCCCACATGGCCTCGGGCTTCTTCTGCTCCTGGAGCTGGTGGCGCTGGATCTCCTTCTCCTTCTCCAGCACGTCAGCGGGGATCTCCTCGCGGCGCACGTACTGCGGGCTGGCCGCGGCCACGTGCATGGCGATGTCCTTGGCCAGGGCCTGGAAGTCCTCGTTGCGAGCCACGAAGTCCGTCTCGCAGTTGACCTCCACCATCACGCCGATGCGGCCGCCGTGGACGTAGGTGGCGATGATGCCCTCGGCCGCGACGCGGTCCGCCTTGGCGCCAGCCCTGGCGATGCCCTTCTTGCGCAGCCACTCCTCGGCCTTGACGAAGTCGCCACCGCTCTCGGCGAGTGCCTTCTTGCAGTCCATCATGCCCGCGCCGGTCTTCTCGCGGAGCTCCTTCACCATCGTGGCGCTGACCTCGGCCATGTTCGTCTCCAGGCCCCGCCTGCGCCGTGCGCAGGCAGGGTGTTGAGGTGTTCAGGTACTTCAGTGGGGGAAATGGAAAGGCCGGGCGGTGAGAGACACCACCCGGCCGACTTCAGTGCTGAGGCGAGTTCGCGCGGGCCTTACTCGGCCTGCGCCTCCTCACCACCACCACCCTCGGCCTCACCCTCGGTGGGCTCGGCGGCCGTGGGGGCGCCCTTCATCTCCACGAGGGGGCCCCGGCGCTCGCCACCGCCGCGGCGGTCACCGCGATCACCCCGGTCGCCGCGGCGCGGCCCCCGGCGGTCGTCACGGTCGCGGCGCTCCTCACGGCCCTCACGCTCCTCCTGCTCGTCGCGCTCGGCGGCGCCCGAGGCGCGGTAGCGCGCGGCACCCTCGAGGCACGCGTCGGCGATCTTCGAGGTGAAGAGCTTGATGGAGCGGATGGCGTCGTCGTTGCCCGGGATGACGAAGTCGATGCCGTCCGGGTCGCAGTTGGTGTCCACCACGCCGATCACGGGGATGCCCAGGCGGGTGGCCTCGTGGATGGCGATGTGCTCCTTCTTCGGGTCGATGACGAACACGCAGCGCGGGAGCTTGGTCATCTCCTTCACGCCGCCGAGGTTCTTCTCGAGCTTCTCGCGCTCACGCTCCAGCGAGGCCACTTCCTTCTTGGGCAGGCGCTCGAAGGTGCCGTCCTCGGCCATCTTCTCCAGCGTCTTGAGGCGGTCGATGCCCTGCTTGATGGTCTTGAAGTTGGTGAGGGTGCCACCGAGCCAGCGGCTGGTGACGAAGAACTGGCCAGCGCGGGAGGCCTCCTCGCGGATGACGTCCTGGGCCTGCTTCTTGGTGCCCACGAAGAGGACGTGGCCGCCGCGCGAGGTGATGTCCGCCACGAAGCGGAAGGCCGCGCGGGCCATGACGACGGTCTTCTGCAGGTCGATGATGTAGATGCCGTTGCGGGCGCCGAAGATGTAGGGCTTCATCTTCGGGTTCCAGCGCTTGGTCTGGTGGCCGAAGTGAACGCCGGCCTCCAGCAGCTGCTTCATCGTGATGCCGCTCGCGGCGGCCATGGCCTGCGCCTGAGTCTGAGTATCCTGCGTCTCTACGGTCATTGCGTGCTTCTCCGGTTGTTTCCGCCACGTCCGATGGAAACCCCGGCCGTTTGCTCCAGGAAGCAGAGCACCGGTTGCCGGCACGGACGTGTGAGTAGTGGGTTGCTACGTACTACCACCCGGGGCAGTACCCAGGGCGGGGGGGTCCTTAACAAAACCCCCAGGGAGATCGCAAGCTTTCGCCGTTTGCGGGCACCTACATCCCCATACCCTCGGCTGCCCGAACCTCCAGCAGGCGACGGACTGGCCCAAGGAGATGACGGCAACCTGTCAGACAACCAGGCCAGTTTGGCGAGGGCGCAGCGCCGGGGTGCCGCGGAACAGCCCTGGACCTTGCAAGCGCCCCAGCCTGGAGCCAACCTGACAGGTAGGGTCCTGGGAGGCTAACCTCCTGGGTCAGACCCGGGTGCTATGCCCTCCTGCATGGAAACAGGGATGGGCGTCGAGGAGTATGGGGTTGTCATGGGACGGAAACCAGCCACCTACGCGGACCTGGAGGCACTGCCTCCGCATGTGGTGGGGGAGCTCATCGCCGGGAAGTTGCACGTCAGCCCCCGGCCAGCCGCACCGCACGCGTTGGCCTCCTCTCGGCTGGGAGGCGAGTTGCTGGGCCCCTTCGACCGAGGACGCGATGGCCCTGGGGGCTGGCTCATCTACGACGAGCCTGAGCTGCACTTTGGGGAAGATGTGCTGGTGCCGGACCTCGCCGGTTGGCGCCGGGAACGAATGCCCCACCCTCCCCGGACCGTAGCCTTCACCCTGGCCCCGGATTGGGTCTGCGAGGTGCTCTCCCCCTCCACGGCGGTGCTGGACCGGGCGCTCAAGCTCCCCGTCTATGCGCGTGAAGCCGTGCGGCACGTCTGGCTGCTCGATCCAGAGCTGCGCACGCTGGAGGTGTTCCGGCTGGAGGGGGCGCAATACACGCTGCTCGTCACCCATGCCGGCACGTCCCGCGTGCGCGCCGAGCCCTTCGAGTCCTTCGAATTGGAACTGGCCTACCTCTGGGGCGAGACATAGCCACTACCCCTGAAGCGCCAGCGGCTCGACACACGGCGCCTCGCTCGCCACTTTCCCCTGCTGCCGAAGTGAATAACTTCAAGCAATGCCACCATCACCGGAGGAGAGCCTATGGCGCGGATTGAGGAAGGTTATTCCCTAGAGCACCATGTCGAAGGGGAATCTCGTCACCTCGGCGCACCGCTTCTTCGGCTGGATCTGGCCAAGGAAATCGAGGAACTGCGGCAAACAGTATCAGAGCGGGCGGGCGGGCATCATGCCAAGACCTTGCTGAAGCATCCCGACCTGCGCGTGGTCCTCATGGCCCTGAAGAAGGGGGCCACCCTGGGAGAACACAAGACCAAGGGGCGAATCTCCATCCACACGCTGGAGGGGCATGTCCTCCTGAACCTGGAAGGCCAAGTGGTGGATCTCCCTGCGGGTTGCCTGCTGGGGATTGGACCTTCTGTTCCACACGACGTTGAAGCCGTGGAGCAGAGTGTCATCCTGCTCACCATCGCCTGGCCGACAGCGGCCGCTTCCTGATCAACACAGTGCCTTCAGGGCACTCACGCAGCGCTTGCACATGGCGGGTGTGCGTCTCATGGTGGCGCGGCTGGACCGTGAAGGATTCGGCCACTGCACTGACATAAGGACACCCCCATGGACACCGAGCCACAACGTCGTGGCTTCCTCCTCTCCAAGGGCTGGGTGCAGGCCGCCCTGCTGGTGATGCTCTTCGGCTTCTTCGTCCTGGGGCTGCTCGCGTACAGCGCCTACACGGACAGCGCCCCCATCCCCCAGCGGACCGTCACCCCGGAGGGCAGGCTCGTCTTCACCCAAGAGGACATCCTGGCCGGCCAGGGCGTCTTCCTGCGCAACGGGCTGATGCAGTACGGCTCGGTGTTCGGCCATGGCGCCTACCTGGGGCCGGACTACACCGCAGACTACCTGCGCCGCTCCGCCCTCTTCGTGCGCGAGCGGCTCGGCGGTGAGGAGGATGCCGCGGCGAGCGCGCGCACCGTGAAGGACTTCCAGGAGAACCGGTACGAGCCTTCCACGGGCACGCTCGTCTTCACTCGGGAGCAGGCCGACGCCTTCGAGCACCTGGCCGCGCACTACCATGCCACCTTCTCTGCGCCGTCTACCGCGCAGGGGCTGCGGCCGGGCGCGATCACGGACCCACAGGAGACGCGGCAGCTCACCGCCTTCTTCGCCTGGACGGCGTGGGCGGCCTCCGCCCGGCGCCCGGGGCTCGACTACTCCTATACCAACAACTGGCCCCCGGAGCCGCGCGTGGGCAACGGCCCCACGGGCGCCATGGTGGTGTGGAGCGTGCTGTCTCTCATCGCGCTGCTGGGCGGCATCGGCTTGCTGCTGGCCGCCTTCGGCCGGTGGAACTTCCTCGGCTGGCACGATCGCGAGCAACAGACTGTATCCTTCCGCCGCCCCGGCGAGGTGACCCTCACTCCGTCCCAGCGCGCGTGCGCGTGGTTCTTCCTGGTGATGGCGGTGCTCTTCCTGCTGCAGGTGCTGCTCGGCGGCGCCACGCAGCACTACCGCGCCGAGCTGGCTGACTTCTTCGGCCTCAACCTGGCCGCCCTCCTGCCCTTCAACCTCGCACGCACCTGGCACGTGCAGCTGTCCATACTCTGGGTGGCCACCTCGTTCCTGGCCGCTGGCATCTTCCTCGCGCCGATGGTGGCGGGCCATGAGCCGCGCGGGCAGCACTGGCTCGCCTACGGGTTGCTGGCAGCGCTCGCGGTGGTGGTGTTCGGCAGCCTCGCCGGGGAGTTCGCCGGCATCCACGGGTGGACATCCAGCGTGTGGTTCGGCAACCAGGGCTTCGAGTACCTGGACCTCGGGCGTTTCTGGCAGGTGCTGCTGTCGCTCGGGCTGCTCTTCTGGGTGGGGCTGCTGTTCCGCGTGCTGCGGCGCAGGCTGCGCACCGAGCACCCCGGCAACATGCCGTGGATGTTCTTCTACGCGGCCCTGGCCATCCCCGCCTTCTACGCGGTGGGGCTGCTGGCCCGGCCTGACTCACACTTCACCCTGACCGACTTCTGGCGCTTCTGGGTGGTGCACCTGTGGGTCGAGGACTTCCTCGAGCTCTTCACCACTCTCATGGTGGCCTACATCTTCGTGCTGCTGGGCGTGGTGTCCGAGCGGGTGGCCCTGCGCGTCATCTACCTGGACATCATCCTGTACTCGGCGGGCGGCGTCATCGGCACGATGCACCACCTGTACTTCTCCGGCACACCGGTGGAGCACATGGCGCTGGGCGCCTTCTTCTCGGCCGCCGAGGTGATCCCCCTCACCTTCCTCACCGTGGAGGCCTGGAGCTTCCTGCGGCTTGGCCGCGAGCAGGAGGCGAAGTCCCGCACGCCCTTCCCCCACCGCTGGTCCATCCTCTTCCTGGTGTCGGTGGGCTTCTGGAACTTCCTGGGCGCTGGCATCTTCGGCTTCCTCATCAACCTGCCCATCGTGTCGTACTACGAGATTGGCACCGCGCTGACGGCCAACCACGGCCACGCGGCGATGATGGGCGTCTACGGCATGCTGGCCGTGGCGCTGGCGCTGTTCGCGCTGCGCTACCTGGTCCCCGAGGAGCGCTGGTCCGAGCGGGCCGCAAAGCTCAGCTTCTGGTCGCTCAACCTCGGGCTGGCGTGGATGGTGTTCGCCAACCTCTTCCCGCTGGGCGTGCTGCAGTTGCACGAGGCCGTCACCCACGGCTACTACGAGGCGCGCCAGCTCGACTTCCTCACCAGCGATCGGGTGGAGCTGCTGGAGTGGATGCGGCTGCCCGGGGACGCCGTCTTCATCGTGGGCGGCGTGCTGCCCCTGCTGCTGCTGTGCTGGCGGGGCGTGCGCCACCGCGTGCCCGCCGCGGAGCACACTGGGCCGGTGCCCGCTCCGCTCTTCACGCGCGTGGAGGGGGTACCGGAGCAGCCACAGCCATGAGCCTCCACGCCGAGGTGGTGTGGGGCTCTGGGTACGCGCTCTTCCTGTTGGGGGTGGCGCGGGGGCTGGTCGCGCTGGGGCGGCGGGCGCGCGCGGAGGACGCCTCATGGCCAAGCTCGGAGGTGGCCCGCTTCCACCAGGGCCTGTCCATGCCCCTTGTCTTGCTGGCGGGGCTGCTCGTCGTGGCCTGCGCGGTGCGGCACTCCGGGTGGATCGAGCTGGGGTGGCTGGGGCTGGTGTCGCTGGTGATCGCCTGGGTGGCCCGGCGTACCTGGAAGGAGTGGCGGGAGGAGTCTTCCGCGGGCGAAACCTAGCCGCTGCCCCGGAAAAGCCACCGGCGCGGCCCTCGCTCCCTACGGGAGGAGAGACCGCGCCGGCCAGTACCACCAAGAGAGGCTCTGCCTAGACGTTCGCCTCGGCGGCGCCGTGGCACTTCTTGTACTTGCGGCCGCTGCCACACGGGCACGGATCGTTGCGGCCCACGCGCGGGCCCTCGGCCTTGGCGGGCGCCTTGGGCGCCACGGAGGCCTGCTCGATCTTCCCCTCCGCGTTCGCACGGCCCTCCAGCGCCTGCATCGCCCGCTTCTGGCGCTCCGCCAGCTGCTTCTGGAGACGGGCCGTCTCCTCGGCCGTGTTGCGCGCCTGCACCCGCATCATCTGGCTGACAAACTGGGTCTTGATGGTGCCCAGCATCTGGATGAAGCCTTTGTAGCCCTCCTTCTTGTACTCCTGCTTCGGATCCTTCTGGCCGTAGCCGCGCAGGCCAATGCCCTGCCGCAGGTGATCCATCGCCAGCAGGTGGTCCTTCCACAGCTGGTCGATCGTCGCCAGGTACCGGTACTGCAGGAAGCGGAGGAACTCCTCGCCGAACTCCTTCTCGCGCTGGAGGATGACCTTCTCGGTGGCCTTGTAGATGTCCTCCTCCACCGACTCGCGATCGCCCTTGCCCTCGAAGCCCATCTCCAGGTTGAACACTTCCTTCACGTTGAGCTGGAGCGCTTCCAGATCCCACGTTGCCGGGTTCTTCGTCGGCATGTAGGTATCCGTCATCGTGACGATCGAGTCCTCGATGGCGTCGAGCACCATCTCCTTGAAGTCCTCCCAGGAGATGGTCTTCTCGGAGCGGATCTTCGCCTTGGTCTTCTTGTCCTCGTCGTACTCCACCAGCGGGATGCCGGCGCCCGCGGCCAGAACCTTGCGGCGCAGCTTGTAGATGGTGCGCCGCTGCTGGTTCATCACGTCGTCGTACTCGAGCAGGTTCTTGCGGATGTCGAAGTTGTGGCCCTCGACGCGCTTCTGAGCACCCTCGATGGCGTGGCTGAGCCACTTGTGCTCGATGACCTCGCCCTCCTCCATGCCCAGGCGCTCCATCAGGCCCTGGATGCGCTCGGACCCGAAGATGCGCATCAGGTCATCCTCGAGCGACATGAAGAAGCGGCTGGCGCCCGGGTCACCCTGACGGCCCGCGCGGCCACGCAGCTGGTTGTCGATGCGCCGCGACTCGTGGCGCTCGGTGCCCAGGATGAAGAGGCCGCCCGCGTCCATCACCTCGGCGCGCTCGGACTTCGTCTGGTCCATGAACTTCGCCAGCGTCTCGTCGTGCTTCTTCTTCCAGTCGGCGAGCTGCTGCTCGTAGGCCTGCTTCGCCGCCGCGGCCTGCTCGGGCGTCTGGCCCTCCACGGGCTCGGGAGGCAGGGGCTCGGGCCCCACCGCCGTCTTGGTCATCACCTCCGGGTTACCACCCAGGAGGATGTCCGTACCGCGGCCGGCCATGTTGGTGGAGATGGTGACAGAGCCCTTGCGGCCCGCCTGCGCGACGATGTCCGCCTCACGCTGGTGCTGCTTGGCGTTCAGCACGTTGTGCGGCACGCCCTGCTTCTTGAGGAAGTTGGACACCACCTCGCTCTTGGCGATGGAGACCGTGCCCACCAGCACCGGCTGCCCCTTCTTGTGCAGCTCCTCGATCTCCTTGGCCACTGCCTCGAACTTCTCGCGCTCCGTCTTGTAGACCACGTACTC
>Ga0247825_10001805_pt1 | contig 14175 bp, 16 predicted proteins | sample 13C_Vanillin_Day_FD_194413 | JGI IMG/M metagenome (GOLD analysis project Ga0247825, IMG submission 194413) | Soil microbial communities from agricultural site in Penn Yan, New York, United States - 13C_Vanillin_Day48 | ecosystem: Environmental > Terrestrial > Soil > Agricultural land | place...
CGCACGTCTGGCTGTCGTATGCGCTCGCCTTCCTCGTCGCCGCCCATATCGCCGCCGCCTTCTATCATCTGCTCTGGCGCAAGGACGACGTCATGCAGAGAATGGTGCGATGAGGGCGCTTCTGTTGCCGCAGCTTGGCGACCGCGACGCATGGGCGCCGCGCATCAAGCAGGGCCAGGCGTTGACCACCGCCCATGCCTGGCTGGGCGTGCGCAACATGCCGCCGCGCGGCGGCAGTGCCGATCTGCCGCTCGAGGATTTCGCGCGCGCCGCGGCCTACATGGCGCGCAGCGCGGGCGGCGCCTGGAAGGACCCGGACGAGCGCCTGCTCGCGAAGATCGCTGCTGAAGTGCGCAGCCACAGCCACGACGCGCACAAGTAGCGCCAGGAAACTACTGGGTCAGAACCCCATCGCGCAGCCGCTGGAGGTCGGGAATGCGCACCGCGCGGCCATTCACCTCGATCAGGCCCGAAGCGCACAGGTCGTGCAGGATGCGCGAGAAGTGCTCGGGCGTCATGTTGAGCCGCGAGGCGATCACGCTCTTGCCCGGCGTGAGGTGCACTTCTACCGGCTTGCCGTTGACCGAGATGTCGGCCGCGTCGGCAAGCAGGTAGCCGATGACGCGCTCCTGCCCCGAGCGCAGGCTGTAGGCCTCGACGTCGCGCACCAGGCCGTGCACGCGCCGCGCGAGTCCCGACAGCAGGCGCCGCGCGAAGCCGGGGTCGCACGACAGCTCCTGCAGCATGGCGTGCTTGGCGACATGCAGCAGCATGGCATCGGCGAGCGCCTGCGCGAACACCATGTAGGGCTTGTCGAGGAACAGCAGCGCCTCGCCGAAGCTTTGCCCCGGGCGCACGATGTCGATCACCTTCTCCACGCCCTGCGGCGAGGTGAAGCCGAGCTTCACCTGGCCGTAGACCACGAGGTGGAAGCCGGTGCAGGGGTCGCCGCACTGCACGATCGACTGGCCCTTCTCGGCATAGATCGGCACCGTGGAGGCGGCGATGCGGTCGAGCTCCTCGCGGCGCATGTCGGCGAACATGGGCAGATTGGCGAGGAACGCCTGGATCTTGATTTGCGGATGGCGGTTCTTCATGGGCTGGTTCCTTCCGAGCGCATGACCTTGTTGTAGACGTTGTACTTGCCGGCGGGCTTGCTCATCGGGATGCGCTTCACTTCCTTCAGCGTGCGCGCGTCGAACACGATGAGCGCGCCGTCGCGTTCCCACAGGCTCGCGAGCACGTAGCGCCCGTAGCGGTCGAACTCCACGTGGGCGAGCGTCTTGCCGGGCTCCGGGGTGAGCCGCGCGGCAACCTGCAGCGTCTGCTTGTCGATGACCTGCAGCGTGTCGCGTCCCTTGGGGCTCATCATCGAGTCGACCCAGGCGTAGCGGCTCGCTTCGTGGCTGCGCAGGAAGAAGCCGGGCCCGGCGGTCGGCACCTGCGCCACGGTCTTCCACGTCTGCACGTCGATGACGCTCACCACGCCTTCGCGCAGGTTCGGCGTCGCCATGACGCGCCGGCCGTCGCGCTCCCAGCTTATGCCGGAGCCCAGATGCGGCAGCCCGGGCAGCTCCAGCGTGGCGATGGCGCGCCGCACGTCCAGGTGCACCACCTGGCCGCGCTTGCCGTCGCGCTGCGCGCCGACCAGCATCGCGAAATCCGGGGTGAAGAAGAAGTCGTCCAGCACTTCGTCGAGCGGCGTGCGCCGCGCGTTGAGGAAGCCGGGGACGAAGCTGCCTTCCTTCAGCTTGTAGTCGTGCACCAGGCCCGCGGCGATCGGCTCGGCCTTCGGGTCGTAGGAGATTTCCCAGACTTCGGGCGCATCTTTCAGCGCGGCGACGAAGCTGCGGCGCGGCGGCGCGTCATACACCGCGGAAATGCGCGACGGGGCCTCGATGATCTTCACCAGATTCAAATCTGGATCGAAAAGCGAAAGCGTGTGCGGCAGGTAATTCGCCACGGCCACGTACTTGCCGTCGCTCGACACGGCGGCGTTGCGCGTGTTGATGCCGGCGCGCACCTCGGCCACCAGCTTCAGGCTCCACAGGTCGAACTTGGAGATCCAGCCGTCGCGCGAGGCGAAGTAGACGAAGCGGCCGTCGCGCGTGAACTTCGGACCGCCGTGCAGCGCGAAGCGCGAGGCGAAGCGGTGGATCGGCTCGAGGCGGTCGCCGTCGAGGATCGTCACATGGTGGTCGCCGCTTTCCACGACCACGAACAGGTTCAGCGGGTCGGCGTCGAACTGCGGCCGCGCGGGCAGCTCCCGCACGCGGTGGTGCTCGACGCGCGAGGCGCGGATATCCGCTTCCGTCCACCGGGGGGCGGGGGTGACCGGGGAGTAGATCAGCCCGGTCAACGCCTCGATTTCCTTTTCCTCGAGAACGTCCTTGAAAGCCGGCATCTGCACTCCGGGCCGGCTGCCCCGGATCATGGCGGCGGCTTCGGGCTTTTTCAGGCGCGAGAGGTTTTCGGGCAGCAGCGCCGGGCCCATGCCGCCCAGGCGGTTTCCGCCGTGGCAGCTCGCGCAGTGCTTTTCGTAGAGCTTTTGCGGGTTTGCAAAAGCTACACCCGCCATGGAGCATAGGAGGGTGAGAATCAACCCCCTCACGCTGCGATCTCCGCATCGTCGAGGTAGCACGCGGGGTCCTCGCCCCAGGGATCGCCGTTCATTTTCATCGCGCGCACGCGGGTGTTGCCGCCGCAGATGTCGAAGTAGGCGCAGCTCGAGCAGCGCCCCTTCAGCCGGCGCGGCCGCGCCTTGAGGCCGGCCATGATCGGGTGGCGCGTGTCGCTCCAGATGACGCCGAAGGGCCGCTGGCGCACATTGCCCAGGGTGCAGTCCCACCACATGGTGTCGGGGTGGACGTTGCCCAGGTTGTCGATGTTGGCCACGTTCACGCCCGAGGAGTTGCCGCCCCACTGCGCGAGCTTGGCCCGCAGGTGGCGCTCGTCCAATCGGGCGACATGCTTGCGCGCCCAGTGCAGCAGGTACACGCCGTCGGCATCGTTGTTGCCGGTGACGATTTCCTTCGGCAGGCCACGCTCGGCGTAGTCGAGCGCGCGCTCGAACAGCAGGTCCATGGCGGCGCGCGCGACGCGCAGGTTGGCGTCGTGCCGCCGGTTGGTGTTGCCGCGGCCGGCGTAGTTGAGATGCGAGAGATAGAACTTGGGGATGTGCTCATGCTCCGCGAGGTCGAGCAGCGCCGGAAGCTCGGCGGCGTTGAGCTGGGTGAGCGTGAAGCGCATGCCGACCTTCACGCCCATGTCGCGGCACAGCCGCATGGCGTTCAATGCCGCTTCGAACGCGCCCGCTTTCCTGCGGATGCGCTCATGCGTCTCCCGCAGCCCGTCCAGGCTGATGCCGACGTAGTCGAAGCCGGCCGCCGCGATGCGCCCGGCGAGCGGCAGGTCGATGAGGGTGCCGTTGGTCGAGAGCGCCGTATAGAAGCCGAGCGCCTTGGCGCGAGCGGCAATGTCGAAGATGTTCTTGCGCAGCAGCGGCTCGCCGCCCGACAGGATAAGCGCCGGCACGCGCGCCGTCTTGAGGTCCTCCAGCACCTGGAACACCTCCGGGGTGGAGAGCTCGCCGGGGAAGTCGACGTCGGTGGAGATGGAGTAGCAGTGCATGCAGGTGAGGTTGCACCTGCGCACCAGGTTCCAGATCACCACCGGCCCGGCCGGATCGCGCCTTTGGACGCCTGGATCGCCCCGCGGGGCGAGCGGCGTCGGCCGGACGATTTCCTCCATGAAGCGCGAGACTCTGAGCATGGGCGCCTTTTTAAGGTCACCTTATGCTAGGGGACGGGGCCGCGCTGCTTTTGATGCATGTCAAAGGCGCAGGCCGGTTTTCTTCAGGATGCGTACGCTGTAGAGGACGTCGCTCGCCCGCAATGCCTTGCCCAGGACCGGAACCATTTCGTCGACCAGCCGTTGCGTTTCCGCGCGGTCCCGGCCGTGCACCATGGCGAAGAGGTTGTAGCGCCAGTGGGGCAGGCGGCGCGGGCGGCGGTAGCAGTGGCTTACAAAGGGCAGGGCGCCCACCTGGCGGCCGAGCTCGTCCACCTGCGCGTCGTCCACGTCCCACACCGTCATGGCGTTCGCCCGGTAACCGAGCGCGTAGTGGTTTGGCACTGCGCCGATGCGCCGGATGCGCCCGTCGGCCAGCATGGCCTTGAGCCGGGAAAGAAGTGCTTCTTCGGAAATTCCAATTCTACGAGCCACTTCGGCGTACGGCTGCGGCACCAGCGGCAGCCCGGCCTGCGTGGCGCGCACGATCTTCCCGTCGATCGCGTTCATGCGACGAGCTTCAGCTCGACGAAGTATTCCGCCTCACGCGGTAGCTGCAGGACGGGGTATCCGGCTCCTTCCTCGATCAGGGAAATCACCCTGCCGGTATCGGCACCGCAGGCAGTGGCGAGGACAAACCACAGGTTGTAGACGTGCTCGCGCTCGTAGTTGTGCGCGACTTCCGGGAAGGCGTTGACCACCGCGGCGACGCGCTCGAAGTCCGCGCCGGGGACGCTCATTGCGCACAGCGTGAGCTCGCCGCCCAGGCGCTCGGCGTCGAACAGCGGGCCGAAGCGCGTCAGAACCTTCGTCTCCAGGAGATGGCGCACCCTCGAGAGCAGGGCATCTTCGGTAAGGCTTAACTTCTCTGCGGCTGCGGCGTACGGCCGCGCGCACAGCGGAAAGCCACCCTGCAGGCCGTTGATGATGCGGCGGTCGGTCTCATCCATAGCGCGCGGCGCGCTGCGTGAAGCAGCGCTTGCTGAAGAGGATGGCGCGCGGCAGGCCGGCAAGTCCGAGCGACAGGCTGATGCGCTTTGCCTCGTAGAGCACGCGTCCGCGCTCGCGGCCGTGCACCATGCAGTAGAGGTTGTAGGGCCAGTCGGGCAAGGCGCGCGCCCGGCGGTAGCACAGCGTCACCGCGGGGTCGGCGGCCAGCCGGGCGCCCGCTTCGGCGACCCGGTCGTCCGGCACATCCCACACCAGCATGGCGTTCGCGTGGTAGCCGAGCGCTCGATGGCGCACCACGGCGCCTACGCGGCGCACGATGCCGGCTTCCAGCCAGCGGCGCAGCGCCTCGATGACGTCGCGCTCGGGAAAGCCGAGCGCCGCGTACGGCTGGCGCACGAGCGGCAGGCCGCCCGCCACGCGCGCCACCAGCTCGCGCTCGACGGAAGTAAGCTCTGGCCGCGCTGCCGCCGGCCGGCTGCGCGGCGCGCGCCCGCTGACGAGGTCGAAGCCGAGGTCGACGTGGTATTCCTCCAGCAGCGGCAGGCGCAGCACCGGCAGGCTCGCGGCGTACTCGATGCAGGAGAGCGTCCACTGCACCTCCGGCTCGCTGCGGCCGGTGACCACGAACCACAGGTTGTAGCGGTGCTCGCGCTCGTAGTTGTGGTTCACGCCGCGGTAGCCGCTCACCAGCGCGGCCACCTGCTCCAGCTGCTCCGGTGGCACGGCCATCGCCGCGAGGCAGCTCGCGCCGACCGTGTTCGGCCGGAACACCGGCCCGATGCGATCGATGGTGCCGTTGGCTTTCAGGTTTTCGAAACACCGCAGCACGGAAGCTTCGTCGCTGCCGCAGCGCGCCGCGATCTCCGCGAACGGCCGCGGCGCCAGGGGGAAATCGCGCTGCCAGGCGTTTACGAGGTCCATGTCAGAACCCGGTTGCGGCCGCGCGCGCCGTCAGGAAGATGCCGCTCGGCTTCTCGGCGCGCAGGCGCGCGCGCTCCGCGAAGCTCGCGGTATCGTAGACCACCACGGCGTCGTCGTCGCGCGAGGAGACCCACACCTGCTCGCCGCGCGGCGTGAACTCCAGGTGCAGCACCGCGCGTCCCGGCCTCAGGTCGGCGATGGTCTTCATGGCTTGCACGTCGATTACCTGCACCACGTCGTTGCGCGGGAAGGCGAAGTTCACCCATACGCGGCGTCCGCCCGGCTGCGCCACGACGAAAACCGGCTGTCCATGGACCGGTACGCGCGCCACTTCCGTCCAGTTGCGCGTCTCGACCACCAGCACCTCGTGCCGGCCGATGGCCGGCAGGAACGCGTAGCCGCCGGCGATCGCCCAGCCGCGCAGGTGCGGCATCTTGAATACCGGCAACGGCTCCTCGCCGCGGCCGTAGCGGTCGAGGATGCGGCGCGCCTTCGGCGCCGCTTCCCACAGATCGACGAGCGCGAGGCCGTCCTCGCCGTATAGCCCGGCGATGTAGTGGCGGCCGTCGGGCGTGACGAACCCGTCGTAGGGCTGTTTTCCTATGCCCTCGAGTCTCGCTATCCTGGGGTTGCGAGGGTCGGATGCATCGACGATCCACACCTCTCCCTTTTCGAACAGGCTGAACACGAAGCGGTTGCCCGGCGCATCGCCGATGCCGACCACCTTGGCACCGGTCCTGACCTCGGCGAGCGGCTCGAGCGTCGCACTGTCGAAAAGGCGGATGCCGCCCGGGGTGTAATTCGCCACCGCGACCAGCCGGCCGTCCTGCGAGATGGCGCCGCCGATCGCGTTGCCCGACTGCACGATGCGCCGTTCGACGCGCGCGAGCAGCAGGTCCACCTTGCTGAGACCGCCGTCGCGCCCGAAGACGTAGGCGTAGCGCCCGTCGCGCGAGAACACCGCCGAGGCGTGCGAGAGATCTCCCAGGCCGGAGATGCTCGCGAGCTTGGAACGGCCGCTCGTCTCTACCAGCATCACGCGCCCCGCGGAGCGCTCCACGACCAGGCCCAGGTCGCCGGTGCCTCTCAAGGGTGAAGTCGTGCAGGCCGAGAGGGCGGCCAACGAGCATGCGAGAACAATGCTCCTCATCGGGGCAGGCCTTTCTTGAGCTGCTCGGCAATCCACTGCGCCTCGGCTTCCGAGAGGTGCTCGCGCCACGGCGGCATCGGCGTGCCGCGACGGCCGTGCAGCACCACGTAGCTCAGGAACTCGACGTCCTTTCCGGCGAGGGCCGCGGGCTCGAGCGAAGGCCCGAGGCCGCCCTTGAGCGTCAATCCGTGGCAGGAGCCGCAGTCCTGGCGCACGAGCTCCACGAGCGCCGCCTGGCGCGCCGGCGGCGGGCTTTGCGCGAACGCGGGACACGCGGCGAGCGCGAGAACGATTCCCGTCCATTTCATGGGCCCAGCTTGCCGCAGGCCGGACCGGGCTTGGTTAACCTAGATCAAAGGCGCGCGGCGCACCGCCGCTACATTCACCCCATGACGCTCGCCCCCGCGGCCGACCGCGCGTATTTCGCCGCATTTCTCGACCTGCGCGGCAAGCCCGCGCTGGTGGCGGGCGGCGGTCCGGTAGCGGCGCAGAAGGCCGAAGCGCTGCTGCGCTCGGGAGCGAAAGTCACCGTGGTGGCGCCGCGCCTTTGCGCGCGCCTCGCAGAGCTCACCGTGCTCGGCGCGGTGCGGCACGAGGCGAAGCGCTTCCAGCCCGGCGACCTCGTCGGTGCGGACATCGCCATCGCCGCGACCGACGATCCGGCGGTGAACGACGCCGTGTCCGCTGCGGCGCGCTCGCTGCGCATCCCGGTCAACGTGGCCGACGATGCGGCACTGTCGAGCTTCATCATGCCCTCGGTCATCGACCGTGCGCCGCTGCAGATCGCCATTTCCACCGCCGGCGCTTCGCCGGTGCTCGCGCGCAAGCTGCGCGCGCTTATCGAGACCGCCGTGCCGTTTGCGTACGGAAGGCTGGCAGCCCTTGCCGGAAGGTTCAGACAGGCTTCGAAATCCAGGTACCCCGATCCGGAGTCGCGGCGGCGCTTCTGGGAGCGCGTCATGGACGGTCCGATCGCCGAGATGGTGCTGGCGGGGAACCAGGCGGGCGCTGCCGCAGCCCTCGAAGAACAGTTGTCAGGGGAGGAACAGCCGTCCCGCGGTTTCGTCAGCCTGATCGGCGGCGGACCGGGCAACCCGGACCTGCTCACGCTGCGCGCCTTGCGCGCGATGCAGAGCGCGAGCGTCGTGCTGTACGACCACCTCGTGGCGCCGGCGATCGTCGAGCTCGCGCGGCGCGACGCCGAGCGTATCTATGTCGGCAAGGAGCAGGACAACCACGCGCTCGACCAGCGCGAGATTAACGCGCTGATGGTGCGCCTTGCACGCGAGGGGAAGCGCGTGGTGCGCCTGAAGGGCGGCGACCCGTTCATCTTCGGTCGCGGCGGCGAGGAGATCGAGGCGCTCGCCGAGCACGGCGTCGCCTTCGAGGTCGTTCCCGGCATTACAGCGGCCTCGGGCGCGGCGTCGTACGCCGGCATTCCCCTCACGCACCGCGACTACGCGCAGACCTGCGTGTTCGTTACCGGCCACCTCAAGAACGGCGCCGCGCAGCTCGACTGGAAGGCGCTCGCCCAGCCGCGCCAGACGCTCGTCATCTACATGGGCGTGCACGGCCTCGCCGGCATCTGCCGCGGCCTCGCCGAGCACGGCCTGCCGGCGGACACCCCCGCCGCGCTGGTGGAGAAGGCCACGCTGCCGGAGCAGCGTGTTGTGGAAGGCACGCTTGCTTCCCTCCCTTCTGAATCTTTCAAACTAAAGGTAAAGCCACCTGCCTTGCTGATCGTAGGCGAGGTCGTTCGCCTGCGCTCCCGGCTCGCGTGGTTCACCCCAAAATCAGGGACAGACCACGTTTTTTCAGAAACAAACGTGGTCCGTCCCTGATTTTAGGGTGCTGATTCTATGGTGTGGAACTCGCAGGCTACGCCGCTCGCGCGGATGAGCTCGTAGCTTTCCCGGGCGCGCGGGCCGCTGCGGGGCACTTGCGTGACGGCGGAGTGCGTGGCCCACGAGGATTTGACGTCCATGCTGACCCAGTCGACGACCGGCAGCACGCGACCCAGGGCGCGGGGCGAGATGCCGCCGGTGTGCAGGCCGACGAGGTAGCCCATCGCCTTCACTTCCTGCATCGCCTGCGGCAATGACGGCTGCAGCGTCGGCTCCCCGCCGCTGAACACCACGGCGTCGAGAAGCCCCCGTCGCTTCCCGAGGAAAGAGACGATCTCGGTCCACGGGATCTCGGAAGAGCCTTTCTTCTTCAAGAGATGCGGGTTGTGGCAATACGTGCAGCGCCAGGCGCAGCCCTGGCAGAACACCACCGCGGCGAGCTTGCCCGGGTAGTCGCTCGCCGACAGTGGCGTCAATCCGCCTACGCGGAGCATTGCTCTTCTTCGAAGAAGGTTCTCTCGGTGAATTCGCCCTGCTTGCCCTTGTTGAAGGACGACACCGGACGGTGATAGCCCATGACGCGGGTCCAGATCTCGCACGCCGACGCGCAGCTCGGGCAGTTGTGGTGCTCGCCGGCGAGGTAGCCGTGGCTCGGGCAGATGGAGAAGGTGGGCGTCACGGTGATGTAGGGCAGGCGGAAGCGCGATAGCGCCCGGCGCACGAGCTCCTTGCACGCCTCGGCCGACGACAGCCGCTCGCTCATGTAGAGGTGCAGCACGGTGCCGCCGGTGTAGCGCGTCTGCAGCGCCTCCTGGCGCTCGAGCGCCTCGAAGGCGTCGTCGGTGAAGCCCACCGGCAGCTGCGAGGAGTTGGTGTAGTAGGGCGTCGCCTCGGTGCCGGCCTGCAGGATGCCGGGATAGCGCTTGCGGTCCTCCTTGGCGAAGCGGTAGGTGGTGCCCTCCGCGGGCGTGGCCTCGAGGTTGTAGAGATGCCCGGTCTGCTCCTGAAACTGCACGATGCGCGTGCGCACGTGGTCGAGCAGCCGGCAGGCGAACGCATGGCCCCAGTCGGTGGTGATGTCGTGCTGGTCCTCGGTGAAGTTGCGGATCATCTCGTTGATACCGTTCACGCCAAGCGTGGAGAAGTGGTTGCGCAGCGTGCCGAGGTAGCGCCGGGTGTAGGGGAAAAGGCCGTCGTCCATGTGGCGCTGGATGACCTTGCGCTTGATCTCCAGGCTGGTCTTGCCGAGCTCGAGGAGCTCATCGACCCTCTTGAAAAGAGCTTGTTCATCTTTAAAAACGAACCCCAGGCGGGCGCAGTTCAGCGTCACCACGCCCACCGAGCCGGTCTGCTCGGCCGAGCCGAACAGGCCGTTGCCGCGCTTCAGCAGCTCGCGCAGGTCGAGCTGCAGCCGGCAGCACATCGAGCGCACCATGTGCGGCTCGAGGTCGGAGTTCACGAAGTTCTGGAAGTAGGGCAGCCCGTAGCGCGCGGTCATCTCGAAAAGCTGGCGTGCGAGCGGCGTCTCCCAGTCGAAGTCGCGGGTGATGTTGTAGGTCGGGATGGGGAAGGTGAACACGCGTCCCTTGGCGTCGCCCACGGTCATCACCTCGATGTAGGCGCGGTTGATCATGTCCATCTCGGTCTGCAGCTCGCCGTAGGTGAACGGCATTTCCGTGCCGCCGATCACCGGCACCTGGTCGCGCAGGTCGGCGGGGCAGGTCCAGTCGAAGGTCAGGTTGGTGAACGGCGTCTGCGTGCCCCAGCGGGAGGGCACGTTCAGGTTGTAGACCAGCTCCTGGATGCACTGGCGCACTTCGGCGTACGACAGCCGGTCCTTGCGGACAAAGGGCGCGAGGTAGGTGTCGAACGAGCTGAAGGCCTGCGCCCCGGCCCACTCGTTCTGCAGGGTGCCGAGGAAGTTGACGATCTGGCCCACCGCGCTGGACAGGTGCCGCGCCGGCCCCGCTTCCACCTTGCCCGGCACGCCGTTCAGCCCCTCGGCGAGCAGCGTGCGCAGCGACCAGCCGGCGCAGTAGCCGGCGAGCATGTCGAGGTCGTGGATGTGCAGGTCGGCTTCGCGGTGCGCGCGCCCCACCTCGGGCGGATAGACGTGCGACAGCCAATAGTTCGCGGTCACCTTGCCGGCGACATTGAGGATCAGCCCGCCGAGCGAGTAACCCTGGTTGGCGTTGGCGTTCACGCGCCAGTCGCGCCGCTCGAGGTACTCGTCCATCGACGCGGCGACGTCCACCATGGCGCGCCGGTCCTCGCGCAGGCGCTTGTGCTGCTCGCGGTAGACGATATAGGCGCGCGCCGTGGCGACGTAGTCCGCGGCGATCAGGAGGTACTCGACCGCGTCCTGGATGTCCTCGATGCTCGGCGCACCGCCCGGGTGGCGGTGCGCGATGACGCGCACGGCCTGCGCGGCGAGGCGCGCCGCGTCTTCGGCGCCGTACTCGCCGGTGGCCGCGCCCGCGCGCTCGAGCGCCGAGCGGATCTTCGCCGGGTCAAAGGCGCGCACCGTGCCGTCGCGCTTCACGACCCTGGAAACACAAGATGTAGTGGCGAGCATGGCGATGGACTCCTGTATGTTGTTATTGGAGTGCCGACTGTAGCCCGGCCGGGCCGGGGCCGGTCAACCCGCGCGCTTGACCCCGGTCAACGCCGGCGCACGCGGGAAGCGCAGCTGCACCTGCGTGCCCTTGCCCGGCGCCGACTCGATCTCCAGGCTGCCGCCGATCTGCCGCATGAAGCCGTACACCTGGGCGAGGCCCAGGCCGGTGCCGGTGCTTCCCTTGGTGGTGAAGAAGGGTTCCAGCGCCCGCTGACGCACCTCGGCGCGCATCCCGGGGCCGTCGTCCTCCACTGCCAGGCAGGGGTCACCGCGCTGCGGATCGGGGTAGGTATGTACGACGATGCGCCCTGCACCCGAGAGGGCGTCGCGCGCGTTCACCACCAGGTTGAGCAGCGCCATCTCGAACTGGGTTTCGTCGAGCAGCACGGGCGGCAGGCTCGGCGCGAGCTGCAGCACCAGCTCGATGCGCGCGCCGGCTGCCTGTGCCACCAGCGGATGCGCCTCGGTCACCAGCGAGTTGAGGTCGGCGGCCCGCATCTCGAGGGGCTGGCGGCGGGCGAAAGCGAGCAGGCGGCCGATGAGCTCGCTGCCGCGGCGCACCGCCCGGCTCGCGGCGCGCGCGGCGCGCTCCACCGCGGGTGCATCGGCGGGATGGCGCAGGATCAGCTCGAGATTCATGGACATGATGCCCAGCAGGTTGTTGAAGTCGTGGGCGATGCCGCCGGTGAGCTCGCCCATCGCCTCGAGCTTCTCGGCTTGCGCCCGCTGCGTGCGCTCGCGCTGCCGCCGTGCTCTCGTGCGCAGCTGCCGCACGAGCAGCGCCGCGAGGAGCAGCGTGAGCGCGCCCATGGCGATGGCCGCGCCGAGCGCGCTGCGCCGCCATTCGGCCAGCACGGCATGCTCGGATTGCGAAGCGTGCACCACCAGCGGCAGGTCTTCCAACGCGCGGTAGCTGACGATGCGCTTGCCCGGAAGCAGGTGCCCGTCGACCCAGTAGGTGCCGCTCGGCGCGCGCGGCAGGTGGGTGGCGAAGAGCGGCAGGTGGCCGAACGCCTTGCCCACGTCCTGCTCGGCGGCGGGAAAGCGCGCGATCAGCGTGGCGTCGCGGTGGAACAGCGCGATCGCTTCGCCCTCGCCCTGCTGCATTCGCCGGTAAAGCGCTTCGAAGTATGTCGGCTGCACCGCGGCCACGAGCACGCCCTGGAACTCCTGCGCGCTGCCCAGGCGCTGCGCGAGCGCGACGAACCAGCCGGCGCCCGTGCGGCTCGTCAGCGGGGCCGAAAGCGAGAACTGCAGGCCGGGGTTCTCCTTGTGCAGCCGGAAGTAATCGCGGTCGGCAAGGCTGACCTGCGGCGTGTCCGGGTGGCCGGTGGTGTGGATGAGCCGGCCGTCCGAGCCGACGACGAAGAGGGCGCGCACGTAGGGCAGGTGTTCCAGGCGCCGTTGCAGCAGCGCCCGGAAGGCGGGATCGTTCGCGGGCGGTCGCGCGAGGGCCCAGGCTTCGGCCGTCGCTTCGAGGGACAGGTGCACTGAGTGGAAGGTGCGGGCGGTGTGCTCCTCCATGACCAGCGCGAGCGCCTCGGAGGAGCGCTCGCCGCGCTCCAGCGCCGCGTTGCGGCCCGACACGACCAGGAAGGCGACCACCGCGATCGCGGCGAGCCAGCCCGCGATCAGCAGCAGCAGCGGCTTCATCGCCGCATCAGTTGCTCCGGCCCGCGATGTAGGCGGCGTTGGGGCAGAACGCTTCGAACCCTGCAGTCTTCGCCGACGCAAGCCAGGCGTCGCATTCCTCCTTCGCATCGCAGAAGACGCAGGCGCGCGTGGCGAGCGCGTCGGCATGGATGCGCGAGAGGTCCTCGCCCAGCTTAACGCCCTGGCGGTCGAGCATTTCAACCAGGCGCAGGCGCGGGTCGTTCAGTGCCGAACGGATGCTCATGTGGGACTCCTTCTCGAAAGCGGAAATACCAGCAGGTTTCTCGCCAGGCCGCCGGCCGCGACCACGATCATGAAGGCTGCGCCGCCCGCCATCGCCGCGAGGTATATGGCCACGGACTTGTGGTCGGGCTTGACCGCGAGCGCGTCGAAATACAGCGGAAAGGCCGAGACCAGCGCGGCACCGGCTGCGAGTACGAAGATGGCGAGGTTGCAGGCGAGCAGTTGAGTGGGTGGCACGCCCTTGGGGTTGGCATGGAAGAAGCCCCAGACCACCGCCCAGAGCATGAAGGCGAGGATTAGGAACATGAAATGCATGCGCGTACCATAGCCGGCGCGCTGCGTTTTCCTTTGACCTACATCAACCCATGGACGAAGCGGACGTAAAGGAAGCCCTGAAGACGGTGGAGGATCCCGAGGCCGGCATGAACATCGTCGACCTCGGGCTGGTATACGGCATCGCCGTCGAGCCGGGAAAGGTGCGCGTAGAAATGACCATGACCTCGCCCGCCTGCCCGGTGGGCGCGTATCTCGTCGACGAGTCGGCCGCGGCCATCCGCGCCGTGGCGCCTGCCGGCACCGACGTGCAGGTCGAGCTGGTGTGGGACCCGCCCTGGACGCCGGAGCTCATGAGCCCTGAAGCGCAGAGCCGTTTCGGCTGGTCCTGATGCCGCCGCGCTGGCGGCTGCCGCTGCTCGTCCTGGGTTTCATTTCGCTCGCCTTCGGCGTCGCGGGCGGGCTGGCGCGCCTCACGCCGCTGCCGGTGTCCATCGTGGTGCTGGCGCTGCACGGGCCGCTCATGGTGTCGGCGTTCTTCGGCACGGTGATCTCGCTGGAGCGCGCGGCGGCGCTTGACCGGCCGTGGACGTATGCGGCGCCGCTCTTCGCCGGGCTGGGCGGGGTGCTGCTGATCCTCGGCTTTGCCTTCGAAGGGTTCGTCGCGCTGGTGCTGGCCGCCATGGTATTGCTTGCCGTGGGGTGGGCGGTCCTGAAGAAACAGGTCTCGCTCG
>Ga0247825_10001806_pt1 | contig 14172 bp, 11 predicted proteins | sample 13C_Vanillin_Day_FD_194413 | JGI IMG/M metagenome (GOLD analysis project Ga0247825, IMG submission 194413) | Soil microbial communities from agricultural site in Penn Yan, New York, United States - 13C_Vanillin_Day48 | ecosystem: Environmental > Terrestrial > Soil > Agricultural land | place...
TCCAGATACACGTTCCGAATTTGCAACTGGATTCCGGGTTCGTTCGCCATACGCGTCGAAGACGCGCGTGAACGCGCTGGTAGCGAGCGCCCCGGAATGACCGTGCATCGAGAGCTTAAGTCTTCCCCGGTGTCCACTTCGCCGCGCGTTTTTCCTTGAACGACGCGAGCCCTTCCTCGGCCTCCGGCGATTGCCGTTTCGCCGCGTGGCTCTCGATCAGCCGCGTGAACGTGGTGGCGCTCAAGCTGCCATAGGCGTCCTGCAGCGTCAGCGCCTTGGTTTCCGCGATGGCTTCCGGCCCGTTGTCCAGGACATGGCCGACGACCCGCTCGCCGGCCGCCGCAAGCTCTGCGAGCGGCACGACCTCATGCACCAGCCCGATCCGCCGCGCCTCCTGCGCATCGAACCGCTCGCCGGTCAGTGCATAGCGCCGCATCTGCCGCACCGAGATCGCGTCGTTGAGTTGCGGCACGATGATCGCCGCGGTGAGCCCCCAGCGCACCTCGGCGATCGAGAACAGCGCGTTGTCGGCCGCGATCACCACGTCACAGGCCGCGACCACGCCGGTGCCGCCGCCGAAACAGCCGCCTTGCACCAGCGCAATCGTCGGTATGGGTGCGAGGTTGAGCCGCCGCACCGCCTCGGCCGTGGCGCGCGAGACGCGAACGTTCTCCTCCCTCGACGAGGTCCGCACCGCGTCGATCCATTTCAGGTCGGCGCCGGCCTGGAAGTGTTTTCCGTTGCCCTTCAGCACCACGGCGCGGAGGTTTTTCAACCCGCCCAGCGCGTCGAGCGCCGCGAGCACGCCCTCGATCAGTTCGCCGTTATAGGCGTTGTTGACCTCGGGCCGGTTGAGCGTGACGGTCGCGACGCCGCGCGGGTCGACGCTCCACAGCACCGGACCGGTCGTTTGGGATGGCAGGGTCATTGGCCTTACGCTTGGCTGGGTGGGCAGGAATTCATTTCCGCCCACGGGTTGGGACGGTGCAGGATAGCCCATCCAACGAAGGGCGCGAGGACAACGCGCCGGTTGCAGGGAGAGTATATGCGGCGCAGCACAACAAGAATCATCACCACCCACACCGGCAGCCTGCCGCGGCCGGGGAACGTGGTGGAACAACTCCTCGCCGTGAAAAAGGGCGACGCCGACCGCAACGCTTTCAACCTGGCGGTGCGCGAGGCCGTTTCAGATGTGATCGCAAAACAGCGCTCGGCCGGCATCGACATCGTCAACGACGGCGAACAGGGCCGCGCCGACTACACCGTGCACGTCGTCGACCGCCTCACCGGTTTCGAGGGCCAGTCGACGCCGCCGCTCGGCCACGGCGAACCGGAGTTTCCCGAACTCGCCGAACTGCTCAAGCAGTTCGCCTCGCCGTTCCAGCATCGTCCGGCGTGTTCCGGCCCGGTGGCGTGGAAGGATTTCGCCGCGGCGGAAGCCGACATCGCCCGCGCCAAGGCCGGCATGGTGAAGGCGGGCGTCGAGGAATACTTCATGACCTCGCCGTCGCCCGGACAGATCGCGCGGTATCTGAAGAACCACTATTACAAGACCGACGAGGAATACCTGTTCGCGCTCGCCGACGTGATGAAGCGCGAATACAAGGCGATCGTCGACGCGGGCTTCATCGTGCAGCTCGACTGCCCGGACCTTGCGATGTCCTATGCGCTCTATCCCGGCATCAGTCTCGCCGACTACCGCAAGATCATCGCCATGAACGTCGAGGCGCTCAACGCGGCGATCAAGGACCTGCCGGCCGACCGCATGCGCATGCACGTGTGCTGGGGCTCGACGATCGGCCCGCACCACGGCGACATTCCGCTGAAGGACATCGCCGACATCGTGCTGAAGGCGAAGCCGATGGCGGTGTCGTTCCCCGGCGCCAACCCGCGCCACGGCCACGAGTGGAAGGTGTGGAACGACGTGAAGTTGCCGGACGGCAAGGCGATCATTCCGGGCGTCATCGATTCGACGTCGAACTTCGTCGAGCACCCGGAGCTGGTCGCCGACCGCATCGTGCAGTATGCGCGGGCGGTGGGCCGCGAGAACGTCATCGCCGGCGTGGATTGCGGCTTCGGCACCTTTGCTGGACGCGTGCAGGTCGACACCAAGATCGTATGGATGAAGCTTGCCTCGCTTGCCGAAGGTGCGCGGCTCGCGTCAAAGCAGTTGTGGAACTAGCTGGCTCCGGCGTCATTCCGGGGCACGCGCGCAGCGCGTGAGCCCGGAATCCAGAGCCACGCAACTGATCTAAGCAATGTTGCTCTGGATTCCGGGTTCGCCGCTTCGCGGCGCCCCGGAATGACAGCCGGAGCAATAGACGCGATCGCTTGGGTAGTTGCTAATCCCTGTGTCCCAGTCCCAGCGCCTCGGCTATGACCCGGAACACCTCGGTGTTGTCCATCTGCCCGTGCACGCGCTCGCTGCCGGGTCCGGTCGCGGTCAGCACCACGTCCTCGCCGGAATGCACGCTTGCAGCGAGATACCTCGGCAGGTTGCCGAGCCGCAGCATCGCGCCGGGCGCGCCACGATAGCGGTCGTTGGCCTCGAAGGAGCGCGGCTCGGGCGCCGGTGCGGTCGGATCGTTCGGGCCGTCGAGCTTCGGGCGGAATGTCTCGTAGTAGTCGGGCGCCGCCGCCGAAAAGATCGCAAGCCTGCGGTCGACGTCGACCCGGTTCGGGTAGCCGTCCTGGTCCGGGGCGGGATAGGTCGGGAATCTGGCTTCGTTGTAGGTCCGGACGCGTTCGCGCAGCGGCGCGTTCGGTGTGGCCGTCATGTCATCTTCGATCGTGCCGATCAGGCTCAGCGGGTGGGTGTGGTCGCCCAGCACCAGGATCAGCGTGTCATTGCCGCGCTTCCCGGCCCAGTCCTTCGCAAGCTTCACAGCGTTGTCGAGCACGATCGTCTCATAGACCGCGCGCTCCATGTCGAGCGCATGGCTGTAGCGGTCGATCATCCCGGACTCGACCATCAGGAAGAAGCCCTTGTCGTTGCGCGACAGCACGTCGAGGGCGGCCTGCATCTGCTCGGTCAGGTCGGGCTGCTCGGGAAACCGCTTCACCGTGCCGCCCTTGAGGAATTTCCGGTCGAGCACGCCGTCCATCGCGCCGGTGTGGAACAGGCCGAGCAGCCTGGTTGTGCCCGAAGCCTTGGCGGCCGCGGTCATGTCCGGCCCGGTCTGGGCCACGGCGTAGCCCGCCTCGCGGAATTTCTCGATGTAGTCCGCGTTGTCCTTCCGCCGCGCGCCGGGCGCCCCCGCCGGCAGGAAGTTCGCCGAGCCGCCGCCCATCAGCACCTCGGGTTTCGCCGCATAGAACTGCTCGACGATCTGGTCGAACGTCGCGCGCCGCCGCGTATGCGCGATCATGGCGGCGGGCGTCGCATCCTCGATCTCGGTGTTGGTGACGATGCCCACCGCCATGCCATGCCGCCGTTTGACCAGGCTCGAAACGGTCTCGACCTTTGGGTCGTCGAACGGGCTTTCAGTGCGGTCGGCATAGACGCCCATCGCGTTGGTCGCCGTCTTATGGCCGGTGGCATAGGCGCTGGCCGAGTTCGCCGAGTCGGTGATGATCGAATCGCTGCCCGCGGTCGCGACCAGCGCCATGTGCGGCATGTCGTCGATGGCGAGCCGGCCTTTTGCCTTGCCCTCGGTGATGCCTTTGGAGAGGTAACGCGCCGCGACCCGGTGCGCGAGCGACAGGCCGTCGCCAATGAACAGGATGACGTTCTTGGCCCGGCGTGGCCCGGTTTCATAGACGGTCCACGCCACCTCGCGGCTGCTGGTTCCATCCGTCGCCCGCACCTGAAACGTGCCGGGCTTCTGCAATGCGACATCGCGCAGGATGATCGCCGACTGGTCCTTGCCTTCCTCGCGCTCGATGAACTCCGCCGCCTTGCCGAAAGCGGAAACATAATCGGCGCCGTTGACTGTCACCTTGACCCGGTCCGGGCTGAGCTTGCCGGGGAACTCGACCTTGAAGTCGAATTTCGCGCCGCTTAAGATTTCGGCACGGTCGAGCGGGTAGATGGTCTGGGCATTGGCGGCGGTGGCCGCGAGCAGAACGGCGGCGGTGGCGGACAGCAAGCGCATGGGCTTCATCCTCAGGGCGTGACGCCCCGAGGCTTAGGCCGCTTTTGTGACAGTTCGATAGCAGGTGCGAGACTCTCTGCAGTCATTCCGGGGCGCGAGCGAAGCTCGCGAACCCGGAATCCATACTCCGCTGCGGTGGTTATGGATTCCGGGTTCGCCGCTGCGCGGCGCCCCGGAATGACCGCGGTGGACTAGATGCGCCGCGCCACAGCCCCGCCGGTCCAGCGCAGGAGCTTCGGCTCGATCCGCGTCGACCACAGATCGCGGTCGTTCACGTCCTTCAGTGTCACCGTCATCGCCTCGGTCGCGCCGTCGATCTCCACATGGCCGAAGAACTGCAGGCCGAAGCACGGCGCGAGGTTCTCGCCTTGCTCGGCGCTGCATCCGTTCTGGTACATCACCTGTGGCCCGAACGTGTTGTCGAGATCGCCCGGTCCCCAGGTGCCGGCATGGATCGGCCCCGAGACGAACTCCCAGAACGGCTCGAAGTCCTGGAACACGGCGCGGTTCGGATCGTAATAGTGCGCCGCCGTGTAGTGCATGTCGGCGGTGATCCACACCGTGTTGTGCACGCCGGCGTGCTTGATGAACGACAGGAGCTCGGCGATCTCGGTCTCGCGGCCGAGTGGCTCACCGTCGCCCTGCGCGATGGCGTCGGAGCTGACGATCGACAGCGGCATGTCGGCGGCGATGATCTTCCAGGTCGCGTTGGAGCGGGTGAGCTCGCGCTTGAGCCATTCGCATTGAGCGGCACCGAGGATGCGGCATTCCCGCGCCGCCGCGTCATCCTTGTCGTGGTGATTCGGCCCGCGGTAGCTGCGCATATCGAGCATGAAGACGTCGAGCAGCGGTCCGTACGCGATTTTCCGGTAGATGCGCCCGGTCTCGGCTTGAGTCTGCCGCACCGGCGTGTATTCGCAGAAAGCGCGGCGGCCGTGCGCTGCGAGCAGCGACGCATTGGTGTTGGCATAGTCGCCGCGGGTCTGGCCGGGCCACCAGTCGTTGGCGACCTCGTGATCGTCCCATTGCGCGAACACCGGAACCTCGGCGTTGAAGCGACGCATGTGCGCGTCGAGAAGATTGTATTTGTAGTTGCCGCGGTAGTCGGCGACCGATGTCGCGATCCGCGACTTCTCCTCGGTGACGATGTTCTTCCAGATTTCACCGTTCGGCAGCTTCAGTTCGCGTTCGATCGGGCAGTCGGCATAGATGCTGTCTCCGGAATGGATGAAGAAGTCCGGCTGGCTGTTGCGCATGGTCGCGTAGGTGCGCATGCCACCGCGCGACTCGTCGATGCCCCAGCCCTGGCCCGCGGTGTCGCCGGACCAGACGAACGACACCGAGCGCCGGTCGTTCGGAGCCGCGCGGAAGCGCCCGACCTGCGCTTCGCTTGAAATGGTCGGCGCAGCCAGGTCCTCAAATCGCACGCGATAGAAGATGTCCTGACCCGCCGGGAGACCCTCCAACAGAGCCTTTGCGGTGAAATCGCTTTCCGGCAGCGCGTCGATGGCGACCGCGCTGTGAATGTCCTTGAAGCTGTCCGTGGTCGCCGTCTCGATCAGCATGCGCGATGGCCGGTCGGCGCGCGCCCACACCATGGCCGAGTCCGTCGAGACGTCGCCCGACTGAATCCCGTGTGTGATCCGCGGCCGGCTCGCGGCGTGGCTGATATAGGGTCTGGCGATGTTGCCGAGCGTTGCGACTGTTGCGGCCGATGCGGCCCGGGCGAGAAATTTGCGACGAGTGAGAAGCGTGCGCGAAGCAGCAACCATCGGACCTCCGCCGGCGATTCGCGGCGGATAATGCCGATGGTGTTTGACAGCGCCTCGACTCTTCTGCGACGGCTCGATGAATCGCGCGACGGGGCGAAGACGAATGTGCGGCGTTAACCAGTGTTAACGCGAGCGTTCACGAATGTGATCGAGGTTCCCGCCGCGAGGCGCGGTCAGTTGCTCTCGGGCGTGCTGATTCTTCTCAATCCCATGCGTGCCGCCTCGTTGCCGGGATCTTCGGACAGCACCAGCCGGTAGTCGTCGCTCGCCCGGCGCAGCTGGCCGGTGGCGCCAAGCAGCTGCGCGCGGATCACCAGCAGCTGATGCTTGCGCTCCTTGCCGGGCGTGTGCAGCCGCAGTCCTTCGGTGATGTCGGCGATGCCGCGCGTCGCGTCGTGCGATGCCTCGAGAATCGCCCAGCGCCGGAAATGCGCGTGCCCGCGCTGCGCCAGCGCCTGACCGCGCATCTCCGGCCTTGCCGATGCGTCGTTGATGATCTTGTCGCAAAGCTCGGTGAGCTGGTCGAGCTGGTTCAATCGCAGCGCGGCGATCGTCTCTTCAAAGCACGTGCTGATTCTCTGGAACGGCTGGCCAAAGGCCGCCGGCGCATTTGCGATTGCCAGGAACACGCTACAGGCAACGGTAATCCCAAACCGTCCCCTCATTCCCATCCCCTTTTCGAATCACCCCTTCGCCATACGCACCATACCCCATCGCTGCACGGTTGCCCTTTCGATCGAGCCGAATACCAGCCGTTCGAACGCAAACCCGATGCCGCCGATCACGATCAGCGAGGCCAGCATCAGGTCCGCATTGAGGAATTCCTTGGCGTCGAAGATCACCCAGCCGAGCCCCCAGTCGGAGGCGGCGAGGAATTCGGCACCGATCACCGCGATCCAGGCGCGCAGGAAAGACTGGCGCAACCCGGTGATGATGAACGGTGCGGCGCCCGGGACCATCACCTTCCAGAACAGCGCCTTCTCGTCGGCTCCCATGGCGCCCGCCGCGCGCAGCCACAGCGGATTGACCGCGCGCACGCCCGACCATGTGTTGAGCAGCATCGGGAACAGCGCCGCGTAGAACACGATCAGGATCGCCACCGTGTTGCCGAGCCCGAACCACAACAGGAACAGCGGTACCCAGGCGAGCGAAGGGATCGGCATCAGCGCGCTGACCAGCGGCATGAAGAAATTCTCGATCGGCTTGAAGCGGCCCATCAGGATGCCGAGCGGAATGCCGACTACGATGGCGATGCCGAGCCCGACCAGGACGCGGTAGAGCGTGCCGGCCGCGTGCCCGATCATGCTGCCGTCCATCAGCGAGCTCCAGAGCGCGTTCCACACCTTCGGCAGCGTCGGCATCAGCGCCGGCGGAAAAGTGCCGGTGCGCGCGACCGCCTCGTAGATCGCGCAGGCGATCGCGATGGTCACGGTGGCGCGGAGCGTCGAGCGGGCACGGTCGGAGAGGGCGATCATCGGACCATCCCCCAGCGCATCACGGTGAATTCTTCGAGCTTCTGGAACACGAGCTTTTCGAGCGTGACACCGAGCACGCCGATGACGAACACGCCGGCCAGCATGACGTCGGTGTTGAGGAATTCGCGCGCACCGAAGATCATCCAGCCGAGGCCCCAGGGCACGGCGGCCAGCATCTCGATGCCGACCAGGATGCGCCATGCTTGCGCCAGCCCAAGCCGCAGGCCGCCGAGGATGTAGGGCAGCGCGCCGGGAACGATGACCTTGACGAACAGCCGCCGGTCGTCCGCGCCCATCGCCTGCGCCGAGCGCACCCAGATTTCCTTCACCGCTTTCACGCCGGTCCAGGTGTTGAAGATGATCGGGAACGCCGACACGAAGGCGACCAGCAGCACCGCCGATTTGTTGCCAAGTCCGAACCAGAGAAGAAACAGCGGCGCATAGGCCAGCCCCGGGATCGGCGCGAGAATGCTCACCAGCGGCAGGAAGATGTCCTCGATCCGCCGCGAGCGGCCCATCAGGATGCCGAGCACGACGCCTACGGCTGCGGCAAGCGCAAAGCCGGTGAACAGCCGCAGCACCGTGTCGAGAACGTGATGCGGCAGGATGCCCCTGGCGGTAAGGTTCACGAAGGTTTCGGCGATCGTCACCAGCGAGGGAAACAGCTTGGGCGGAAATACGCCTGTCCGCGCCACGATCTCCCACAGTCCGAGCACGACGATGAAGGGGAAGGCGTTGTGCGCGATGATCCGCCAGCGGGCGTTCTCGTTGGCGTGCGGTTTCGCGGCAATGACGCCCGGAGCGGCGGTCGTATCGGCCATGATGTGGAGCATAGGTCGATAAGGCGAAGGCCCACAAGGCGGGTCATTGACGCGGGGAGCGCCGTTGCAACTCGTGTCCCGGATGCGGTGCAGCGTGAGCGCGAAGCGCGAAACGGTGCGCCGCTGATCCGGGACCGTTACGGATACCGCCTTTCGAACGGCCCCGGATCAGCGACGCATCACTCCGCGATAGCGCGTCGAAGACGCGCGTAAACGCGCTTATGGCTGCGTGCTGCATCGCATCCGGGGCACGAGAGCGATGGCTTGGGCAACGGCCCATCCGATATCGCGAACGCTGCGGCGCTCACATTACCGTAGTTCATTTCACCGCGCCGCTCGCCTATCCTCTCCCCACAAAAACCAAAACCGCAGGGAGGAAGTTTCCAATGTTCCGCGCCACCAAGGACATCGTTCTGCCGACCACCATCACCGGCTCGCTGCCGCGGCCGAGCTGGTACACCGAAAATCTCGGCACCCGGCATTTCCTCGAAGCCATGGTGACGCGGCGTTTCCGCGAGCAGTACGAGGACGCGCTCTGCTGCTACATTCGCGATCAGGAGATTGCCGGCCTCGACATCCTCACCGACGGCGACTGCCGGTTCGACGACGACGTCGGCGGCCAGAGCTGGACCGCCTATCCGCCGATGCACATGGCGGGCTTCGAGCGCGACAATCCGCGGCCGACGCCGGCCGGCCGCGGCGGCATCATGTTTCCGCGCGGGCACATCCTGCACGATTATCTGGAGTCGCGGGTGATGCCGACGGTGGTCGGGCCGATCGGCCGCGGCGATCTCCAATACACCGAGATGTGGAAGGCCGCGCAGCGCTTCACCAAGAAACCGATGAAGTGGGGCGCGGTGTCGGCCGAGATCGTCGCCTTCGCGGTTCAGGACAAGCACTACAAGAGTCCGGTCGACCGCATATTCGCGATCGCCGATGCCTTCAACGAGGAATACCACGAACTGGCCGACGCCGGATGCCCGGTGATCCAGATCGAGGAGCCGCAGATGCACCTGCTGGCGGCGCGCGGCGTCACCGACCCGGTGATCAATCCCAAGCTGATGCTCGAGGTCTTCAACCGGACGGTGAAGGGCCTGCGGGCCAAGACCGAGGTCTGGGCGCATTCGTGCTGGGGCAATCCCTCGCAGCAGCGCATGTTTGCATCGGTGCAGAGCTACAAGGCGTCGCTCGAGCTGTACAACCAGGTCGACGCCGACGTGGTCACCTTCGAGTCGTCGAGCTCCGGCGGCATCGATCTCGAAGCCATCGGCAAGAGCATCACCGGCAAGAAGGTCTCGATCGGCGTGATCGACCATCACACGCTGCAGGTCGAGCAGCCCTCCCAGGTCGCCGACCAGATCCGCGCAGCCCTCAAGCACATTCCGGCAGAGCGGCTGGTCATTTCCACTGACTGCGGCATGGGCCGCGAGGGCATGAGCCGGCGGCACGCCGCCTACAAGACCGTCTCGCTGGTGCTCGGCACCAACATCGTTCGCAAGGAGCTCGGCGCGCCGGAGGCCCAGGTGCTGGCGGCCGACGAGCGCTACTCGCTGGTGCAGAGGATCAAGGACGGCGTGGCGTAGCAGGTGAATCTCCACTCCCTCCTGCTTCAACGCGAAGCCGCGGGCCGGCCGGTCACGGTCGGCCTGATCGGCGCGGGAAAATTCGGCACCATGTTTCTCTCGCAGGCCCGCCTCACGCGGGGCCTGCATGTGGTCGGTGTCGCCGATCTCGATGTCGGGCGCGCGAGAAGCCAGCTCGCCACCGCGGGCTGGCCTGCGGCGCAGATCGACGCGTCATCACTCGATGATGCGCTCAAGAAGCGCGCGACGCACGTCATCGCCGATTCCGAATCCCTCATCAAACATCCGGGCATCGAGGTAATCGTCGAGGCCACCGGTATCCCCGAGGCCGGCATCGCCCATGCCCTGAAAGCCATCGAGCACGGCAAGCACATCGTCATGGTCAACGTCGAGGCCGATGCGCTCGCCGGGCCCTTGCTTGCGCGCAAGGCGAAGGCCGCGGGCGTGGTCTACAGCCTCGCCTGGGGCGATCAGCCGGCACTCATTTGCGAGCATGTCGACTGGGCGCGCGCCGCGGGCTTCAAGGTGGTCGCCGCCGGCAAAGGCACGCGCTACGAGCCGCACTATCACCGCTCCAATCCCGACAACGTCTGGGACATCCTCGACAAGTACCTGAACATCACCGATCGCAAGTCGATCAATCCGAAGATGTTCAACTCGTTCGTCGACGGCACCAAGTCAGGCATCGAGATGACCGCGGTGTGCAACGCCACCGGGCTTGTGCCGCAATCCGAAGGCCTGGGTTTTCCGCCGGCGACGCGCTTCGAGCTGGCCGAAGTGTGCAAGCCGAAAAGCGCGGGCGGCAGCCTGGAGAAGGAGGGCGTCACCGAGGTGACGTCTTCCGTCTACCGCGACGGTCGTGACGTGCCGCATCATCTCGCGCTCGGCACCTACGTCGTGATCGAGGGCGAGACCGATTACGCGCGACAATGCTTCAAGGAATACGCCATGCTGCCGGACAAGTCCGGGCGCTACGCCGCACTGTATCGTCCGATCCACATGATCGGGCTCGAGCTCGGCATCTCGGTGGCAAGCGCGGCGCTTCGCAAGGAGCCGACCGGTGCGCCGACGGGCTTCCGGTCGGATGTGGCCGCCACCGCCAAGCGCGACCTCAAGGCCGGCGAGGTTCTGGACGGCGAGGGCGGTTTCTGCGTCTGGGGCAAGCAGACGCCGGCCGACGTGTCGCTCGCGCAACGGCATTTTCCGCTGGGACTGGCGCAGAACGTCAGGCTCAAGCGCGGCGTCAAGGAGGGCGAGCGGCTGAAATGGTCGGACGTGGAGTATGGCCCCAACGACACCGCCGTCCGCATCCGCCGCGAGATGGAAGCGGCGTTCGCAAGGCCGAACGTTTAGCGCGGCGTGTCCCGGATCAGCGGTGCATCGCCATCAGCGCGTAAACGCGCTTACGGCACCACTCCGCTGCGCTTCGTGCTGCGCTGCGCCCGGGACACGGGGCAGCCCTGCAGAACGGTAGTGGAGAGGCCGCCTCAGCCTGCTATCTTGCACCCGACAAAAACCCGGAGGAACCGCCTTGCTCGATCGCCCCGCATCGTCCCAGCGTGCGCGCCTCGACATGCACAACGCCAACGCGCTGAAGCTCGGCCTGTTCGGCGTCAACTGCTCCTCGGGCCGCGCGCCGACCAAGGTGCCGGAGCGCTGGTCGGCGAGCTGGGAGGACTGCCTCGCGCTGGCGCAGATGGCCGACAAGGCCGGCATGGATTTCATCCTGCCGATCGGGCGCTGGAAGGGTTACGGCGGCGCGACCGACATGCATGGCGAGTCGCTCGAGACCATCACCTGGGCGACCGGGCTTCTCGCGCACACGGAGCGCATCACGGTGTTCGGCACCGTGCACGCGCCGCTGTTCCACCCGATCATCGCCGCCAAGCAATGTGTCACCGCCGATCACGTCGGCGAGGGCCGCTTCGGCCTCAACATCGTGGCCGGCTGGAACGAGGGCGAGTTCGAGATGTTCGGCGTGACGCAGCGCGAGCACGAAGACAAGTATGCCTATGCGCAGGACTGGATCACCGCGATCAAGAGGGCGTGGGGGCCGGAGGACGACTTCGACTTCGACGGGGCGCAGATCAAGCTCAAGAAGGTCCGCGCCAAGCCCAAGCCCTACGGCGGCACGCGGCCGCTGATCATGAACGCGGGCTCGTCGGGTCCCGGCCAGGCCTTCGCCATGCGCAACTGCGACGCCTACTTCACGGCCACCTCGGAATCGCGCAAGGGCGGCGTCGAGGCGATGAAAAAGATGGTCGCGGGCGTCAAGGGCGAGGCCGCGGCGCTCGGCCGCGAGATCGAGGTCTTCACCGTCGGTCAGGTGATCTGCCGCCCGACGCAGAAGGAGGCCGAGGACTACTACCGTTACGCCATCATCGAGCAGGCCGACTGGGGCACCGTCGACGGCATGCTGTCGATCAAGAACATCACGCCGGCCACGGTCGGCGAGGAGGAATACAAGAAGAAGCGCGAGTATTTCGCCTCCCGCGCGATCGGCGGCTACCCGTTCGTCGGCTCCCCCGATCACGTCGCCGAGGAGCTTGCCTATCTGAGCGGCGGCGGCATCCGCGGTGTTGCCTTCTCGATGGTGAACTACCTCGACGAATTGCCGTTCTTCCGCGACGAGGTGCTGCCGCGGCTCGCGCGGATGGGCGTGCGGCAAGGCTGACGGCGCAGCAAAGCTTCATCTGCAACCCGGACGTCCCGATGATCCTCGACTGGCACTCCCATATCTACACGCCCGAAGAAGCCGCGGATGACCTTCGCACCTGGGACGGCAACACCGGCCCCTCGTGGGGAGAGCGCGGCTGTCCGATGGTGCTGGAGAATTTCGTCCGCGCCCACGAAGAGAACAACATCGACATCAGCGTGGTCACCAACGCCGCGCACTACCTCAAGGGCAAGCGCGACAGCGAGGAGCTTGCCTCGGTGCAGGCGTGGACCGACTACGCCGCGAAGGTGCAGCAGGACCACAAAGGCAAGCTCTACAGCTTTGCCACCATTCTGCCTTGCGGCGGCCCGGCCTTCATCAAGGAGACCGAGCGCGCCATCAAGCAGCTCGGCCTCAAAGGCATCTTCATCCACTCGAGCCACAAGGGCCATTATCCCGACGACGACGAGGCGCGCCCGTTCTGGGAGCTGGTGCAGGACCTCGACGTGCCGGTGATGATCCATCCGCCGCATCTCGGCTTCGGCGAGGAGCGCATGAAGGACTATCGCCTCGCGTCGAGCATCGGCCGGCCGTTCGATCTCTGCCTCGCGCTCGGCCGCCTGATCGTGCGCGGCATCCTGGAGGATTTCCCGAAGCTCAAGATCGTCGCCTCGCATGGCGGCGGCGGTATCTGCGAGACCATCAGCCGGATGGACTACGCCTACGAGCTGCAGGACGAGGCGTTCTTCCTCGGTCCCTACAAGCCGCTGAAGATCACGAAGAAGCCCAGCGAGTACATGAAGATGCTCTACATGGACACCGTCTGCTACAACGTGCCGGCGGTGAAGATGGTGCTGGAGTGGCTCGGGCCCGACCATGTGCTGTATGGCAGCGACGCGCCGCCGCTCACCTCGCTCAAACCGCGCGCCATCAAGCTGGTGCAGGATCTCGACATTCCCGCCGCCGACAAGGACAAGATCTTCTGGAGCAACGCGCGGCGGCTGTTGAAGCTGAACTGAATTGTTGCAGCACGGGCGGTGCGCTCCCTCCCCCGCGTGCGGGGGAGGGTTGGGGAGGGGGCGAGCGTCACGCCGCGTCAGCTCATCGGCATCGTCCACTCGTAGAACAGCTTTCCATCATTCCCGCCGGCTGATCTGAGCGCTGCGGCGAACGCCTGTGCCTTTGGATTGTCCGGCGGCGGCTGATAGTCCTGGTCCGCCTGCACCAACCGGCCTTGCGTGCGTGCGGTGAGCTCTTCCACCAGCTTTGGCAATGGCATCTTGCCCCAGCCCTTCTTCACCGCCATGTCGTGGTTCACCGGGATGAATGCCACCAGATCGCCGGATTGCATCAGCTCGAGGCCTTTCGCCTTGGCGGTGGCGTTGTGGCTGCCGTGATGACCGACCTTGTAGAACACCGTGCGCCGCAGCAGGTCGGGCGCCGTGACCGTGGTGCTGGCATCGAGCTGCCACTGCACGTTCTGCCATGACAGCCAGTTGCCGACTTGCGCGTCGCCCACGAACAGCAGCACCTTCTTGCTCTCGATGAGCTCGAGCGCCAGCACCAGGCTGGTGTTGTTGGTGGCGTTGTCGAGCTGCAAGGCGAATTCCGCGGCGGCATCCATGTAGGACTCGTCGATGCGGCGCCAGGACTGGTCCTTCTCCTCGTCCTTCGCGCCTCGCCGAAGACCAAAATAGTGGTCGGAGAAGAACTGCAGGTGACGGTCGCCGGGGGTGCCGGAGCCTTGCACGGGCTTCTTCATGTCATCGAG
>Ga0247825_10001807_pt1 | contig 14172 bp, 11 predicted proteins | sample 13C_Vanillin_Day_FD_194413 | JGI IMG/M metagenome (GOLD analysis project Ga0247825, IMG submission 194413) | Soil microbial communities from agricultural site in Penn Yan, New York, United States - 13C_Vanillin_Day48 | ecosystem: Environmental > Terrestrial > Soil > Agricultural land | place...
GGTCTGCACCCCCCGCGCGCACACCGCTGCTCAGTGCGCGGTGGAGGTCGTCCGGCGTGATCCCTTCCGCGTCGACACGAACCGGTACGGCCCGAAATCCGTTGACCCTGAGCGTCCCGACGCTGGCGAGAAAGCACGGATCTTCGATGGTTACCGCGTCTCCGCGGGTCAGGTGCGCGGTGAGCAGTCGTTCGACCGCGTCGACCGCGCCGTTGGTGATCGTGATCGCGAAGGGCCGGTGCACTTCGGGCTCGATCGAGGCCCGTGCCCACTGCTCGAGCTGGGGATCGGTGGCCGCGGTGCCGTACAACGGCGCCGAGTACGACGTGCGCCCGAGTGCAGCTCCGAGATCGGGGAGCAGTTCGGGATCGGGATTGCCGCTGGAGAGGTCGACATGACCGGCGAGAGCGATGCTCTCCTCCCCTTCGAGTGAGGGAATCGCCCGGACGAAGGTGCCCCGTCGCCCCCGTGTTTCTGCGACACCTGCGGCAACGAGTAGGCGATACGCGGCGGCGACGGTGTTCCGATGGACCCCCAGTTCACTGGCGAGTTCACGGATGGGGGGTACGGAGTCTCCCGGGCACAGCACGCCTGCACCGACGAGGTTACGGATGCTCTCGGAGATCTCCCCTGCCGTGCCGCCCTCGATACCTGATGTCACCTGGTCGATCGCCACGCTGTTCACGCGTCCCAGCGTATTACCACGTGACAAAATATGGGAGCCGTGGTTCAATTGTCATGTGACAAAGTGAGGCCTTGGTAGGACACCTGCGCGTGATTCCCGCCGCCCATCACCTGTCGTCGTCCGGGCGCCCAGCGCAGCCCTCGACCAAGAACCCCGAAGGAGATCAGCATGATCTTGCCCGAGCACTTCCAGTTGTCCGACGAGGCGATCGCCGCGTCGTTGCGCACCGGCGGCTTCGGCCACCTGGTCACTCCCGGCCCCGAGACCCTCGAGGTGACCTCGATGCCTCTGCTGTACAACGCCGAGAAGCACGCGATCGAAGGCCATCTCGCCCGCGCAAATCCGCACTGGCAGTACACCGCTCAGGGTGAGTCCCTGGTGATCCTTCCCCGCACGGACGCGTACGTGACCCCGGAGTACTACCCGAGCAAGTACCTGCACCAGAAGGTCGTTCCGACCTGGAACTACGAGGCGCTCTACATCTATGGGCAGCTGGTGGCGCACGACGACAAGGATTGGCTGCTCGAGCACGTCACCGCCTTGACGGCTCAACATGAGGCAGGCCGGGAGAAGGAGTGGAAGGTCACCGACGCTCCGGAGAAGTTCATCGACGTGCAGCTGCGCGGGATCGTGGGTATCGAACTGCAGGTCTCCCGCGTCTACGGCAAGGCGAAGATGAACCAGAATCGAACCCCCGAGGACCGCTCCGGTGTCATTCGGGGGCTGGCGAAGGGAAGCCTCCCCGAGCGGGAGACCGCGGCCGCGATGATCGCCGCCGGCCTGGACAACGCTTGAACAACCCACGAACGTACCCCCGCTCGATGTCACCGACCGGCAACGGTGGCGCGTGAGCGCGCCGTTCGTTCGCTGAAAGTGCGCGAGGGCACAACGATCAACAGGACTAAACATGAGAAATCACAGCGTGATTCCGGTCTATGTCCCCAGAATTCCGCCCTGCCGACCCGACAACTCGCGAAATCGCCAATTCACGACCCCCATAGGCTCTCGGATTCACCTGCCTCACTTCTTAAAGTGACCGGCTTCTGAGTGGCCAGACCGAAGGCGAGCTCAGTCCGCGTCGGTTGGGCCTCATGGGTACCAACCGTGAGCGGATCGCGCCAGACCTTCTCGGCATTGTCACTGGCCTTGCTCTGTTCAGGACCCACGTGGGCTTCATCTGGCATTCGATCGATTTTGCGTGGGTAGCTCGGGACGACCCAACTGTGGTCGGCGTATCGGGCCGAAGGCGTGCCCTGCGGCGCCGATGTGATCGGCGTCCATGCATGTTCGGAACGTAGCCGACCAGCAGCAAGCGGCAAATCGCACGGATGAGGTCAGGTGTCGCTGTTCGATTGTTCATTGCAGCTTGACATACTCCGGCTATGACACCCCCACCTTCCGACGTCGAGGGTCCACCCCGGGCCGGCGACAACACCCGGCTGGCCGACATTCGCGCTACGGCGGGGCGCTTGTTCGAAGAGCGAGGTTATGCGTCGACGACTATGAACGACATCGCAGCGGCGGCCGGCATTCAACCTGGTAGCCTCTATACGCACTTTCCTTCAAAAGAAGAGATTGCGGTAGGACTCTTGGAGGCATTCAACGCCGACTTGGCCGCGATATCCGAGGTCGGCCTCAAAGAAGCCCAAGCCTCTTACGCCACACCTGAAGAGGTGGTGCGGGGCTTGGTGCACTCGATGACCGACCTCAGCATGCGCCACGCAGCGGCAGTCAGATTGCGCGCCTACGAGGCTCCGACCGCAGCTACCGAGCGCTTTCGGACATTGGTGAACTACCAACCCCCGTCGTTGTCGAAGGCGTGGAGGGTGGCGACCGATATATTCGCGTCGGGCCCGCACAACGCGCGGGTCGATCTACGCCTTCTTCGATTCACGTTTGACCAGGCGACCCTCGCCGCCGCATCATACTTCCCGGGTCAGTGCCCTAAACCCGTTTCAAGGCTCTTCAGTGATATGCAACTCACCGGCATCGCCGTCGCCTGCCCGGAGGACGCAGCCCTCGACGCCTCCTCCGCGATGACCGCAGCGCAGGAGGTGACAGCGCAATGGGCTGCGCACCGACGGCGTTCGAACCCGGACAAAGCGAGTGAACTCATCGCGGTAGCTCGCGCCATCTTCGCGCGACGGGGGTTCGAAGCCACGACCGTTCGCGATGTTGCTGAGGCGGCGGGAGTGCGGATGGGAACTCTGTACCGTCGCGTCTCGTCGAAGGATCACCTATTACGGGTCATCCTGGAGGACTATTCGAACACGCTGACTGCTGGCTTCGAGACCGTCCTGTCCTCCGGCTCGCCTGCGATTGAAGTGCTCGACGCGATCGCCTATCTGTGTGTACACGCCGAACGGCGCTTTAACGAAGAGGCCCGGGTCGTCAAGTTGGGCTCGGGTGGCATGGGTGCTTCGCCCGATACCCCGATGCACGACTATTTCCTGCAGTCCGAGAGGAGACGCCGCTCCCTTGAGCATGTGGTCGAACAGGGGCAGCGTTCCGGGTATCTGCGAGACATAGCGACATCTGCGGACGTGGTGCAGGCCGCACGATGTGTCTTCTGGCTGCCTTATCAAGACGTTGACGGCGCTGGCCGCCGCCGGACACACCAGTATCTACGTGAGTCGGTGTTCCGAGGGGCGTGCGCGAGTAGATAGCTTGAGCTGACATCAGCGCGCCGGCGTGAGGTGTGCGAGGCTGCCCGGTTTCACCCTCCGGAGCAAATATTAGTTCTCACTCGCGCCGAAAGTGTGCTTGTATTTCTTGTGAGCCCGGTTACATCCCCACTACTCGGTCGTCTGCTTGCTCGAAGGTCTGTCCCGTCGTCCCGATCACATCGAGGTTTCAGTGCAACCACACCAATCCCCTGCCGACGCATCGCCCACCTCAACTAAACCCTTGCGAGTGGCCCAGTGGGCAACAGGCACAATCGGTGTGCGGGCATTGCGAGGCATCATCGAGCATCGCGGCATGGACCTTGCCAGCGTCTATGTTCACTCGTCGGAAAAAGCCGGACGGGACGCGGGTGAACTGTGTGGCCTGGCCGCTACCGGCGTGACCGCAACAACGAGTATCGATGACATCGTCTCGAGTGGAGCCGAGTGCGTGCTCTACATGCCGTCGGTTCTGGACCTCGCTGAGGTACGCCGCTTACTCGAGGCTGGTATCAACATCGTCACGACCTGCAGTCAGTTCCACCATCCAGCAGGAATGGACCCCGATCTACGTGAGGAGGTCGAGAGAGCCTGCGCGACTGGTGGCGCTTCCATCCACAGCACCGGCAGCAGTCCCGGATTCATCTCTGAAGCCATTCCGCTCGTCTTGACGTCGATCCAGAGGCGCTTCACCAGTCTTACGATCAGCGAGTTCGGCGACCTGTCCCAGCGTCCCTCCCCAGAAATTTTGTTCGACCGGATGGGCTTTGGCCGCGCAATGGGGGACTTCGATCAATCCCGGGCTCAACACCTGGCAGCGAGTTTCGGTCCTTCCCTGCGCTTGATTGCCGAAACCATGGGTTTGCCACTCGACGAAGTGCATGCGAGTGGGCAACTCGCAGCCGCAACCCGCACGGTGCAGATCGCTGCAGGAACGATCGAGGCCGGCACGGTGGCCGCCCAACAGATCACGGTAGTGGGAACGCGTAATGGGCTGCCGCTGCTGACCTTCAATCCCACCTGGTACTGCACGACCAATATCGAGCCGCGCTGGGATCTCCTCGACACCGGCTGGCGCGTCTCGGTCGTCGGCGATGCGCCTCTGGAGATCGACATCCGGATGCCGGTGCCACTGAACGAAATGGCCTTGGTATCTCCGGGATACACGGCGAACCGAGCGGTCAACGCGGCCTTCGCGATCTGTTCGGCCGCCCCGGGTATTCGGTCAACGGCCGATCTACCACACGTCATCGCGACCTTCGGCTGATCGGCCACAGCGCAACACAACACAGATCGAGAGTCCATTGACCTACGTCATTCTGCAGTCTTGCTGTAACGATGCTTCATGTGTTGCCGTGTGCCCCGTGGACTGTATTCATCCAACACCTGACGAACCCAACTTCATGCAGGCCGAAATGCTCCACATCGATCCGGAAACCTGCATCGACTGTGGTGCATGTGCCGACGAATGCCCTGTCGACGCTATCCAATTGGACGATGACCTGGCAGAGGATCAGCGCGCGTATCTAGACCTCAATGCGCAGTACTATGAGGCTCTTCCGATGACATGTACATCGGCAGTGGACAACCCGAAACCGTGGCGCACAGATGACTTCTCAGACCTGCGGGTCGCTGTGGTGGGTTCGGGTCCAGCCGGCTTCTACGCAGCAAAGGATTTGCAGACGTTGCGGGTCGCGCAAGTCGAAGTGTTCGATCGGCTGCTGACGCCATACGGCCTGGCCCGATTCGGGGTGGCGCCTGACCATCAGGCAACGAAGGGTGTGACCGCGATGTTCCAATCGCTGGGCAAGAAAAAGAACTTACACGTGAACCTCGGTATCGATGTTGGACAGCATATTTCACACGCAGAACTGCTCGAGCACCATGACGCGGTCATCTATGCAGTTGGCGCATCTCTGGACCGGCAGCTCGGCATCGAGGGCGAGGATTTGGTAGGCAGTCATGCCGCGAACGAGTTCGTGGCCTGGTACAACGGTCATCCCGAATACGCCAACCACCAATTCGACCTGTCGGGCGAACGAGCGGTGATCATCGGAAACGGGAACGTGGCGCTCGACATCGCACGTATGCTCCTCGCCAATACCGATCATCTCGAAAAGACGGACATGGCGCAACATGCTCTTGATGCGCTGCAGAACAGCAATATTCGTGAGGTGGTCGTGGTAGGCCGCCGGGGCCCGGCGCAGGCCGCCTACACCAACCCCGAGATACTCGCCCTGCTCTCACATGAGGGTATCGACGTGATCATCGACCAGACCGAGGCCGCGACCGACGACATCACCCAAACGATTTTAGACGACCGAAGGACCGAGTCAAGCGTCCGCGCGAAGGTGCGCTCCGCCCAAGAGGCCGCGACTCGGATTGCCTCCGGAGCACGTAAACGCCTGGTGCTCAGATACCTACACTCCCCGGTGAAGTTCGACGGACGAGAGGGGAGACTCGACTCGGTCACGCTCGTCCGAAACCGACTCGAACTCCTTGAAGATGGTACAGTCGTGGCTGTTCGGACTTCGACGACCGAGGAGATGAAGGCGAATATCGTCTTTCGGTCAGTAGGCTATCGCGGGTCCAGTGTGAGCGATGTACCTTTCGATGACCATCAAGGAATCATTCCGAATCTCGATGGCAAAGTCATCGATCCCCATACCGGAGAACCGCTTCCAGGTGTCTATGTGACCGGCTGGATCAAACGTGGTCCCACCGGCGTGATTGGGACCAACAAGCAGTGTGCTGGTCAGACCGTAGATCAGCTGCTGCAAGACCATCTGCGCGGTGACCTGACTGCTCCAATCCACCCGGCTGGATCGGTCCGAACCCTCATCGCCGAACGCTGCCCCGACGCAATCGGATTCGATGAATGGGGCCGCGTCGACACCGCCGAACAAGCCGCTGGCGCAGCGTTGTCGCGCCCTCGAGTCAAGTTCGTCGACACTGAGTCGATTCTCGTCGCAGCGCGAGGACTACACGATCGATGACGTTGTACTGCAGAGCGGGGACTCTGCCCTCGTGTCGTTACCCACCGAACACCAGCGGTTGACTGCCGCGCACCAGTAGGAGACCACACCATGATCGAACATGACGATGAGGTACGGACGGTACGGAGCTTTTGCCGGATCTGCACGTCGGTATGCGGAATCCTTGTCGAGGTCTCCGGCGACGAGGTACTCCACGTGCAGGGCGACAAGCAGCATCCGAGGTCGCGGGGCTACACCTGCACCAAAGGACGGGCGCTGCCAAAGATGCACCATCACCCCGACCGCATCGAGCACCCCTCGATGAAATCCGATTGCGTACAGCAACCTACGAGCTGGGATCTGCTACTCGACGATCTCGGCATCCGACTCCGCGACATCATCGACCGTCACGGACCCGCAGCGGTAGGTATCTACTTCGGTTCTGGGCTCGGAATGGACGCAGCGGGATACCGGGCCGCGCAAAGTCTGGCCGCCTCGATCGGAACACCCGCCAAGTTCAGTCCACTCACCATCGACGGTTGCGCGAAGGTTCTCATCTCCGACCTGGTCGGTGGCACTCCACGCCTGTCCGGTCGCCCCGATCTCGACCATGCCACCTTCGTCCTGCTGGTGGGCAGCAACCCGATGATCTCCCACGGACACACGGTGGCGATGACCAATCCCAAGGGGTACCTGCGGGAACTGGTGAAGCGCGCAGAAGTTTGGGTTCTCGATCCGCGATCGACCGAAACAGCGAGACTGGCAACCGGCCATCTCGCGCCACGACCGGGCACCGACTATGCCGTATTGGCCTTTCTGGTGCGAGCTCTTCTCGCCGACGGGGCCGACCGCGAATTCCTCGCTCGTCACACCGCCGACACCGAGCGCTTGGCCCAAGCGGTGGCGCCCTTCGATCTCACCCACGTAGCGCAGCTGGCGGACATTGCGCCCTCCGCACTGGAAGCGTTGTGCACCGCCGTGCGCAAGGCCGGTCGTATCGCCATCGAGACCGGCACCGGAATCACCATGTCGGCGAGTGCCAACGTCACCCAATGGCTGATGTGGGCGCTGATGGGGGTGACCGGTTCACTCAATCGCGAAGGGGGGTATTGGTTTCACCCCGGCTTCGGGTATCAACTCGAGGAGATGGAACTGCCCATCACACCGGCCGAAGGATCCTTCGGCCCCGGACCGCGAAGTCGCCCCGAAGTGCAGTCATTCCTGGGTGAATGGCCCTGCGCCGTGCTTCCCGACGAAATCAACGCAGGCAACATTCGGGCCGTGCTGAACTTCGGCGGCAATCTGGTAACCGCTTTCCCGGACACCAGCAAGCTTGTCCCTGCCCTGGAGAAGCTCGAGGTCTTCGCAACGATCGAGATCATCGAGAACGAAACGACTGCACTCTCGACGCACCTGCTGCCGACCAAAGATCCACTAGAGCGAGCCGACGTCACCATGTGGGACACCCTCCTGCCCCGGATCATCGGTCAACACACCTCTCGTGTCGTCGATGTTATCGGTGACCGTCGTTCGAGTTGGTGGGTTCTAGCCGAACTGGGACAACGGCTCGGGTTCGACCTGATCGGTATGCCCATAGAGGATGCGACCGACGACGTGCTGCTGGCTCAGATCGCCGCGAGGGCGCGGGTTCCGTATGCGGAACTGATCGACAAGGGCGCGGTCGAAGTTCCCAATACACTGCCGGCCCCCTGGGTGGACCGACATGTCGCCAACCTCGGTGGCTGGCGGCTCGCACCACAATTACTGGTCGACCAACTCGCAGCTCTGCACGACCCAGAACCGCTCGTGATGGTGCCTCGGCGCCAGCGCAGAAGGCTCAATTCCCAATTGGGATATCTCAATGCGCCAGTCGAAGTGATCATCCATCCAGACGATGCAGCAACTGCGAACATCATCGATGCCACCCCGGTAACGGTGCGAAGCGCCAACGGCGTGATCATCGGCGTTGCCAAAGTCGACAGTTCGATTCGCCGCGGAGCAATATCTGTTCCGCACGGACATCCCTCGATCGCGAACGTCAACTACCTCACTGGAAAGAACGACATCGACCCGATCACGGGAATGGCGCACTACTCGGGCATCGCGGTCTCGATTGCATCTGCATAGCAGTCCAGCGCCTTTCGAATCGCTCGGCAACGGTCCCGAACCCGGTACCGCTCACCCCCGACTGACTTTCCACCGACCAAAACCGCCATCTCATCCCGAAAACCACATTTCGAGAGGTCGACTATGCATCGACACAAAAGCCGTCTGATCAGAACGTTCGCCGCCATCTGTGCCTGCACCCTGTTCATCGGTGGCTGTGGCAGTTCGGCCACGGGAAACAACGCCGACAGCGGTGGCGAACCGGTGGCTGGCGGGGTGCTCAACGCGCTGCAATCGGCAGAACCGCGAACCCTTGACCCAGCAGGCCTCAACAACGTGTGGGCGGCCAATCCGCTCCTCGGAAATGCCCTGTACGGCGAGTTAATGATCAACAATCTCGATACCTTCGAGGTCGAGTACAAGATGGCCACCGCCTTCACAACTAACGATGGTGGGACGACCTTCTCGCTCACGCTACGGCCAGGCCTGATGTTCACCGACGGCACACCGCTAGACGCGGCAGCGGTCAAGTTCAACTGGGACAGACTGCGTAACCCGGCGTTGGCTTCGGCCTCGATCAGAGTCGCCGGTCAAGTAGCCGACACCGAGGTCGTCGATCCATCCGTTCTCAAAGTCATCTTGACGCAACCTAATCCGCACTTCGCGCAGGGACTCGTCGCCACCTCGCTCAACTGGATCGCCTCACCAACTGCGTTGCAGAAAGGCGCAGCCGAGTTTGATAAGGCGCCGGTCGGCGCGGGTCCCTTCCGCCTCACCAAGTGGACTCGGCAAGACGTCATCGAACTCGAGAAGAACACCGAATACTGGGACGCACCCAAACCGTATCTAGACGGGCTTACCATTCGAACGGCGGCCGACAGCACTCAGCGCTTCAACGCGATCACGACGGGAGCCGCCGATCTCTCGTCTGAATCAAACCGCTCGACTCTGGCGAATGCTGAAAATGCAGGAGTGTCGACCGAAATCGTGACAACCAGCGGCGGACAGTACTTCGCCGCGAACGTTCGCAGCGCTCCGTTCGACGATATCCGGGCTCGGCAAGCCGTGGCGCTGGCCATCGATCCTGAGACGATCAATTCCTCGGTGTACAACGGTCAAGGGCTGGTTCCGACAACGCTTTTCGACAAGTCGTCGCCATTCTTCACCGACACCCCACTACCGACACCTGATAAGGCTGCAGCACAGGCACTTTTCGACGATCTGGCAACCGACGGAAAGCCCTTGTCGTTCACTTTCCTGGCCTTCCCGGGATTGGAGAGCAAGATGTCTGCGGAAAGTCTGCAGACCCAGCTCAGCGCATTCGACAACGTCGAGGTTAAGATCGAGACCAGCGACTATGCCGGAGTTCTCGCCAAGATAGGTACGCACAATTTCGATATGACCATCGGATCCGTCGACATCCAGGATCCGGACTACGCCATGTGGGCGTCATTCCACGGTGCGTCCACAGGGAACTTCACCGGGATTAACGACCCCGAACTCAACGAAGCTCTTGATGCCGGCCGCACTCCTGAGACGACCGGCGAGCGCACTGCGGCATACGCTCGAGCCGAAGAGCGGCTCAGCCAACTCCACCCTGCGTTGTGGTACGTGCGACCCGCACCTGCCGCGATGTGGAGCAAGGACGTCAACGGAGTCCAGATGTACACGTTGGGCTCGATCATGCCGGAGGAACTCTGGATGACGCAGTAGATCCGACGTGCTAACGAAACCGTCGGGCGTGGGCGACGACCCTCCCGGGATCAGAACGTCCCGGGATCCTCAACGGACCTGGGTGGCGCCATGCCGGCCGCGTCCGGAGTGTGGGCGACCATGGTGGTCCAGGTGGTCTGCATGAGGGTGCCGTTGACGTCGGTGATGACGTTCTTGATCACGATCAGGTCTTGCCCGTGGCCGCGGCGGAACGAATCGACGTAGATGTCGCAGATCAGGCGGTCCCCCACCGTGAAGGGTCGGTGGAATTGCAGGCGCTGCTCGGTGTGCAGGACCTGGCTCAGGTCGTAGCCGGTGACGAGGTCGGCGAACACGCGCTGCTGGGCGACTCCACCGAGCAGTGACGCGAAGGTCAGCGGTGCGATCAGCCCGGCGTAGCCCAGGTCGGCGGCTGCGGCCTCGTTCCGGTGTGCCGGGTGCGGGTCGAAGACCGCCCGCGCGTATTCGCGTACTTTCTCCCGGCCGACCTCGTAGTAGTCGGGAGGCGGAAGTGCCGGCCGACCATGTCGGCAGGATCGGCCGTCCCCGGCGTTGCATCATCATCACTCACCGGGGCACACCGCCGGTGCCGTGGTGGACGAGGGTCAACGGCATGACGTCGATGTGTCCGCTGCGCAAGGGAGCGGCGGATCCGGTGAGGTACGTGATGTACCACCGGTACACCGCCACGGCGGCGATCTGTACCGCCTCGTCGTGACGTGCGCGCAGCGCCTGGATTCGGTCGTCGAGGGTGCGCGTGCTGTGCTGCTGCAGCGCCTGGATTCGGTCGACGTGGAATCCGGCGGTTTCGCCATGGCCGGTGACCTCGACTGAGTCCCGGGCAGGTGTTCCCTCATTTACTCGATCGAAGATCGCGTGCATGGTCGTCATGGTCACGTCATCCAATGCCGACCGCACCCATCCCCCCATACGGGGCATCTCGCCACGCCAGCGACCGACGCCAAAGCATCCCCGCCCCCGATCGACATCCTCGCCCTCCACCTCGACGAACACCACCTGCTCCCCGTCGAGTGGAACCTAGATGATTCGCATACTCATACGTTTGTCTCCCCAAGGCCGGACGTGACCCACCACCTAGACCGAGCCGCGAGATCGCCGTTGCCGTTGCCGTTGCGGCGATGATCGTTCCCCTAATGAGACCACTCGAACGACGGTGCCTGCCGTGTTATCGGCCAACGGCGCGGTCGCTGAGGGGCAGGGCCAACGCGCCGAGCCGCCGCCACCAGAGGCTCACCGCAAGCCGAACGCCTCTCGGAGCACCGCATGATGATCGTCATCCAGGGCGGGCCAATCGGGGGGAGACCGTGTGTCGCCGCCGTGCCCTCGAGTTCCAACAACGGCTCGGATCCTTCGACAAAGCGCTGCACCTTCGCAATGGCGACGACCACGGTCGTTAAGCACAGTCTGTTAAGGGTAGAGAGTGGTCGAAACAAAACGGAGCCGTGGTCACACGACAGGTCCCTTCCTGCCGTCCTCACTCTTCCCAGCGAGCATCAAGGCAAGCGCCTTCCTGTCGATCTTTCCGGTCGCGTTAGTCGGGAGCGACTCAACGACGGTGACGATCTCGGGTCGCTTCTGCCGAGCCAGGCCAGCCTCTATGACAGCGGTGCCGATCTCGTCGACCGACAGGTCGGTGCGACTCGACACGACGGCGGCACCGACCCTTTCGCCGAGGCGTCCGCCCGGGACGGCGACGACCGCCACCTGAGACACCTCGGGATGCCGAGCCACCGCCTCTTCGATCTCCCGAATGCTGAACTTCTCCCCACCGCGGTTGATGATGTCCTTCAACCGACCGGTGACGGTGACCTGTCCGCGGTCGTCCACCCACCCGCGGTCCCCGGTCCGCATCCATCCGTTCATTGTGAATGCAGTGTCGTCGAGGTTGCGGCGCACGTATCCCAGCATCATCTCGGGGCCGCGAAGGAATAGTTCGCCGATTTCACCTGCGGGAACGGGTTTTCCGGCCTCGTCAGCCACCTTTAGTTCGACTCCGGGGGCGAGACGGCCGTCCGTCTCGGACCGGTCCTCGACTGAATCGAGTTCGTTCGGCATTGTGGCGGTGGGCAGTTCAGTCATTCCCCAAGCCCGGTAGGCCTTGATCCCGAGAGCTTCGACCGATCTGATGAGGGCCGGCGGCACCGACGCGCCGCCACAGCAGTATTGGACCAACGTCGACCGGTCTCTGCCCGCATTCGCGTACGCCTGCGCGAGCTCACGCAGAAACGGCGTCGCGCCCGCCATGTAGGTCGCGCCATGTTCCTCGATCAGCTCAACACATCGTTCCGCGTCCCAACGCTCCATCAGGATCGCGGCCGCCCCAACCTGCGCCGGAATCATGAAGCCCTGAAGCAGACCGGTGATGTGGGTCATCGGCGATGCCATGACCATCCGATCCCGGAACGTCAGCCCCCATCCTGTCACGGTCGATCGCAACTCGTGGGTCAGTCCGGCGACCGAGTGCAGTACACCCTTGGGTTCAGATTCGGTCCCGGAGGTGAACAGCACGAGTGCCGGGTCGTTCGCCGCGGAGGGCAGGACTCCTGACGGCACGCTTCCGCCTCGCTCATCGGAGATCGCTCGCCAACCGGGGTGCTTTCCGTTGACTAGTAGAAGCGCCGCGGGGCGTACATCGACCTCCCGGCAAGCCTCAAGGAACTCGTCAGGGTGGCTTCGGCGAGATGGGTTTCCGGTGGTGACGATAGCCGCCGGACGGACCTGCTCGAGCACGGCCTTGATTTCCCTCAGACCGTAGATCGGCACCAGCGGGCTGCTCACCGCACCGATCCGCCAGATCGCAGCCGCGACGGCGATCGCATCGGGGCCGGTCGGCAGCATCCAGCACACCACGTCGCCGCCGCGCACTCCCCCGGATACTAGAGCCGCGGCGATCTGCCGCGAACGCGCCGCGAGTTCGCCGAATGTCACCTGCTGCCGCTCGGTGACGGCAGCGATCCTTGTCGGCCACCTCGTGGCGCTGTCCTCCAGTAGGTGGCCGAGCGTCTGTTCAGTACGGAAACCGGCTCGTTTCCATGCCGCGAGACGCTCCTTGTCCACACGTGGGTTCCGCGGCTCGATCCCGGTCACGGCTCCACCACCCATTCTGCGGGACGCTTCTCCAGAAAGGCGCGGGGTCCCTCTTGCGAATCCGGATGGCGATGGTGTCGCCGCACCAGTTCCCAACCGAGGTCGAGTTCGGTTGCGAGACTGCGCTCTTCCGCGAGACGCATCACTCGACGGCTCAGCCGGACCGCCTCGGGCGAATTGAGCGCGATCCGCTCGGAAAGCTCCATTCCACGTCGCACCAACTCATCGTCCCCCACCACCTCGGAGACGATGCCCGCGAAGTGGGCATCTCGCGCCGAGACCTGCTCATGGCGACCGAGCAGAACCATTCGGGTGATCACGTCACGACGCACCCGTCCGCGCATCAGCAACGGCTCGAGAGCCGAGACCTGTCCCACGCTCACATGCGGATCAAGGAAACGCGCACGCTCGCCGGCGACGCAGATATCCGCATCGGCAACGAAGTGCAGTCCGCCTCCCGCGCAAACCCCGTTCACCAGCACGATCACCGGTACAGACACGCGCAACCCCGGTACGAACGCCATCTCCTCGGCGGCGGTGTCGCCGAGGGTCGGCCGGTCGGTCGCGAGCATCGACACGTCGGCTCCGGAACAGAACGCTCGTCCGGCGCCGGTGATGACCACGCACCTCAGCTCGGGCTCTGCGGATGCCGCGGCCCACAACGACGAGAGCGCGCGCATGAGTTCGCCGTCCAGCGCGTTGGCGACCTCCGGGCGGTTCAGGGTCACCACCAGCGTGTGTCCGACCACCTCGGTGAGAAGTGACCCTTCGAGGCGACGAAGAGGCGCCGCCCATTCAGCCGCGGTCACCTCTCCCCCTGGTTGACAGGACGTCTTTTCAATCATATATAAGTTTTAACACACAAAGCCGGTCAGTTTGAGGAGTCCCACGAATGCGCACGTCATTTCAGACACTTCCCCAC